>Ga0153948_1000002_pt1 | contig 340377 bp, 319 predicted proteins | sample TSNJ032MetaG_FD_104696 | JGI IMG/M metagenome (GOLD analysis project Ga0153948, IMG submission 104696) | Attine ant fungus gardens microbial communities from New Jersey, USA - TSNJ032 MetaG | ecosystem: Host-associated > Fungi > Mycelium > Unclassified | place: USA: New Jersey, Wharton State... | reverse complement strand
TTTTAAAAATAAATTAACCATAAAAAGTTTAATTCAGAGATTAGACAATATAAATATAAAGATTTTTTTCAATAGAACCGAATATGATCATGAAGGCGATCAATGGCACTTTCCAGAATTACTCCAAGTATTCACAACTTTAGTAGAAAAAAAGGAAACGAGTGCTAATGAAATCTTAGATTATTTATTTGAAACTTTCGATTTTTTTACTATGCCAGAGATTTTTGTTACAGAAATCATAGGTTATGATCAATTAGAAGGGTGCATTAATAAAAGCCCTGAAGTTTTCAAACAAGCTTTATTGAGGAAAATTCAAGAGTTTGTTAAACAACATAAGACTATCGATATAGGTTCGCGTAGCCGCAAATATTTAAATGATGCAATTCGAGTTATTAATCCTGGAATTAGCTTCATTTCTAAAAATACTATTTTTATTTATCCTGGCACTAATAACTTTAATTCATCAGATTCGTTTATAGCTTTTCCTCGAACTAATTATAATAAAAGTAATAACTATTAAATCTGCTGAGATCACTAAAATTGCATCCTGACTGCAGCTAAGTTAGGATGACGAATATGATGAAAAATAGTCTTACTTTAGCTCGTGAAACCCTGTTAGACCCCGCTGGACTGACTGAAAATCAATTACAAGTCATTTTAGGTCGATTATTAACGCCTAAAGTTGATATGGCCGATCTTTATTTTCAAGCAACTCAGTTAGAGAGTTGGGTATTAGAAGATAGTATCGTTAAAAACGGTAGTTTTAATATTGAGCGTGGTGTCGGTGTCCGTGCCACCAGCGGCGAAAAAACAGGTTTTGCTTATTCAGATGATATTATATTGCCTGCTTTGGAATCTGCGGCGACAATGGCAGGGAGTATTGTTAGAACTGGGCAGCATGGCCAAATCCATGCTTGGCAGAAAAATTCACTGATAAAGCCACTTTATCAACCGATTAACCCTATTTCTTTCTGGACTGAGCAACAGAAATTAAGCTTGCTCCGTGAAGTTGACAAAGTGGCACGTGCTTGTGATCCGCGCATTAAACACGTGAATGTCAGCTTAATTGGTGCACAAGAAGTGGTGCTAGTGATTAACAGTGAAGGCTGCATGGCAGCCGATATTCGACCTTTAGTGCGATTAAATATTAGTGTAATTGCAGAAGATAAAGGCTTACGCGAACAAGGTTTTTCCGGAGGTGGTGGTCGAACGGATTATAGCTATTTTATTAAAGAGCAGGTGGCCACTGAGTTAGCAAAAGAAGCAGTCCGCTTAGCTATTCTGAATTTAGATGCAGTAAAAGCACCTGCCGGTACAATGCCCATCGTGCTAGGACCTGGTTGGCCTGGGGTTTTGTTGCATGAAGCCGTAGGACATGGTCTAGAAGGAGACTTCAATCGTAAAGGAAGCTCAGCATTTTCAGGTCGAATTGGTGAGCGTGTTGCTTCTCCAGGATGTACCGTAGTCGATGATGGAACGATTCCTAATCGACGTGGATCGCTCACTATTGATGATGAAGGCACACCAACACAGCGCACAATTTTAATTGAAAAAGGTATTTTAAAAGCCTATATGATGGATAAATTAAATGCGCGCTTGATGGGGACACAATCGACAGGAAATGGTCGCCGCGAATCGTTTGCACATTTACCGATGCCGCGCATGACCAATACCTATCTGTTGCCCGGTCCTTATGTTCCAGAAGAAATTATAGCTACGGTTAAAAAAGGACTTTATGCCGTGAATTTTTCTGGTGGTCAAGTGGACATCACTTCAGGAAAATTTGTATTTTCTGCTTGTGAAGCTTACTTAATTGAAAATGGTCAAATAACGCGACCAGTCAAAGGAGCTACTTTAATTGGCAATGGTCCTGATGTGTTAACGCAAGTTTCAATGATCGGAAATGATTTAAAATTAGATAGCGGAATTGGCAGTTGTGGTAAAGAAGGCCAGAGCGTTCCAGTCGGAGTTGGACAACCCACATTAAAAATAGATGCTTTAACAGTAGGTGGTACTGCCATTTAATTAAGAAAAAAATATGACAGAACAAAACACATCGCAGTATCACACAGGTTTTTATAGTTATCGGCGTTTACTCCATTATCTTCGCTATTATTGGGGTTGGTTTTTATTAGGTATTATTGGCACTATTTTATTGGCCAGTACCGATGCCGGACTTATTTGGTTTTTAAAACCCTTACTTAATAAAGGTTTTGTCGATAAAGACGAACATTTTATACATTATTTGCCTTTCATTTTAATCTTTGCTTTTTTATTACGTGGTGTAGCTAACTTTTCATCTAGCTATTGTTTAGCGCGTGTTGCAAGAAGTGTGGTAATGAATATACGTCATGACATACTTAATAAGTTGTTACTGTTACCGGCTAAATTTTATGATAATACGACATCGGGTCAATTGCTCTCTATCATTATTTATAATGTCGATCAGATAGCTGTTGCAAGTACCAATTCTCTAATTACTCTAGTGCAAGAAAGTTTTTTTGTGCTTGGATTGATTGCCGTGATGATAATGGCGAGTTGGCAGTTGAGTCTATTATTTTTTATTACTGTACCGACTATGATTTGGATAGCGCGCTATTCTAGCCGCCGTATGCGAAGTTTGAATAATGCAGTGCAAGACTCTATGAGTGAAATGACGCAAGTGGCAGAAGAGGTCATCGATGGCTATAAAGTGATTCGTACTTTTGGCGGTGAAGAATATGAAACGAAAAAATTTCAAACCTTACTAGAAAGAAATAGATTTCGAGAATTAAAAGTTGTTGTTACTAACTCTTTAGCCAGTTCAGGTGTGCAACTTATTGCTGGCGCCATTGCGGTAGTTACTATCTATTTAGCCATTTCACATTTAACACATATTACCGCCGGTGGATTTACTTCCATGGTAGGCGCGATGTTGTTATTACTAAAACCGATGCGTAATTTAGCCGCAGTAAATAGTATCATACAACGTGGAATTGCTGCTGCCGGCAGTATTTTTAATTTATTAGATAAAAAAAATGAACTTGATGCAGGTACGCACACACTTAACGCCCTAAAAGGTTGTTTAGAGTATCGAAATGTAAGTTTTGCTTATTTATCCGAGCAACCTGTCTTACAAGATATCAGTTTTACAATTAATCCCGGTGAGACCATTGCTTTGGTGGGACGTTCAGGTAGTGGAAAATCTACGTTAGTCAATTTATTACCACGATTCTACGATAATTATTTAGGAAAAATTTTAATAGACGGTGTTGATATCCGTGAATTAAAACTAAAAGATTTGCGTAGTCAGTTTGCTTTAGTATCTCAGCATGTAACATTATTTAATGACACCATTGCCCATAATATTGCTTATGGACAATTAAGCAATGTGAGTGAAACTATGATAATACATGTGGCTAAGGCAGCACATGCCATGGAATTTATTGAGCAATTACCACAAGGACTTAATACTTTAATTGGTGAAAATGGTGTGTTACTATCAGGCGGTCAACGGCAAAGGATTGCAATTGCACGCGCGCTACTTAAAAATTCCCCATTTTTAATTTTAGATGAAGCAACCTCTGCATTAGACACTGAAGCAGAGCGTCATATACAAGCTGCTTTAGAAGAACTTATGCATAATCGTACAACGTTGGTTATTGCACACCGGCTTTCCACTGTAGAAAGAGCAAAGCAAATTTTAGTGTTAGATGCAGGTCGTATTGTAGAAAGAGGGACACACCAAGAGTTACTCGCAAAAAATGGTTATTACGCCAAACTTTATAGTATGCAGTTTAGAGATTAGTTTAATTTATTTTAAAAATACAGAAATCATTATGGATGATGATTATTTAAATGGATTTTTTTCTTGGATAAATTAAAAAAATACTTTTATTTATGGATGCCTATTTTATCCGGTATTGCTGCGTTTACTCTAATAACAGGAGGGGGAATAGTTTGGCCAACTAGCATAGATTGGCTTTTTTTACATGGCGATAATACAAGTAGCTTCGATGCTTGGCAATTTTTTAGACATACACCGATACTTCAAAATCCTTTAGTGGCTATTTATCCCTATGGTATGGGAATGGGAGGATCGATAATCTATTCAGAGCCTCTTTTCCTTTTTGCTTTCCCCTTTAAATTAATTTCTAGTTTTTTACCAACAACTTTTCAGTATTCTGGATTATGGATATTCTCATGTTTTATCTTACAGGCGATTTTTTCTTGGAAATTGCTAGAAAAAATCACCAATGATCGGTGGTTAAAATTATTTGGAAGTCTTTTTTTTAGCACCGGCTTTTCTTTGGCGTTTGCATGGCAGTTCATCATTTTTGGGACAATGGCTAATTTTAGCAGGAATATGACTCTATTTATCATCAAGTTTCCGCAGATATGCTTGGCTTAGTGTGTTAATTATCACGAGCTTAGTGCATGCTTATTTTCTTTTTATGTTATTGGCAATATGGGGGAAGTGATCTAATAAAAAGAATAATTTTAAATGAATTAAAATACCGAGAAATAATAAAATATGCTTTTTTAAATATACTAGTTCTTATATTAGTAATGAGGCAAGCAGGTTACTTTAGTATTCATAGTGGTTTTGAAGGCGCGGTTTAGGTTATTTCAGGATGAACTTACTGTCTTTTTATGATCCATCCGATGTGGTTTATAATAGCTGGTCTCGTTGTTTATCAAAGCAACCAAACACTCCGGGAGATTATGAAGGCTTTAGCTATTTGGTTTTGGAATGCTTATTAGGATATTGGGACTAGTTAAATTCTTAGAAGTAGACAAAAAAAATATTTTATCTTTTTAAAGAGAATATTCCCTTTGCTAACAGTAAGTGTTTTATTATGATATTTGCTCTATCTAATCGAATTGTATGGGGGCAACATGAAATATTAAGTTATAGGTTACCTGATTTTTTCTGTGTATTTAGAGCTTCTGGAAGAATGATATTGCCTATGTATTATTTGATCTATTTAGGCGTGTTTTATATAAAAGAAATTTCTTTGGCTACAGTAGAAATGTTTAGAAATGATGCCATAGAGGCAGAATTTGTATTATAAGAAAATGAGATAAAAATGTTTAATTTTCTATCCGCAGTAATTGTTTTCTGCATTACTATTTTTGGCGTAGTGCTATTACGTCCTTTAGCTTTACGGTTGGATTTAATCGATACGCCCGATATTCGAAAACAACATCAAGGAAACATCCCCTTAATAGGTGGTTTAGCAATGTTAATGGGTTTATTAGTTGGCTTATTAACCTTGCCTATTTCTCTGCAAAGTTATCGTAGTTTCATTGCTGGATCGGCTTTATTAGTTTTTGTTGGCATGTTAGATGACTTTCGAGAACTATCACCAAAAAGTCGTTTTTTTGCACAAATTGCTGCAGTATTGTTGATGATTTTTTGGGGAAATATTTATATTACCCATCTCGGTAATCTGATTTTTTTTAAAGATATTTATTTAGGTCATTACACCAGTTTAATCGTGACATTGATTGCCGGATTGGGAATAATTAATGCCATTAATATGATAGATGGTGTTGACGGTTTGGCAGGAACTTTAGTATTAATGGAATTAATTTTATTAATTTTTTCTGCTATGTTTACCCAACATTTTTCTGCTGCAAGTATTTTGTTGTTAATGGCAGCGAGTGTGTTAGGTTTTCTTTACTTTAACTTTCCTTTTTCAGGTCGCACGCATGCACAAATATTCATGGGCGATGCCGGAAGTATGTTGTTAGGTTTTGGTTTAGTGTGGTTTTTAATTGAACTTTCACAAAGTAATTTTCGACCCATAACACCGGTAACCATGTTATGGATAATGTCTATACCATTATTTGATGCCACAGGAGTTATGCTATATCGATTAATGAAAGGTCAATCGATTGTGTTTTCAGATAGACAACATGGTCACCATTTATTATTAGCTTTAAATTTTTCACCTTTACAAATTAATATACTCTTCGGTTGTACAAATTTTGTATTAGGGTTAATCGGTTTGTGTGCTTTTTATTATCAATTTAATGAAAGCATTATGTTTATGAGTTTTTTACTAGTTTTTATTATTTATTTTTTTGTTGTCAATAATTGTCGCAATTCGTTAATTAAAAATACAAAATAGATTATTTTTTGTGCGTTTATTAACTGAAAATTAAAAAATACTTGCATTCTTTTACAATTATGTATAAAAACTAAGTGTCACTAAATGTTCTATAGTGTAATGCTATAAGCAGTGGATTAGTGATAGAAAAATTTTTCTTATCCATTTTTATTACAGGGGATAGATGATCATGATCATGAAAAAGTCTGGTTTAGTTATTGCTGCTACTGCAGCCGCTATATTCTTATCTGGTTGTGCAACAGGTGCGCGAAACATTCCAGAAAACACACCAATTTGTGAAACACCTTGTGCACCACCTTGTGCTGCTCCATGCAACACATGTAAATGTATGAGCCGATGCAAGCAAGTATGTCCTCCAAAAAGACATCACCGCCACCATCGTCGTTGCAGAACTGCTGAAAATGCAACCAGCGAAATGAATGGATAATAATTAATTCTTAGTATGGCTATTCATTAGCTATATGACTGTGTAGAATAAAGCCGCGTAATAATACGCGGCTTTTTTTATGAGATTTTTATAGGTTAATCCCTGACAATGGATGCTTTTCTAGGTTTTGGTCTTGGTTTACGTACTCAACATTATTCTTACATTTTAGAACATCAACCAAAAATAGATTGGTTTGAAGCAATTACTGAAGATTATTTAGTACCCGGAGGAAAACCGCTTCATTATCTTAATCGTATCCGCGAACTCTATCCGTTAGCTATGCATGGTGTTTCTTTATCGATAGGAAGTTGTGATCCGCTTAATATGGAATATTTAAAAAAAGTAAAAATGTTGGCTGATAAAATACAACCGGTTTGGATCTCTGATCATTTATGTTGGACGGGAATTGATGGGTTAAATATGCATGATTTATTGCCTTTACCGTATACTGAAGAAGCGGTAAAACATGTGGTTGATCGGGTTAAAAAAGTACAAGATTTTTTAGGCCGACGGATCTTATTAGAAAATGTTTCTAGTTACATTGAATATCGCGATTCTAAGATCCCTGAATGGGAATTTTTAACGACTATTGCTGATCAAGCCGATTGTTTAATCTTGCTTGATATTAATAATATTTATGTCAGCTCTGTGAATCATCATTTCGATCCATTAGACTATTTAAATGCGATTCCTATCCCTAGAGTACGTCAGTTTCATTTAGCGGGACATAAAAATTGTGGAGATTATATTATTGATACACACGATGCACCCATTATCGATGGTGTTTGGTCGCTGTATGCGCAAGCTGTCAAAAGATTTGGCAGGGTTGCCACCATGATAGAACGTGATGACGATATACCTGAGTTTCCTGTTTTATTCGCTGAGTTACAACAGGCCAAAAAGATAGCAAAAAACATTTGGAAAGAAAATGTCTGTATTAGCTAATTTGCAACAGAGTTTGCAAACCCATGTCATGGGTGAAGATGAGCAAATTTTAAACCAATTAGTGTCGCCAGTCAGAGGTACGCTACACGAACGCTTAGCTGTCTATAGTAATGCTTATGATTGGCGCTTGATAGATGCCTTACATCAAGAATACGGGTTGCTAGCTAAGCTATTAGGTGATGAAGTCTTTACCGAGCTGGCAGAAGCTTTTATCGATGCGTATCCATCACAATTTTATTCGATAGCAATGTTTAGTGAACCCTTAGCGCAATTTCTAGGCGAATATCCCCCTTATTCTGAACAGTCACATTTAAGTGAATTAGCACAATTAATTAAGGCTTTAATTATTAGTTTGGAAGCTGCTGATGCCCCTTTCTTGAATTTTGAAACCTTAGCCAATGTTGCTGAACAAAATTGGCCATCTTTATGTTTTAAATTTCATCCTTCAGTACAATATTTTAGCTTTAATTATAATAGCTATGCAATTTGGAAAGCCTTAGTCCAGGAGAAAGCTATACCAAATGTACTAATGGCTAAAAATCATTGTGTAGTTTGGCGTAAAGGATTACAGTCTTACGCAGTTGCTTTAACTGAGGCTGAAGCATTAATCTTAAATCTTCTACTACAAGGTTCTTGCTTTGCGGATGTCTGTGAAGCGGTTTATGATAAGGGGTTTGTTGGTGAATCCCAAGCAGCTAACTTTGTGGCTAATTTATTAGCAACTTGGCTGAATAATCATTTATTTTCGGAGGTTAAACTCTCTTAAATGGCGACACGATATATATTTATTACGGGTGGTGTAGTTTCTTCCTTAGGAAAAGGTATTGCTGCAGCCTCCTTGGCGGCCATTTTAGAGTCAAGAGGGCTTAAAGTTAGCTTGCTAAAGTTGGATCCCTACTTGAATCTTGACCCCGGTACGATGAGTCCTTATCAGCATGGCGAAGTTTTTGTCACAGAAGATGGCGCGGAAACCGATTTGGATTTGGGTCATTATGAGCGCTTTGTGCGCGCTAAAATGACTAAAGACAATAATTTTACAGCGGGGCAGATTTATGCTCGGGTATTACGTAAAGAACGCCGCGGTGACTATTTAGGTGGTACCGTGCAAGTTATTCCCCACGTTACTGATGAAATTAAACAAGCGATATTAAAAGGTGCGCAGGGAGCGGATATTGCTTTAGTCGAAATCGGTGGTACGGTAGGGGATATTGAATCGTTACCTTTCCTGGAAGCCATTCGTCAATTACGTATCGAATTAGGTATTCAATTTACGTTATTTATTCATTTAACTTTAGTTCCTTATATTAGTACTGCAGGTGAAATCAAAACTAAACCTACTCAGCATTCCACTAAAGAATTACGTTCAATAGGTATATCAGCCGATATGCTTATTTGTCGATCAAAAGAAGAAATCCCCGAACATGCGCGAGAAAAAATCGCCTTGTTTACCAACGTTGAATTGTCTGGCGTTATTTCATTACCTGATGTGAATAATATTTATCGAGTACCGCTGTTATTACATCAACAAAGTGTGGATGAAAGGGTATTGCAACGTTTTGGTTTGAAAGACTACCCACCTGCCGATTTAAAAGCTTGGGCAGAAGTAGTTGCTGCTAAAGAAAATCCAACTGCTGAAGTAAAAATTGGTATGGTTGGAAAATATATGGGTCTTGCAGATTCCTATAAATCTCTAAGCGAAGCTTTAGTGCATGCAGGGATTAAGACGCATACGCATGTGAATGTGGTGTATATCGATGCTGAAGCATTAGAACGGCAGGGCGTAAAGCTACTCGAGCCCTTAGACGCAATTTTGGTACCGGGCGGTTTTGGTAAACGTGGAATAGCCGGTAAGATTTTAGCTGTACAATATGCCCGTGAAAATAAAATCCCTTATCTAGGAATTTGTTTAGGCATGCAAACAGCTTTGATCGAGTTTGCTCGGCATGTAGCGGGATTAAATAATGCCCATAGTACAGAGTTTGATGCAGAGACACCTTATCCTGTCGTTGCTTTGGTAACCGAATGGGTTACATCTGATGGTCAACATGAAAAACGCGATAAAGATTCTGATTTAGGTGGAACGATGCGTTTAGGAGGTCAAGTTTGCTGTCTAAAACAAGGCAGCAAAGCTAGAGAGTTATATGGTTTTGATAGAATCATAGAACGCCATCGACATCGTTATGAAGTTAATAATCAATTATTACCTTCTTTAGAAAAGGTCGGATTAATAGTTTCTGGTCGTTCCGAAGATGGAACCTTGGTGGAGATGATCGAGCTGGAAAATCATCCTTGGTTTATAGGTTGCCAATTTCATCCTGAATTCACGTCAAATCCACGCGATGGTCATCCTTTATTTGTGGGTTTTGTTGAGGCAGCAAAACTGCAACATAAGCATTTAACTGAAAGTGCAAATTTACCATCCAATTTTTAGAAAATTTCTAGAAAAAATTAAGGGTTAGCAATTGATTTAATACAAGATACGACACATCTAATGCCAAACGGATATGAAATCCATCTTCCTAATATTAATTCCAGCCGCATAAGACTAGATAGTAATTTATTTTTACTTGCCTGACGAATTTTATTTTCCATTAATTGTCGTTGTTCGATATCAGATTTGGATAATAGACGTTAAGAGGTTTATATACTACGTCCGATCCTATGAGCGTTGCATTAGGAATAGATTGCTGAATTTTTTGTAACATATAACCAGATGAACAATCTATTTCTAAAATGATGGATTGAGCTACTGTTGGTAAGTTTTTTTTAATTGAGTAAGTGTATAAACTCGAGAAGCTTGATCAATAAAATGATTATCTCCTGTTGCATTTTCGTGGTAGCGGGTAAGTTCATCGCTCCAACCCGCATTATTGGAGCTGTAATGCAATATTTTGGTTCTCTCATTATCAATTTGAAAATCAAGATTAGTCCATATTGGATGAGAGCCATTATGCACGATGGGAGGTAATTGAAAAGGTAAAGCCATTATTTATTTCCTTACAGATAATAAGTTTTAACTGCATTCCAATCTTACAGGAAAAAATTTTTTTCTAAAATAATCGAATAAAATGTATTTTAGTTAATTAGGCTGCAAATATTGACGAGATAAGTTGAGCTTAGTATAGTCTTTATAAAATATAATATTTTATATTGTTTAAAATAATATAAGCTCCCTTATTATGGCTAAATCCGCATTTCCTGCAAACTATCATCTCGCTTGGGATGATATTGCAGACGGTCTTAAATCATGGCGAATTTGGTTATTACTCGCATGGCATGAAGTAAGACTTCGTTATCGTCGTTCGACATTAGGTCCGTTGTGGATCACCATCAGTATGGCGATTACTATCTATACCATGGGTATTCTTTATGGTCATCTTTTCAAAATGGATTTAGCTGTTTATTATCCTTTTCTTGCAACGGGTATTCTAGGTTGGAATTTGATTTCCTCAATCGTTAATGATGCCACGATGACTTTTGTAAACGCGGAACAATTTATTAAACAAATGAAACAACCTTATTCATTTTTTATTTTTCAATCCGTTACGCGCAATTTTATTATATTTTTTCATAATATCTTAGTATTAGTGCCCTTAGTATTTTATTTTCACTTTAAAATCAATACTAATATGCTATTTATAATTATTAGTTTATTAATGTTTTGGGTTAATGCCGTTTCATATAGTATGATACTTGCGCTTTTAGGTACACGATTTCGTGATATACCGATATTAGTTGCCAGTTTAATTCAAGTAGTTTTTTTCTTAACTCCCATCATGTGGTCCCCCACTATTTTACCGGTACGTTATCATTACATAATTGACTTAAACCCCTTTGCACAGTTTATGGAATTATTTAGGAATCCTTTGTTAGGCGCAATGCCTTCAAGTTACGCATTTATAGCAATTTTATTCCTAACTATATTAGGCCTTCTTTCAGCTTTTATCATATTCAGTCGCTATCGCGCTAGAATTGCCTATTGGTTATAATGAGCATTTTATAATGGCACTCATACAACTTAATTCTTTATCTATTGATTTTCCTATCTATCATCTCAATGCCCGTTCAATTAGAAAAAGTTTTTTGCGACTAACAGGAGGCGTTTTACGTAAAGAAACAGCACATACCGTTATTGTTAAAGCTTTAGATGATATCAGCTTTAATATTGAACATGGTGATCGAGTGGGATTAATTGGTCATAATGGAGCAGGAAAAAGTACTTTATTACGCGTACTTGCTAAAATCTATGAACCTACGCAGGGAAGTATCGGTATTGAGGGTAAAGTCTCACCGCTTTTGAATGTTATGTTAGGCATTAACCCTGAATCGACCGGCTATGAAAATATTTTAGTTCGAGGAATTTTGTTAGGTCTCACGCAAAAAGAGATTCAAGGCAAGATGCAGGAAATCGCTGATTTTACTGAGTTAGGTGAGTATTTGTCGGTACCTATTCGTACGTATTCCACCGGTATGCAGTTACGCTTAGCTTTTGCTGTTGCTACGTGTATCAAACCAGATATTTTATTAATGGATGAGATGATAGAAGCTGGAGATGTTAATTTTAAAAAGAAAGCAGAAGTACGATTAGCTGATTTTATTGAACAATCAAGTATTATGGTATTAGCATCACATTCTAATGATACTATCCAAAGACTTTGCAATAAAGTGGTGCTCTTAGAGAAAGGAAAACTTAAATACTTTGGCCCCTTAGAAGAAGGATTTAAAGAATATGCTAAATTAGGTTAAAACTTGAATAATATAAATAAAGCTTGGACAACAAGTAATACCGAATTTTTTTTTAAGCTATTTGTTGCTTCAATTTTGAGAAATTATGTAAATTTTTTAGTAATCCTTCTTCATTAAATCCAGCAACGAGATTTAAATATTTAAATTTTATAAGATGCTCATGAGCAATAATGTGAAAATTGTTGTTACAACTAAAATCTAAGAAAGCATAATCTTCGATGGCAAAAATACAAGGAAAAATGCTTAGTAATCGTTCGCGAAACTCAGGTAATGTAATACGTTGAAACACATTAAGACACCAATGATTCATCTCAAGATATACAATGGGTTTAAATTTTTTTAAGATATTTTTAGCTCCTTCGAGCGCAAAAAGTTCATATCCTTCAATATCAATCTTTATAAAGTCTAACCGATCCATTTTAAATGAATCAAATACATTATCTAGAGTTTTGACAGGAACTTCAACAGTGAATTCTTGTGTTGATAATGGATATACATCTGCTATAAAAGAACCCGCTAAAAAAGAGTGGAATCCTTGCATTATCGAACTACCTTCTTTGTTGCCTATAGCAAAATTATATTCTTCAACATTAGTTATACCCGCATGAAATAGATTTTTTTTAAGTAAATTGAATGTATGAGGAATAGGTTCAATAGCTATAATTTTTCCTTTTTCACAAATATTAGCTAAAGCTATCGTGGTTAGTCCAATGTTCGCACCTAAATCCAATGCGTGAAAGTGATTTCGACAAAAAGTTCTAAAAAAATCAATGGTGGGTTGTTCAAAATGTTCATTTACTCTACTTAAATAAACTTCGTCTCCTTCGATAGTATACTCTTGTGAATTAATAAAAATTTTTCGCCGCATGCTAAATTCTCTTAAAGGAGTCGTTATTTTATATAACTTCTATTGTAGGAAATGGAAAAATAAATTTTCCGCCACGCGCTAAATATTCCTTTTCTCTTCGCAAGATACCCTCTTTAAAGTGCCATGGTAAAACTAAAAAATAATCGGGCTCCATTTTTCGCGCCTCCTCGTCAGAAATAATGGGGATATGCGTTCCTGGCGTTAAACGGCCAAATTTTTCTATATTTACCTCAGCGATAGCTGGAATTTCAGCAGGAGTAAAATCACACATTTGTAATAAAACATTTCCTTTGGTGGACGCACCATAACCCAGTATGCGTTTTCCATCGGCAATAAGTATATGGATTAAGTTTTTTAACTTATCTCTGTGCTCAAAAACATGATCTTTAAATTTTTGATATGGCTGAATCGTCGAAAACCCCATATTGTCTTCTTGCTCTAAAAGCCAATTGATTAGAGCAGTATCAGGCTTGATGGAATGATTATTATTTTTTGTTGCTGTAATGGCAAAGCTCCCACCATTTACATTATTTAAGCTTACAGTAAGAAGTTTTAATCCGGAAACATCTAAAATTTTTTTTATGACATTTAAGGAATAATATTCTAAATGCTCATGACAAATAGTATCGTAAGTATTTAGTCGAATCATCGCGGGCATATAGCTCTGTTCAAAGTGCCAAATTCCATCTTCTGCTAAAATTGTCTCAATTTCTTGCGTGAAATGAATTGGGTTTTCCAAGTCGTAGAACATTGCAATTGAAGTTACAATTTTTGCGGGCTTATCTGTAGCCGAAAAATAATTAGCTGCACTAAAATAATCTGGGATTAATTTAATTTCTTTAGGGTAATAAGAGGAAAATTTTATTCCTGTTGGATCAATACCTATGCGCTGAATTTTATGATTTGAATAGGCTTTAAGCAAAGTACAATCATTGCTGCCAATATCTAAAACAGTATTTCCAGCTTGTAATCCTACTAGTTGTTCTAAATAATATATTTTTTGAGTTAAGTGTTCAATCATTGACTGATTAAGTCCAGAACGATACCCATAATTATCACCATACATTTCAGTGAAATCACAAGAATGATTTAATTGTAAGAGACCACTTGTTGGACACCATACTAATTCTAATGGAGCAGTCGTAATAGTATCTGTTTTACTCTGAGGAAATACGCCAGTTAAGGCGTGTTCGCCTAAATACAAAATGCTAATTAGATTTTTATCTTTTGAAACCCTACAGTGTTCAATTTTTTTATAGCCACTCAATGTGTACTCTCCTTAGTTAATATTGAAAAATTTTTATAAAAAAGTGCTGTAAAATTTGTAGAAAATTGGTCGTAACTAAAATGTTTCATAGCATATTTACGGACTTTTTGCTGAGAAGATAAAACTTTTTCTTTGTTACTAATTGTATATAGAATTGCATCAGCAAATTTTTCACAATCACCTACTTCAATCAGCTGTAAAGAAGTAGAGATATCACCAAGTTCATTAGTAATTTGTGGAATATTAGTAGCTATAATGGGCGTATTTAGATGAAGCGCTTCATTAATTTGTGTTGGAAAATTGCCTTCATTTTCAGATGTAAAAACTAACGCAGTAGCTAATTGATATACTTGAGTTAAGAAATGATCAGGTAAAGTCGGCAAACAAACAATATATTTATTTGTTTTTTTACGCACTAAATTGGTTGTAAGCACACCGTAAATTCGTGTTTTCATATCATTTGTTTTTAATCGATTGTTTACAATATTTACAATTTCGGTAAAATCATCTAATCGCTTAGATGGTCTATCTCTTGTAGGGTAAAAAATAAACACATCTGGAAGTTTTTTGCTAAATTCTCTGATAAATGAAAGCGTCTCTGTTTTTTGAGGTTGGGAAAGATAAGCTAATGGGAAGTAAACAATTTTTTCTTTTTGCACCTTTAACGCAGAATTAGGCAGATAATTTCTTGAAAATTCAGAGTTAGTAAGGATTACTGCGGCTTTTTTTGCTAATTTTTCTCCGACATAACGCCATGACCAATGGTCGCCCATTTCCAAAGAACCTTTATAAAAATGGGGTAGATAATCCGGAAGATATAAAAGTATAGGTTTTTTTATTGCACAGGCTTCAGGGAATAAGTAGTAGTGAGGAATTATAACATGGGAAATAGATTTATCTTGGTTGATAGTTTTTATATATGAAGTATTATTAATTTTATGGATTAAATGAATAGAAAAATTTAGGTATAAAAGAAAATTCTGAATTAAAGGTTTTTTAAGAAAAAAAATTATTTTATTATTTATTTTTTTTAACAAAATAATTTTTAAAGAAAGGGATTTTGTTTTATTATTTATTTTTTTAAGTAAAATATTTTCTTGGTTACTTTCTACTATGAGGATTTTTAACCTAGAAGAATCGCTAATATTTGCCGAAAAATAACCATGAATCTTTCCTAAATCACGACGGTGGCAAGTTAGGATAACGTTACTATTCTGAGTTAAGACTCTAACCATCAAATTTACAACACGTATTATACCTTCTACTGAATAATAGCTTAGCTCTGGACCTATCTCGATGTTAGGACCGAGCCGATGAAAAGGGATTAAGATAGATTTTTTAATCGAATGTTTTTCATTTGAGTTATTTTTCTTTACAGTATTTATGTTATAAAATAATTTTGTTGCAGGAACGATTTCCTGAGTAGTCAAAATTTTAGTCATAGCTTTATCAAAAATGGGCCAGACATAATTAGGATGATAGAGTGTTTGTACCTCTTTTTGACTATGAATGATCTCATTACTTAATGAATAATTCCCTTTTTTTAATTTTTGCGCAAGTTTAGCAAGCGCTGATAAATCCCGTGCTTCGCCTGGTGTAGATATATTTTTAAAATATCGAGACAATAAGCAGCCTTTCAAAAAAACAACCGGCCCACCTAAGGTCATAAATTCAATTGGAGGTAAATAGCAAGTAGCAGGTTCTGAATAGTGATAAATGAATCCCTTTAATTTAATTAAATGCGCTAGAAAATTCTTTCGTTCCAGTGTTCCAAGAACTTGTGGGTCAGAAACAGGTAAGATTTGCACTCCAAAAATTTTGAATTGAGTGTCTGAAAAATAACTTTTTATGAGCCCATAATAGTGATTATAATATGGAATATCTGAAATACGTGGGCACATTAAACCCAGACTATTATATCTTGTATTGGTATTTTGAAATCTCCAAGAGTCTTTCAATTCTATAACATCATCAGATATGCAATAAGGAATTATCCGTGTATTTAAATTTTTTATCCAAGGATCTTCAATACGCAATACCTCTTCATTATGCGGACAAAACCAAAAATTTTCACGTTCTGTGATGAGATCAAGTATCCGATTATCAGCCAAAAAATGAGATAGAGCATAAGCTTGTCCATAGACTCTATAAATTACTTTACCATGAAAAACTAATAGAAAATTTTTTAACCAATTGGGATCAATTGTGATAATAGCTGTATCAAAATATTGATTAAGAATTTCTCCGATTTCAGGTGAAATAGGATCATAGAAAAAATTAGTTTTGGAAAGAATAGTAATAACTTCTTTAGGAAGTGTAGAATCGATTTGTGGTTCCCAATCAATAACTGCAGATTGATCAATAACTGAACTTAGATAGGGAGGATTAAAAACTTCATACCCCAGCATTCGGAGTCTTTTAAGTTCTGTATAGACTAACAATTTGTGCATACCGAGCCAAAATATACGTTTTTTGGTCGAGGAATTTGAATTTTTCATTTTTTCAGATTTATTTATCTATAAAAATTTGACGATATATTCAATTAATAATGGTTAAATTAAATCATAATATTTAAAAATTCTAAGTACTTATTCTCATTATAATTATAAATAAATTTATTTAACTTTTAAACGGGCTATATCACTATCAACCATCATTCCGATCAAAGTAGCTAATTGCGTTTTTGCTTTCCAATTAAGTTTTTCATTAGCTTTACTGGGATCACCCAACAATATATCTACTTCGGCGGGTCTAAATAATTTAGGATCAATAATAAGATAATTTTGATAATCTAAGCCTACATGATTAAAAGCTAATTGACACAAATCTTTGACAGTAGTGCTATATCCAGTTGCAATAATGTAATCATCTGGATTATTTTGTTGCAACATTAACCACATCGCTTCAATGTAATCACCAGCATATCCCCAATCTCGTTTGGCATCAACATTGCCTAAATGGAGTTTCTTTTTAAGTCCCAGGTGAATTTCGGCAACAGTATAACTAATTTTACGACTAACAAACTCAATACCTCTTAATGGAGATTCATGATTGAATAATATTCCGTTTGAAGCATGCAAACCAAAGCTTTCGCGATAATTAACTGTAATCCAATGCCCATAAACCTTGGCTACCGCATAAGGACTTCGTGGGTAAAAAGGAGTTTTTTCATTTTGCTGTTTTGCTTGAATGAGACCAAATATTTCGCTACTTGAAGCTTGATAAAATTTAGCGTTAGGGTGAGTTAAGCGTATTGCTTCTAAAAGATTAGTTACACCTAACGCGGTTACTTGGCCTGTTAAACTGGGTTGTTCCCAAGAAGTGCCGACAAAGCTTTGCGCAGCAAGGTTATAGACTTCATCAGCTTCTGATATTTCCATAGCACGTATTAAGGATGCTGAATCTATCATATCTCCATTAATAAAATGTATCGCAGGTTCAATATTTAATTCACGTAAACGCCATAGGCTGTCACTAGTCCTTCGGGCAACTAATCCATAAACTTTATAATTTTTTTGCAACAAAAACTTTGCGAGATAGGCACCATCTTGGCCGGTTATTCCAGTTATAAGTGCTTTCTTGGTCATTTTCAATCCTTTGAATAATAGCGGATGTTAACAAAAGCTTATAAAAAATTCTACTATTATTTAATAACCTAGATAACTATACTCAATTTAATCTTAACTGTGGTAGAAAGTTAAAGAATATGAATGTTATTTTAAATACGCACTCTTTACAATCTGACTTAACGGGTATTGGACGATATACCCAAAATTTGTTACAAGGCTTGCATATACATAACATGATTAATCAAGTTATTTGTATTCCAGCGTTCAAAAACCATAGTAACATTATAAAAAAAAAATATTTTGTAAAACAGTTTAAAAAAATTATCAAATACATTCCTGGCACTTATTCTTTGTTTAGCGACTATAGAAATAGTAAATTTATAAAACAAACAGAATTTCTACTTCCTAACAACTATATTTATCATGAACCTTGTTATATATTAAATTCGTATTCTGGACCTAAAATTTGCACCATACATGATTTATCACATATTCATTATCCTGAGTATCATCCTAAAGAAAGAGTGAAGTATTTAAGATATAATTTACCTATTAGTATAAATAATGCCGATCATATCATTACGGGATCTGATTTTATTCGGAGTGAACTTATTAATTTTTTTTCTATACCTCCGAATAAAATAACTCATATTTATCACGGAATTTCTAAAGTATTTAAAGTACGAGAATTTTCTGAAATAAAAATTATTCTACAGCGTTATAACTTACACAATAAGTCTTATTTACTTTATGTTGGCACTTTAGAGCCTAGAAAAAATTTAGAAGGGCTACTTCAAGCGTTTAAACAATTACCCGAAAAGCAAAAAAATAAATATCCTTTAGTATTCGTTGGAATGAAAGGATGGAAAACCCGTCATTTAGAAACATTGAGCAAAAAACTTATTAAGCAAAATCAGCTTTATTTTTTAGGTCATGTATCAGAATTTGATTTACCTTTTCTTTATTCGGGAGCTTATGGGTTTCTTTACTTATCGATATATGAAGGATTTGGGTTCCCCTTATTAGAAGCATTAGCCAGTGGTATTCCTACGTTAGCGAGTGATCACTCTTCAATGTCAGAAGTTGTTGGAAGTGCAGCGCTGAAAGTTAATCCACTTGATATCGATGCTATCACTAGTAAAATAAATCAATTAATCCATGATCTCGCGATACGCGATCGATTAAAATATCTCGGCCCTATGCAGGCTGCAAAATTTTCATGGGAATTTTGTATAGGAAATACCATTTCAATTTATCGTCAAACATTAAAAAATTATGGAATTAATTAATTTTTAATGTCATATTTTTTAATAGAAGGGATTCGATAGATATCCATTACATGAAATTCAATATTTTTTATGTGCGCCATTTTTTTGTGCAACCACAATGACAGCATTCCTTTAATATGAGCAAAGCTTCACGAATATCTTTTCTAGTTCTTCCACTAGATAATATACTTAGTAATTTTTTTGTATTTGAATATTTATAGCTACGAGTGCAATAACATCGGATCTAAATTTATCTATATTTCCTTCTAATATATTAAATTATCTAAAAGTTTAATATATTAAAATACTTTGTTTTATATTTAAATTCACAAACAAAAATTTATTTCTTTTTTATCTATATTATTTTCGCGATCGTAGTTATCTTTAAATCGGATAATGTCATCTTCACCTAAATAACTACCTACTTGCAATTCAATTAAAACTAAATCTTTATTGTTGAAGTTATTTAGACAATGTTTGTTTCCCAATGGAATAAATGTGGATTCATTTTCTTTTAATATTATTTTTTGGTGATTATTTTCAACTGTGGCAATTCCGGCGACGACCACCCAATATTCACTACGATATTGATGAAGTTGTAAGGATAAGCTAGCACCCTGATGTACAGTTATTCGTTTTAGTTTATAATTAGGTCCTTGATCTAATATGGTGTAGTGTCCCCAAGGCCGATAAACCGTTTGGTGATAACGATAAATTTCGTGCCCACTTAATTTTAATTTCTCTACTAATTGCTTAACTTTTTGAATATGCGTGTGTTTGCAAATAAGTAAAGCGTCATTAGAATCTACAATAGTTAAATTTTCGATTCCAATTGCAGCAATTAACCTTCCCGGTGAACTTTGATTGTAAATAGTTGTATTATAAGTTTCTTGCAAACAGGCATTACCTACGATGCGATTTCCATTCTCTTCTGGTTTCAATAAGGTATTTAGCGCATCCCAAGAGCCTATATCAGACCAACCAAAATCAGCGGGGATAACTGCAATGTTTTTTGCTTTTTCCATTAATGCGTAATCAATTGAAATATTATTTAATTTATAAAAGCTTTGTTCATCTAAATTTAATTTATCATAGGATGTTCTGTTTTTTTTAACACTTAATTTCCAACAATGAATAATATTAAAATAAAGCTCGGGGATATATTGTTTTAATGTGTTTAAAAATGTTTGTGCACTAAAACAAAAAATTCCAGAATTCCAAAGATAATTCCCCTGTTCTATGAAAGATTGTGCTTCTTCAGACAAAGGTTTTTCATGAAAATTTACAACCTTATAAGCCGAAGCCAATTTCTTTGATTTCAGATATTGAATATATCCATAAGCTGTTTCCGGTTTGTAAGGGATAATTCCAAAGGTTGTTATGAGTTCTTTTTTTGCTAATTGATGAGCTTTTTCTACACTTAAGTTAAATTTGTCTTGATTCAAAATTATATGATCGGCAGGCAATACTAATAATACTGCCTCAGGACTAATAAATTTATTTACAAATAATGCGCTGAAAGCAATAGCCGGTGCGGTATTCCGCGAACAAGGTTCTAATATAAAGTTAAATTTTTTTGCTATACCTTGCTGATCCAAATCATTTAATTCTTTTTTAGTTTGGTAGTAATATTCAAAGTTAGTGACGGTGATAATTTTTTCTATATTAGGGATGTTAACTGCCCGTTGATAAGTTTTCTGGATTAGTGAATAAGGATCATTATTGAATCGAATAAAAGGTTTAGGGTGTGCCTCTCGAGAGACAGGCCATAAGCGAGATCCATTGCCACCGGACAATATAATTGGAACTAGCATCTTTTCATCCTTGAAATTTAAAAATATAAAATTTGGTTTTTACTACATTCCGTTAAATTTCTTACCATTAAGATTTAAAAATTTATGTATACTATATATACTATATGATAGTAATTTAGTTAGATACAAAAAAATTTAATGCTTGTATTTGATTAGAATGAGGCACTTTTTTAACTCTATAAACTATATTTTCTTTTAAATCGGCTATTAAAACATGGTTTTTCTAGGATATCAATAGATATTAATTTTTTGAGTAAAAATTTTAGAGCGCCTAATTGTTCATTTAATAAAACACATATTTATTAAATCAGTTTTCTTAAATAGGGTTGATAATAAGTTTAATAAAGCATGATATCTTATAAATTGAATGAAGCTAAAAGAGGCTATGAGGAAGAAAGTTTAGTGTACTGGATATGACTAACAGGTTATTTCATATGTTAACATTCGAGTCTGTTAAACTTTAGTTATTAGATTTCTTAGGATGGGAGCTTCTCATGAGTGAAATATTTAAGCACGATTTATTTGTTGAAACGCAACAAAGTTTAAGCTTAGCAAAAACAGATAAGTTAATACCGATTGCTCTGGGTGGATTTTGCTTTTTATTAGCTTGGTATCTAATGGGAAGCTTTAATTTGCATTATCCTATTAGCTATCGCGGTGATACGTTTTTCATGTCATGGATGATAAAGCGATTAATAGATGGCTTTTGGATTTTTAATAGTGTTTACTCAGGATTTCCTTTTGGATCTGCTTTCTATGATTTTCCAACTTCAGACAGCGGAAGTCTTATAATATTCAAGTTACTAGGATCTTTTACACACAACTATATTTTAACTCTAAATATCTATTTTCTTTTAGGATTTTCAGTTACTTCTACAATCTCGTATGTAGTGTTAAAAAAATTAGGGTGTAGTAAAATTTTCTCTCTAACAGGAGCAATTTTATTTACCTTTCTTCCTTTTCACTTATTTCGACTAGAACATTTATTTTATACTTGGTATTTTAACATACCGATATTTATATGGTTAGCATTTAAAATATTTTCAATTCACTCCCTATTTTATGAACTTAAACAAAAAGCTTGGGAAAGAATTAAACTCTGTTTATGCTTATTATTCTTAGCCTCTTTTGGCGTTTATAATGCTTTTTTTGCAGCCTTAATGTTTGTTGCTTCAGGAATAGCTGGATCGTTAAAGTGGAACTCAACTAAAAATATAATTTCAGCATTTATAGCGATATTTATATTGACAATGGGGGTGGGCCTAAATATCGCCCCAAACTTTATTTACTCCTATAAACATGGTTCTAATCCATTGGCTATCAATCGATCTGCAATGGAATCTGAGTGTTATGGATTGAAGCTTGTGCAGATGCTTTTACCACAGGCATGGCATCGCTCAGCTCATTTGCGTAAAATAAGTGCGGAATATAATCAAACTTTTCCCTTAGTTACTGAAAATATAACAGCTTCATTAGGTTTAATAGGAAGCTTGGGTTTAATTATCTTATTAAGCATTGCGATAGGAACACCTTTCTTTCGATTTAATGTTGATACTCGTATACAATTACTCGCGTTTTTAACAATGTTTCTATTTATATTTGCCACTATCGGAGGTTTTTCATCAATTTTTTCTCTGTGCGTTAGCCCTATGATCAGAGCTTGGAATAGAGTAAGTGTATTTATAGGATTTGCTGCTATTGCCGCCTTTATGTTATGTGCAGAAAAGTTTTTGAAAAAAATCACCCATAAAAAATTCTTAAAACAAGCTGAACTTTATGCGGGAATTTTTTTTATAACTTTTGGAATTTGGGATCAAACATATAAAGCCCCGAAATCTGATTATAATATTCTAAAAATTCAATTTCTGAGTGATAAACATTTCATTCAAAAAATTGAAAAACTAATTCCAGGTGGCGCGGTATATCAACTACCGTATATTGGTTTTCCGGAAGAGACAATAAATAATAATTTTTATTCTTATGATATTTTCCGTGGATACTTACATTCTACTACATTGCATTGGAGTTCGGGGGGAACGAAAGGTAGGCCTGGAGATTTATTTTTTCGTAACCTAGCAAGTCAACCTATGCGCCAGCAGATTGAAATGATAAAAAAACTTGGTTTTAATGGGATTTATATCGATCGACGAGGATATAGTGATCAGGGAATAGTTATTGAAAAGGAAATAGCCAAAAATCTTGATCATGCTGTAAATATAGTGAGTGAAGATAAGAATCTACTATTTTTTTACGTCTCTAATTAATTTTTTAATAAAAAAATATTGAGTATAAATTGATTTATGCAAAATATTTTACATTTGGGTAAATTTTCGAGAAAACACGTAGGGGGCATTGAGACCGTTGTTGATACGTTGCTTTCACGATTGAGTATTGATTTTAAATTGTTCAATGTGGTAGCAAATACCAGTTTTAAAAACGAAGTTATTGAACAAGCGGGTTATATCGAATACAGCGCTGCTCTGGCAGGAATGTTTGCTCGTACACCCTTTTGCCCGAGTATGCCCGCCCAAATAAAAAAGCTTTATCAACAATATCGGTTTTCTATTGTCCATTTACATTTGCCTAATCCTATGGCACACCTAGCCTCGGAAATTTTACCTGTCTCTGTGAAACGAATTATCAGCTGGCATAGCGATGTTATACGCCAAAAAAAATTACTACAGTTATATCAACCTTTTGTTAATCGCTTGTTAAAGCAAGCTAGTGCTGTCATTGTATCGACGCCTTATTTAGCTGAGCATTCTACGCAAATTAAAGCCGCTAGAGATCGAAATTTAATTCGTATTATTCCTTTCGGGGTTGATTTTGATTTTTTTTTATTCGATAAATATCAAAAAAAAATTGCTTTGCTACAACGCCAATATTCTCATCGTTTCATTATATTTGCTTTAGGACGACATGTTCTTTACAAAGGATTTTGTTATTTAATTGAAGCAATGAAGCAATTGCCTAAGGATATAATATTGTTATTAGGAGGAGAAGGCCCATTAACACAAAAACTAAAGCAGCAAGTTAAATTTTCAAAACTTGAGCAGCAAGTATATTTTCTTGGACAAATAGCTAAGCAGGATTTACCAGCCTATTACCATGTTTGTGATGTATTTTGTTTACCTTCTATTGATCAAAGTGAAACATTTGGAATAGCTCAATTAGAAGCAATGGCTTGCGCAAAACCAGTTGTCTGCTGCGATGTGACTCATATGGCGAGTAATCTGAATCAAGACGGTGTGACTGGTTTTGTCGTATCTCCATGTTGCCCAACTTCACTTGCGAATGCAATTAGGAAACTTTATCAAAAACCTGTATTACGCTCCTCTTTAGGTAGATCGGCTTATTATTATGCAAAAGAGAAATTTACTATCCAAAAAATGGTTGGAGAGATAAAAAATCTTTATCAAAAAATTATTATTAATTAATTTAAAAATCAATGCAAGAGAAATTTATGCGACAAATTAAACTTTCTATCAGCATCGTTGTTTACCAAGAGAATTTTTTACAAATAAAAGATTGCCTTTCGAGCCTTATCTGTTCAATTCCTGATGATATTATTTATGAAATTACATTGGTAGATAATGGTGCTTTAGAATTTAATAAAGGTTCAAATTTCGAAATAGAACTAAAAAAATGTTTTCCAGATTTACCGATTTATTATTTTTTTTCGTCGAAAAATGGCGGGTACGGTTACGGTCATAATCTAGTTATTTTAAAAAGCGAGGCGGATTACCATCTTATTTTAAACAATGACGTGTATGTAATGCCCAATACTTTAAAAAATGCATTGGATTTTATGCAGCAACATAAGCATGTGGGTATGTTAGTCCCAGATGTTTATGATATGAATGAAAAGCGAGTCTATCTCTGCCGGAAAAATCCAAGTCTTTGGATTAGTTTTTTACGCCGTTTTGCGCCTTCATTGTTAAAAAAAATTTTTCAGAATCAATTAAGTAAATTTGAGATGCAAGATAAAGATTATAATAAAAATATTTTTAAGTTAAGTAATCCTACTGGTTGTTTTATGTTTTGCCGATTGGAGTTGCTCAAAGAACTAGAAGGATTTGATGAAAAATTTTTTATGTATTATGATGATTCCGACTTAGGCAGACGTATGGCGCAAATTTCCCAAATAGCCTATACACCAACAGTTAAAATTAAACACGTCTGGCGACGTGCCGCTTACCAAGACAAACGAATGGCATGGATTGCAAGTAAATCAGCTCTTTATTATTCTTGGAAGTGGTTGCTAAAATAATAGTTTGGAGGGTATATTTTTTAAATAAGAATAATTTTTATCTTTAGTTGATATTAAGGGTGATTGCAAAGGCCAATTTATAGCTAGATTAGGATCAGACCAAAGTATACCTTGTTCAGCTTCAGGATTGTAGTAATCACTGCATTTATAATGGAAATCAACGATTTCACTGAGTACGCAAAATCCATGAGCAAACCCTTTGGGGACAAAAAGTTGATAATGATTTTCATCACTTAAAATAACACCAAACCATTGCCCAAAAGTGGCGGATGCAGTTCTGATATCCACTGCTACATCGAAAACGCTGCCGCGGATGACTGTGATTAATTTATCTTGGGGTTGTTCGATCTGATAATGTAGACCTCGCAAAACATTTTTACTGGAACGAGATAAATTATCTTGAACGAAATTAATTCTTTTTTTCAATAATCGTTGATAACGTTCTGACTGAAAAGTTTCAAAAAAAAAGCCTCGTTCATCGTGATGCGATTTAGGATCAATTAAAATTAAATCTTGGATAGGGGTTGGAATGATCTTCATAATTCTCGCTTAATAATATCGAGTAAATAATTACCATAACTACAGTTTAATAGTTTCCGAGCAGAAATCTCTAAAGCTTCAGCATTAATAAAACCTTTTCTCCAAGCGATTTCTTCTAAACAAGCTATTTTTAAACCTTGCCGTTTTTCAACGACTTGAACAAAATGCGATGCTTCTAATAAAGCATCATGCGTCCCTGTGTCTAACCAAGTGCTACCACGGCAGATTAATCGATGAGAAAGTTGTCCTTGAGATAAATACTGCAGATTAACATCGGTTATCTCTAATTCGCCACGCTCAGATGGTTTAATATATTTAGCAATATCAATGACTTGATTGTCATAAAAATAAAGACCCGTAACAGCCCAATTAGATTTAGGAAGTTTTGGTTTTTCTTCAATATCTATCAAGTTTCGGTTTTCATCAAACACAGCGACACCATAACGTTCAGGATCATTGACGAAATAACAAAAAATCTGGGCACCAAACTGTTTTTCAGCAGCCGATTTGATAGTTTCGGAAAATTTCTCTCCATAGAATAGATTATCTCCTAAAATAAGTGCTATCGAATCATTGCCAATAAATTTTTCACCTATGATGAAAGCTTGGGCTAAACCATCGGGATTTTCTTGGGTTAAATAACTGAGATTGATTCCCCATTGTTCACCATTTCCTAATAAATTTTGGTACTGCGGCAAGGCTGAGAGGCTAGTAATAATTAATATTTCCTGAATACCAGCCAGCATTAAGGCGCTGAGTGGATAATAAATCATGGGTTTATCATAAATCGGAAGTAACTGCTTACTGATCCCTTTAGTGATAGGATGTAAACGTGTTCCTGCACCACCGGATAATACGATACCTTTCACAAATAACTTCCTTGTTTCTACGAGTTAAAAAAGCAAATTCCAATTCTATCGCTTCAATTTTTGCCTAGTGTAAGGTATATTGAGCTTTATTAAAATAGCTGATGAACATGATGTCTAAACCCGCTGTATTAATTAATATCGTTCTTTATCATCCTGATAAAAACAAGATCTGGAAGCTAATTAATATTTGTTTTCAATATGAAAAAATCAAAATTTTATTATTTGATAATACAGAAGATTCCAAAGCTTTTGAATTCAATAATAATAAGGATATTATCTTAATAAAAAGCCCAAAAAATGTTGGAGTGGGTGGTGCGCACTATATTGCTTGCCAAATGGCAGAAACAGAAAATTTCGATTTTGTATTATTTTTGGATCAGGATAGTCAATTATCAGAGAATTTTATAAGTGACATGATTTTGGCCTTTTATCGGCTTAAAAAATTACACTCTCGTTTGTGCGCTATTGGACCAACATGGCATGATCCTGATCTTAGAAACTTAAAAACTAGAGCATTAAAAGATAAGCTAAGAAATTTATTAAATGCACCGAATCTAAAACATGTGTTAATCAGTTCTGGAATGTTAATTTGGGTGCCTACTTTAAAACATATTGGTTACCCAAAAAAAGAATATTTTATCGATTTAGTCGATACCGAATGGTGTTTACGTGCTTTATATAAAAATTATCAAATAATGATGTCACCTGATGTACGGATGAGTCATAGGATAGGCGAAGTCAAAAAATTTAGTAATTTATTTGTCCAGTATGAGCAACCGATTCGCTATTATTATTCGATACGTAATAGTTTTTTGCTATTTCATGAAAAGAATATTTTATTTTCTTATAAAATTTTTATTTTAGCTGGAAATTTATTTAAGTTAAGAAAAATAATTTTTTCCCCAAAACCTATACAAAGTTTAATTGCAGCGGGTCGTGGTATTAAAGATGGATTAATTTTGATTAAGAAATATTAACTACATATTTCTTAATTGAGGAAAATAATGTTTGGGCCTACAATTTTAATTAATATTGTACTTTATAACCCCGATCCAAACAAAGTATTAGAGCTTATGCGTATTTGTTGTATTTATCAGCACGCTAAAATTTTGTTATTTGATAATTCAAATAATTTACAATTATTAAATTACAAAAAATCTGAAAAAATAATTTCTTATAAAAGTTCACAAAATGTAGGTATAGCAGGTGCGCATTATTATGCGTGTAAACTTGCTGAAAATGAAAATTATGACTTTCTACTTTTTTTAGATCAAGATACACAACTTCCAGAATATTTTATTAATAACATGATATCAGAATTTTATCGATTACAAAAAATATATTCTCGTCTGGTAGCTATTGGACCTTCATGGAGAGATGCTAGAACTTATGATTGGTATCAAGAGAAAAACAATAAAGTTACTGTAAAAAATATATTGAAAAAAAAATTTAAAATTGCAATAAAAATAAATAATTTAATAAAATTAAATAATGTTATTATTAGTTCTGGAATGTTGGTCTTAGTTAAATTTTTAAAGGATACTGGCTATCCCAAGAAAGAATATTTTATTGATTTAGTTGATTTGGAATGGTGTTTGCGTGCTTTCTCTAAAGGTTATCATGTTGAAATGATAAAAAATATTCAGATTCAACATGCTATTGGTGAAGTTAAAAAAAACAAAAATAAATTTATACATTATCAAAATCCCTTGCGATATTATTATTCTATACGGAATAGTTTTTTTCTTTTTAGAGAGAAGCAGTATCCACTTGGTTTTCGTTTTTTTATATTGATTCGAAACATATTGGAAATTAAAAAAATACCTTTTGTACCTGAATCTAAAAAAAGTTTAATCGCCGCATTTCATGGTTTAAAAGACGGGTTTTTATCTAGAAAAACATCATCTATGGAGATGTTCAATTAAAAACTGAAGGCTAAAGGATAGTCGATGAAAATACTATTAACAGGGGCGTATGGCCAAGTAGGCAATGAAATTGTTGATTTAGCCGTAAAATCCAGCTTGGAATTATATCCATTTACACATCAACAACTTAACATCACAGAGTTTGAACAGTTAAAGCAAACCATATCTACTATCAAACCACATTACATTATTAATGCTGCGGCCTATACTGCTGTTGATAGAGCTGAAAGCGAACGTGAACGTGCCTTTGCTGTTAATGCCCTAGGCGTTAAACATTTAGCAAAAATTGCTCAAGAATATGATATACCCTTATTGCATATTTCTACTGATTATATCTTTGATGGCCACAAAAAATTGGCTTATTGCGAAGACGATGCGGCTAATCCGTTATCCGTTTATGGCCTAAGTAAATTAAGCGGTGAAAATTTGCTAAGAGAAACTTGGTTTAAACATATTATTTTACGAGTGAGTTGGGTATTTGGTGCTTACAGCAGTAATTTTGTGAAAACTATTGTTCGTTTAGCTAAAGAACATTCTGAACTAAGCATTATTGCTGATCAAAGAGGCGCTCCTACTTATTCTGGGGATATCGCACAGACCCTGCTAAAAATAATAAAATGTCTAGATATGGGCCAGACTGATTGGGGTACATACCATTATACAGGAACGCCAACGCTGAGTTGGTATGAATTTGCTAAGAAAATAGTCGATGAGGCGAAGCAACATCAACAATTAGTATTAAGAGAAATTATTCCTATTTCAACATTAGAATATCCAAGTCTCGCGCGCAGACCTTATAATTCCGAATTAGCTTGTGACAAATTTGCACAAGTATTTAATATTAAACCTAATAATTGGTCTGAAGGTTTAAAGAAGGTAGTGAGTACCTTATGAGTTATATACCTAAAAATATTTTGGTGACAGGAGGTGCTGGTTTTATTGGAAGTCATTTTGTGCATTATTATCAAGAGCATCACCCAGAAATTTTTATCGTCAACCTCGATAAACTTACTTATGCCGGATCATTAAATAATTTAAAAAATTTACGCTTTTCAGAACAACATCATTTTGTGCAAGGAGATATACTCGATAATAATTTAGTGTTAAAATTATTGAAAAACTTTAAAATAGATACGCTGGTTCATTTTGCCGCAGAAACCCATGTCGATCGTTCGATTAGTTCACCTGAGAAATTTTTACAAACGAATATATCCGGCACTTTGGCCTTATTAGAGGCCTGTCGAAAATATTGGTTGCAAGAACAGGGTTTCAGGAAAGATGATTGTCGGTTTCATCATATCTCTACCGACGAAGTGTATGGTAGCTTGCAGAAAGATGAGCCCGCTTTTACAGAGCATATGCCTTACCGACCTAATTCTCCTTATTCAGCCAGCAAGGCTTCTTCTGATTATCTGGTGCGTGCCTATTATGCCACTTATGGACTTCCGGTTAGCTTAACCAATTGCTCGAATAATTATGGCCCTTTGCAACATAAAGAAAAATTTATTCCCACGGTAATTCATCAATGTTTAATTCAGCAACCCATACCGGTTTATGGTGATGGTTCCAATATTCGTGATTGGCTGTATGTTTACGATCATTGTAGCGCTATCGATGCAGTTATTCGGAGAGGGCGCATAGGGGAAACGTATAACATAGGAGGTAATAATGAATTAAGTAATTTAGCTGTTATTTCGGCTATTTGTGATGTACTTGCTAAAATTAAATCTAGCGCTTTTAATTATAAACAATTAATTTCTTTTGTAAAAGATAGACCTGGACATGATTGGCGCTATGCGATTAATGCTGAAAAGATAAATAAAGAATTAGCTTGGCACCCTAAAGAAACATTTTCTTCAGGAATTATTAAAACTCTAACCGCTTATCAATACTGATACCAACCTTCTCGTTTAGCTAAGTTAATCAAAGGGACAACGGGATCCATCTTCCCAACCATAATTCTTTTGTACTGGGTTTTTCGAGCCTTTTGTAGCTTATGTATTACGACTACACTATCATAAAAATAAATAGCTCGTAGCCATTCGAAGATATATCTATCGGCTGAAGAAAGATTTTCCTCGAAGCGATGATCTTTAATATGATAGAAATTAAGTAAATCTGCAAATTTTTTAAAAAATTCAATTGCGGAATCAGTACCTAAATAAGATCCGCCATGGCTTTGCCAATAAGAAGTATGTAAATCTTCTATCAAAAAAACCCCGCCAGGCTTTAACTTCGAAAAAAGTATTTTAAATGTTTGAATAATATCAGAGCAGATATGGGAGCCATCATCAATAATAATATCAAATTCAATTTTTTTTAAATTTTTTTTTAGAGCAATTTCATCGGTAATGTTAAAATTGTAAATATGTATGTTAGGTTCAAGCTCTAAATTAAGCACTTTAGGATCGATATCCACGCCATAGAGACTTGCATTTTTTAAATATTTACTAAGAATTTGCAAAAAACCACCATTTTGTACTCCAATTTCCAAAACGCTAGCGTTGTTAGCGATATGTCGTCTTAAGCATTCATCGTAAATATCAAAATAGTTAACCCATTTATCCGATACGTTTTGTTCATGCCGATAGAAAATATCTTTGATGCTAATCATTCTTTTATCAGTGATTGAAGACTGAATAGGTAGGGGGTTTTTAAAAATTGGAAAAAATTTAGTCAGTCTTTTAGGAAAATGAATACAGGACATTAAAATCTTTAAAATCTTTTTAAATTGTTTGATCATGCTCTTCATCCACTGAATACAAAAAAGATAAACGTGCATTAGTTATATACTATACCTTCATTTTTTAATCGCATGAAGAGTATTAAATATAAATTTAAAAGTTATTGTACTAAATTCTTAAGAATTGTAACATATGTCAGCTAAGAACTTAGATTATGTTTATAGACATTTTTGTTTAATAAAATGGAACTTTGACAATGAATCAAAAAACTATATTCCCTTGTTTACGATTAAGTAAAATAGACTACCTTCTTGGAGGAATGTTATTACTATTCTGCTTTTTTGCTTTTTTTCAAGAGGATATATTTGCTACTGGATGGAACTCCTTAAATTATCTCTACGGGAATTCACTGGAGTTTTATGAAAACTGCAAAAAAATTCAAGGGCAAGGAATTTTTATTGCGGCTAATTATCCCCCATCCATATTTTTAATTTTTGCTTTTTGGCTTTATCCTTTTAAACTACTAGGAATAATAAAATCCCCATTGTTTTTTTCCCATTACTTCGTTTATTGGCTTAAGTTTTTAACTTTACTAGTTTATATTATCACAGGATTACTTTTTTATCGGGTTACGCAAATATATCAGGGAGATCGAGAATGGTGTAAATATGCTACTTGGATTTGGTTAACTTCTCCGTTAGCGATTTTTTCAGAGTTTATTTTTTCTCAGTATGATATTTTTTACACTTTTCTCACACTATTAGGCTTTTTGGTTTTTTTAAAAAAGAAACCATATTTGGCTTCTTTTCTCTTTGGTTTAGCAATTACCTTTAAATATTTCCCTTTTTTTGTTTTTGTACCCTTGCTTTTTTTTTTAGAAAAAAAAATATTTAAATTGCTAATATGCGGAGTAATTTTTTCACTACCGATTCTTTTAGTTCAGATATTTTATTTGCATTCACCTGCTTATGTTTCGGGAGTATTAGAATTTTCTGCTATAGGTAGAGTTTTCTTGAGTGCCTTAGATGTTAGCTTCCAAAAAATTTATTATATATTTGCCATATTTATTATATTGGCGGGTATCGTTTATTATTTAGATATATCTGAAAATTACAAAAAAGTGGCAGCTTATATTTTTCTGTTTTCAAGTATATACCCGTTTTTATTTATTGCTTGGCATCCGCAATGGTTATTATTTATAACGCCAGCTATGGCATTAACAACATGCTTGATTCAAAAAAATAAAATATCTAGATTTTTATTTTTTGATTTATGCGGAATGCTTTTTTTTATTGCTTATGTTGTTTTAATTTTTCCAGACAATGTTGATTTAGTGATGTTTCAAGCTAAATTATTACATATATCTAATCAATGGCTGCAAAATATAGGTAATTTATTTAAAGTGTTTAAAGGGTTTAGTGCATATATCTATCTTTCCTTTTTTTGGGGATATTTAGTTTTAAATTTAATACTTAAATATAATTTTTTATTTAATGATAATACAGTTGAATCTACGTATTATTCATACGCTAAAGTTCGACAGCGATATTATATAGGGATACTTATTTTTATTATTCCAGCCGGTATTACTTTTATAAAAAGCACTATCAATTCGAATAAGTATATTCTTAATCAAACTAGAGAACAGGTATTTGGTGAGCTTACAGCAGATAGAGTGTTCGAACAAAGCTTTAAGGCGATAGGTTCAAGCCTTAAACAAATTGATCTTTTTTTAGCGACATTTGCAAGAAAAAATCACTCTCCAATTCAGTTAGAGGTGCTTACTTACGATCATAAACAACTCTATATAACAAAAAGATTAGCAATCTTACTACAAGATAATAGTTGGGAAAGCTTCAAATTTCCGACAATTAAATTAAAAAAAGGAAATACTTATTTTCTTCGGCTAACTTCACCAAATAGTTTTTCTGGAGATGCGATTACTTGGTGGGCTTCTGCGAAAAAAATTTATAAAAATGGTTTTGCTATTGTGGATGGAAAACCACAAAAATGCGATTTTACTTTTCGCTTGAAGTTTGAAAATGTTTAAAGTCTATAATTAAATAAATGAAAAAACATCTGTTAACAAAGGATTATTTTTATGAAAGCTGTTATTTTAGCCGGCGGAGCAGGAACTCGCATTAGCGAAGAAACCAGCTTTCGTCCTAAACCTATGATTGAAATAGGCGGAAAGCCTATAATATGGCATATCATGAAAATATTTTCAGCATACGGGATTTACGATTTTATTATCTGCCTGGGCTATAAAGGTTATCTCATTAAAGAATATTTTTCTAATTACTACTTACATACATCAGATGTGACTTTTGATATGACCAAAAATCAGACTAAAATCCATCACAATAAAGCAGAGCCTTGGAAAATTACTTTGGTGGAAACAGGTGAACATACCATGACAGGAGGGCGACTAAAGAGAATTGCTCCTTATCTGGATAAGGAAGATTTTTGTTTTACCTATGGAGATGGACTAGGGAATGTCAACCTTAAAGCATTGATACAGTTTCACAAATTTCAAAAGACTTTAGCTACTTTAACAGCGGTCCAAACAGTGGGAAGATTTGGAGCATTAGATATTTCTGATAAAAAAGTTGTTGCTTTCAAGGAAAAGCCTCAAGGAGATGGTGCTTGGATCAATGGAGGTTTTTTTATTTTATCACCTCTCGTGTTGAATTATATAGAAAACGACAAAACATTATGGGAAAAGCAACCTTTGGAGACCTTAGCGAAGGAAGGTGAGTTATCTGCATTTTTTCATCATGATTTTTGGCATCCAATGGATACATTGCGTGATAAAAATATTTTAGAAGAAATCTGGGCATCAGGTAATGCTTCCTGGAAAGTTTGGGAAAATGAATCTCAGATGATAGAAGACACCGTTTGTACCTAGTTGATAATTAATATGAAATTTTGGCAGGGAAAAACAGTATTATTAACGGGTCACACAGGCTTTAAGGGTAGTTGGTTATCTTTATGGTTGCAATCTCTAGGTGCTAATCTGATAGGTTATTCATTAGCCCCTGCTGTTTTTCCTAATCTGTTTGAAATATCGCAGCTTCAAAAGGGAATGGTAAATATTCTAAAGGATATAAGAGATTATGTAAGCTTACATGCTGTAATTCAAAAATATCAACCTGAAATTATTATTCATATGGCGGCTCAATCACTAGTAAGACGTTCTTATCAAGCTCCTTTGGAAACTTATTCAACAAATGTTATGGGTACGATAAATTTATTAGAAGCAGCACGATTTGCAGAGTCTGTCAAAGTTATAGTCAATGTTACCAGTGATAAATGTTATGAAAACTACGAGTTAAATAAAAAATTTATCGAAGAGGATAGGCTAGGTGGGTATGATCCCTATAGCAATAGTAAAGCGTGTTCAGAGTTAATTACTCAAACTTATCGGAATGTTTACTTTAGAGAACGAGGGGTAGGCATTGCTACTGTAAGAGCTGGAAACGTTATAGGGGGCGGAGACTGGGCTAAAGATCGATTAGTCCCGGATGTGCTTACTGCCTGCTTTGAACAAGAAAATATTCTGCTACGTTATCCGGATGCTTTGCGTCCTTGGCAGCATGTTTTACAACCTCTTTATGGCTATTTACTATTGGCTGAACGTTTATATTTCTCACCAGAAAATTATTCAGAAGGCTGGAACTTTGGGCCAGAGATGGAAGATATAAAATCTGTAAGTTGGGTTACCGAATATTTGGTTAAAATTAGCAATAGCTCAATAAGGTGGATCAAAGATGAAAACAAGCAACTGCATGAAGCATGTACCTTACAATTAGATTGCTCAAAAGCAAAAAGGTATCTACATTGGACTTCGATATGGAATCTAGAAATAGGACTTAAAAAGACTCTAGAGTGGTTTTCAAACTATCAAAATGGAGAAAATATGCATGAAAAGACACTAAGTCAAATTAATCAATTTAGTAATGATGGCAGGATATTACAAAAAAAAATAGTTAAGGAAACATTGCATGGCTAAAAAATGTATTCATGTTCCCTATGGAAAGTCAGTGCATGGAGAAGAAGAAATTGATGCGGTTGTTTCTATATTGCGTAGTTCAACACAAATGGGTCAAGCAGTACGAGAAATGGAGAAAAAAATAGCAGAATTGTTTAGTAAAAGATTTGGAATCATGCTTAATTCAGGTTCTTCAGCAAATTATTTAGCTGTAGAGTTATTAAAACTACCTGAATCTTCTGAAGTAATCACACCCGCATTAACGTTTTCAACTACAGTGGCCCCATTAATTAAAAATAAATTAATTCCAGTTTTTATTGATGTTGAATTAGATACATTTAATATTGATGTTGATCAGATAGAAAGCATGATCGGTGCCCAAACTAAAGCTTTAATGATTCCAAATTTACTTGGAAATTTACCCGATTGGAAAAAAATTAGAATAATTGCCGATAAATATAATTTAATTGTTATCGAGGATTCATGCGATACGCTGGGCGCTACTTTTCATGGAAATGCTAGCGGTTTTTATTCAGATGTCAGCACAACAAGTTTTTATGGTTCACATATCATTAACTGCGCTGGAAATGGTGGGATGTTATGTGTCAATAATCCAGGATTTGCAGAAAAAGCCATGTTGCTAAGGAGTTGGGGACGTAGTTCCTCATTATATATAGAGTCAGAAAATATACAAACTCGTTTTCAAAAAAAAATTGAACAGATCGAGTATGACGCTAAATTTATCTTTGAAGAAATTGGTTATAATTTAGAACCGTCTGAGTTAGGAGCAGCATTTGGATTGGTTCAACTTTCTAAACTGAATCAAAATATAATGAGACGTCAAGAAGTCTTTGCTTCACATTTAAATTTTTTTTCTAATTATAAAGATTGGTTTATTTTTCCAAAACAATTACCCTATGCCAAAGTAGCTTGGTTAGCTTTTCCACTTATTGTGAAAGACAATGCTCCATTTAATCGTAAAGATTTACAAATCTATTTTGAAAATAGAAATATCCAAACTAGAACTATATTTACTGGAAATATTTTACGACAACCTGGGTTTAAAAAAATTCTACGACGCGAAATAGAATCAGGATATCCTCATGCCGATCAAATAATGCGGGGAGGTATTTTAATTGGTAGTCATCATGGTATGACAGACGTAATGGTAAAGCATATTTATGAAAGTTTTAAAGAATTTGAAAAAAGTTACACAAGTGTTCCTATTTAAAAAAATGAAATTAAATATCAAACAGCAAAAACAATTTGTTGTTTTTGTTTTTATGGGTGGCATTAATACAATTTTCGGATACTCTATTTTTGCTTTTTTCATTTTTTTAAAAATGAGCTATTATTTAGCTTTTTTATTTGCGGCATCATTAGGATTAATATTTAATTTTATGACGACCGGAAGAATTGTATTTAAAAATAAAGATTTTGGTTTATTTTATAAATTTATATTTATAAGTATTATAATGTATTTTTTACATATAATTTTAATTAGAATAATTAACGTACATATTAATAATTTTTATATTTCCGGATTGATGACAATGTCTCTTACCGCATTAATAGCATTTTATCTCAATAAAAAGGTATTTACTATTAAAAATACTGCAAATAATATAGAAGAATATTTAAATAAATCAAGTTGATTACGAACCCGCTGTATTTTTGATCACTGAAAATGAACAGAAAGACTGTAAATAACGATATAGAATGGATCATTAATAATGATCTTGCTTGGCATAAGTTTGTAAATAAAACTATTTTAATAACCGGTGCAAATGGATTTTTACCCGCTTACATGATAGAAACCCTATGCCACTTAAATGAAGTTAAAAATTATAATATAAAAATTTTTGCTTTTGCTAGAAATAAGGAAAAAACCTTAACTCGTTTTACAGCTTACTTAGATCGAAGCTATCTAACTTTTTATTTTCAAGATATTTGTTTGCCCATTGATATATCTTTGAAGGTCGATTATATAATTCACGCTGCGAGTCAAGCTAGCCCAAAATATTATGCTATAGATCCTGTGGGAACTCTATCAGCTAATATATTAGGAACATATCATCTATTAGAATTAGCTAAATCGCAAAAAATTGAAGGATTCTTATATTTCAGTTCCGGTGAAGTTTACGGTGAAGTTGATTTGGCCCAAACACCCATTAGTGAAAAAAATTATGGATATCTTGATCCGACACATATTCGATCTTGTTATGCTGAAAGTAAAAGAATGGGGGAAAATTTGTGTGTTTCCTATGCACATCAATACCAATTGCATGTTACTATAGCTCGTCCCTTCCATATTTATGGTCCAGGGATGAGCTTAAATGATGGTCGAGTTTATGCTGATTTTGTTGCAGATATATTTTTTAACAGAGATATTACTATTTATGGAACAGGTGCCGCAATACGATCATTTTGTTATTTAGCTGATGCTACTTTAGGATTTTTTACTTTATTATTAAATGGAAAAAAAGCAGAAGCTTACAATATAGGTAACCCTGATTGTTGTTTAAGTATTATGGATCTTGCTATTCGATTAAGAGATTTATTTTGTGAAAAAGAATTAAAGATAATTAAAAAAACAAGATCTTTACAATCTGTTTATTTAGAAAGCAAAATTACTATCAATACACCGGATATTAGAAAAATTCGAACATTGGGTTGGTTTCCCAAAATTACAATTGAAGAAGGGTTTTTAAGGACGATTAGGAGTTTTTATGAGCTTGATTGCATGCAGGGATAAATTTCAAGCAGGCCAACTATCAAAAGAAGATTACGTGGAGGCTATGGGTGATTTCCATGCCTATTTATTTGAATATTCTAAATTTATCAAAAATACCGATATTTTAAACATAGAAATTCTTGAAGATTGTTTAGTTTTTACTTTAAAAAATTTAGATATAAAGCTCCAATGTCATATCTTAGATAAAAGAATTACGCCTATTGAAATTTTAAATTTTAATTCTTACGAAAAACAAGATGCCGATATTTTTTTTAGCTTACTTGAAAATGACATGATATTTTTTGATATTGGAGCACACATAGGCTTTTACTCAATTAATGCAGCAAAACGTCATGAAACGATAAAAGTCTATTCATTTGAGCCGATACCTCAAACCTTTGAATTGTTACAAAAAAATATTTATATAAACAAATTGAATAATATATTTTTTTATAATGTTGGTTTACTTGATAGGGATAAAGAGATCGACTTTTTTTTTAATCCTACTATGTCTGGAAATGCTTCGGCCAGAAACTTAGCAGAGGAAACTACTATAAAAAAAGTTTCGGCAAAGGTTACTTCCTTAGATGATTTTTTACTCGCTCAACAACTTGAGAGAATTGATATTATTAAATGTGATGTTGAAGGTGGTGAATTGCTTGTTTTTCAGGGAGGAGAAAAAGCTATAAGAAAACATACTCCAATAATATTTACTGAAATGTTAAGGAAATGGTCGAAAAAATTTAATTATCATCCAAATGATATAATTAGTTTACTAGCGAGTTGTGGCTATCAATGCTATATAAGTCAAAATGATAAACTAACCGAATTTAATAAAATGGATGATGCTACAGTAGCGACTAATTTCTTTTTTTTACATCGATATAAGCATCAACAACACATACAACGATTATCCTGATAAAATTACTATGCAACTAATCTCGGTGGTAACTCCATGTTATAATGAAGAAGATAATATTTTAGATATTTATCAGACAGTAAAGAATATTTTTAATAATATTCATAAATATCAATACGAACATATTTTTATTGATAATTCTTCCAGCGATAATAGTATTAGTTTATTAAAAGAAATAGCCCATGTTGATCCAAACGTAAAATTGATTATTAATTCCCGTAATTTTGGTTGGATTCGCTCACCTTTCTATGGTCTGTTACAAGCGTCAGGAGATGCTATTATATATATGGCAGCTGATTTTCAGGATCCGCCAAATTTAATAAATAAATTTATAAAAAAATGGGAAGATGGCTTTAAAATTGTAATTGGAACTAAATCAGAGAGCGAAGAGTCCTTTTTTAAATTTTTCATCCGTAGGTTTTATTATAAATTCGCAGATAAGATTTCGGATTTAAAGCTTTTAAAAAATTTTACTGGATTTGGCTTATATGATAAGTCTGTAATTCAAATTATGCGACAATTTAATGACCCTTATCCTTATCTCCGCGGTATGATTTCAGAAGTTGGTTTTGATGTTGCTGAAATTGAATTTAAGCAACCAAAACGCAAAAAAGGTTTATCCTCGGGAACTTTTTTTCGACTTTATGATGTCGCTATGCTGGGGATAACTACGCATTCAAAACTTCCTCTTAGAATTCTGTCCTTAGTTGGTTTTTCTTTGGCATTTATCAGTCTGCTTATATCGATTATTTACATTATTGCTAAGCTATTATTTTGGAGTATGTTTCCTTTAGGATTTGCACCGATATTAATTGGCTCTTTTTTCTTTTTTTCTATGCAAATGTTTTTTGTTGGGTTATTAGGTGAATATATTGCTTCCATTCATCATCAGGTGTTAAAGCGTCCTTTAGTTATTGAGAAAGAAAGGATTAATTTTTGATAATTTATTTTCTGCAGTAAAAATATGAAAGTTGCAATACTAGGAAGTGGCAACATTGGTACTGATTTATTAATGAAAATTCTTCGCTCGCCTTATTTAGAATGCGGCGTATTAATTGGTCGAAATCCCTCATCTAAAGGACTACAAAAAGCTCGTCAATTAGGGGTTAACACATCAATTTCTGGAATAGATTATATTCAAAAAAATTCGGATTGCTGTGAAATAGTCTTTGATGCAACTTCAGCGGCTGCTCATTTAACACATGCTCCGATTTTAAAAAATTTGGATAAATTTACCATTGATCTCACACCGGCAAAAATAGGAGAAATGTGCATACCGATCATAAATTTAGATCACGCTTTGCAATATAAAAACGTGAATATGATAACCTGTGGTGGTCAAGCTACTTTACCCATAATTTATGCCCTCAGCGCTTCAGGTGTGAAAATTCAATATATAGAAATCGTATCTAGTATTGCTTCAGCAAGTGCAGGACCTGCTACCCGAGTTAATTTAGATGAATATATTCATACTACTGAGCAAGCGATAAAATTCTTTACAGGGATTTCGCAAACTAAAGCAATTTTAAATCTTAATCCTGCATTTCCTTGTATCGATATGCAAACCACTATTTTTGCTAAAGTTAAATATTTAGATATGCAAAAATTTACTAGATTAGCAGAAGATATTGAGAAAAAAGTTCAAAACTATGTCCCAGGTTATAAAATACTTTTAAATCCTTTAATAGAAAATAAGCGCATTATTATCATTGTACAAGTGAAAGGCCAAGGTGATTATCTCCCTGATTATGCTGGAAATCTTGATATTATTAACTGTGCTGCTTTGGCGATAGCAGAAAAATATGCCTTAAGTAGACTGAATAAGGAAATTCAATGCGAGCAATCTTAATCAGTGATCCTACTTTAAGAGATGGAAATCATGCCGTAAAACACCAATTAAATGCAGATCAGATTGCTAAGTATTGTATTGCCGCAGAAGCTGCAGGTATACCTATCGTCGAAGTAGGCCATGGTAATGGTGTAGGTGCATCTTCTTTGCAACTTGGAATAGCTAAACTGACAGATAATGAAACCCTTAGCATAGCTAGAACCTATCTTAAAAAATCTCGTTTAGGTATTCATATTATTCCTGGATTCGCAACTATTGAAAAAGATTTGCATCCGGCAATTGATGGAGGAGTTGATGTGGTGCGCGTCGCTTCACATTGCTCTGAAGCAGATATCACAGAACGACATATACAATTTGTTCGTATGCGAGAAAAAGCCGTTTATGGTGTGCTAATGATGGCACATATGCTTAGCAGCAAAGAATTGCTTATTCAAGCTGTTAAAATGGAAGCTTATGGAGCTCAGGGCATAGTTTTTATGGACTCTGCAGGAAATTTTTTGCCGGAGGATGTGATTGAAAGAGTACAAGTTTTAGTTGATCATCTTTCAATCCCGGTAGGATTTCACGCGCATAATAATTTAGGACTTGCCATTGCCAACTCATTAGCTGCTGTAGAAGCTGGAGCAAGTATTTTGGATGGTTGTGCACGCGGTTTCGGAGCAGGTGCGGGTAATACTCAACTTGAAGTGCTGGTGGGAATCCTTGAAAGAAAAGGTTATCAGACAGGAATTGATTTTTATAAAATGCTCGATGCTAGCGAGATAGCTGAACGAGAACTATTGAAAGAAATTCCTTCAATAAAGTCATTAAGTATTATCAGTGGGCTTGCAGGTGTTTTCTCTGGATTTCTACAACCTGTTTTGCGTATTGCAAAAGAATTTAACGTTGATCCCCGAGATATTTTTATTGAATTGGGGCGACGTAGAATTATAGCCGGGCAAGAGGATATCATCATTGAAGTTGCTAGTGATTTGGCGAAAGAACATGCTTAATAATATTAACCTAACTTAACTTAATTTTAAATTTATTCTGAAAAATTTTTATGAAAATAAGTGAAATTATCGCAAATTTTTTGGTAGAAAAGGGAATACGACATGTGTTTGGCATTGTTGGTGCGGGAAATGCTCATCTATTTGATTCTATTGCATCGAAAGGATTTACTCGCATAATTTGTGTTCATCATGAACAAGCAGCGTGTATGGCTGCACAAGCTTATTATCGTATCTCCGGTATCTTATCGGCGGCTATTGTTACAACGGGTGCAGGCTCAACCAATGCGGTGACTGGAGTGGTCAGTGCATGGATGGATTCTATTCCTTGCTTAGTCATTTCAGGTAATGAAAATTCTAAATATACTTTGGAGGATAATTCTTTAAGGATTTGGGGAGTGCAAGGATATGATTCTGTGGCTATGGTGAGTAAGGTTACAAAATATGCTGCCAGAGTTCTTAATCCGAACGAAACATTATTAATTTTAGAAACTGCGTATTATCATGCCTTGAATGGTAAACCGGGACCCTGTTGGATAGATTTTCCAATGAATATCCAAGCATTGGATATGGATGATTCCAATTTATTTCAGTATAAACCCGTTCTAGGATCAAAAACTGGTTCAATAAATTCTTCACTAATCACTCCCCTTTATCAGAAAGTAAGCAATATAAGGACTGAAATAGTCAAAGCACAACGACCGGTGATTTGGTTAGGGCATGGTGTTCGTTTAGCCGATGCAGTGGATTTGGTTGAACCGTTTATTAATTTTTTGCAATGTCCAGTATTAATTTCTTGGGCAGGTATTGATATGATTTCCTCCGATCATCCTTTAGTTTTTGGCAGAGCGGGGGTTTATGGTCAACGAGCCGCTAATTTTATTTTACAAAACTGTGATTTTCTTTTGGCAGTGGGAACACGTTTAGCTATTCCTCAAATTGGTTATGATTTAAATGAGTTTATTAGAAATGCTAAATTAGCCTTAGTCGATATTGACTTGACAGAGCTGCAAAAATTAGGAAAAAAAGTGTCTATACCGATACAAGCAGATGCCAAAGATTTTATGCAAACTATGTTGGCTATTAGTCAATCAAATTTCACATCTAGTCAAAAATCAAAATGGTTAGAAAAATGTAATAATTATCGAAATAAATATCCCATTTTAAATCAAGAATATCAGGATCGTGATGCTTATATAAATTCTTATACTTTCATACAGAAACTGTCAGAGTATTTTACAAATAATCAAATAATAGTCACTGATATGGGGACTGCTTTGTTGAGTACGCATCAAATATTATCTATAAAAAAAGGACAACGGTTAATTACATCGACCGGTCTTGGCGAAATGGGTTATGCACTTCCAGCGGCTATTGGTGCAGCATTTGCCAACAAAAACGCTGAGATAATTTGTTTGAATTGTGATGGTGGAATGATGCTTAATTTGCAAGAATTACAAACCATAATCCATCATCAATTACCTATAAAAATAGTTGTGTTTAACAATGATGGGTATCTTATGATTAAGCATACCCAAAAAGCTTTATTTTCTGGTAGGTATGCAGGGACTAATAAACAATCGGGGGTGAGTTGTCCAGACTTTTCAGCTTTAGCACAGGCATTTGATATTCCATCTTTTGTTATACGTAACTGGGAAGATGTAGCATCAGAAATTCCAAAAGTACAAAATTTACCTGGACCCGTTATTTGCGAAGTATTCACACATCCAGAGCAATTATTTAGTCCTAAATTATCCTTAGCTTTACAAAAGGATGGTTCTATTGTTTCTCCACCTTTAGAAGACCTTTCTCCACTCCTATCTCGAGAAGAATTAGCTGAAAATATGTTGATAGGATTACATCCTAAATCTGAAGCAATAGAAGTAAAATCTGAATTTAAAGATACTTCAGTTTGTGGTTAAAAAATCTTCTCCAAGACGATGGTTTCATCTCTATCAGCACCGGTAGAAATAATGACTATTGGTACGCCCACCAGTGCTTCAATTCGACGTAAATAAGCTTGTGCATTTTGTGGTAGTTTGGCAAATTCTTTAATCGGTGTTGTCGATGTTTGCCATCCAGGAAGTTCTTCATACAGGGGAGTGCATTGCATGAGATCTTCTGGATTTAAAGGTAAATCGGTGAGTACTTGTGATCCTAATCGATAAGCTGTGCAAATTTTAATTGTGGCTAGTGTATCTAGTACGTCCAATTTAGTTAGACATAAACTTGAGACACTATTCAGCAGGATTGCTCGGCGCAATAACACTGTATCCAACCATCCGCAACGACGTGGACGTTTGGTGACACTTCCATATTCATTGCCGCGATCTCTGAGATTATCACCGTCTTGATCGAGTAACTCGGTTGGAAAAACACCATTACCGACGCGTGTACTATAAGCTTTGCTAACGCCTAATACATAATCAAAACAACGGATTCCTAAACCACTCCCTGTGGCTGCAGAGCCAGCAATGGTATTGGAGGAAGTGACATAGGGATAAGTGCCTTGATCGATATCTAAAAATGTACCTTGTGCGCCCTCAAATAATAAAGTTTGTTTTGCTTGATGATACTCAGCTAAAAGCGCAGGAATATCGGTAATTAAAGGAAGTAACTGTTTGCCTAATGCTAATAATTGTGTGCAAGCCTTTTCGTAATCAATAGTTTGCGTTTGATAATAGTGTTCTAGGATAAAATTGTGATAATGAAACAGTATTTTTAATTTTTCAGCGAACTGCTGTGGATGAAAGAAATCACAGAGTCGTAAACCACGTCGTGCAACCTTATCTTCATAGGCGGGTCCAATGCCGCGTTTGGTAGTGCCAATGGCGTTTTTTCCGCTTTTTTCACGTGCTTCATCAAGTGCGATATGTGTGGGTAAAATAATAGGGCAGGTTGCGCTAAGCTTTAGGCGTTGACGCGCAGGGATGCCTTGTTGCTCTAATTCTTCTATTTCTTTGAGTAGGGCTTCTGGTGAAATGACTACGCCATTTCCAATTAAACATTCTACGCCAGCATGCAAGATTCCAGAAGGAATTAAACGTAGGATTGTTTTTTTACCTTGGATCACTAAGGTATGTCCCGCGTTGTGTCCACCTTGAAAACGCACGACAGCTTTAACATGTTGCGTTAGCAAATCAACAATTTTCCCTTTACCTTCGTCGCCCCATTGGCAACCTACAATGATGATAGTTTCTGTCATAAAATTTTTAACATAAATACTTTGATGCGCTAATTAAGCTAAAGAAAAAGATTTTTTCTAATTTTATCCTACACGTACCATTAATTGGTGGTTAACTGGAGTTTGCTTATTTAGAGCTTTTTCTAGTTTGAAGTGTTGATTTTTTGTAGTTAATAACAAAAAATTATTCATAGAAGATGAATTAAGTCCTTGTTGATAGGCTTCTAGATTGAGATAAAATGCAGCAAATTCTGGATTCTTATTATAAGCTTGATTATATATTTTTGCAGCTTCGGCATCTCCTTGTGCACGAATTTTTGCAGCTTGCTCTTTTGCCTTAGCCAAGATTAAGCTAGCTGAACTATCCGCATTAGCACGAATCAGCTCGGCATTGGCTTTGCCTAGTGTACGTTGAGCAATGGCAATATTTTCTTGTTCAATATTCATATTACCTAATATCTGCGCATTGGCATCGGCAGAGAGATCTAACTGTTTAAAACCAATAGTGATCAATTTAATACCAATTGGTTTCAGCTGCTTGTTAACAATAGACAAAACAGAATCTATTTGCTGAGGGGATCCGTTCAGAATGAGTTGGCTAAAAGGTATAGGGGTCTTTTTATCATTAAATAAAGTTGTTATCTGCTGACTGATTAATAGTTTAATTTGCTGAAAATTATTTTTGGTTTGTTGATAATAGAGTATGGGATCACTAATGCGCCAATTGGCAAAATATTCATTAGTAATCGATTTTTTGGGTGAATTATTCTCAATGCTGGTTTCACTGAATACTAATGTTTGCAAGCGATTATCCAGTAATATGGGTCGCATTAAGAAAGGTATTATAAAATGTAAGCCAGGCTTAAGAATCGAGTCTGAATAGGATGTCAATTTTTCTTCAGACAATAATAAACCAGTTTGACCTTCGTGAATGATAATAGCGCTTTGATAAAAAATAAATAATATACAGACTAAAAAGCCTAGGATTAAATGAATTTTTTTTCTTAGAATGATCATTCATATCCTCCCGAAATATTGTAACTACTGGGGATAGAGTTATTGGTTTTAAGGCTAAGTTCGTTGTTATCAGTATTTTCTTTCCTATCATGATTCGTCAAAGCGGTTAATTTATCTGTGTTTACAGAAGCTGTCATATTGGATTGATCGTGTGTAAAGGAATTGATAGTAGAATTATTAGCTACTAACAGTTTATTGCTGTGCGCAATCATTGATTGTAAGGCGGCCAAATAAAGCTGTTTTTTTGTCAATGTGGGAGAAGCTTCATAAGATGGGAGTAAAGCTAAAAAGCGAATAATTTCTATTTTAGCTTTTAATATTATCTCTTGTTGGTAAGCATTAGCATCTACTATAAGTTGTTGTGCAAGCAATTGTGCACGGGGCTCAACTTGAGCAGCATAAACATTGGCTTGCTTTTCGAGTTGTTCTTTATCACTTTTGGCACTAGCAACATCAGTAAAAGAGGCTTGTAATTGTTCGGGTAGTTGAATAGATACCAAATCAATATTTTTGACGGCTAATCCAGTTTTTTCTTTTATCAATGTATTTAGCTGTTTTTGTATGCGTGCTGCCAATGAAAAATGTGAAGTGCTTAATAGTTGATTTAAAGTGAATTGACTGAGTACACGATTTACTATGTTATCTATGTTTTCTTGTAAGTTGGAGAAAGGACGAGCGGTTGCAAAAAGAAAGTTGCGTGGATCAACGATAGAATAATCAATATTGATATTCACTGCAATTTTGTTTTCATCGCGCGTTAATAAATTAACACTAGTGGAAAATTTATTTATTTTTCCGGAATTGATTATTGTAGCGTGTTGAAAAGGTTTTAGGATCCAATGATAACCCGCACCCATCGTAGAGCGATATGCCCCAAAATGGGTAATAACCGCTGATTCATCCGCATTGACCTTAAAAAAGCCCAGCGCAGGCCATGCAATTAAGCAAAAGATGGAAATCAGACTCATAGTCTTCGCATTAAGTTTTGCAGGTAAGTAAGGACGGGCAAGCGTCGATTTTTTATGCAATATTCTTAATTTAAATAAAGCGACGATTTTTTTATATAAATCACGCAGAAATGCTTCTAGATCAGGCGGAGTCTGTTTGGGTCGTCCTGTCCACGGATCTTTGTTTTTACTGGGATCACCCGGTTCGTTCCAGGGCATAATATGCTCCAATTGTTAGCTTTTTAAGATTTTTTTCAATCTATGGTCTTTGATAATACAGTTTACCTCTTTTTAGTGCAAAGCGGTTAACCCTTACATTTCAGGTGGCACTGACTCGCCATTGCGTACATGTAATCCGACAATCCAGGAAATATCGTAGCTATTTAAATACAGCTGTAATTTTCTTAGAGGAGCATTCTAGGCATGCTGAGTCATTCTCGCAACTATTAATTCAACGACAAGTCGTTATGGTCTGATGAAGAATTTGATAGGTCAGGGGGTATGAAGATTAAGCCTATAAGATTTTTCGCTGATTTTTTGATAAGTAAGGCATTCAGTGATTGCTTGGCGTAATAAGTCAATACCTATTCCAGATTGAGCAGATATCCAAATTTTAGATGGAAGACCTGCTGCGTTGCGTTCTAAATGCGGTGACATATCCTCCAATAAATCAATTTTATTGACAACGATCAATTGAGTAATGTGGCTGGTGTGTATTTGTTTTAGAACCTTATCGACTGCTTGGTTACATTCATTCTTCTCTGCATTAGTGGCATCCACTACATGCAATAATAGGTCAGCCTGTTGTGTTTCTTCTAAGGTTGCTCGAAAAGACACGACCAGATGATGAGGTAGTTGGCGTATGAAACCTACTGTATCAGCCAAAATGGCTATTTGTCCATCGTTTAGAGACATACGACGTATACTGGGATCTAATGTAGCAAAAGGCTGATTTGCAACAAAAACTGTTGCGTTGGTTAAAGAATTGAACAACGTAGATTTCCCGGTATTGGTATACCCGACTAAGGAAATATGCGGAAGTTGAGATTTTCTTCTTGCGCGTTGGCTTTGTGCGCGTTGCGCACGAACCTTTTCTAAGCGTTTTTTTATAATTTTAATTTGTTGCCGAATCAAACGTTTGTCGGTTTCTAATTGGGTTTCACCAGGCCCTCGTAAACCAATACCACCCCGCTGTCTTTCTAAATGTATCCAGCCCCGAATAAGCCGGGTGGAAAGATGTTCGAGTTGAGCCAGTTTAACCTGTAATTTTCCTTCAAAGGTACGTGCACGTTGCGCGAAAATATCTAGAATTAACCCAGTACGCCCTAATACTCGACATTGTAATTTTTGTTCTAAATTACGTTCCTGAGCTGGACTTAGATCGTGATTAAACAAAATTAATTGTGCTCGATGAGCAATTGCAGCGGCGCTTATTTCTTCAAGTTTACCCAAACCAATGAAATATTTTACTTGTACTTTACGTTGTCGCCCAGTGATGAGAGCCATTGCTTGGGCGCCCGCTGCTAGAGCTAGCTCGTGAAATTCTTTTACTATTTCTTCTGGTTCATACTTTTTAAAATAGATATGAACTAATAGTGCTAGCTCACCGCTTCGGGGACGTTCAAGCATTACTGATTTCTAGTTCCTCGTCAGTTGCATTACAACTTTGTAGATCATTACTTTCATCAATACTTGCTAATTTAACATTCTTTGCTGGAACGACTGTTGAAATAGCATGTTTGTAGACCATCTGGCTAACTGAGTTTTTTAATAAGACTACGAACTGATCAAATGATTCTACTAAACCCTGAAGTTTAATCCCGTTAACAAGATAGATTGAAACCGGAACTTTATCTTTACGCAATGCGTTTAGAAAAGGATCTTGTAGTTGCCCTTTAGACATAATTAGCTTCTCCATGCAAATTTTAAATATAAATATAATCTCAAAAAGCCTTGGTCTTAAATTTATTTAGCTTATAACCAAGCGAGTCAAGTTTAGCATGGGAAATGCATAGGGCATAGCCCTGAACGTTAAGAGTTTGTCTAATCATAGGGGAGTTAGAGAGAATCTAAGTGTGTAGTCTTAGGTCCTTCAATGCCCTAAATACAAGATAACTCCGCAAAAAATAGTGAAAAAAAAGAATAGTGATATTTTTAAGACAGCATTATTTTATATCTAATAGGTAATTTTTTTGGTAATATGAGTAATTAAACCTTTTTTGGTTAAAGGGCTTTGTCCCAATTTGAACCTATCTGAATATCAACCATGAGTGGCACGGACAGCTGAGTGGTATTGACCATTAAATCCTCAATGAGTTGTTTTGCTGGGTTTATGTCGGCATCGGCGACTTCAAATACCAATTCATCGTGTACTTGCATAATCATATGTGCTTGAAGCTTATGTTGAGTTAAGGCTTGATCAATTGTGATCATGGCTTTTTTGATGATATCTGCTGCGGTACCTTGTAAAGGTGCATTAATAGCAGCCCGCTCGCTGGCTCGACGTTGTAAAGGATCACTGGAATTAATGAAAGCCAAGTTTAAACGACGTCCAAATAAGGTGGTGACATAAGCACGTTCATGTGCTTGTAAGCGCATCCGTTCCATATACTCTTTTACACCAGGATAACGAGCAAAATAGCGATCAATATAATTTTTAGCTTCTTCACGCGAGATGCCTAATTGTCTGGCTAAGCCAAAAGCGGACATCCCATAAATGAGGCCAAAATTAACGGCTTTAGCACTGCGACGTTGTGCATGCGTGACTTGATTTAAGGGAATGTTTAAAACCTCTGCGGCGGTAGCTTGGTGAATATCAAGATTTTGCGCAAATGCATCCAGTAAACCTTTATCTTGCGAAAAGTGGGCGACAATGCGTAATTCAATCTGAGAATAATCCGCTGCAATAATTTTATAACCCGAAGGTGCAATAAATGCTTGGCGAATTTTTCGACCTTCTTTAGTGCGTGCAGGAATATTTTGTAGATTAGGATCAGATGAAGAAAGTCTCCCTGTAACTACAGCGGCTTGGTGGTAAGAAGTATGGATACGACCGGTTTTTTCATTAATTTGTTGAGGAAGTTTATCTGTATAAGTTGATTTTAATTTACTTAAACTACGATGTTTTAAAATGACTTTAGCGAGCGGAAATTTTATAGCGAGTGCTTGCAAAACACTTTCTGAGGTGGATGCTTGACCTTTCGGAGTTTTTTCTAAAATAGGTAAGCCTTGTTCAATAAATAAAATGGTTTGTAATTGTTTAGGTGATCCTAAATTGAAAGTTTTACCCGCCAATTGATAGGCTTCTTCTTCAAGCTTTATCAAGCGTTTCGCAATGGAGCGACTTTGTTTTTGCAATAATTGTGCATCGACTAATACACCGTGACGCTCGATATGAGATAAAACCGAGACTAATGGCATTTCAATGTGCATGAAAACTTTAGATAAACCTGGCAATGCATCTAATTGAGGCTTGAGTGAATCATGTAAGCGTAAAGCAATATCGGCATCTTCAGCGGCATAAGGACCCGCTTCTTGGATATCGATTTGGTTAAATGTTTTTTGTTTAACACCTTTGCCAGCAATTTCTTCAAAATATATCGTTTTATGATTCAAATGTTTTATTGCTGCATTATTTAGACTATGTGAATTACTCGCACTGTCGAGTAAATAAGATTCCAGCATGGTATCAAAGCCCAATCCTTGCAGCTGGATCCCATAATTGGCGAGAACCCCCATATCATATTTTAAATTATGTCCTATTTTTAATTGTTTAGGATCTTCAAATAGCGGTTTAAGTTGTTGCAAAACCCAATTTCTATTTAATTGTTCGGGTGCCCCAATATAATCATGAGCTAAAGGAATATAAACAGGTTTTTCACCTTTTATGGCAAAAGACAGGCCGACAAGTTCTGCTTGCATGACATCTAAACTCGTCGTTTCGGTATCAAAGGCCCAGATTTTTATTTTAGTTAATTGTTTCAAAAATAGTTGAAAAGATTTTTTGTCGAGAATTAACGAATAAAGTGTTCGATTGGTTTCAGATTTATCAGTAGTTCGGCAAGAGGGATCCAAATTTTTTTCTAATTCTCTAATCCATCCTTTGAATTCTAGTTTCTTGTAACTTTCCATCAGCGCAGAAGTATCGGGAGCTTTGGGTCGAAATTTTTCTAGGTCAAATTCCAGATCGACATCAGTTTTAATCGTAACTAATTGACGAGATAAAGGGAGCTTATCGAGATGTGCTTTAAGATTTTCTCCTACTTTACCTTTAATTTCATCTGCGTTTTTTATCAGTGATTCAAGGTTTCCATATTGGTTAAGCCATTTTGCTGCGGTTTTTGGTCCTACGTTGGGAATCCCAGGAACATTATCTACGGCATCACCAATTAAACTTAAATAATCAGTTATTTGTTCTGGTCTGACGCCAAATTTATCGATGACACCTTGATGGTCTAGACGTGTATTCGTCATGGTATTTACTAGAGTAATATCTTCGCAGACTAATTGTGCAAAGTCCTTATCGCCTGTGGAAATTAGAACCGGTAGATGTTGTTGTATGGCTTTTGAGGCTAATGTACCTATCACATCATCCGCTTCAACGCCAGGATGGATGATAAGCGGCAATCCTAAGCCACGAACAATGGCATAGAGAGGTTCTATTTGTGGTTGTAATTCATCTGGCATGGAAGGACGATGCGCTTTATATTCCGTATACAATTCTTCACGAAATGTTTTACCTTTAGCATCGAAAACTACCACTATATATTCTGGGCAAGTATCTTTAATTAATTTGCGTAGCATATTAATGACCCCATACACGGCGCCAGTAGGTTCTCCTTTAGAATTACTTAAAGGTGGAAGCGCATGAAAGGCACGATAAAGATAAGAAGTGCCGTCGACTAAGATTAAGGGTTTTTTCATAATGATATGATAACATATGCAATCTTTATGCTAGACATATTACTTAGATAATCTAGTAATAAAGCAGCCAAAATTAATGAGTCATGAGGTTATTATGCGTATCGAGCAAGAAATAAGATTAGATTTTAAGGATGTTTTAATCCGCCCGAAGCGTAGCACCTTGCAAACACGTGCGGATGTTGATTTAACCCGCGAATATACGTTTAAACACTCAGGATTTTCATGGAAAGGGATACCGATTATTGCTTCAAATATGGATCATACCGGTACTTTTGCCATGGCTAAAAGTTTAGCCAAACATAAATTACTCACTGCGATTGATAAATTTGCAAGCTTACAAGATTGGAAAAAATTCTATAATCAACATCCCAAGTCTATTGCTTACTGTTTTCCAACAACAGGGATTAAAACAAAAGATGCGGATATGCTGGCAAAAATAATTAAAATAGCCCCCAGTCCTTTTATTTGCATCGATGTTGCTAATGGTTATACACAACGTTTTGTCGATAGTATTCGCGCCTTACGAAAAAAATATCCGAAAAAAACTTTGATTGCAGGCAATGTGGTGACTGCAGAAATGGCCGAAGAGTTGGTTTTAGCGGGCACAGATATTGTCAAAGTAGGAATTGGTCCGGGTTCTGTTTGTACCACACGTTTAAAAACAGGTGTGGGTTATCCACAATTGTCGGCTATTATAGAATGTGCAGATGCTGTGCATGGTTTAGGCGGACTTTTATGTGCAGATGGTGGTTGCGTTTCACCGGGTGATGTCGCTAAAGCGTTTGCGGCAGGTGCCGACTTTGTTATGCTAGGAGGCATGTTGGCCGGTCATGAGGAATGTGCTGGCGAAAAAGTAGAGGAAAATGACAAATGGTTTATGCGATTTTATGGAATGAGTTCCAGTGAAGCGATGCATAAGCATCATGGTAAAATGAATGCTTATCGTGCTAGCGAAGGTCGTTCTGTCAATGTTCCTTACCGAGGTAAGGTAGAAAATACGGTACTTGATATTTTAGGTGGATTGCGTTCTACCTGTACCTATGTGGGTGCACAGCGTTTAAAAGAACTTTCTAAACGAACCACTTTTCTACGAGTAACTCAACAATTAAATGAAGTTTTTGCAGCATTACAAGTTAACGAATTGGTTAATAATAACTAGAATTTAATGGCACCATCTCGTTAGTTCTTTCATGAAACTTCTGTGAGATTAGGACAGCAAAAATGCAATGAATGCACTCCAAAAAAAACGTTTAAATTTCGTTTTGCTTATATTATTGGTGGCTGGTTTTGTTATTGGCTTATCTCTTTATGCTTTAAAACAAAACATTAATTTGTTTTATACACCCACGCAACTTGCTGAGCGGCATTTAACACCTGGCCGCCAGTTCCGTTTAGGAGGTCAAGTTAAAAAAGGCACGGTAAAACAAAATGAGCAGCATTTGTTAGTTTCTTTTGTAGTGAGTGATGCATCACATAACGTTCTGGTTGAATATCAAGGTGTACTGCCGGATTTATTCCGAGAAGGACAATCTGTGGTTATTGAAGGAAGTTTGGATCAAGCAGGTATTATGCAAGCCAAGCAAGTACTTGCGAAACATGATGAACGCTATCGAGCCGTTAAATAACATATAGATTTTTCATCTTCTGTTGCAACGATAAGGAAATAAAATGGGCAAAATGACTAGCTTAAAAGTATTGATAGCCGTTTTGTTGGTGACGATAGCCTGCCTAGCTTATATCTTATTAACACGGTTTTTCCCGAGTGAAGAGGTGTTTTTTATGGGATCAAAAGCTCTTAATCGGGCTTTAGTATTGGATTTAAGTATCAAAAGTAATAAAGATTATGCGACTTTTTTACCTGAAAATTCAGGATTTTTAGTAGTGCATCCCGCTCAATCGGCTGAAGATCATCGTGATGATATTCTTGAAACGCGTGATATTTTTGCTTTAGTTGAAAAAACTAACAAAAATACCTTACAAGATTCAGATCCACTTTATCCAGAATTAGAATTACTGTTTTTGAGAAAAACACCTTTAGGAATACGTGGTAATTATGTGACTTTATCCAGTTTAGGTGTAAAAAGTATTGTTTTTAACCCTGAATATCTCCAACATTTTTTGCAAATTTATCAGGATAAACTTCCTCATGCTGCAGGCTATGCCATTATGGGCGATAGTAGCCAAAGGCAGATTCGTGATATTCTAGTGAACTAATTTTTGATAGAGCCTATGACTCCTCAGCGATGAAGAACTTGCAAGAAAAATTAAAACGTTTACGATGGCAATGCCGGCGCGGCATGCTCGAATTAGATCTTGTTTTATTAACTTTTTTAGATAAAAATTACCTAAAATTAAACGCTGCCGATCAAGAGTTATTTGAACAATTATTAACTCATTCGGATCAAGAGCTTTATTGCTTTTTAATTAAACGCCAGCCTGTAGAAAATGCCGCGATGCAGATTTTGATAGAACGGGTAAGTTGTGGCCGCTAATTTCTATCGTTTAAAATCCTCTTATTATTTTGCTATTTTTCTCCTAGTGGTGCATGGTGGCGCTATTGCTTGTTTATGTTTTTTATCTTGGCCATGGTGGACTAAATTATTATTAAGCTTGGCTTGTTTAATGAGCTTTGTGACTCTTTTTTGTCAACATGTCTTATTAAATAATCCGCATTCTGTGATTGAATTTTGGCAACAAAGTTCAGGTTCTTGGCAATTGAGAAATAATTTAGATGAAGTGAAGCCATTCAATTTAGCGGACGATAGTATTTGTGCCCGTTATTTTGTTTTATTAAATTTTGTTTCCTTAGATAAGAAAAAAAGCAAAATTTCCTTAGTTTTATTGCCGGATAGTTTAAATCCCAAGGATTTTAGACAGTTACGTAGGCAATTACACGGGGTTGGCTAAACCGTCCTTAATGCGACTTTTCAAGAATGAGTCAATTATGCCAAATAATATTCTTGCTATAGGACTAGCACTTGGAATAATGTATAATTTTTAAGCAATTTTCACGAAGTAGGTTCTTATGTCAGAAATACTATCACAGCAAACTTTAGTTTCAGAGACGTCCTTCTCAGGCATAGCGCCGATTACTCTTACAGAAAATGCGGCTAGAAAAATAGGAGAACTGATCGCTGAGGAAGAGAATTTTAAGCTAAAATTACGTGTCTTTATTACCGGTGGTGGTTGTTCTGGTTTTCAATATGGATTTAGTTTCGATGAGACTACCAATGAAGATGATACGGTGATAAGCAAGACTATCGTTAAAAAAGATACAGAAGATTGCGATTCTATCAAGGTTCAACTACTCGTGGATCCCATGAGTTTAGTTTATTTAGTAGGTGCAGAAATCGATTATAAATCGGACTTAACCGGGGAACAGTTTATCATTCGTAATCCAAACGCTAAAACCACTTGTGGCTGCGGTTCTTCTTTTGCGGCTTAAGTTTTTAAGTATATTCCACCCAATATGGTTGCGTTTTTAGCACCAGTTACTTCAGGAAGATTACTGGATTTACTTTCTAAAGTTTGTTTTGCAATCCATGCAAATGCCATAGCTTCTACCCAATCACTGGCAATGCCTCGGTCATCGGTTAACAATACTTGATGGGGATGGCAATGTTGTTGGATGCGTTTTCTTAAATAAATATTCTTACTTCCTCCTCCACACAGCAAAATGACCCCATGAATACTTTTAATGGCCTGGATAGCTCTGCTAATGCTAACTGCAACGAGTTCACAAAGTGTTGTTTGCACACTAGCGGGTGATACCTGTCGATTTAGCTTAGCTAAATGAGTTTGTATCCATTTAAAATTGAAATATTCAGGCCCGGTACTTTTAGGTGGCTTTAATTGAAAATAAGGATCGGATAAAAATTGGCGTAATAACGCTTCATCAAAAGTAGCGCTTGCTGCCCAAATGCCATTTTTATCAAACCATTGTCGGAGGTGAGCGTGTATCCATTGATCCAGTAAACAATTTGCTGGACCGATATCGAAACCTAAAATAGTTGCACTTAAATCGGCTGGTAAATAAGTAATATTAGTGATCCCACCAAGATTTAACACGATAGTATCTTCTTTTTCAGTGCGAAAAATTGAGTTGTGAAAAGCGGGCGTTAGAGGTGCACCTTGGCCGCCTGCAGCAATATCGCGTCGACGAAAATCTGCAATCGTTGTTATTCCGGTTTTTTCGGCAATAATATTCGGATCGCCAATCTGAATTGTAAAAGGGTAGCTTGAAAGATGGGGATAATGAAAAACGGTTTGACCATGACTGCCTATGGCTAAAATATCTTTGGCAGAAAATTTACTTTCTGCTAATAATTTTTTTATTGTTTCCACGGAAATTAATGCTATTTTTTGATCGAGTTCAGCAAATTTTACAATGTTGATGGAGTTTGTAGTGTATAATTTAGTAAGATCTTCACGCAAAGTATTGGGCAAAGGGGATTTGTAGCTCGCAAGCAAGCTAACTTGGTCGCTAGAAAAATCTACTAATGCAGCATCTACTGCATCCATACTCGTACCTGACATTAAACCAATGTATAATTTTTTCATTAGACAGTTTTTCCTAGATTGCTTCGCGATCGCCACGAACAATACCTTTTACGCGCAATAATTAATGATATGTAAAAAAGACTAATTTTTTTTACTAAGCTTTATTTAAGAAACAATTTTTAATTGTATTGCAATGCACAGCGAAAAAATAGTACGCTAAGCTTAAGTAGAGTTGGCTAGACAGTCGCTGTAGTTTCTACAGAGGAAAGTCCGGGCTCCATCGGGCAAAGTGCCAGGTAATGCCTGGGAGGTGTAAGCCTACGGAAAGTGCCACAGAAAATATACCGCCTATAACTAATTTCACCGTTTTTGGTGAAAATAGAACAAGGTAAGGGTGAAAAGGTGTGGTAAAAGCACACCGCATCGTTGGTAACAATGATGGCAGGGCAAACCCCACTTGGAGCAAGACCAAATAGGAACCTTTTAGGCGTGGCCCACGCTAGGTTCGGGTAGGTCGCTTGAGATGTATGGTGACGTATATCCTAGATGAATGACTGTCCACGACAGAACCCGGCTTATCGGCTGACTCTCTTTTCTAAACTATTACCATTCAGGTAATTTAATCTGCCAAATTTAAAGTCTGTCTGTTCGTTTTGTATTTATAAAACACATTTATCCAAGCTCCTTTAGCTAATGCTTGACAAGAAGCAATCCTAATTCCTATAGTGTAATTAAGTGGCAAAAAGTGGGTAAATGTGGGTAGAAATGGGATAAATTATGTTTCGGGGTATAAATTTGGTAGTGCTCGATGCGAAAGGCCGGATCAAGTTGCCGGTTCGCTATCGACAGTTGTTACCTGCAGATAAAGAACCTCAGCTAGTACTCACCATCGATACCGAGTCTCCTTGTTTATTGCTTTATCCGATACAGGAATGGGAAATCATCGAAGAAAAATTACAGGCTTTACCGAGCTTTAATCCCGCAGTACGACGTATTCAGCGTTTATTGATAGGTCATGCAACAGACTTGGGTTTAGATACGAATGGTCGAATTTTATTGCCGGCACTGTTAAGAAATTATGCTCATTTAGAAAAAGAAATTATGGTCGTAGGTCAAGGTAGAAAAATTGAGTTGTGGGGCGCTAGTGAATGGGACGATTATCGTACTCAATGGATTTCAGAAACGGTTAAGCCCGGAGATATACCTGATGAGTTACAGAACCTAGCGTTGTAGGCAATTAGTGATGCAAAAACAAGAACAGCATCAACCGGTTTTACTTGCAGAGGTGGTTAAATATTTAGCAATTGATACCGATGGAATATACATTGATGCCACATTTGGACGGGGTGGACATGCCGGAGAGATTTTACGGCATTTAGGAAAAAAGGGAAGATTAATAGCCATTGATAAAGATCCCGAAGCCGTTGTTTATGCACAACAGCAATGGGGTCATGATAAACGTTTTAAGATTTATCAAGGTTCATTTAAAAGGATTAAAGAAATAACTGCATCTGAAGAAATTATAGGACGGGTGTCGGGGCTTTTATTAGATTTAGGTGTTTCTTCACCCCAATTAGATCAAGCGGAAAGAGGATTCAGTTTTTTAAGAGACGGGCCATTAGATATGCGTATGGATCCGAAAACAGAAATCAGCGCAGCAGAATGGCTAGCTTGTGCAGCAGAGAAGGAAATTGCACAAGTACTAAAAGATTATGGCGAAGAACGTTATGCAAAACGTATTGCTCGAGCAATAGGAGAAGAACGAAAGTTAAGACCTATTGTCACTACGGTTCATTTAGCGAATGTGGTGAAGTTAGCTCACCCCCGATGGGAAAGGCATAAACATCCTGCTACGCAAACCTTTCAGGCAATACGCATTCGAATTAATAATGAATTGGAAGATTTAAAGTCCTGCTTAGAACAAAGTCTAGAAGTATTGAAGATAGGTGGACGTTTGGTAGTCATTAGCTTTCATTCATTAGAAGATCGAATCGTAAAACGTTTTATTCGTCAGCATGCTCATGAAGCGGTGGAATTAAAAAAGCTACCTTTCATGCCAGCTGAATGGAGACCTAAATTAAAAAATTTGGGTCGCGGGATTAAACCGGATGCGTATGCGATTAAAGTCAATCCACGATCGCGTAGCGCAGTGTTACGAATTGCGGAGAAAATATCATGAATATGGCGGCACGTGCTTTAACACAAAGTACCTTGACATGGGATCACAGACAAAGCTGGATTATTTCCTTAAAGATGATAGGACTCATTTTATTAATATTAGCCGTTTTGTCTTCAGCTCTTTCACTTATTTATGTAAAAACTGTACAACGTAACTTATATAGTCAATTACAAGCAAGCCAGCAAGATTCCGATAGTTTAAAAACAGAATGGAGCCAACTATTACTCGAGGAAAATACTTGGGTGGCGCCCATTCGAATACAAACCCTAGCTCAACAAGAATTAGGAATGCGAATTCCCGAAATGAAAAACACGGTTTTATTAACGAAGTCTGTTTAGAATGCTATTCGCTTGTTCGCCTCCGACTCAAGCCTTTAATTCGGTTTAGCAAGAGGTGTAATTTACATGCAGGGTCGTCAGGTAAAAAAAAATAAATCTAATTCTATTGCTACGAAATACCAATGGCGCTTAATGATCGTGGTTTTCATATTAATGATCATCGCTTTGGGTTTAATTGCTCGACTTATCAATTTAACAGTTATTAACCGTCAGTTTTTGCGTAATCAAGGTAATGCAAGAACAGTACGTACTTTAAATATTTCTGCACATCGCGGGATGATTTTGGATCGCCAGGGAGTTCCTTTAGCTATCAGTACTCCTGTCGATGCTGTTTGGATCGATCCCGCTTATTTTAGACCTAATCGACAACAACTTTCTTTGTTAGGTCATTTTTTACAAATCAACCCACAAAGCATTCATGAAATACAATTACATGGTCAATTTAAAGAATTTATTTATTTAAAACGTGGTTTAAATCCGAGTTTAGCAAAACAAATCAAGGATCTAAAAATACCAGGCTTATTTTTACAAAATGAATATCATCGTTATTACCCAGAAGGCCCGGTGATGGCGCATGTAGTTGGTTTAACTAATGTAGATGATAAGGGTCAAGAAGGTTTAGAGTTAGCTTATAATAATTGGTTAGAAGGCCAATCTGGTTTAAAGAAAGTTATCAAAGATCGATTAGGACATGTCGTGGCGGATATACGATCTATTCGTAAGCCAAGACCTGGACACGACTTACAATTAAGTATCGATAAACGTATCCAATATGTTGCCTATAGAGAGTTGAAGACCGGCATTGAACGATATCAAGCCGATTCAGGATCGGTTGTCGTACTCGATGTTAAAACCGGCGAAGTTTTAGCAATGGTAAATTGGCCCTCTTATAATCCTAATGACAGATTAACGGCGCAGGATGGTCATACACGTAACCGTGCATTAACCGATCTATTTGAACCAGGATCCACCATTAAAAGTTTTAGTATGGCGAGTGTGTTAGCGAACGGCCAATTTACTCCTAGTAGTCAAATCGATACATCACCTGGCTGGATGATTGTTGCCGGTAAACGAATTATGGATGAACATAATAATGGGGTGATGGATTTAACTAAGATATTACAGATCTCGAGTAACATGGGAATGTCAAAGCTTATTCTTTCACTTCCTGCAGAAAATTTGTGGAATACTTTACACCAAGTGGGTTTTGGTCAAATTACACAAAGTGGCTTTCCAGGAGAGCGAACCGGCAGTTTGCCAAATTTTAAGGTATGGAATCCTTTTGTACTTGCCACTTTATCGTTTGGTTATGGAATCTCAGTCACGGCTTTACAATTGGCACAAGCTTATGCAGTGCTAGCACATGGAGGTATCAAGATTCCAGTTACTTTTCTTAAAATTCAAGGTAATCCACCATTAGGTCAACAGGTGATGGATAAAACTATCAGTAGAGAAGTTTTGGATATGTTGGAGTCAGTACTGACTAAAGGAGGAACAGCCCCCTTAGCGCGTGTTCCAGGTTATAGAGTGATAGGTAAAACAGGTACGGTGCGGATAGTGGGCGTACATGGTTATGAAAAGCATCGCTATAATAGTATTTTTATTGGTATCGCTCCTGCAAGTCATCCACGTTTAGTCGTGGCAGTCATTTTGCATGATCCAAAAGGTCGCTTGTATTATGGAGGTTATACGGCTGGACCTATTTTTTCCCATGTGATGAATAATGCTTTACACTTATTAAATATTGTACCTGATGATTTAGCTAGTCTTAATCAACCCCTCCCTAAAGTCATGCCACCTTCAATAGGCATGCAAGATTAAAGCGTGATAAAAATTAAAAAAATAGTTATGGTTTGATTTATTGAAAAGATCTGAGAGATAGTCAAATTAATGTTTTTACAAGCAACAGATGGAGTTGCGATTGACATTTTTGGCAGCGGTGATTCCTCAGCTAAGATTAATAACAGCAAAATTATAGTGCAAAATGTATCTCCTGATGCAATCGACATGGGCTTAGAGAGCATTGACTCTGCTCAAATACAGCTAGATGAATTTGGATAGTTTATCCATTAGAGGGGATTCTACTTCGCTAGTACCGCAAGGTTCTAATGTTTTGCTTGATCTCGTTACTTGTATGCTCAATGGTAATGTTGGCTGTTAATTTTTAAAAAAACTATACTATTACTGTAGTAAACTTTGATTATGCGGTTTGAGCTTTAAGATTACTTAATATTTAAAGGAATAGACGATGCATAAGGAAATGCAGTTTCAGTTCATTTTTCTTAGTATATTTGTTTTTTTTATATTTTTTACTTCAAATCTAGAAGCTCGCGAACCTTTACCACCGACGTTTTTCAGCAGCGGCGTATACGGGTGTATATACCGTAGGTCAAGCGGATCTGATGGTATCACTCGATGGTGACGGGCAACATAATCTTTATGTGAATCCACAAGGCGCTTATGGTAGTGATCAACAATGGTATGGCGATGTCGGTCTAGGTTATCGCTGGATCAAGAATGATGCTGCGATATTAGGTTGGTATTATTCGCAGGGCATTCACGGGTCGAAAAATGGAAATAACCAGCTAAATAACATTATTCTTCTACCTTTAGGGATAGACACGGGTATCACATCTAATAACGCATCGAATATTTTAATCTCCGGGAGCCAAATTGGCAGCTCGACGAATCCTTATACTCGAGGGTTAAATCTTCTAAATGTTTCAAATGCCAGTATAACCGACGATACGGTTGAAGCGACGTTAATAGGTCTCAATATATTAAATTCGACATCAGTCAATGTTGATAATAGTATAATTAATGTAAATGGGGCAAACGCTGCAGGGGTTATTGGTGCGGATTCTCAGATTAATTTAAGTAAGGGAGTTATTACAGTTACAAGTAATGCAGCAATGACAAGTGCTGGAATATCTTCTTTAAGTAATTCAAGCGTTACCGCGGATGATATGCAAATTACGGTAACTAATAATGGTACGGGTTCAGCTTTCGATCTTTTTACTTTTACTTCAGGTGATATTATCGTTGCTAATAGCCAATTAGCCGCAAATGGACCTAATGCAGCTATAGCCAGTGGAACTAATATTTTAATAGGCGCAGTTACTACATGCACTTTGAATGGTGTAACAGTTGCATGTCCTTAATTAATGGGTGATAAAAATTGTTTTGTGTAAATAGGCGAAGGAATTTAATAGCGTTAGCATCCTGGCTTGCTAATTTGAGGATAGTGGTTTAGTTTTCCTGATAAAAATTATTCAAATTATTAAAAAAATGCTACAAAAAAATTGGCAAACTTTACTTAAGGAAGTTATTACTGATCCAGCAGAATTGCTCGACAAATTGGAATTAAATCCTAGTTTATTAGCTGCAGCGCAACGAGTCGCACAATTATTTCCTTTACGCGTGCCTGCAGGTTTTGTGGCTCGCATGCAAAAAGGCAATCCCTACGATCCCCTATTACAACAAGTCCTGCCTTTAGCCGCAGAAGAAACAATGAGTTTTAGTTATAGCTGGGATCCTCTTCTAGAGCAATCCGTTAATCCATTACCGGGCTTATTACATAAGTACCCTGGAAGAGTATTGCTAACTATTACTGGTGCCTGCGCTATAAATTGCCGTTATTGTTTTCGTCGCCATTTTCCTTACACAGAAAACAGAGCGGGTGGTAAGGCTTGGCAGAATATACTTGAATATATTGCAGCCGATGCTTCGATTCGTGAAGTGATTTTCAGTGGTGGTGATCCTTTATTAGCGCCTGATCATTATTTGAGAAAATGTGCTGATGATCTTGCCAATATTGCGCATGTTAACATTTTACGCATCCACACCCGTTTGCCTATCGTTTTACCTGAACGTATAAGCACAGAATTTTTGAACTGGTTTACAGCAACACGATTACAACCCGTTTTGGTGACACATAGCAATCATGCGAATGAGTGTGATGATTCTGTGCAACAGGCCATAGAAAAATTACGCCATAAAAAAGTGCATGTTTTAAATCAGGCAGTGTTACTAAAAGGTGTGAATGATAATGTTGCAACTTTAGTTAATTTAAGTGAACGTTTATTTGCTTGTGGAATTTTACCTTACTATCTACATTTACTCGATAAAGTGCAAGGAGCTGAGCATTTTGCCGTACCCGAAGAACAAGCTAAGCAACTTATAACAGCATTGCGCGATAGATTACCAGGTTACTTAGTGCCCAAATGTATGTATGAGCGAAGTGGTGCATCATCCAAATTGCCAGTAATTTAGTGGTAGTTAATTTTAATAAATGGCGTCTGTTTGGTTAAAACTAGCCAATTGTAAACAGACACTTTATACTTCCCTGGCCAAATTTTTTCAAATTCCTCGAGTCATTTAACGGGAAATATATGTCAGAAAAGCCAAAAAAGACGCGACTTGAAACCGATAGTATGGGACCCATCGAAGTCCCTGCCGGTCACTATTGGGGCTCACAAACCCAACGTAGTTTGCATCATTTTGATATTGGCCAGGAACAGATGCCGTTGGCTGTGATTCACGCGTTTGCTATTTTGAAGAAAGCGACGGCTAAAGCCAATCAAAAATTGGGTTTATTAACCAAAGATAAAGCCGATTTGATTATTCAAGTTGCCGACGAAATAAAATCCGGACAACTTGATGCTGAATTTCCGTTACGCGTTTGGCAAACTGGTAGCGGTACACAAACAAATATGAACGTGAATGAAGTGATTGCTAATCGCGCTATAGAATTAGCCGGTGGGGAACGTGGTAGTAAAAATCCTATACACCCCAATGATCATGTGAATAAATCACAATCATCAAATGATACATTTCCGACGGCGATGTATATCGCTGCGGTATTAGCTATCGCTAAACAATTGCTGCCAGCGTTACAAACCTTGTATGTTGCTTTAAACGAAAAAGTTAATGAATTTAAAGATATTATTAAAATCGGCCGTACACATTTACAAGATGCTGTGCCTTTGACCTTAGGCCAAGAGTTTTCGGCTTATGTGGATCAATTAGAATCGGCTTTGGTAAATATCGAACAAACATTACCGGGTCTTTATCAGCTAGCCATAGGTGGTACGGCGGTTGGAACGGGTTTAAATACGCATCCGAAATTTGCTGAGTTAACCGCAAAAATAATTTCTGAAGAAACCAAATTACCTTTTGTTTCAGCCAAAAATAAATTTTCCGCTTTGGCAGCACATGATGCATTAGTATTTTCCAGTGGCGCACTAAAAACCTTAGCCTGTGCTTTAATGAAAATGGCGAATGATATTCGCTGGTTAGGTTCGGGTCCACGTTCAGGTTTAGGTGAGCTTATTTTACCTGAAAATGAACCCGGTTCTTCGATTATGCCAGGCAAAGTAAACCCCACGCAATGTGAAGCGATGACCATGGTGTGTGTGCAAGTGATGGCAAATGATACGGCAATCAGTATGGCAGGTAGTCAAGGTAATTTTGAATTAAATGTATTCAAACCCTTGATGATTTATAATTTTTTACAATCGGTCGATCTATTAAGTACGGCATGCCAATCATTTGCACATTACTGTGTTAAAGGTTTAAAAGCCAATCAAGCTAAGATTAAGCATTTTCTTGAAAACTCACTCATGCTAGTGACCGCTTTGAACCCTATTATAGGTTATGATAAAGCCGCTAAAATTGCGTATAAAGCGTTGCATGAAGAAACCAGTTTACGCGCAGCTTGTTTGTCATTGGGTTATCTCAGTGCTGAAGAATTTGACAAAGCCGTGGATCCGAAAAAAATGTTAGGCGCTTAAAAATTTAATTTCCATGAGAGTTTATTTTATTATTCCCTTTTCCCGGAAATGATTAATGATACTATCAATCCCTGAGGAGCTGATTTGATGAGAACGATGAAAATTTAAAAATATTTCCTTAGTAAATTTCTGCATAATTGCTCCTTGCTTTTTTTCCTTATGCCAAAAAAAATTTATAATTAATTCATTACTATGAATAAAATTATTTATCCGGTCAGTTTTTAATGGACTTTATTGATGTTGTCAAGATAACGATAAAGCAATTTTATTAAATGCCATATCGTATAGTACAAGAAGCAGTGTAACTAGCTTTGATAAAATTAATTACGGTTAATCAATAGTACCTTGAAAAACAACTGTAGGGTTACCACGCAAAAATACGGGAGAACCTTTACCCTCCCAACGTACAGTCAGGGGACCGCCAGGTAATTTGACATTGACTTTTTTAGCGAGTCGATTTAATAAATGTCCAGCAATGACAGCGGCACAAGCACCGCTACCACACGCTTGGGTTTCTCCTACACCCCGTTCATAAATACGCAAATCGATTTGCTTCGGATCACGAATTTTCATAAATTCAACGTTACTACCTTGCGGGAAATAAGGATGGGGATGTTGATTAAAGTAAGTACCTAAATCTTCTAAGGGTACTTGATCTAAACAATTTACTTGTATTACACAATGTGGATTGCCTAATGATAAAACACAACAATCGAAGCGGCCAAAAGGTGTTTCGATAGGATAAATGGGCGGCGTAGACATACTGATAAAAGGAATTTTTTCTGGAGCAAAAATGGGTACACCCAAATTTGCAGTGACTTTACCGCTTTCTTCAATATTAAGTTCCAAGAGATTATTCATGGTCATTAGATGGATAGGGTTTTCGGTGCAAAGTTTTTTTTCTAATAAAAATTTTGCGACACATAATGCGCCATTACCACATTGTGCCACTTCGTTGCCATCCGCATTAAAAATGCGATAATAAAAATGCGTCGATTTAGGCCGAGGTTTTTCAATTAACAATAATTGATCAAAGCCAATACCGCGTTGTCGATTGGCCCACTGGCGTATTAATTTACCACTCGGTTTGAAGTTTTGTTGTATGGCATCGATAACAACAAAGTCATTACCTAATAAATGCATTTTTGTAAATTCAGTTTTCATTTTATACTCTTTGCACTAGAATTTTTGTTTGTGTTGCCGCTTAATTCGCAATCCTCATGTATAAAAAATACACTCCGGTTGTTTATTTTCACGGCGCCTTGACAAAAATCCAATTGCTGTGAGTATACTATGAGTGTACTATTTTTTCGTTTTGCCATAATTGCTCTAAGGTTTCACGTGAACGAATTAAAAAACTTTGATTTTTATCGACTATAACTTCTGCGACTCGCGGTCTGGAATTATAGTTGGAGCTCATAGAAAAACCATAAGCGCCACTATCCATAATAGCTAAATAATCGCCTGCTTGTATAGCCAATTGACGGTTTTTACCTAAAAAATCGCTGCTTTCACAAATAGGCCCAACGACATCATAATTCTTTTCGGGCAGATCGCAACGTTGGATTATAGGGAGGATATTTTGCTCAGCATGATACAGTGCAGGACGAATGAGATCGTTCATACCGGCATCAGCGATAACAAAGTTTTTATCGCTATTTGTTTTAAGATATTCAACTTTTGTTACCAATATGCCAGCTTGCGCGGTAATAATGCGGCCTGGCTCGATGATTAATTGCAACCTAGCATTTCTTTTTTTTAAAGCGACTAAAATTTGCTGACAATATTCTTGCGGTGTTGGAACTTTTTTTTGCTGATAGGAGACCCCTAACCCTCCTCCTAAATTAATGGTTTTCAGTTCAATATTTTCTTTTTTTAACTGTTCGGCAAGATCTAACAACTGCTCAATAGCTTGCAAAAAAGGGTCTAATGTGGTGAGTTGTGAACCTAAATGACAGCTAATACCCTGGATTTTTAGGTGCGGTGATGTGGCTGCATGACGATAAAGCGGTAAGGCGTCATTTCCACTCATGCCAAATTTGGTTTCTTTTAAACCAGTGGTAATATACGGATGGGTTTTGGCATCGATATTAGGATTGATACGTAAGGCAATGATTGCCATTTTATGCAAATTTTTTGCAATGGCTTCGATTCGAAATAATTCTGACTCAGACTCAACATTGAAACAGCCAATATTCGCCTGTAAAGCAATTTTTATTTCTTCATTGATTTTACCTACGCCGGAAAATACTGTTTTTCTAACGTCTCCGCCTGCTTGCATGACACGAGCGAGTTCGCCCCCTGAAACGATATCAAACCCAGCGCCCCATTTTGCTAAGCGCGCTAAAATAGCAAGATTAGAATTGGCCTTAACTGCATAACAAATTTGCTGGGAGCTTTGTAATAGCTGCTTAAATGCACACCATTGTCGGTGTAAAATAGCTTGTGAATAGATATAACAGGGTGAACCAAATTTTACCATTATGTTTGTAATAGGGACTTCTTCTACATGTAATTCTCGGTTTAAATAATGAAAAGACATTAGGATGAAGATTTTGCAAAATGATGAGGGATATAAATCGGTGGTTTTTGATCAGGTAAATATAATGGGCCCATTTGTCCACATCCGGTTAAGAAAAATACAATGCTTAAATAAAAAATAGATAGATAATTTTTTGTTGACATAATCAGAGTGTTTTTAGCGAAATCCAAACAGTATACCCAATCTTATGACAGCCGCCAACAAAATCCAGTTAAATTTAGCTTATTTTAATGACAAAAATTCATTATATTAAAATTGACGCAATAACAATGTTATTTTTTTTATTAATGATAAAAAAATCGGCTTAAACCAAAGTAAATCACTTTAATTTACTGTTTTTTTTCTCTGAGTATGATTAAATATTTTATAAATTTTATTTTTCATTTTTAAAATACATTTTTTTAAAAAATTTACAAAATTCTTTAGGAAAAATTAGTCATTTAAAAAAACAATATTAAAAAACATTATAAAAAAGGGACAAATTAGCGACTTGTTTACTCGGTCAAACACTATTGCAAAAGCTCTCAGAGGATGAAGAACGCCAAGCACAATCTGATCGTGAATTAAGTCGCGCCGACGCACGTGTCCAACAAGCAAGGAAAGGTTTAAGTACTTTTGTCACTTCAAGTACAAGTTTTTTTGCGACGACTATGTCAATTGCTTCGGGCTCTGCAAATGATGAAGATAAAAAAGAGAGCATAGCATTACGATTTTTTAACTAACTTCGATGGATGCAGGCTATTGATGCAGGCTCTTTCAGTTGCATACACAGCATGAATTAGAACCTACTTTTTAATTATAAAGTAGGTTCTTTTAAATCAGCTGAAGTAATGAGTTGTGAAAATGAAACACACCAAATAACAACAGATTTTATTTCTGATAGATTGACATGACTTGGAACCGAATAAATCTGACTACCTTGGAAGCTTTTTAACATACCTAAATCATATTTTTTTGAATTTTTAAAGGCAGTATTGGTTTTAATATTTTTAGCATCAGATAAGAAAATATGGAAAGCAGGCCCAGGACCGACTTTAAAATCCTTATTCAGGAAAAGCTCATACTGATTCTTGGCTTTATAAACATTGACGGACCCTTTGCCATAATGGATAAAATCTTTTGGATTGGGATGAATAAAATTACCTTTTGCGATTAAAGTTTTAGTTTCGGCATGAATAAGTTTTTCATTTAAGATAGGAGGTGGAAAAATAAAAGGATAGGCAATAAGCATGACGGCGAGTCCAGCCAGAAAACCAAACAGATAAGCAATAAATAAGCGAACATTAGCTTTTTTAGTCATTATTTCTCCAGAAATTTTGAGTTTTGAACCCTAAAAATATAGAGCATTTTAGTCGCTCATTCAAAATATTTTAATGAAATATTCTAGCTTTTACTATTTTTAGGTTAATCTTCACTAGTTGGTTTCTTAAGGGATAGTTAATTTTTATAAAAGTGTATTACGCAGATTTGTCTGTGGCTGACTTATAGTGATTTTTATTTGACTCCTGTTTTGCATCAATTCATATCGATGAAAATGTTGGTTTTTTCCAAGCGTAATCAGGATTAAAATTGGCTAATTTAATTGCAGCAGCTTATTAAATAAACGACTTCGAACTAACTTGAAAGTGATTGCTATATTTTTTATGCTTATTTGCTCATTTATGACGCAAATAGGGAAAATTTAAAAATATTAAGGAGCAGTATATACTGAAAATATAAGTGCTTTTTAATTTTAAACAATATAGTAAAAACAGTCTTAATTTTATGAGGTTCACAATGGAAAACCCAAAGCCATTAGATTATTTAGAGTTTAATCCGATCCAGTCTCCTTCTGCTAGTATCATTTGTCTACATGGTTTAGGAGCCAGTGGTCATGATTCGGCCAATATGGCTAGAGCTGTTGCTTTAAGCACAGGTTTTCGTTTTGTTTTTCCTCATGCACCTGTGAGACCAATTAGTTTAAATGGTGGTGTGGAAATGCCAGCTTGGTACGATATACATGGGCTTACATTTGGTTCGCCTGAAGATGAGAGTGGTATTCGTGCGGCTGCACAAAGCTTATTTGAATTAATGCAAAAAGAAATGGCACGAGGTATTCCGGCTAGTCGAATTGTTTTAGCAGGTTTTTCTCAAGGTGGAGCAATGGCATTATATACTGCTTTACGTTATCCGCATGCGTTGGCAGGTGTTTTGGCGTTATCAACCTATTTACCTTTACATCACTTTTTAGAAAAAGAAGCCAGTGATGCGAATAAATCAACGCCTATTTTTATGGCACATGGTGATGAAGATAATGTGGTTGCACCCGCCTTAGGAGAATTTTCTTATAATTGTTTGAAAAAATTAGCTTACCCTGTGCAGTTTAATCGTTACCCAATAGGTCATAGTGTTTGCCCACAAGAAATTATGGATATTACGCAGTGGTTACAACAACGTTTACAAAAATAATAGACTCTTCGTACTGAAATTTTTAACTGTGTTGCCGCTCAATTCGCAATCCTCATGTATCTTGAATACACTGCAGTTGCCTATCTTCGCGGCACATGACAAAAATCTGATTGCTGTGAATATAAATTCGTTATACTCTTTCGCCTTATCGAATAAAAAAGCGACATTTAATATAGTTTAAGGCGTTATCATACTATCATGAAGAATATTCGTAACTTTTCTATTATTGCTCATATTGATCATGGAAAATCGACGTTGGCCGATAGATTAATACAGGTTTGCGGGGGCTTGACGGAAAGAGAAATGTCCGAGCAAGTACTCGACTCCATGGATCTAGAGCGCGAACGTGGAATTACTATCAAAGCACAAAGCGTAACGCTTCATTATACTGCTCGCGACGGACAGCGTTATCAGTTGAATTTTATCGATACGCCAGGGCATGTGGATTTTTCTTATGAAGTATCGCGTTCTTTAGCCGCCTGTGAAGGGGCGTTGTTAGTCGTGGATGCCGCTCAAGGAGTTGAAGCGCAAACCGTGGCTGTTTGTTATACCGCTATTGAACAAGGTTTAGAAGTTTTGCCGGTATTAAATAAAATAGATTTACCACAAGCTGATCCAGAAAGCGTTATTCGGGAAATTGAAGAAATTATCGGCATACCTGCTCAAGATGCTGTTAGAGTCAGTGCAAAACAAGGTCTCGGCATTTTAGAACTGTTAGAACGACTTATACATGTTATTCCACCACCGCAAGGTGATGTACAGCAACCCTTACAGGCACTCATTATCGATTCTTGGTTTGATACTTATTTAGGGATCGTTTCTTTAGTGCGCATAAAAAATGGTAGACTTAAAGTAGGTGACAAGATCCAAGTGATGTCTACTGGGCGAAGTTACATCGTGGATAAATGTGGCATTTTCACTCCAAAACGACAAGAAATGGAAGGTTTAAATGCCGGCGAGGTGGGGTTTGTTATTGCGGGTGTTAAAGATATTCATGGTGCGCCTGTCGGAGATACCTTAACCCATACTTCGAAACCCGCCAGTGAGCCTTTACCTGGTTTTAAACGCGTTCATCCACAGGTGTTTGCTGGTTTATTTCCAGTCAATACCGAAGCTTTTACTGATTTTCGTGAGGCTTTAGAAAAGCTTAGTTTAAATGATTCATCCCTGTTTTATGAACCTGAAACTTCCGAAGCCTTAGGTTTTGGTTTTCGTTGTGGTTTTCTTGGTTTATTGCACATGGAGATAGTTCAAGAGCGTTTAGAACGAGAATATAATCTTGATTTAATAACTACCGCGCCCACTGTTGTTTATGAGATAGTGACAACACGGGGAGAAACTTTATTGATTGATAATCCTGCCGATTTACCGATGGCCAATTTGATTGCGGTGATGCGTGAACCTATCGTTTTGGCGAATATTTTAGTGCCACAGACTTATTTAGGCGCAGTGATCACGCTTTGTAATGAGCGTCGTGGCATGCAAACCAAATTACTTTATACGGGTAAACAGGTCTCTATCGCTTATGAATTACCTATGAGTGAAGTGGTTTTAGATTTTTTCGATCGCTTAAAGTCTTTAAGTCGGGGTTATGCCTCTCTGGATTATCATTTTATTCGCTTTCAAGAAGCGGATTTAGTCAAGTTGGATATTCTAATTAATGGTGATAAAGTCGATGCGCTTGCTCTAGTAGTACACCGTAGTCAATCACAATATCGAGGCCGTCAATTGGTGGCTAAACTTAGAGAGCTTATTCCTCGTCAGATGTTTGAAGTCGCATTACAAGCCGCGATAGGTGGCCATATTATTGCTAGGGAAACTGTTAAAGCTTTACGTAAAAATGTTATTGCTAAATGTTATGGTGGCGATGTTTCGCGTAAGAAAAAATTATTAGAAAAACAAAAAGCCGGTAAAAAACGCATGAAACAAGTGGGTCGAGTGGAGATACCACAACAGGCATTTTTAGCAGTGTTACAACTCGAGAAGAAATAATCCTAATTAATAGAGTAACTATGATGAGCTTAAATTTTGAATTTTTTTTGACAATGGCGGTAGTTATTTCGGGTGCCATTGCTTTGGTGGATCTACTAATTTTTGCACCCATACGAAAACAAAAAAAAATTGCTCATCCTTCGGTGCTCATTGAATATGCGCGTTCTTTTTTCCCAATTTTACTTTTGGTTTTATTATTGCGTTCTTTTTTGGCCGAACCTTTCCGTATTCCTTCTGGTTCAGAAAAACCCGATCTACTGATAGGTGATTTTATTGTTGCAAATAAGTTTAGTTATGGCATACGCTTACCGGTATTGCATAAAAAAATTATATCCATCGGTGAACCCAAACGCGGTGATATTGTAGTGTTTTTATGGCCAAAAGATACATCGACTTATTTTATTAAACGCGTGATTGGTTTACCTGGCGACGTTATAAGCTATAAAAATAAAGTCTTAACCATCAATGGTCAGCTTGCTCCCCAAACTTTACTCGGAGAACAAACCGATCAAGATGGTGCGAATGAAAAATGGCCGGTGTTATTAAAGCGTGAAAATTTATTAGGTGTACAACATGATATTTATTTACGTCCTGATCAATTAGCGACAGATTTTTCAGTGACTGTACCACCCGGCCATTATTTTGTTATGGGTGATAATCGAGATAATAGTTTAGATAGCCGTTATTGGGGTTTTGTTCCCGAAAAAGATCTTATCGGTAAAGCTATGTGGGTATTTTTTAGTTGGGATAACGAGCAGCATCGAGTGCGTTGGAATCGATTGGGTATGCATATCCATTAAATGGAGTTTTTTAATTTTAAGAGGCCATAGTGAGAGCAGAATTAGCAACCTTATGTGAAAAATTAAATTATCAATTTAAAAATCCTGAACTATTGGAAGATGCACTTAGCCATCGTAGTTTTCGTGGCAATAAAAATAATGAACGATTAGAATATTTAGGCGATGCTGTACTTAATTTTGTTATTGCTGCCGCTTTATTTCGTCAAAACATTAAAGCCCGAGAAGGTGAATTAAGTCGTTTGCGTGCTAACCTGGTGCGTGGCGAAACCCTGACCGATCTCGCAAAAGAATTTGAATTAGGAAACTATTTACGTTTAGGTGCTGGAGAATTAAAAACGGGAGGTGCGCAGCGTAAGTCTATTTTAGCCGATGGTATGGAAGCGGTTGTCGGTGCTATTTATCTTGATGGTGGCTTTCAGGCTTGTGAAACCTGCATATTAAGTTGGTATGAAAACCGCTTGGAAAATGTCGAAACCATTCCTGAACTTAAAGATCCTAAAACTCGTTTACAAGAGTATTTACAAGCAAAAAAATTAGCTTTACCTGTTTACACTATTTTAGCCTTAGAGGGTCCTGCTCATCATCAATCCTTTAAAGTAGAATGTCAACTATATGGATTGCCGAATAAAGCCGTAGGAATAGGAAGTAGTCGGCGTCGCGCCGAGCAAAAAGCTGCAGAAAAAATTTTAGCTGAATTGGAATCAATTTATAAAACCTGAATAATAACTCGTATGAAATCTGAAGAAACGCATTGCGGTACAATCGCCATTATTGGGCGCCCAAATGTCGGTAAGTCTACTTTACTGAATAGAATTTTAGGTGAAAAATTAACTATTACTTCATCTAAACCACAAACAACTCGGCATCAAATTTTAGGAATTAAAACCGAAGCGCAGACGCAATCAATTTATATCGACACGCCAGGAATACATCCTAATACTCAACGCCGTTTAAGTCGAGCGATGGTTCGATCGGCTATTAATGCCTTAATCGATGTCGATATTATTGGTTTTGTTATTGAAGCTAATCGTTGGACTGCTGAGGATGACGCTATTCTAGAACGTTTAAAGCAACAAGAACATCCCGTTCTATTAATTGTTAACAAGATAGATAAAATAAAAAATAAGACTCGTTTACTGCCTTTTTTACAATCCTGTTCTGAGAAAATGTCTTTTTTAGCTATTGTTCCTGTTTCAGCACAAAAAGGTAAAAATATTGATGAATTAGAAAAAGTGATAGCGCTTACGTTACCTATCGCTGAATTTATTTATCCGGCCGATCAGTTTACCGATCGAAGTCAACGTTTTTTAGCAGCAGAATTCATCCGTGAAAAATTGATGCGAAGTTTATACGAAGAACTGCCTTATTGGTTAACGGTCAGTATCGAGCAATTTGCTGAGCAAAAAAAAATCATTAAAATTTCTGCCATAATCTGGACAGAGCGATCCAGTCAGAAAGCCATTATCATCGGTAAAAATGGCGAATTGCTAAAAAAAATCGGCACTGAGGCACGTATGGATATGGAAACTTGTTTTGGCAAAAAAGTTTATTTAGAGCTTTGGGTAAAAGTAAATGCAGGTTGGTCAGAAGAAGAAGGAAGCTTGTAAATTTATCGTTTTATATTCTCATTTAAGCTAAAATAAACAGAAGCTGTTAAGTTTTTGTCATGGAGGGTAAAAATGCAAGATGCTAATGTCTGTGCGAAAAAGCAAGCCGGAGATAATCGATTATCAAAGGATAATGCGGCATTATTGTTGGTTGATCACCAAACTGGTTTATTTCAATTAGTTCGAGATTATAATTTTGACCAATTTAAGAATAATGTCTTAGCTTTAGCTGACGTTGCGCTACTGTATAAATTGCCGGTGGTATTAACCACCAGTCAAGAACGAGGTCCTAATGGTCCAATTTTCCCTTATTTAAAAGAAAAATTTCCTAAATCTGCGTATATCGCCAGACCAGGTGAAATTAACGCTTGGGACAATAAAGATTTTGTTGATGCGGTTAAAGCAACCGGACGAAAAAAATTGATCATAGCTGGAATTGTTACGGATGTTTGCGTGGCATTTCCAACCCTCTCCGCGTTGAGTGAAGGCTATAGCGTCTATGTTGTCGTGGATGCATCCGGAACTTTTAATACGGCCGTACGTAATGCTGCGCTAATGCGCATGGTGCATGCAGGGGCTATATTAACCAGTTGGTTTGCTTTATCGGCAGAATTACAACGCGATTGGCGCCATGCAGAAGGTAAAGCGTTAGCTGATTTGTATGAAGAACGTTTAGTTCCTTACGGAAATCTTATCATTAGTAAAAACGCAAAATAAATTTCTCTACATAGAAAAATTAAAATAGACTGTCATGGCGAGGCAAAACGTCAGTGAAACTGTGGCCAGCCATGAATTGCTGCGCAGCTTCTGCGTTCGTAATGCGAAAAATAATGCGCTTTAGAAAATAAATTAGTTTTTATGCTGAGCGATACGTAATAAAGCCTCTTGTAAAGATTTAACACGTATAGCATCTGCAGCATTTTTTAGTAATTCTGCACTAGCACTGGATAGTGTGGGAGGAAGCTGGCTTAAATGTGTATTCTGTGCGTGAAACAAAGGTTGTATATTCCATTCAATATGCGTTAAATCGCGAAAATTAGGATCTTTAAGTAATTTTTGGGTTATATCGGGCAATCTATAACGTAAACGTGTAGCCCAGGCTGCACTATCACACTCGATAATTAAATAACCCTCACGGAAATTAGCGACACGTGTGTGTTCGCTTAGTTCACTAGGAATTTCAACTTGCCAGATTTGATTCAGTTTGGTTAGTTGCTGTACTTTGTTTTGAATGAATGCTAAAACGCTTTCTGGATCTTGTTGCAAGATATTCACGGGGGTTTTTTCTGGAGCGGATTTTTTAATCATATTAATCTATTTTCATGGGTAAAATAACCAGTTGTACACCCAATAAGTGTAAACGTCTTTGTAGCATGACCGCTGTTTCATTATGCAATAAGCGAGTTATCCAGTTATCTTTGCTAAAAATTAACTTACTAGCAAAAAAGATCGAATGAGGAAATTCTTTAATGACCTTTTTGGATAAATTGGTTAATTTTTCAGTTGGATCTGTGCCGTAAGCGGTGTAACCTTTAGCCGCTAAACCTTGTTCCTGGCAATAGGTGACAAAATAGTTCAACATTTCATCGGTGCTTTGTTGCATGGCGTTCAATTCTTTTTTGGCACTAAAACTTTCTACGTCGACAATGCCGACGTTAACAAACACGAAATTTTTAAAATGATTAGGGAACATGCGCAATATCCACAATAGATTATGCAAACCAATTCCGCGGTGTTTACCTACCATAATCACAGCGGTAGCTTCTTTAGGTTGTAAAGGCGTGACTACACTAGGTACCTTTAAAGGTGTACTGGTCATCAGTAAGTCGATGTCATGTAATTTATTAAATACCATCGTGTAATGTTTTTTAACTAACAGACAAATGAAAATAACAAAACTTGTTATCAATACAGTTACCCAGCCACCAAACGTAAATTTTGATATCAGTGTGATGATCAATATGCTAAAGGTGACTAGAAAAGCAAAAGCTGAAAAAAATAAACGTCCTAACCAATGCGGTGAGGCATTGCTTCTATGTTTTATCCAGTAAACACACAGACCTAAAATTGAAAGAGAAAAGGTTAAGAATACATTCATACTATAAAGAATGACTAACCAAGAAACGCGACCACCACTCAACCAAAGAATAAGTAGCGCGGCAATACCAAACACAATAACGCCGTTTTGAGTGACTAAACGACTAGAAAGATGACGAAAACGATTCGGTAACCAACTATCAATCGACATGTTCGCTAATACACTAGGACCGGCTAAAAAACCCGTATTCGCGCCGACTAATAATAGACCTGCCTCAAGTAATAAAGTGACGGTTAACATCGCTTTTGCAAATGCAGAATCGCCTAATATTTTATGAAATACCACCGCATTTAAGGTTTGGCCATACACAGGATGTGCATGCCAGAGTAAATACAACAATATAATTCCACCCGCGGTAAAACTTAAGGAAAGTGCCATATAAAACATGGTCCACTTGCCGGTTTGTACACGCGGTTCCATGAGTCGATTCACATTGTTGGAAACGGCTTCGATCCCAGTGTAAGTACCGCTCCCTAAGGAGTAAGCACGTAATAATAGGGCAATAATAAATAACCAGCCGGTTTGCTTTGACATTTCCAAGGTGTTACTTAAGGTGTCAGAAAACACGTTAGGTAAAGTGCTTTTATGCGTAATGACACCATAAATAATTAAAAAAAAGTGTGTAGCGACAAACCCTAAAAAAATTGGCATTAACACCTTAATTGATTCTTTCATGCCGCGTAAATTAAGTGTGATGAGTAGGATAATGACGCAAGCAGCAGATAATAGTTTATAGCTCAAGAAATAATGCGGCAGTAAACTAAACAAAGCGTCGATACCACTTGCTACCGAGATGGTAATGGTTAATACGTAATCGACAATGAGCGCTGCACCGGAAACCAATCCGGCATGGGGGCCTAATAATTGCGTGGCCACTTTATAACCACCGCCACCACTAGGAAATAATGTAATGACCTGATTGTAAGCCAGTGCAATAATAAATACGGTTAATATCGTGGCGATAGAAATGTAAAGACCTAAAGAACTGTAGTGCGGGCCTAACGCAATAAATGCTTCTTCAGGACCATAGCAAGAAGATGATAAACCGTCTGCACCGAGACCTACCCAGGCTAAAAAAGCGATTAAAGCAATATTACGTTGCGCATGCGGATTTAAAGGATTGCGGGGTTTACCGAGCAAAAAACGACCAAGACGTTGAAAAAAAGTCATGCTCATGCAGAGTCTGAATAAAAAGCTACTATAGCCGGTTAAGCATTGTTTTTGAAGACGCTCTCTCAAAACTTGATTCAGTGTATACTAATTATACGAGCACAATTTTGCTTGTATATCGTGGATTACTACAATAATTTTTTAAATAAGGATATCACTATGTTTATCACGGACATCAATGAATTATTAACCAACGTATTTCAAGAAAAATGTTATCTTGAGGATGATCTTTCATCATTTTATAAACTTAAATTTCCAAATATATCAAATATTCAGGAATTTAGTGATATTAAAGATAATATCGAAATATTTTTATCTCAATATGATATGAAAACCGGAACGATGGTGATGCTTTATCCAGAAGCGAGTAAATTTTTCGTATTGCCGATAAATAAATTACCTCTCGATCAGCTTTTAGAAAAATTGAATGCTTTATTGAAAGATAGTCAACTACATGAAGCCGTTAATCCAAACGGTATCTTGCAAATAAAAAAATGCTTAGATAACGGCGCGAATATTAATAATAAAAATATAGTTGGTGACACCGTGCTGCATATTGCCACGCGAAAAGACTATTTTTCCATTGTGAGTTTACTTTTAGAGAAAGGTGCCTCAATTAATATTTTGAATCACAAAGGTGAAACACCTTTAAGAATTGTTGATCAAAATAATGATGCGGTGATGGGAAAAGCGTTCATAGAAACAATATTAGATCCAAAGGCTGAGAAACCCGATTTGACTATGCAAATACTTATTAATTATTGGGATGAACGAATCCAAAAACTGGCTAATAAACTACCCATTCAGGGTCCTACAGAAGAGTCAGTAAAAGGAGAGTTAAATACTACATCAGGTGCGCCAAAAATAAGAAATATTATCCAATTCTTTTCTGAGAACTCATTAAATGACAATAAACCGCTTCAAGAACCACCTACTGTTGCTAATTTAGACAAATAAAATTTATTTCCTAGTTTTTTGAGATGAACTATACGTACAAACATCGGGTTGGCCAATGAATCCGCTGTGAAGCGTATAGTTCAAAATAATAATAGGACTTTTTTAGTACTTTAGTTAAGATAGGTTCAAAAAGTCCTTTTTCCTTATTGGGGGTTAGCTGAATGACAACTTCATCAGAAAATCGATATGAGATCCCATGTTTAGCATCACACTGTTTGGATCCACTCCACCAGTTAGAACAACGCTTACTGGCTGCACAAACAGCGATAGAAAATTGGTTACGGGAGCAATGGCGTAAAACCCCAGCTCCTTTTTATTCCTCAGTCGACTTACGCAATGCCGGGTTTAAATTAGCGCCAGTGGATACCAATTTGTTTCCTGCGGGGTTTAATAATTTGAGTGAGGACTTTATTCCACTGGCTGTCCAAGCCGCACAAGAAACCTTAGAGCGCTTAGCACCCGGATGTTTACGTATTTTATTGATTCCTGAAAATCATACTCGAAATAATTTTTATTTTGAAAATCTTTTTACATTACAAGATATTTTGAGTAAAGCGGGTTTTGAAGTCAAAATCGGATCCTTATTAGAAGAAATCGAAGCAAACAAAAAGATTACGCTAGAATCAGGTGGTTCGATAACATTAGAACCCATCCAGCGTCAAGGTGATCATATTAAAGTGAATGATTTTTTGCCTTGTTTTATTTTATTAAATAATGATTTAGCCAATGGTATTCCTAAAATATTACAGGGAATAAAACAATCTATTTTACCCAACGTTAATTTAGGTTGGCATAGTCGTTTAAAATCAAATCATTTTCATCATTATGAGCAAGTGACCAAAGAGTTTTCAGCATTATTAAATTTAGATCCTTGGTTAATTACACCTTATTTTTCATATTGTACGGGTGTGGACTTCATGCAACGTGAAGGTGAAGATTGCATGCTAGAAAAAAGCCAACAAATACTACAAGCAACACAAAAAAAATATGATCACTATCATATTAAGGAAAAGCCTTATGTGGTTATTAAAGCGGATGCAGGTACTTATGGCATGGGTGTATTATCTATTCATGAAGTGGAAGAAATCCGACAACTTAACCGCAAAAAACGTAGTGATATGATGGTTTCTAAAGGCAGTCGACCGATTAATAAGGTAATAATTCAAGAAGGGGTCTATACATTTGAAACATGGAATGCTGCAGTGGCAGAACCTGTGGTTTATATGCTCGGACAATATGTCGTTGGCGGATTTTATCGTGTTCACACCGGTCGTGGCGTTAGCGATAATCTGAATACACCCGGTATGCAATTTGAACCTTTGCCTTTTGTGCAAGCCTGTAATATTCCAGACTATAGCGGAAAACAAAAAGGCAAATGCGCGAATCGGTTCTATGTTTATGGCGTGATTGCAAGATTAGCTTTATTAGCGGCAGCACGCGAACAATCTGAAGTTTTAAAGCAAGCGGAGTAAACCATGCTTAAGCCACTTGGCGTGATTATGGATCCCATAGACACGATTAATCCAAAAAAAGATACGACATTGGCGCTATTGTTAGCAGCACAACAACGTCATTGGCCGATTTTTTACATGGAAATTACCGATCTTTTTTTAATTAATGAAAAGCCTTATGCGCGTATGCGCAGTATACATGTTAAGGATGATGAAAAAAGTTGGTTTGCTTATGATAAGGAAACTATTGCTCCACTCACAAGTTTATCAGTGATATTGATGCGTAAAGATCCACCTATAGACATGCAATACATTTATACGACTCAAGTATTGGATAAAGCAGAACAACAAGGCGTATTAATTGCTAACCGCCCACAAAGTTTGCGTGATCTTAATGAGAAATTATTTACATTAAATTTTCCACAATGTTGCCCTCCTAGTTTAGTGACAGCGACTATTCCTGCCGCACAAGAATTTTTGTTGGAGTATCAAGATATCATCGCTAAACCTTTGGATGGTATGGGTGGCCAGTCGGTATTTCGATTGCGCGCCAGTGATCCCAATATCAATGTCATCTTAGAAACTTTAACCGCTAACAATCGATCTTATATGATGGTACAGCGCTATATTCCAGAAGTGCTTGCTGGAGATAAACGTATTATTATGATCAATGGCGAACCTATTCCTTATGCCTTGGCACGTATCGCGCCACCCGGTGAAACGCGAGCCAATTTGGCGGTAGGTGGAAAAGGTAAAGTCGTTAAATTAAGCGAACGTGATGTTTGGATTTGCCAACAAGTAGGGCCTAGTTTACGAGAAAAGGGATTATTATTGGTTGGTTTAGATGTGATTGGCGATTATTTGACCGAAATTAATATTACTAGCCCTACCGGCGTGCGTGAAATTGATGCTCAATGTGATATTAATATCAGTGCGCAATTTATCGATACGATTTTTCCTAACGCATAATCCTGTTTTTTATCCTAGTATAGAAAAATCACTGTTATGGTGAACGAATGTCTAGATTGTTGCCTAGCTCAGTGCTCACAATGACGCGTAAAAATGCAAAAGGATCACAACTTGATACAACTCCCAAGTATACAGTTTGAAGATTTTAAGCACCTATTAAAACCACGACGCAGAGACGCGCATAAAGGTTTATTTGGCCATACACTGATAATCGGAGGTGATCACGGCATGACAGGAGCCGCGCGTTTGGCGGCAGAAGCGGCATTGCGCGTAGGTGCAGGTTTAGTGAGTGTGGCCACTCGAGCAGAATCGATTACTGGCATTATCTGTGAACGTCCTGAAATCATGGCGCATGTAGTTAAAACTGGCAAAGACCTCATTCCTTTAATTCAAAAAGTCAGTGTCATCGTATTAGGACCCGGGTTAGGGCAAACAAGTTGGTCACAGAAATTATTGTCGCGTGTATTAACGACTGCACAAGCCAAAGTATTGGATGCGGATGCTTTGAATTTATTGGCGAAACGGTGTAAAAAATCAGACAATTGGATTTTAACGCCTCATCTAGGCGAAGCCGCCCGTTTATTGAATTGTACTGTTAAAGTCATTCAAGCCAATCGGATTAAAGCAGTTAAAGCATTGCAAAAAAAATATGGCGGCGTTGTGGTGCTCAAAGGTGCGGGTAGTTTAATCTGTACAGACAAATCACTACGAATTTGTTTAGCAGGGAATCCTGGTATGGCCAGTGGTGGTATGGGTGATGTTTTAAGTGGCATGATCGGGGGACTTTTGGCACAACATTTCACCTTACAACAAGCAGCAGAATGTGGAGTTTATTTACATGCGTTGGCAGGGGATAGAGCGGCAGCACAAAATGGTGAACGAGGTTTATTAGCCAGTGATTTAATACCGTATTTTCATCAACTTATCAATTGAAATTAATTTAATTTCTGGAGCGACTATGTACAAGCAAGCCTATTCAGCATTGGTTGGAGTTGCCATTATGGGCATTTTTTTAAGTTTAATCGTGCTTGCGTTTACTGTGCATGGAGTTCCTGCTAATCCGATTTTTTTTATTGTTATGTTAAGTTTATTCGGCATCATAGCGTTGTGTATGATGTATCGTTACCTATGCATTCCTTTTTTGTTTGCAACGTTTAGTGTTTTATCTGTGTTACGGATTTTAGGTTTACATAAATGTTTTATTGCTATGATCCCTACTATTATGAGTCTACTGTGTTTAGTGATTTTATTTGTTTATATTGCTTATCATGATGTTAAACAACGATCGATTGTTTTACAGAGCAAACCTCAAGAAATGTTTAATATGTCTGCTTATGAATGGCATCTTAGTTTTATTCGAATATATGTAGGGTTTGATCTCATTGCGCATTGTGCTGAAAAATTATTTGCTGGACGCATTCCTTTTCGAGCGGATGTAAGCGCTTTCGCACACTTAAATGTGGTCGATCCTAGTTTTTTCGTCAGATTTTCAGGTTTTTGCGAATTAGCAGGCGTCATCTCATTAGGATTAGGTTTGTTAACCCGCGTGGGTGCTCTAGGCACATCCTTATATTTAATTGTGGCAACAATAATCGGACATCATTTTTTAAAGGGCTTTATCTGGGCGTTACCCGGTGGTGGCTGGGAATATCCAGTGATGTGGAGTGTTTTTATTCTAAGTTATGTTGTATTAGGTGCCGATGAGTTTTCTATCGATGGTGTTTTAGATAGAAAGTTTAATTTACCCATTTGGCTAAAAAGATTAATGGGAGTCATGGAATCGGATAAGAAACTTTCAGATAAAAAATTTAGCTTTTGATAAATATGCAAATTTAAAAAGAAAACGAAACGAGCAATTCACAGTTTCTGTGATGAAGCTGTGTAAAAATATGTGTAAAAGCTTTTGAACACATTAATATGACTGGTGCCGTAAAGTTTGTTCAAAAATTAAACAGTATGAAAATTTAACCCCCATTTATCTAAGAAATTTTGGACAATTATCAGATTCATATTCTTCATCATCAGCTACGAGTGTTGTAAAAAAGCTTAATCTAGAAATAGAGCGGTTTAAACCCACTGAGCAAGTTGATTTTTGTCCGCTAAATTTGATTGCTTCAATAGTGACACTATATTCCCTATTTCCTTTGGTTTTAAAATAATCCTTTATAAGTTCGTCAGCAAATTCATTTTTTTTACTTTCTTCAACAAGGTAAGAGATTTGAGGTACCAATGTTAAATAAAAATTATGGAATTCTGTTCTATTTTTGAATGCATGTGGAATATACAATTTTTCTACCGAACTAACATTGATTCCTACAAATTCAGCATAAAGAGCATAATTTGTATCATTCAAATAGCAAAAAGGGGATTGATAATTTTCAAAGTATTTTTGCCAATGTGGCTTTTGTGTCAAATGAGTGATTAGGTCTGCTTGGCTTTTTTCAAAAACGGCCGCGAGGATATAGATAGGGGCCCCATTTTTCAACGCTTTTGCAATATTTTGAAAGGCTAATGCTTTATTAGTAACCCAGGGGATGCAAAAAAAACTAACTGCAGCATCATACTTAACTGTACAATTTAATCGTTTAACATCCGTAACCTGAAAATTCAAGTTATCGCGTTTAAAATGTGCTTTGGCATATTTTATCATGTCAACGGATTTATCGATCCCAATTACTTGTCCAGAAGTAAGTTGTGATGCAATATAATGGGTTGTTTTTCCATTACCACAGCCAATATCCAGAATAGAAGCATCGTTTTTAAAAGAGCAAGTTTCTAAAAATTTTATCGCAGCATTATATTGGAAAGCTGAACATTGAGTATACTTGGCAGGATCCCAGTCTTTCTTAATCATGTTCAAATCCCTTTTAGATGAAAGCGAAAATTATAAATAAATTAAAAAATTTGTAAAGATAAATATATTAATTAGTCTATATTAGTAAGGTGAATAAAATTTTTCCCCTAAAGCTAATTTAGAAATTTTTGAATTTATGTAAAGCTTTTATATAATAAAAAATTATATTAACAAAAGTAAATAAAATGCTAAAATCGCCAGAAAATACAAAAAAATATAAACCAATCATTTATTTAAAGCGAACATTAACAATAAAAATGACGCATTTTTTTCTTCATGAATCGGACAAAGAGTTTTGGATGAAGCAAGATCCCACCGATTGGGAAAAAGTTATAGTTGATAGTATAGAAGTTTTAAGAGATGTTGGTTCAACAACATATTATTTTAGTGGAAAAGAGTACGACGAATTATATATACCCTCTTCTATGCAGGGAATTGTACCCGCATTTTTTTTAAAAAATACCGTTGTCAAAAGAAATTTTGAATGGGATAGATATAACTAAATTGGATCTATCGAATATTCCTGAAACTAAAGCCGATGCAGAAAAAAAAGCAAAAAGAATAACTTCAAAAAAGACCTAAATTGAGTAATAGAAATCTCACAAAACTTTTCTCAGCCAATTTACTTAGTTTTTTTGATGCACTTTCAGAAGAGGTATCTGAGCCTGGAACTTCATCTACTTGTGAACAATTAGCAAAAGGACTTAGCCAATTAAAAATGTAAGTAGATAAAAAAGATGCGTTCTTTAATCCATTTAAAAGCGAAATGTTTTCTAATTGACAGAAAATAACAAGAAATTTATCATGCGCGTTTATTAAAGGAATAATAAATGAAAAAAGTAGAGCATGTCGCGTATCCGATCCAAACAGACAGTGAACAGTTAGCACAATCTCTTCCTAATCTAGAACAAGATAGCTCAAAAATTGCTGAGACCATTCTAGTTGCTGAAAAAATTTTAAAATTAAAAGCGCAAATTGCTAAAATTGTAACTGAAGTTGACGATCTGAAAGCTTCCTTGCTGATTTTTGTTGCGGCAAAAGAGGCAATGACAAAAATAGATAGTGATAAGAATGATCCTTTTACTAAAAACGATATTGAGGGTGAAATTAAATTAATTAATCGAAAAATACATTACTGCGGTTACTTGAAATTAACCAAAGAAGTTAAAATAGAAGCGCTATCAACTAAAGAAATACATTTAGAACCTGAACTTTTCGAAAGACGCTTGTTAGAATTAAGATTGCAAGAAAAAGAAATCCGTCCAGTTATTCAAAACTTAGAATCGGCTATTGATACTTTAAATAGAGTTTCTGAAGAATTCTTTAAGAACCCCCGTAAATCTTCTTGGGAAGATTTTCAAATAAAAGAATGTATTCATAAAGAAATTCAATTACTTGAAAAAGAAAAATCAAAAAATAAATCACGATTGGAAGATATAGCAGAAGAAATCAAAAAATTAAAAGAACCTAAATTCAATCTGGATAATTCTCTAGTAGCTAGTCAAGCTAAACAGTTATTTTTTAATGGTAAGACAGAAAGTGATAATTGTATAGCAGAATTAAAAACTCAGGCGATCCAGAATCGCATTTAAGTCGAATTTAAATTAGAATTTAAACATCGATGGCGACTTGGACTTTGCCATCGATTAATCGAGCAGAGAAGGTTTTAATGCCAGTAAAAGCGGGGGGGCGGGTTGCAATGCCCGTTTTGATACAAAAACCAGCGCCATGCCAAGGGCAAATAATTTCTTCTCCTTCTATCTCGCCGCCTTCGAGTGATTGATCTTCGTGTGTGCAGAGATTTTTTATGGCATAAAATTCGCCATTTAGATTGAAAACTAATAAAGATAAACCATTCCAGTCAAATACTTGATAAGTACCCACGGGAAAACTAGCAACATCGATTACATCAACCCAATTGGTCATTTTTCCTCCTTTTGTATAGCATTCTAGAAAGACTTTTATAGCATACCTAATTGTAATTTAGCGGCTTCAGACATATTTTCAGTGCTCCAAGATGGATCCCACACTAATTCCACTTGTGTGTCACTGACACCCGCCACATTGTTGATCGAATTTTCCACTATGCCAGGAAAAGTTTGTGCGACCGGACAACCCGGCGAAGTTAAAGTCATCTCAATCTTTACCAATCCTTGTGGATCAATAAAAATATTATAAATAAGTCCTAAATCATAAATATTGACTGGAATTTCTGGGTCATAGATCCCTTTGAGTGCTTCAATAATAGCATTTTTTAAAGTGATTAATGCGTCTTCAGTCAATGGATAAGGGGTCAATGTCATCATAGGTATGTCGATTATTGATGTTCGGTAGAAACTAATTCATTGTTTTGTTTCAAAGCAGCTTGTAAAGTATGCCAGGCCAAAGTTGCACATTTTACGCGCGCTGGATAAGCTTTAACACCAGCAAATACCGTTAATTTTTCCAAATCATGTAATTGTTGGGGTGTGGTGTCTTCACTGGTTAATAATTGGTGAAAACTAGCGAATAAGGATTCGGCTTGCTTAAGTGTTTTACCTGTTAATATTTCTGACATCAAGGAAGCAGATGCCATAGAAATGGCGCAACCTGAACCTTCAAAGCTAATGGCTGTAATTTTTTCCTGTTTTATTTTAAGATATACGATTAAGCGATCACCGCAGAACTGATTAAAACCATTTGCTGAGCGATTCGCCAACGGCATTGCGTGATGATGGCGAGGATTGCGTCCATGATCAAGGATCATTTCTTGGTAGAGTTCGCGTAAATCTGACATCGTCTTATTTAAACAATTGTTTTAAAGTGAGTAAACCGTCGATTAAAGCATCAATATCTGCTTTATTATTATAAAATGCCAAAGAAGCGCGCACAGTAGAATCGACATTAAAACGTTGCATGAGTGGCATGGTGCAATGTTGACCGGCGCGCACCGCAACACCGGCTTCAGCATTTAATACGTCACTGATATCATGTCCATGGATGCGTATGCCATGAGAATCGCTGATCGTAAAATTCAAAATAGCCGCTTTTTCTTTGGCAGTACCAATTAAACGCAAATCTTGGATCGTTTGTAAATTTTGGCTGGCATAGTCGAGTAATTGCTGTTCATGAAGATGTATTGCATCAAAATCTAATTGATTAAGATAGTCAATTGCGGCTCCTAGACCAATAGCTCCCGCAATGTGTGGCGTGCCGGCTTCAAATTTATACGGCGGTTCGCGGTAATAGCTTTTTTCTAGAGTGACTTCGGTGATCATACTGCCACCACCTTGATAAGGGGGCATAGCAGCTAATAATTCCTGTTTACCATATAAAACACCTATACCCGTCGGAGCAAATAACTTATGACCGGAAAACACATAAAAATCACAATCTAAAGCTTGTACATCAACTTTTTGATGAGCGACTGCTTGGGCACCGTCGATTAATACTTTGGTATTTGGACTATTCGCATGGGCACTATCAATAATTTGTTTAATCGGATTAATAGTTCCTAGCGTATTGGAAATATGACAGATAGCGACGAGTTTAGTTTTTTGATTGAGTAAACGTTGGTATTCTTCCAGTAGCAATTCACCCGCATCATTAATTGGGATGACTTTCAGTTTGGCGCCAGTTTGTGCACATAAAATTTGCCAAGGAACAATGTTGGCATGATGTTCCATATGCGAAATAATAATTTCATCGCCCGCTTTGATCTGGCTTAAACCATAGGTCTGCGCAACTAAATTAATGGCTTCAGTGGTGCCGCGTACAAAAATAATTTCTGCAAACGATTTTGCATGAATAAACTGCTGAATTTTTTCGCGACTTAATTCAAATTCTTCAGTGGCTAATTCACTTAAGGTATGGATACCACGATGCACATTACTATTTTCATAACGATAAAAATAGTTTAACCGTTCGATAACAGAACGTGGTTTTTGGGTGCTTGCTGCATTATCAAGGTAAACTAAAGATTTGCCTTTTATTTTTTGTTGTAAAATAGGAAAATCAGTCCTTATTTTTTTTACATCAAATGCTTTCATAAGTTTTTTTAATTAAACGGGGTGGAGCAACAGCATTAAATAGCGGCATTTGTTCAATAATGTCTTGAATAAAGGCTTTAACGAGTAATTCGGTCGCTGCGGATATACTTAATCCACGTGTACGCAAATAAAATAATGCATCTTTATCGAGTTGACCAACGCTAGCTCCATGCGTACATTGGATATCATCGGCAAATATTTCTAACTGTGGTTTACTATTCACTTCGGCAAATGGCGATAATAATAAATTTTTATTCAGCTGCTGAGCTTTAGATTTAATCGCTTGTTCACGAACAATCACTTTGCCATTAAATGCAGCACGTGCGCGATCATCAATAATACCTTTGTAAAATTCTTCACTGCGAGTATGCGGGCTAGCATGATCGATCTGCGTAGTGTGATCGACTTGTTGCTGACCTACAGCGTAATAGAGACCTTTTAATTGGCAATGTGCATCGGACGCTAATAATTTAACAGTGACATCACTACGAATTAAAGCGCCGCTTAAAGCCAAGGAGTAAGCAGAAAATTGGCTCTGTTGTTGTTGTGTCACACAAAGATTGCCAACATGCTGTGCTTGTTTACTTTCGGTGATGGCCTTGTAATGTTCAATATGGCTATTTGCCGCTAAATGGCATTCAGTAACGGTATTCGTAAAATAATTAGCATTATTTTCTCGCGTCATATCGATATATTTTTCAATAATAGTCGCTTGGCTATTTTCTTCGGCAATAATGATGTTACGCAATGGGATAAAGCGCTGGGATATTTCATCAGTATTAATAAACAAAATTTCTATCGGAGAGCACAAACGCGTGTTAGCCGCTAAATAAATATAAACACCATCTTGCATAAAAGCAGTATTTAAATAGGTAAAACAATTTTCTGCTACGGTTTCTTTAGGTTTCCAAGTCGCATTTAATTGTTCAGGGTACTGATTCAGCATCGTGCATAAATTCGATATTATGCTGTTATCAGTCAACATTGGAATTGTAGATAAGTGTGCGGCAAAAAAACCATTTACAAATACTAAGCGATAATCACCGTTCAATGGACCCAATAGGGTTGTTACCATGTCGTTGTCTGATGTAGACATACTTAAAGAATAAGGAGTTTGACATAATGCCGTTAAAGAGGTGTATTTCCAATCGGCGTGTTTTTTACTAGGAAAACCGTGTGCAGAAAATTGCTCTAAAGCATCCAAGCGTAATCGGTTCAATTTTTTTTGTCTTTGTCCGATTAATTTTTTTTCAACACGTTGATACTCCTGGCAATAATGGGCTACGGCGTTAAGGTCAACATTTTTTTTATTTGTTAACATGTTTCACCTAAGGATTCTTCTTCTAAAATAGCGCTATAACCGTCTTTCTCTAAGGTTTGCGCCAAAGAAAAATTACCGGAACGAATAATTTTTCCGCCTGCCAATATATGTACATGGTCTGGTTTAATATAATCGAGTAAACGTTGATAGTGCGTAATGAGCACCATAGCGCGTTGAGGTGAACGTAGGTTATTCACACCCTCGGCAATTATTTTTAAAGCATCAATATCTAAACCGGAATCTGTTTCATCTAAAAGTGCTAATTTAGGTTCTAAAAGTGCCATTTGTAAAATTTCATTACGCTTTTTCTCGCCGCCAGAAAAACCTGTATTGACTGATCGATACAAAAAATCTTGATCCATTTCGACAAACTTTAGCTTTTCCTTAATGAGTTTTAAAAAATCCATGGCATCCAGTTCAGTTTCACCACGTGCTTTGCGGATAGCATTTAGCGACGCTTTCAGCAAATAAACATTGTTAACGCCAGGGATTTCAACGGGATATTGAAAGGCTAAAAATATTCCGGCCCGTGCGCGTAATTCGGGTGCTAACGGAGTTAAATCTTCACCTAAATAATTAATTTCGCCTTGCGTGAGTGTGTAGTTGCCGCGTCCAGCTAACACATTGGCTAAAGTACTTTTACCTGAACCATTAGGACCCATGATTGCGTGTATTTCGCCAGATTTTACCTGTAGGTTAATCCCACGTAATATTTTTTTGCTATCGACTTCTGCGTGTAAATTTTTAATAGTTAACATATTCTTCTTTCTTTAAATGGATATACTCTTCGCACTTAAATTTTTTGGCAGTGTTGCCGCTCAGTTCGCAATCCTCATGATTGATCTATACATTCCGGTTACTCACTCTCACGGGCCTTATTAAAAATTCCATGGCTGTGAGTAGGTAGTTAGCCAATGGACCCTTCTAAACTAAGACCCAGTAATTTTTGTGCTTCGACCGCAAATTCCATAGGTAATTCTTTAAATACCGCTTTGCAAAAACCATTCACGATCAATGAAAGGGCTTCTTCGCTATCGAGACCGCGTTGTAAACAATAAAAAAGTTGATCTTCACTAATTTTAGAAGCAGAGGCTTCATGTTCTATCTGTGCAGTTTGATTTTTAACTTCGATGCTAGGGAAGGTATGTGCTTTGCAGTCACTACCAATCAAAAGTGAATCGCATTGCGTATAATTGCGCGCATTGTTTGCTGTTTCTGCTATTTTAACTAAACCACGATAGCTGTTTTGACCGTAGCCAGCACTTATCCCTTTCGACAAAATCGTACTTTTAGTATTTTTACCAATATGTATCATCTTGGTTCCGGTATCTGCTTGTTGTTTATGATTGGTTAGCGCAACAGAATAAAATTCGCCGACAGAAGCATCGCCTTGCAGAATAACACTCGGATATTTCCAAGTAATGGCTGAACCGGTTTCGACTTGCGTCCAAGAAATCTTTGAATGTACACCACGACAATGGCCGCGTTTAGTAACAAAATTGTAAATTCCACCTTTGCCATCTTTATCACCAGGATACCAATTTTGCACCGTTGAATATTTAATCTGAGCATGATCTAATGCGATGAGTTCGACCACAGCGGCGTGTAATTGATTTTCATCACGTTGTGGTGCAGTACATCCTTCTAAATAACTAACATAACTACCTTCATCAGCAATAATTAAGGTTCGTTCAAATTGGCCCGTATTTGCGGCATTAATCCGAAAATAGGTGGACAATTCCATAGGGCAGCGTGTACCAGGTGGTATATAGCAAAAAGATCCATCGGTAAACACCGCCGCATTTAAACAGGCATAAAAATTATCGGTATAGGGAACGACAGTGCCTAAATATTTTTTGATGAGTTCTGGATATTCTTGCACCGCTTCGGAAAAGGAACAAAATAAGATACCCATATCACGCAATTTTTCTTTAAATGTGGTAGCGACAGAAATACTATCAAAGACTGCATCGACGGCAACATTGGATAAACGTTCTTGTTCTTGAAGTGAAATACCTAACTTATTATAAGTACGCAACAATTCCGGATCGACTTCATCTAAACTATTCAACTGTTTTTTTATTTTTGGCGCCGAATAATAGCTAATCGCTTGATAGTCGATAGCCGGATAATGCATATAATCCGCCCAGTGCGGTTCGGATAAGCTTAACCAATGGTGGTAGGCTTTTAAACGCCAAGCTAATAAAAATTCCGGTTCGTTTTTTTTAGCAGAAATATGACGGATAACGTCTTCATTCAAACCGCAGGGCAGTGTGTCCGCGTCGATATCACTGACAAAGCCATGTTGATAATCTTGTTGTAATAACTTGTTTAAAGCAGCTTGGGTCATGGATTGTTCTCTGGCAGCAAATGAAGAGGGTTATCTGTTTTTAGCATTGCTTCTAATTGATTTTGCTTAAGGGGTTGGATGAGATCCGTCAAGCTAATGTGCATCAACATCGTTTGAATTAAGGCACTAATCCTACGCCAGTTATCACGTATCGTACACTGTTTTTCTAAACTACAGCCTAGCATGGTATGACTACATTCGGTGAGTGCTATTGGCCCCTCAAGTGTTTGAATCACCGTTCCCAATGAAATATCTGTCGCCGGATAAGCGAGTTGATAGCCCCCTTTAACACCCCGATTAGCTTGTAAGAGGCCTGCATGGCTCAAACGTTTCAGCAGCTTGCTGGTAGTCGGTAAAGAGATGCCGGTATGCTCGGCAATGCTTTTCGCATTGATGGCAAGTCCAGGATGTTGCGATAAATACGCCATGATGACCACGGCATAATCGGTAAGTTTGCTGAGCCTTAACATAAAAAGTAAGTTTTTATTGTGTACAATTTGAAATGGGACTATTTTAGTCCTGTTGTTAGACAAAAACAAGGTTTGCACTAGAGTAAATTGAGAATCTTATGTTCGTTATAAAACGATATGATTCGACAGTACGCTTAGAAGCCATAAAACGTTGTTTCAATATTTCAACTGGAGGTATTAAAAATTCATAGACAAGAGTAGCTTTTTGAGTTGCCTACCAATTTGCTCTTATTCCTAAGCCAGCATCTATACCGTGCTGATTTTGATGGTTGTGATTGATACCCAGTAAAGCGTCAGCAAAAGCATAAAGATGAATCTCTTTCTTTAAAGACCAAGTAAAGCCACCACCCAGTTGTGTCCAGGTAATTGCAGCTTGTGTAGAGATTGCATTAATATTCCCATATGTTGTAGTTGATTGACCTCCTGCTAGTGTGGACCAAAGATTTACACGTAGGAATGGCAATAATGTTCTAGCTTGATATTCTGCACGTGCACCGATTCGTCCCAATAATATATTATTCGAGCCTAAGTTAATCGTAGAAAAGCTATCTGATGTATTTTGAAAGTGGAGGTATTGGTAAGCTATTTGCGCTTGTGGCTCAAGGTTCCATTGTTTAGAGAGATGAAAAGGATAGCCTAATTCTGCTGAGCCAGTTACGCCTTGTCCGCTAGTTGAAATTGATGTGCGAGATGAGTTTGCCCCGCCGTCATAGAAGCTGCCTTGTGCCACCAAATCAAGATACGCTTTTGAAGGCCAATAATGGGTACTATAAAAGCCGATAGTATTGGCATGCAGGTTAAGAGAACCCGTAGTTTCTCTGATATAGGCCGTGGCATCTGTATTGGTTACAATACCATCAACATTCGGGTTGTTGTTTGCATAGGCAAAATAAACTCCGGCTATGTTTAAACCATTTACCGTGGTATTACGATAAATATCAAGCCCGGCTTGAAAACCTGTGATGTTACCTGTGACAGAGGGTTGCGCGATGCTGGAATAATCAGCATGATTATTCTGATCAAATACCCGAATCCAAGCTCCGTTCAGATAAGTACTATTTAAGCTTTCAGGATTAATGCTTAGCAAATGCCCTTCGTTACCTACTCTTTCGTGTAATGTACCCACAGTCATAAATCCAAGCTCACTTGCATTGGGTAAAACACTGCCATAAACAGATATTTCAGGGCCGAGAATTGGGTTATTTGGTGAAAATGTGGAGCGTAAAAACCAATCATTGCTGGGATCTAAGCTTACAGGATCTAATAAGCCGCCTCTGAATAAACTATAATCATAAGCACCGGCACGAACCGGGCTGCTTAAAGTGAAAGCATTGGTGTTTGTTGTTGCATTATTGATGGTTTCTACTACTAAAATGCCATTTGCGATAGTTTGAGCGCCTGTCCCTCCTAAATTTTGAATGCTAATTTGGGTATTCCCACTTGCATTAGCGCCACCATTTTGTCCATCAATGATTAATACATCAGAGGGGGAATTGTCCCCCGCCAATACGGTATTTAATACCAATACACCATTTTGCCCGACATAATTGCCGCGAATGGTTAAGGTATTGCTAGCGGTTGGGCTGCTTAAACTAATGATGCCGGCATTATTAACTAATGCGGGTCCATGCAAGCTTGCAATTACGGCATTTGCTCCATTGGTTGCCATCAGAGTAGCAGAGGCTGATTGTATATTCAACGTCGCGGTTGTGTCTGCAGATACGCCTCCTAAAGTAAGATTGCTGGCTAGTATTAGGGTGGAATTATTGGTTACATTGATGGTTTCCCAGTTAGTCATGTCACTGCCACCGGTATGTTGCGTATTATTGAAAGTTAGCACATCCTGCCCACCACCTCCCCCATTAAAAAGAGTAATGCTACCAATATTATTGCTATCGTTTACATTATCAAATAGGGCTGTCTCACTTCCTCCTGTTCCCATCAACAATTGACCCGCCATAAGTCCCGCAGTCATCAAAAAAGAATCACTGGAACCCGTATCGAAAGCTACATTTCCATTAATGCTGCCGGTATTGCTAATCGAACTTGAAGGATTGTTTATTTCAATAGCAGGGAACCCACCACCCGCTGTGTTACCAATAATAGTGCCAGTATTTTCTACTATCCCTACACCACCATTAATAAATATACCTCTTGAACCGCCACTAATTGTGCCACCCACGTTGTTGCTTACGGTACCACCACCACTCATAGAGATAGCTCTGGCGCCAGAAGCTACAATCGAGCCCTCATTTGTAATACTGCCCGTACCACCATCCACACTGATGCCTCTTGACGGCCCAATGATCTGGCTTCCCGCATGGTTTATGACTGTGCCACCTGCACCTAACCCAACAGCAGTAGAAGTAACGGATTCATCGCCTATTTGCCCAAAATTTTCTACCGTACTGTTATTCGTTTGGGCCGCCACACTAACAAAGCCCTTAATAAGCCCAGTAACACGGTTGATAAGGGTACCCCCGAACCCTAACAGCACACCGTCATTAAAGTTACCATCGCTAATAATACTACCTGCGTTATCAACAAAAGAGAGTCCTCCACTTGGATTGGGCCCATTTGCACTGATTGATAATCCATCAAAGCCACCTTGAATAAGTCCACCCACATGATTGATTACAGTTGCTCCACCCAGCAGCAGCATGCCGCTATCGCCCGTCATGGACGAAATAGTTCCAAAATTTTCTAATATAATTTGCGGAGCACTGCCACCTGGAGAAAAAATGGCATTATTTTCTGATGAAGTGATGCTAGCTCCTGCCGAATTTATAATTGAACCCCCATTCTCTATGGAAATACCTATTCCACTTGCATTGATTGTCCCATTGTTTGTAATATCCCAAGCAATCGTTGGCGCTGTTAATGCATCACCTGAAAGATTAATTATGGATGCTGCCGCATTTATATTAGCAGTATTGCCAGCAGTCGCACATCCATCACTACCTAAAATAAGTGGACCATTGGAACCTGTAATAGAGCCATTAGTTGTGCACGTAGCCCATACCATTACGGGATTTAATAGGCCGATAATAATAAAGGATATACAGAATAAATAGAATCGCATTGTAGGATCTCCTTATCCTTTTGATTATTTCTAAAAAAACGAGAAAAACTCCACGGTAAGTTAGTGCTGTCTACAAATTCAAGCAACATCCGCTTTTTTAAAAGCATACCATATAGTACTCTTTAGTACTTTGGTTATTTTCATAAAATATACGAAAAACTAAATCGAGTGCATCATATTTTGGGAAAAAAATTCAAAAGCATCTTTAAGCTCATTAGGAATAAATATTACAAAACAACTTAAAGTTAGATCTAAATCGGCTGAAAATTTTTTAAAATTTTATTATTACCAAGGATAATTGTTATTTGAATTTAAGCAGAATATTGGGAAAATTATTTTATTAAGGAAGTTCAAAATTTGCTCATAAGCCATAAGTTGCATTACTCGCATTAAGGACTATACTTGACTATGAAAGTTCCGTTGGATTGCGCTTGAAGTTTGATCCTAGAAGGTTGGAGATAGTCTTGATGCATGGTGTGCATACCTACTTTAAGTAGGAAGCCTAAAGTGCTTCACAAATCGCCATCGTAGCGTTGTCGCTTTCAAGTAGATTAAGACACTAACGGAACTTTTTTCTATTTATATTATATAGATTTTCGACTTTTCTTCATTTCTGTGTTGGATTGTTTTTTTCTTTGCCTATGTACTTCAGTCCCCTACAATTCAAAAAGTAAGTCGCCTTCTAGATAACTAATACCCTAATGAACGCCCCCCATCGACAGCGATGATTTGACCAGTGATAAAGTCAGCGTCGTTGATTAAAAAAACTGCTGTCTTAGCAATGTCTTGCGGTGTTCCGGCGCGTTTCAAGGCGTTGCGGGCGATGATTTTTTCACGTAAAGCTTCATTAAATTCCGTTTCATCATCTGGCCACAATACAATACCTGGGGCAATGGCATTGACGCGAATCTCAGGCCCTAATTCTTTGGCTAAGCTCTTTGTGAGCATCACTAAACCGGCTTTAGCAATACAATAGACAGAATAATTCTTTAGTGGACGTCGTGCTTGAATATCCACGAGATTGATAATACAACCTTTTTGTTGTTTGAGATGGGGGGCAGCAAGCTGGGATAAAAAAAACGGGGCTTTTAAATTGCTTGCTATCAATTCTTCCCATTCTTTAGGTGTTACCTTAGCTAAAGGCACTGGATAAAAGCTGGAAGCATTATTGATTAAAGCATCGAGTTGACCCCATTCGCCAAGCACTTGCGCGATTAAACCTTCCAATTTCTCGGTATCACATAAGTCAGCTTTTAGCGCGATCGCCGAATTTTTGCGTTGTTGATTAAAACTCGTACATAAGGTAGAAGCGTGTTTGGCGGACTCTCGATAATGTATTGCTAAGCGCATACCTTGTTGGTGACAATGTTGGGCAATAGCTGCACCGACACGCTTTGCGGCGCCAGTTATTAGCACTACCTTATTGTTTACTATAGAATCATCTGGCATGGTTTTACCTTAAATAGTTAGAGTAACAATGATAAAAATACCGCTAGGTCTACCTGTTCCGACGGATGCATTGCAAGCACAAAGTGCCACATTGTGTCAGTTGATTAGCGACGAAATACGTCATGAGCCATTAGCCTCTATCAGTTTCGCACGATTTATGGAGTTAGCATTATACGAGCCAAAATTCGGATATTATACAGCGGCTTTAGATAAATTTGGGAAAGCGGGCGATTTCACTACCGCACCTGAGATTTCTCCTTTATTTGCACGTTGCATCGGTCGACAGTGTCAACAAGTTTTGGCAAGTTTAAGCCAAGCAGATATTTTAGAAATAGGAGCGGGCACAGGTCAATTAGCTATCGATTTATTGTTGTTCTTAGAACAAGAAGAAAGCTTGCCTTGCACCTATAAGATTTTCGAAATTAGTCCAACACTTAGAAAGCGCCAACAAGAACGCTTGCAACAACATATTCCTCATTTATTCTCGTTAGTAGAATGGTTAAACGAATGGCCAACGGCGCCTATTAAAGGTGTAATTTTGGCTAATGAAGTGGTGGATGCATTACCGGTACATCAATACTTATGGACTGAAGATTGTATTCAAGAGGTGCGAGTTGCTTATGAAAGAGATCAATTTATTTATCATTTAGCTCCAATGGATGACTTGCTAATAAATCAGTTAACTCAGCTGCAAGCAATCTATTTTCCAGAGACAAAAACCTATCAATCAGAAATGTGTAGGCGACTCCCTGATTGGATGGATAAGCTTAGTGGTACTTTAGAGCAGGGTTTGGTGTTAATTATCGATTATGGTTTTCCAGCGCAAGAATATTATCACCCCGATAGAGCGAACGGGACACTCCTGTGTTATTACCAACATCGTGCCCATGCCGATCCTTTAAGTTTAGTGGGTTTACAAGATATCACGGCCTCGGTGAATTTTAGCAGCTTGGCACAAGCCGCACTTCAATTAGGTTTAAAAGTGGCTGGTTTCACCTCGCAAGCAGCGTTCTTGCTTAACAATGATTTGTTACCTTTAACAGAAAAATGTTATGATGAGGTATCCTCGATGGATGTCAACCGACAGGTGCATTTACTAACATCTCCGAGTGAAATGGGAGAGCTTATTAAAGTGATGGGCTTGACCCGAAACTATGAGTTTTTCCCATTAAATGGATTTAAGTTATACGATAAACGGATGCGTTTATAGTTTTGGTTTGTATTAATTTTATTAAAAAATAATTTGGAAGGAGCTGACTAGAGTGACAAACAGATCTTTACAAGCTGAAATAGAAATTGTTTCAGAAGAGTTAGCGAGTGCTAAAAATGCTATTGGCAGAATAATGGCGAAAAGCGATAGTCATGTCTTCCGAAAGGGGTATGATCTGATAGATGCTATATACAAAAATGTCGATATATCAGCATCGGTGCTTACACCACCGACACGAACGCAAACTTTTAGACGCTGATGCGAATGAGGGACTTTAATTAATGCTTCAGAATGAGCAAGAAATTCAAGTCGCTTTAGAAATAAAGAAAATATTAGACGAAGGAATAGCCAGTGGTCCGTGGCAAGCCAATTTGTTTTTGAAAGGGATTAAGAAAAAACTCGAAGAGTTACGTGATAATTTTGTGGTTAAAGTCGGTTTAGACCAACACTATGAGCAAACCGCGAATGATTTGCTCATAGCAGAGAGTTGTGAGAATACCGAAGTCTATATTGCGCTTTATCAATCACAAGGGTGCAATATGAGTAAATGGCAAGAAGTGGTGGTATCTTTAGTTAATTATACGATGGGGCGACCCATTTACTACAATGAAGCGGATGTACAGGCCGCAATACGTTTAAACGATAGAAATTTAAATCATGCCTACGCTGTAGTTAAAGTACATAGCGATGCAATTTTATTGGATACGACGGATTTAGTTCGTACCGATCGCGAAGGACGCAAGTTAATTAGCTTGCGTGAAGCGGCGATACAGCTGAAGAATATTGTTCGCTTAGTGCATGCAACGGGACAATATAAATTGGTTAGAAATTTTTTAGTTAAGCAGAGTTGAATTTAAAAAAAATATAATATACTTACAGCCATTGGATTTTTGGCAGGTGCCGTGAATGAGGATTAAGCGGTAATACTGGCAAAAATTCAAGGTAAGAGTATAAAAATAAATAACAATTATGGCTGCTCCCGCACAACAACAGCAATCTGGAGATAATTCACTTGCTCCATTATGGATCATTCTTTGTATCTTTCTTCTAGGATGGTTGCTATGGGCGTTTTTTCATACGCAAATTGTTGCCTGTGCATTACAGATTAAATTCTGGGAATCGCGTTTAATTTCATTTGCCTTGCCTTCCATGTGGCAACTTCCTTTAAGTATTCATCGCTTAATTCCTGCGGAAGTTCCTTTTCCGCAATTGTTAGATGTCAGCCGTGAAGTTGGCAATTATTTGCGTTATCCGATTATCGTGATCCTCGTGATATTGGCGTTAATTATTTATTTTGGCCATATTAATTTACAATTTAAAAGATTTTATAATATGGAGACGCTCGCTGAAGCGGAAAGAAAAAATTGGCCGCAAATTTCACCGGTCATTAAGTTGGATTTGGTCAAAGAAGATATTGATAAAGGTCCTTGGGCAATGGCTTTATCACCGATGCAATTTGCCAAAAAATATCAATTATTACATGAAGAAAAAACCATTCCTTCGATGACGATGACTGCAAAAAAGCATAATCAAAGGACGGTGAGTATAAAAAGAGAAGCTGCACATCACATTTTTGTGATGCAGTGTGGAGAATATTGGCAAGGTATCCATTATTTAAAACCGGCAACTAAAGCTTTATTTGCGGTATTTGCTGCAAGGGCTAATCGCGATCGTGATGGTGCATTGAAACTATTGCTGCAAATTGCAGAATCGACAGTTAACGGGCGGTTGGATTTTTCTGGGGTTGATGCCTTATTAGAAAAACATAAAAATAATAAATTAGTCCAACGCGTGATACATAGTCATGCTTATGTTTTAACGGTAATGGCATCGATGTTGGTATTAGCAAGAAAAGAAGGAGTTTTAGCGACTGCAGATTTTTTGTGGCTTAAACCGACGGATAGATTATTGTGGTTTATGTTAAATTCTGTTGGCCGTCAAACCGCTTTTGCGGAAGTAAGTGGTCCGTTTGCGCACTGGAATGTCGAGCAGGCGATGGGTAGAAGGCTTATGGTTCCTATGGTAGAAGAAGCGGTGAATGGCCTGGAAGCCGCGATTAAAGACATACTTTATATTCCTGATTCTGAAGAAGGTTGACAATTGTATGGTAGCTATAGCACGGGGTTTAGAACAAAAACACGAACAAGATCCACGTAAGCTATTACGCGATACACGTACGCTATCGCAGCGTTTTGTCGATTTTTTCAAAAATCCTTCAGCAGTGACTATTTTACTGGTAGGTTTTGCTTCCGGTGCATTTTTTATTCCGGCGCTTGCCGATGTTATTTTTTTACTGGGTATTCTATCTTTTTTTTACGCCTATACACGTAAAACCAATTTACCGTTTCGCATGCCGCAACGTTCGCATAAATTAGATCACAATGATTTAAAAGCCGGAAGTAATAAACCACAAAAAGCACGCGGTATTTGTTTGTTTGGTAATGAAATATCTAGCGGCGAAGAATTATGGTTTAGCAACGATGATATGCGGACGCACTGTTTAATCTTTGGTTCTACGGGAAGTGGTAAAACCGAAGCGTTAATATCGTTGGCTTTCAATGCATTGGTACAGGGTAGTGGGTTTATTTATGTGGATGGAAAAGGAGATAACAGTTTATTTGCTAAAGTTTTCTCTATGGCCCGTTCAATGGGGCGTGAAGACGATATTCTGGTTGTTAATTTCATGACCGGTGCGCGTGATATTGTCGGGCCGCAAGAAAAACGCTTGTCAAATACGATGAACCCCTTTGCTAATGGTTCTTCAAGTATGTTATCGCAGCTCGTTGTCAGTTTAATGGATAGTAGTAGTAATACTCCCGATGGGGATATGTGGAAAGGTAGAGCGATAGTATTCGTTGAAGCGTTAATGAAGTTATTGGTGTATATCCGTGATCAAGGCGGAATTTTATTAGATGTTAACGTCGTACGTAATTATTTTGAATTAACCCGCGTAGAAAATATTGTTATCGATAAAATATTCCCGCGCGATGGTCAAGAGCCTTTGAGCTTGATGGATATACCCGAAGTTGTTTTAGAGCCGATTACCAATTATCTGATTAATTTACCGGGCTATGATAAATCCAAAAAAGGAAAACAAGTCTCACAAGTATTAGAGCAGCATGGTTTTATTACCATGCAGCTGACCCGAGTGTTTGGATCTTTAGCCGATACCTACGGTCATATTTTACGAACTAATTTGGCAGAAGTGGATTTAAAAGATGTGGTTTTAAATCGTCGTATACTTTTGGTGTTATTGCCGGCTTTTGAGAAATCACCTGATGAGTTATCTAATTTAGGTAAAGTGATTATTGCTTCCTTAAAGGCTATGTTAGCCGCAGGTTTAGGTGAGGAAGTGGAAGGAGATTATCGCGATATTATTGAACGTAAGCCCACCAATGCGTTAACCCCTTATTTATGTGTACTTGATGAATATGGTTATTACGCAGTCCCTGGATTTGCCGTGGTTCCTGCGCAAGCACGGTCTTTAGGATTTTCCATTGTTTTTGCAGGCCAAGATTTACCCGCCTTTCAAAAAGCTTCTAAGGAAGAAGCGGCGTCGATAGGTGCAAACTGTAATATAAAACTTTGTATGAAATTGGAAGATCCATTAGAAACTTGGGATTTCTTTTCCAAAAGTGCGGGTGAAGCATGGGTTACTAAGGTTGATGCTTTTCAAACACGCGCAGAAAGTGTAATGAATAATTATGCGGATACACGCAGTGCTTCTTCAGAAAAACGTGCACGTATCGATTTGCTCGATTTAAAAGAACAACGAGAAGGTGAAGCACATATTTTATTTAAATCTAAGATTATTCGCGCACGATTATTTTATGCGAACCCACGACCAGTGGCGCGCATGCGACTGAATCAATTTTTGAAAGTGGGCCTGCCGACTAATCGCTATTTGTTAGATTTGCAATCACGCCTGCAAAATTTTTGCTTAGTAATTGAGAAAGAACAATTTTCACTCAAAAAACTTGATGAGTCAGCTATTATTACCAAATTGTCACAAATTTTCTCTGAACAAGCCGATCTTAGCCCCATTCAGGCGGCAATTCCCGCTTTATTGGCCTTAGATGAACCTGCAGAAAATAGTAGCGAACAGGAAACTATTATAGAAGAAACAGCATCATTACCTGCAAATGAACTGAATATATTTACTCCTCTAACCACGACGCCGCAATTAGCGAGTCTAATGATGGTAGATAATCCGGATCAATTTAACGCAGCATTTCTAAAACGTGCTGTAACACAAAAACAAGTCGCGGTCATAGAAAAAGTATCAGGAAAATTTGAAAAACATGCTAATAGTATCGCCACAGAAATTGTTCAGGATATGGCGCAAGCGACACATTATCCACCTGCTTTGCAGCATATCTTGCCAGGTGTAGAAGTGGCAAAGGATGTAGATAAATTGCTGTTAGCTATTAAACAGGCGCAAGCTGCGAGTGAAGAAAAATCATAAACGAGTTTATTTATGAAAAATCGAATTTTTTTATTATTTATTTTTTTGTTGCCTGTCGCGTGTGCGATCACGCCCAAAAAACCACTCAGCCCAGCTGTGCAACAGGCTAATTTATTAAGTGCTATTAGTAAAGGCGGTGTACGCAGATTGGAAGTGGGTGATGAATTAAGATTAATCCTCCCAAATAGCTGTTTTTTTATTAATGGAACTGCTCGATTGAAAGTAAGTGCTTATCCTACATTAACCAAGCTCGTTACTTTGCTCAATCAAAGAAAAAATTTGGGTATAGATGTGTTGACGTTTACTCCAACCCCCGATTTACAACAAGAAACATCGGATTTAGCCAAGCAGCAGGCCTTAGCAATTGGGGACTATTTATTAGACCATGGTTTAAATACACGAATTATCGTAGCTAGAGCTTGGGATAGAAATGATCAAAGCGATGAACGAGGGGTGAGATTTGACGGCGATCAACCCCAAATCTTATCTACTGAGATAAGGACCCGTCATTTACTCCCAGAAGATAGTGAGTGAAGGTAATTGAACAAAAGATTCCATTAAAATTTAGGAAATGAGCAAATAATTAATAATTAAAACCTTTTTTTTGAAAATTAATGATGTATTTAACACTAGCTTTTTTGGCGGCTATTAGGTTATAGTTCGTTGAAATAAGGCCAAATTAAACAAAAAGAGGGTCGCCGTGGGGAATCGGATTGAGTTGCTTAAATCGCGTAAAGGCTTTTATCGGGATAATTACAATCGAGTTTGTAGTGCACTCTTGCTGAGTTTATTGATTATTTTGATATTAAGTGTACTCGTTATTTATTTCGCGATTTTTTCTTCTACCCCTGATTTTTATGCAAGTTCTCAAGACGGAAAATTAACTCGTTTAGTTTTATCAAACTTGCCTAACACAACGCGTACTTAATTTATAAGAATAATTTTAAAATTGAGATGATCATGAACGAAGATGCCTTACAAGTTGTTAAATTGCGTAATGAATTTTATCGCGATAATTATAGAAAAGTTGTTGCCGCGTTAATGTTTAGTTTTTTCGTTATGTTGATTTTAGCAGGTGCTTTATTTTATATCGTCACACATCCACCTGAACCACGTTATGTTGCAATGAGCTCTGATGGACGTATTGTACCTTTGGTGCCTTTTTCACACCCAAATTTAAGTAATGCTGCCGTATTAGAATGGTCTAATACCGCGGCTACTGCAGCCTACAGTTATAACTTTGTAAATTATCGACAAGCGTTACAACAAGCTGCTGATTATTTTACGCCTGAAGGAAAACAAATGTTTTTTGCAGCAATAAAAAGCTCGAATAATTTGCAAGCGGTGATCAGCAAAAAATTAATTGTTTCTGCTGTGGCGACGGGTGTTCCGGTTATATTAGAACAAGGCTTATTAGCGGATCGTTATACCTGGAAAGTGCAAATCCCGATGTTAATTACTTTCCAAAGTGCCAGTCAATTTTCGCAGCAAGCAGTGACAATTACGATGTTGATTGTTCGTGTTTCGACATTAACATCGCCACGTGGAATCGGTATTGCACAATTTATTGTATCGGGAGGCGGGGGTATAACCGGTTAAGACTATGTGTTTTTTTTCTATCCAAACAAAAAAGCGACTGCGAACTATTTTCAGTTTTTTAGCTTCAATAATATTAGTCAACCTATTGGCCGTATCGATGGTAGGTGCAGAAGATTTAGTTAAACAAGATTCATCTCCTAGTAAATCATCAGACGTTATTAATGATAACAATAAAGATTCAGTCTCAATCCAAGCGCTGAATAAAGCCGCATTTGGAACAATGGCGCAAACGATGTTGCCGATGTCGCCAGAGCAAATAAAACGTTTAAAAGAACTTTTCAATCAAACACAAGCAGCAGCAGTCGCAACGCCTGGTACACCTCCACGTCCGACTATTTCATCTCAATATGTGAAATTAGAACCTGGTGCTACTCCCACAGTTATTCGTTTAGCGGAAGGTTATGTAACGACACTTGCCTTTCTTGATTCCACAGGCCAACCCTGGCCCGTGGACAATTATGATATTGGTAATCCGCAAGCCTTTAATATTCAATGGGATAAAAAAAGTAATTTGTTAATGATACAAGCGACTTCTTTATACAACGTTGGAAATCTTGCTATACAGTTACGCGGTTTAGAAACTCCAGTGATGGTGACACTTATTTCAGGACAAAAAGCTGTAGATTATCGAATTGATCTACGTGTTCCCGGTAATGGTCCTAATGCAAAAGCTCTCTTAGGAAGAAATCTACCGCAAAGCGCTGATCCTGCGCTATTAAATATTTTAGAAGGTGTTCCGCCCGCGGGGAATAGTGCCTTAAAAATTTCCGGTGGCCTCGCTCAAGGTTGGTTAGTCGGCGATCATCTTTACGTGCGTACACGCTTAACCTTAATTTCACCCGCCTGGATTGCAACAATGTCGAGTCCAGATGGTATGAAGGCATATGAAATGCCTAAAACACCCCTAATCTTGGGTTTTGAAGATGGACAATCTATCCAATTAAAAGTTGAAGGGTTTTAAATAATTTTATGAAACTTCAATTAAAAAATATTGCCAATTTATTTAAAAATATACGTACGCGTAGCATTCTTATTGTAACAGGTTGCGTACTTGTATTCGGTTTTTTATATGGATACCTTCATCTTACTAATAAAAAAACCGGGAATACTTCAATCCAATTGAAAGATTCTCCTGATATCCAATCCATTCCGGGTGGTTTAACACAATCTCCTTCTGCCGGTTATCAACGTTTACAAGCGCAACAAAATCGTGAGCAAGCTGCTTTAGCCGAAAAAACCGGTGCGAGTTCTATCCCAACCTTGTTGGATTATAATCAATTCAATCAAAACCAAATTGGACAGGGCGTTAATAGCAGTTCGCCTTGTCCAATGAATAATGGTTGTTCCCCGTGCGATGCCTGTGCAAAATATATGGCATGTGCAGGCATACAGTCGACGACACCCCTGATATCTTCTTTACAGCCCAGCCAATTGAAATCGGGAACTTTAATCTACGATACGCAAGGAAAAGTGATTGGCCATCTGGGTGTTGACGGCAAAGTAAGAGATGAAAATGGACAAGTAATAGGACAAGTAGGGCCTGATGGTTTAGTGCGATCCGAAGATGGCACGGTGATAGGGAGTGCTGCAGTTCCTGCTATGGGAGATCCAGTTTATGATGTGGCCGGTCGTTTAATAGGTACGGTAGGTCGAGATGGAAAAGTTAGAGATGCGAAAGGTCACGTTATTGGCATAGTGGGTCCAGATGGTATTGTACGTAGTCTAAAAGGGGCAGTGATTGGTAAAGTAGTTGTCCCTAAAGCCAGTATTGTTATCCCCGCTTATGATAAAAAAGGCCATCTCATCGGTACAGTGGATGCCGATGGTAAATTAAAAGATGCCAATGGTCATGTTATCGGTGAAGTCGATGCCGATGGTACCGTGCATAACGCTGAGGGTGATATTATCGGTAAAACAGGTGTCAATATGGCCGGTGCTCCTGTTTATGATCCTGAAGGTCATTTGCTGGGTACTATCGGTACGGATGGTAAGTTAAGAAATGCAGCAGGAAATGTTATCGGTGAAGTTGATGCAAATGGTGTGGTGCGTAATCCTGCTGAAAAAATTATTGGTCATGCTTATTTAAAGGGAACACATGAAAAAAGACAGGCTATCCCAGGTACGCCCGTTTATGACCGACAGGGCAGATTATTAGGGACGCTGGATAGTGACGGTGAAGTACGCAATGCACAAGGAAAGGTCATTGGTAAGTTAGATAGTGATGGTTTGGTACGTGGATTACATAATGAAATTATTGGTGAACTTGGTGCAACCGCACCTGGCACACCTGTGTATGATAATCAAGGTCATCTTGTTGGAACGATAGGTAGCGATGGTATTGTTAGGGATGTCCAAGGTAAAGCATTAGGAAAATTAGGTGCTAATGGAATTGTTCGCGATAGCCGAGGTAATCCGATTGGCAGTATTACACCGCTACATAAAAGTAATAATATTCCTTTAGCGTCAACAACCAATAATGATAATGCAACTAATGCGGCCGTGAGCCTACTTCCTGATACTTCAAATAAACCCAATCCAGAATTACAAAGCATTTTAGAAAGACAAGCACAACAAATTTCAGCTCAGAAAGCCGATCAATTACAACAACAAATGCAGAGTTCGATGAGTACGCAAGCCAGTCAACTTTTTGCAGCTTGGGTTTCACCTAATCAACAATATGTGGCAGGAACTCCAGACTTAAATCGTCTTGGGGCTGGTTTAGGTGGCGCTTTACCTGGATCTCCAGTAGGCGCCAAAGCCCCTGTTGTAAAAGCTGGGACGATTATGTATGCAGTACTTTTAACGGCGGTTAATAGTGATGAACCAGGTCCAGTACTCGCTGAGATAATACAAGGTAAATTTAAAGGTGCTCGTATAATGGGTACTTTAAGTAATCAAGGTCAAAAGGTTTTACTTTCCTTCAATACCTTAACGTTACCTAAATTATCCGAAAGTGTTGCAATTAATACCGTTGCGATTGATGAGAATACCGCTCGTACTGCGCTATCTAGTGATACCAATAATCATTATTGGTTACGCTATGGGACTTTATTTGCTTCCGCTTTCATCCAAGGTTATGGACAATCTTTTATTAATTCAGCGCCAAATTATTATTTTTCCTTGAATCCTCCCGGACCGGGACCCAATCCACAGCCGGAGAAAAATCTTTTATCTCCACGGGATAGAATTTTTGTCGGTTTAGGCCAAGTGGGCCTGCAATATTCATCGGCATTAAGAAATGTATTCAATACGCCACCGACAGTGAAGGTTTTTTCTGGAACACCAATGGGTATATTATTTCTTTCCGATTTACCGGCATTGCCGACGAGTTAATTTTTATGCTTATTACATGCTTACAGCAATGGGATTTTTGGCAAGTCGCCGCGAGAACGAAGCAACCGAAGTGTATTAACACCTATGAGGATTGCGAATTGAGCAGCAACCTAGGCAAAAATGCAAGTGCAAAGAGTATACTTTTTAGAGTGAGGAAATAATGGATAATAAAAACTATAATTCTGATGAAGAATACAAGCTTCAGGATTCAACCACAGAATCTGCGTCACACTTTTCTGACTCAACGAATAGTGTCGATCCGGCCTCTGCTATTCTGGAAAAGACACAACGTCATCATATTTTTTTAATTGTATTTATTATTTTTGCTAGCTTGGGCATTTATAAAATAGTGGGTACATTAATTCATAAGATGCACGCTACAGCAAAGCCTAAAGTTGCCGCAATTGTACAAAAACCTGCAGTTCCGGTAATCCCAGCAGCTGTGCAAGCCAACATAGTGCTTGATAATCGTTTTAATCATATAGAGCAAACACAACATGAATTACAAGCACATTTGCAAACTTTCGATTCAGATTTAAATGATATTCGATCAACTCTAGCGGATCTTAATTCGCGATTAACCGATATCAATGATCAAACTCAGCTACTCCATACGCAGCAAGAAGCTTTTTTGCAAAAACAAAAAAAAGCAGAAACTAAACTTATCGAAAGAAAAAAATCCGCACCTAAACCTATTTATTATGTGCGTGCTATTATTCCCGGTCGCGTATGGTTAACCTTACAAGATGGTTCGACATTGACTTTATGCATGGGAGATAAATTAGCAGGTTATGGTGTTATAACAGCGATAGATCCTAATCAGGGAACGATCACGTTAAGTTCAGGGGCTATTATTGGTTACAATCCAGACGATAGATAAATAATATGCACTTATTTGAGGCCAACAACAATTTACTAAAAAAACATTGGAGGAATGCTCTTTTTCTCCTGTCTTGTTTGTTGCTTAGCGGATGTGGTAGTGGTGTTAAGTTTGCGAATGTTGAAACTATGTTGCTCCATATGACCGATCAATTTCCGAATATTTATCGCTTAATTACCGCCTTAGCTTATTTGATGGGGATCGCTTTTATTTTTCGAGGTGTCTATCAATTAAAAGTGTACGGGGATTTACGTACCATGATGTCAGTCCAAACTAACTTTAAAGCCACAATGATGGTCTTTTTTGCCGGTACGGCATTGCTCTATGCACCGACAGCTTTTAACAGCATGATGTTATCGACTTTTTCGACCACTGATGTGAAGGATCCCATGAGCTATATGCCGGTTCATAACATGTCCACGCTATTAGCCTCAAGAGCAGTTTTGCTCTTTGTTCAATTAATAGGTACTATCTCGTTTATAAAAGGCTGGGTTAGCTTGACCCATACATCTAACCCCAATGGTAGAAGTTCCATGGGTAAAGCCCTTACGCATATTGTTGCTGGTCTTTTAGCGATTAATATCGAAGGCACAAAAGAAATACTACAAGCTAGTTTTGGCATGTAGTCGGTATGAATTTTATATAACTTATGTAAGTTTTGGAGAGTTTAAAAAATGAAGAATAAATTCCTTAAACCTAAGTTCATTCAGCGCGGTATAGCTTGTTTAGGTCAATTATCCCTTTGGATGAGTGCCTATTTTTATACCAGCTTAGCCTTAGCGGATGATGATAATTTAGGTAAGGTGGCTAGCACGATTACTGGTTCTTTTAGTCAACTTGCTAGATTGATTACGGCAGGTGCTTATATGGCGGGTATTGGTTTTTGCATGGCTTCAATGCTGAAGTTTAAAGCGCATAAAGATAACCCTACGCAAATCCCTATTGGTACCCCCATTGCTTTACTGTTTATTGGTGCCGCATTGATATTCTTACCGAATATATTCCGCATTGCCGGTTACACGGTTTTTGGTGGAACCAGTGGAGCAGGTGGCGTCTATGGTACAACTGGGCTGCCCGGAGAAGGTCAATAAAACCTCCTGGAAAGAGGTCTTATGCGAGTTAGGGTGTTGCGCTAAATACCCTAACATTAGACATTATTATATTTAGGAGCCTTTGTTTTGAATGAGTCAATCAAAAGCCATCATTTAGTTTAGAATAGATAAATGATTAAGGGTTAAGAAATGCATGAAAATAAGAAGGTGATTTTGGTAAAAAAATTAAGTACCCAGCGATGCATATCTGTATTTGCAGTGATGTTAGGTTGCCTAGGTTATACGGCAATAAGTAAAGCCGAGGTGCTGACATTAGGTGAAATGGCCTTAAAGATTACCCAATCATTTTATGGTTTAGCAAAGTTGATTACTGCGGGTGCGTATATGGCGGGAATCGGTTTTGTGATGGCCTCAATGATGAAGTTTAAAGCGCATAAAGATAATCCGACGCAAATTCCGATAGGAACGCCGATTGCCTTATTATTTGTTGGATCAGCATTAATTTTTTTACCGCATATATTTATTATTGCAGGTTACACAATTTTTGGCGGGACCAGTGGTGCAGCTGGAATATATGGTACAACGGGATTGCCGGGTCTTTAAACGATGTATCCGATTAAATTGAATGTAAATCCTCATGGTTGGCGCCTTTTTATGCAACGTAAGTTGGATCAGCGTTTTGAGGAATTTAGTCAGAAAATTTGGCAGCGCGATAAATTTACCTGCCAATTTTGTGGCTTACAATCAAAAAAACACCAAGAAATAATTAATTTGGATCAAAATTATTATAACAATAAACTGTCTAATTTAGTGACGGCTTGTAGTTTATGCGCACAATGCTTTTTTTTAGAGTCAGTCGAAACCTATGGTGGAGGAGTGTTAATTTATTTGCCTGAAGTATCGCAAAATCATTTGAATGGATTTTGCCATTTATTATTTACGGCAATGAATAATGAAAGTAAATATAAAGAAACCGCGCAAAATGCTTATCGAAATTTAAAGTTACGTGCCGAAATTATTGAAGATGAATGGGGAGCACAATTGCAACAGCCCTCAATTTTCGGTCAGCTTATTATTGAATCTGAAAATAAAAATTTATTGGACAAGAAAATTTTTCGCACGATTCGTTTATTGCCTTCGCGGGCAGGTTTTAGGTATCAAAGTACAGATTGGTCACGTTCGATAACAACACTTTTACAATAAAAAAATTGCATGGCTAAATTTCTAGATTCATTTTTAGATGGAATAGATTCCTTTCTAGCTTGGTTGAGTACTTCACTTAAGCAGACTGTCGAATCCTATTGTGATTTAGAAACCGCCGATAGCCCTAACGTACTGGTTGCCCATGATGGTTCACTCATTTCAGTCATCCAGATCGTTGGAGTGACGCAACTTATAGGAACAACTGAATTTCAACGACTTCATGAAGGATTAACACAGACATTGCAAACCGCTCTGTCGCGCTCAGGACACGCGCTGCAAGTTTTATTTCAATATGATAGAAATGTCGTTTCAGAATTGCTCAAAGAAATTTTAGAACCAGGTAAACAAACCAGTCAACGTTTAAATTTAGATTTAAGTGATTTATTTGCAGAACGCATTAATTTTCTAGCAAAACATTGTGCTTCTGAAAGTGTATATTTGGTTTGTTGGACGCGTCCAATGAGCTTAACTACAGAACAGTATCAGCGGGCTACCAAAGATAAATTAAAATTTATTCGCGAAAAAAAAATACCTCCTTCCATGCTCACGCAGAATGTTATTGCGGCTATTCCTGATTTACGCGATTCGCACGATGCATTTATTCGTTCGATACGCCATGATTTAGCGAATTTATACATTGCTGCGAATTTATTAGAAGTTCATGATGCACTGCATGCGATACGTTCGATAGCTGACCCTGCTTTTACCGATAAAAATTGGCGCCCAGCATTACCAGGGGATAAAATTTCACTGAAAGAATATGACCGCTCTCGCAATACCATTTCCGATATTTTGTGGCCTTCATTGGCTCGCCAAGTACTACCCCGTGATGCCGAGAATTTGGATTTAAGGACGGTACGTTTCGGCGATAAGATTTATTCATGTGTTTTTATTGATCTGTTACCGAAAGAAATAAAAACCTTTAATTCCTTATTACAACGTACTTTATCTGCAAGAATTCCATGGCGCATTTCTTTTTTTGTAGAAAGTGATGGTATACGTTGTATTAAATTACGATCCGTATTGGCAGCTATACTAAGTTTTTCTTCGGCACAAAATCGCTTATTAAGTGATGCGTATAATTTATTACAATACGTGGCTATTAATACCGATGATGCGGTAGTGAGATTACGCGTTGCGGCGTGTACTTGGGCACCTGAGGGGCAAATAGGTTTATTACGCACGCGTGCTGCAGAATTAGCTAAAGCCATCGAAGGTTGGGGCTCTTGTGATGTTTCTGAAGTCTCTGGCGATCCGTTTGGAGGTCTTGCTTCAACATTGTTAGGTATATCTGCAGAAAGTGTTGCAACGCCGACCATACTTCCGTTTTCACAGGTCGTTTATATGTTACCAATTACACGACCCGCATCCCCTTGGAAAACCGGAGCACAATTATTTCGTAGTCCTGATGGTAAACCATGGCCCTTTCAGCCTGGTTCTAGCGAACAAACAACTTGGATCGATTTGATTTATGCGCGGCCAGGCTCAGGAAAATCGGTATTATCTAATACCTTAAATTTAGCGCTTTGTTTGGCGGGCGGTTTGCAGCGTTTACCACGTATTGCCATTATTGACATTGGCCCCTCGAGTAGTGGTTTAATTTCTTTATTACGCGAGGCTTTACCGGTCGCTAATCGACATTGGGTGGCCTATCATCGGTTACGCATGACTGCGGATTATTCGATTAATCCATTTGATACGCAACTAGGTTGTCGTTATCCAACACCGCAAGAACGTAGTTTTTTAGTTAACTTTTTAACACTATTAACGACGCCGTTAGGTGCGGTGAAGCCTTATGATGGGATTTCCGATATGGCCGGTTTGATCATCGATGAGCTTTATAAAAATTTAGCAGATGAAGGAATGCCTTATCCGTATACGATAGGTATTGAACCCTTGGTCGATGGAATTTTAGAAGAAATGGGTTTTATTCCTGATCAACGTACGACATGGTGGGAAGTCACTGATGCTTTATTTATTTCTGGATTTCCGCATGAAGCCATGTTAGCACAACGCTATGCTATGCCTTTACTTGCGGATGCAGCAGCTATTTGTCGTACCCCCATCATCGAAGACCTCTATGGGAAAATAACCGCGCCAACTGGAGAAAGTTTAATTAATGCTTTTGCACGGATGATTTCCAGTGCAATACGTGAGTATCCGATTTTATCCCGCGTGACCCGTTTTGATTTGGGTGAAGCTAGAATAGTCTCATTAGATTTAGATGAAGTGGCCAAAAGCGGTGGTGATGCTGCGGATAGACAAACCGCAGTGATGTATATGTTGGCACGTTATGTATTAGCGCGACATTATTATTTAAGTGAAGAAAATTTAAATGATATTGCCAGTCAATATCGAGATTACCATAAGCAACGGATTGCCGAGTTACGCGAAGATCCTAAACGCCTGGTATTCGATGAATTTCACCGTACCTCAAAAGCCAAAGCAGTTCGTGATCAAGTGATAGTGGATATGCGTGAAGGACGTAAATGGAATATTCAAATTGCATTACTTTCTCAATCCTTAGATGATTTTGATGAAGTGATGGTAGAGTTTGCAACCTCTATTTATATTATGGATGCGGGTCCTGCACAATCTGTAGAAAAATCGGCAGAAACCTTTGGTTTGTCACCCACCGCTAAAATTGCATTGCGAACACGCGTACACGGCCCCCGGGAAGGTGGAGCTACCTTCTTAGCACAATTTGCTACAAAAGAAGGCATGAATACCCAATTGTTAACCTTAACCTTAGGCCCTATCGAATTATGGGCGTTTAGTACTACAGTAGAAGATGTAAATTTACGTAATCGACTTTATCATCATTTAGGACCCGTTGAAGCGCGACGCGTATTAGCGCGTTTGTTTCCCAATGGTAGTATTAAAAAATTAGTAGAAAGACGTTTAGCAAGCATAAAAGAAGAACAGGGTGTCATCACTGAAGATTCTAGCTTAGGAATTATTGAACAAATTACCTCTGAAATTCTGGTTAATTACAACAAAGATCCAGAATTATCTACACTACCAGTCACTTAACAACATTAACAACAAGGATGTGTCACTATGATGGACAACCAGGATAGTAGTTTTGTTTTTTTACACGAAGAAGAAGTCAGTCAATCGAAGCATGAAGCACTCCGTCATATCCGTTTTGGAAATAATAATTTAGATAAGCAATTTAAGCGCGATATTGAATTAATGAGTCTAGCGATTGTGCAGAGTGGTTCATCCGAGCAAGACAAAATTAAAGCCGATATTTTATTAAAAAGTATGCTGTTATTATTTTTTGGGCGTGTCTGTTACCGACATGTTTCCGATCAACGTTTCTATCCTTTTAATACATTAAACGCCTATTTCAAAAATTCTACGTTAATGCATTTTCCTATTGCAGCAATTTTATTACATGGAAGTCGGGTACTGATAGAATTCCCTTCTGAGATCGCACCTGCATTAATAAATTGGCTTATCATTGACAAAAGTAGTTGGCGTTATCTGGCAACGCATGGCATTAGCGCATTAACAGAACCTGAAGTGATAGCAAAAAATTATCAAGACAAACAACCGAAGTTTCCATTGCGGAAATATTTAAAGGAGCAAAAAGTTAGTAATACACACGCCGCGATTAACTTATTGTCGAATTCTATTTCAGGATTAAATACTTATTTTAATCTTATTTCCACTGCGCATTTGCAAAATAAAATGGATAGTGCTGAACATTTTGGTATCAATTTAGCATTGGGCGGGGTTGGTAACCAACATTTTGGTTCAAAACAAGATATTCAAAATAATGGTGAACATGGTCATTTATATATTAATGTTTATCAAGGTCTGACTCAACAATCTGGATTATTGTTAGGCATAGAACAATCAGCTCCAGGAAAACCTGATCAATACGGTGGCAAGCATGATTTCAGTGTAACTGATAAAACTTATAGTGCTTCGGGAGGTGATTTTTTTTGTAAAAAACCAGTTTTGCCAGAAATCTATCAAAAAGATTATCGTGGATTAACTCTTCTACCATTTGCTAATTATTATGATAATTTCTGGAATTTTATAACTGAAGATGCATTTGCTTTAATCAAAAGCAATTTCGAAAAGTGTAAATGTTTATTGATCTTATTAACACAAGAAAAAAGCCTCGCATTTATTAAGGAAATTCTGACAGCAGTGGGTGGCGCCAGCCAAGAAGACTTTAATATATTGTTTGCTAGCTATTTTCAAGAAATTCCACAAATTAAAATAAAAATTAATAACCAGAGAAATACATTAGATCATTTTAAAAATCTACAAGAGCAAATTCAGTTATTAAAAATTGAAAACCAACAGCTAGAAAGCAATGCTAAAGCAGATTTATTTTGTTTGAGAGCAGAAATAGAATTTATAAAAAATATTATAAAAAACCAACAGTTCAAAGAATTTACTGTCCTTAGAGAACAGTTGCAAATCTTAACCATTAAAAAAAACAAGTTCGAAAAAAATAACCTAGAATTGTTTAATGAATTAATCATCCAACGTGAACAAACCCTTCAATTACAAAATGATAAACAAACTTTATTATTAGTTAATCGGACACAAGGTTTTATGCAAGTTGTGATCTGTCAGATGGGCTGGTTTGCCAATAGTTCGCAGAAAAAAAAGCTCATGTTGCGTTTTCAACAATTTGATGTAAACAAACTTCAAACAGAAATAACGAGTGAGCAAATAAGGAATTTATTAAAGAATTTTATTGGTATCTGCTTAATGAATCGTTATAGTTTAAATAAAGGTGAGACTCATTCAGCTCGAGCGTGTTTGGATTATTTAAACCTTTCACAATATGAATCTTTAAGTCGTCTTTTATTTTCTAAAACCAATACAATTGATTATAACGATTTGGTAATGTTAATTGCTGGCGATGAATTAGAGAAAAAAAAGATTATTACTTCGGCTAAGTACCAAACAAATCTTTATAATTTTTATCAGGAAGAAGACAATAGAAAAAATCAATTTCTTGATGATCAATCGAATGCAATTATGCAAATGATCCTTTCTTAGTTTTTTTATATGAATTAAATTTTCAGCGAACTTTATTTATTTTACTAGACTAGTTTATGTTTTTTTTAATATAGTACATTTTTTAAACAAAAATAACAATAGGAAACCATATGTACGTAGATACTGTTATTGATCTTTCTGAATTTAATTCATCGGTAATTTTGCACGTATAAAAGCTGGTATCGTTGGCGTATTGCATAGAGCGACCATAGGTAGCCCAGAATTGGTAGAAGAGCATACGCGCTTTGGAAGTGCTATGACAATGTGAAATCTGGATTCCTCGCTATGGGAGAAGAATCTACCATTATTTTGCCATCTCTGGTTGGAGTGCCTGGACTTTCTGGCAATACACAGCTAAAGGAACACTATTAGGGCTGAATGGTTTTTAGAATCGGAATAAGTTTAATGGCGATCGAGTGAATTTAAACAAGTTTTGGCGATCAGAATCGGTTCACATAAACAGTCATTAATAAATGACTATCATTTACCTGCAAAGCATAGGTGTCATTTTATTGGCACGCGTATTAGTCAGTTGAGATTATCTCTATACGTAAAGCATGGATCGCTTTACCGAAAGTATCTTTTCCCAATGCAGCATAAACCAATCGGTGGCATTCAACTAAGGGTTTATTTTTAAACAATGGCGACGAGATTCTCACTGCAAAATGACCGGCGCCGGCATTGGCATGACCGATGTGTTGATCACCTTCGTCAATGATATCCAAAAATGTGGGTGCGAGTGCCTGATAGAGTTTTTTTTGAATTGTGGCAGTGGTATCGTGCGTAGAGTTATTTTTCATGTTTTTTCATCGGATCGAATATAACGCGCTAAATAAATAGCTTGCACAAGTATAAATACAAACGTAATCCCCAACAAGCCAAATAATTTAAAATTCACCCAGGTATTGGTATCAAATGTATAAGCGACCCATAAATTAATACCGCCCATTAAGGTGAAAAATATAATCCAATTTCTATTTAAAGATGACCAAAGGTGAGCAGGTAAGTCTATATTAGTTTCTAGCAAATGTTGAATTAATGGTTTTTTTCCAAAATATTGAGTCACTAATGCGCCGCAAGCGAGTAACCAATAAAGAGCAGTGGGTTTCCATTTAATGAATAATTCATTATGCAACAATAAGGTGCCTCCTCCAAAGAAGAGGATGAGGACTAAGCTAATAAGTTGTATACTAGGCACAGTGCGATGCTTAATCCAGTAACTGATTACTTGTAACAAACTGATAATAATAGCAGCTGCAGTTGCTACATAGATGCCAAAAAGCTTGTAGGCGATAAAAAAGACCACTATGGGCAGAAAATCGAAGAGTAAGCGCATGAAATGAAGGTAGTAGAAATTCGATAGTATCTTAGTATACCCCCAGTTGTTGGGTTTCTGTCAAGGTGCTGCGAACTTGATTACGAAAGGGTTAATAATGTGAGCCAGTTTCTCAAAATTCATCCAGAAAATCCCCAGCTGCATTTAATACGGTTGGCAGCGAATATGTTGATGAAAGAAGGAGTCATTGTTTATCCGACTGATTCCGCTTATGCTTTAGGTTGTCAATTAGGTAATAAAAAGGGTTTACAGAGGCTTAGGCAAATACGTCAACTCAAAGATCAACATTGCTTGACTTTACTGTGTCGTGATATTTCAGAAATGGCACTCTTCGCTCAGTTAGAAAATCCTATTTTTCGTTTAATAAAAGCCAATACCCCAGGTCCATATACCTTTTTATTGCCTGTTACCTCACATGTGCCACGCTATTTAATCAATTCGAAACGTAAAACCATCGGTATAAGAATTCCCAATAATAAAATTATCCATGCGCTCTTAGAAATGATCGATCAACCCTTAGTTAGTACGACTTTGATTTTGCCCGATACAGATTTACCTTTAATCGAACCCGAAGCGATAGGTGACATTTTAGGTAAACGTGTCGATTTAGTGATTGATGGAGGTTTTTGCGGCTTAGAACCAACTACCATGATTGATTTATCCACCCATACCCCAGAAATTATTCGTTGTGGTAAGGGAGATATTAAGCCATTTCAATCTATTTAATATATACTCTTTGCATTCGAATTTTGGTCTCTGTTGCTTATTAATGCCCAATCCTTTTACAGCACTTGTCAAAAATCTAATAGCTGTGAGTATAAAAAATAAAGAGTAATTTTATGAAAGTTCGAACTCGTTTCGCGCCTAGCCCCACCGGTTATTTACATATCGGCGGTGTTCGCACCGCCTTATATTCCTGGTTGTACGCAAAAAAACAGCAAGGACAATTTATTTTACGTATTGAAGATACGGATACCCAACGATCGACTGCGGCAGCGACCGATGTTATTTTACAGGGCTTGGAATGGTTAGGTTTAGATTATGACGAGGGACCGATCTTTCAAAGTCAGCGTTTAGACCGTTATCAAGAAGTCTTAGAACAATTATTAAAAGAAAATAAGGCTTACCGTTGTTATTGTTCTAAAGAACGTTTAGCTGAATTGCGTGAAAAGCAATTAGCCGAACATCAGAAGCCACGCTATGATGGTCATTGTCGGAACCGATCGGCAATATTACCTCAGCAAAGTTATGTTGTGCGCTTTTGTAATCCTTTAAACGGTGCAATTATTGTTGATGATCAAGTCCATGGCCAAGTTATTTTTCAGAATAGTGAATTAGATGATTTAATTATTGCACGCAGCGATGGCTCGCCCACCTATAATTTTACTGTAGTCGTTGATGATAATGATATGCATATTACGCATGTGATACGTGGCGATGATCATTTGAATAATACACCCAGACAAATCAATATATTATTAGCTTTAGGTGCAAGTTTACCCGTGTATGCCCATTTACCGATGATCTTAGGTAGTGATGGTAAAAAACTTTCGAAACGAACCGGCGCAGCCAATATTTTACAATACCGAGATGAAGGTTATTTAAAGGACGCGGTCTTAAATTATTTGGTTAAATTAGGTTGGTCGCATGGCGATCAAGAAATCTTCTCACGCACAGAAATGATTGAGCTTTTTGATTTGCATCATTTAAATAAAGCACCCGCCGCGATTAATCTCGATAAACTCATTTGGTTAAATCAACATTATTTAAAGACTGATGACGCAAAACAAATTGCACTATTATTAGCTAAAGAATTCCAGCGCTTAGCGATTAACACCGAAAAGGGACCTGACTTAATTGATGTAGTGGTTTTGCAACGTGAACGCGTAAAAACATTAGTTGAAATGGCTGAGAAAAGTATTTATTTTTATTTAGCACCTCGCTTGGATAAACAGACTATTTCTGAGGATGTTCTGGCTGTATTGAAAGTTTTACACGATCGCTTTCAAGCACTTAGCGTTTGGACAGAGGAATCGATACATACGGCATTAATCGAAACAGCTGAAGCGCTTTCTTTAAAATTAGGTAAAGTAGCACAGCCTTTGCGTTGGGCCATTACCGGTGGCAATATATCGCCACCTATGAACGCGACATTGCATTTACTCGGTAAGAAAGAAGTTTTAGTCCGTTTGCAAACTCTTTTGGATTGACGCTATTTAGCCTTTAAAAGCTGAAAATAATTTGACAGATTTTTCTTATTCAGCTTAAAATGCCCATCATTGGGGCTATAGCTCAGCTGGGAGAGCGCTTGCATGGCATGTAAGAGGTCAGCGGTTCGATCCCGCTTAGCTCCACCAATCAAATCAAACGACATTCTGCTTAATGTTTTTTTAGATTCTCATACAAGGTTTTTGCAGGAACTGTGTTTTTTCAACGATACTGGGATGTAAGGGACCAAACTTATTGTTTGGCGAGTAATTTAACGTATTTCCTGACGACGCTCTTTTTTTTAATAAAATACTTTTTTTTATTTTAAAAATACGCTACTCTGCACAAGCATAAATATATTTATGAAATAAAAAGGAGTTAAAATCCTGTTAAAAATAAAACTTAACAGATAATAAAAAGGAATTTATTATGCTAGACGCATCTAAAATAAATCTATTAAAAAAATATTTTAATAATTCGACTATTCAAACAGATACGCATCTTTCAAGCACGTCAGAATTTTTTTTTCAAAAAATTAAATGTTTTTATACTCATTCGCCAATAAATTTTTCGTTTTTCACGGGTTACCGATATATAGGAATACCGCGATTATCGGGCAATCCTATCGTAGGTAGATTAAAAGACTTTTCGACAGACGAAAAAACCTGGAATGTTATGGAACAAGCCGCTATGCTTGCTACCCAGCATGTTTCCGGTATGTGCTATTTTTGGATAGCGAATCGACTTGTTCTTTTGATTACAAAACCGGAGCATATTAATGAGTGTTTGATAAAAAATAAATATAAAGTTTCTCCAAATAGAGAAATTTTAACTGCTGTACTTGGACAAAATATAGCAACCAAAGACAAGATTAAATGGTTAGAAAAAAGAAAGTTATATAAAAGATATTTTTTTGAAAAAAAATATCTTAAACAATCTGAGCTATACACACTCGATTTAATAGATAGATTCCTTCATCAAATACAATCTTCTGGTAGCTATGCCGAGGATATTAAGCTTTTGCTTAATGATTTATGCTTGTTGATTATATTAGAGCGAATAGCAAACACATCGTCTGATTTTTCTATAAAATTAAATGAATTATCTTCCTGCATTAATGAAGTCGCAAAGCATATAACACATAAAAATAATTTTTTACTAACTATTTCAAAACTCCTTAGGTATTTATTTTTAAATAAAATCTCAATTGATTTTAACGAAATACGCTTAAAATTTAAAAGAGATTTAAATCAATTATTTTATCCGTACTTGGATAGACTGCGAAATACGCCCAATTTCCTTAAATCTCTGTGGGAAGCCGAAGCGGATAAAAATCCTTTAGAATTTATGGATGAGGTTGCTGCTGATAGTGGTTTATCTATACTGGCTGCACGGCAAGGAATTGCAACCTCTTTACTTTTTATTATCAAACTATTAGCGGCCCATCCAGAAAAAGAAAAAAAACTACGCAAAGCGATTAATGAATCTTTAGGAGAGCTTAAGATAAGTATAGAAAATGTTAATAAAATAGAATACTTAGATATGGTTATAAATGAATCTTTAAGACTATATCCAACATCCCGTATTCTTTTACCACGTTTAGTTGAAGATAATTTCTCAATAGGCGGATTACCTTTGTTTAAAGGGGATCAAATTCTTATTTCTCCTTATATTACTCACCGCTTAGGTCATTTTTTTAAACAACCGGAACAATTTATCCCAGAAAGGTTTGCTAAAGAAAATAAATACAAAATAGAATCAGGATCCTACCTACCTTTCGGAATTGGCGCGCATAATTGTATCGGCCAAAAATTTTCGATACAAACCATTAAATTATTTTTAACCTCCATTTATAGGAAACACCATATAGAGGTTATTGATAACTATTTCCCAACCTCAATCAAAGAAAATGTTGTGAAAACAAAATTTTTCACTAAAATTCAGCTTGTTTCAGCGAATGATTGTGAACCAAAAAATATCCCTGTACCTCATGTTTGAATGATAAAGTTTTTGAGGAATAGTTAATTTAATAAGAGGAATTCGGAGAAATAATTACTTTATAAAAGGATAAAACGATGGAAAAATATGATCTAAAAGAATCTCGAGATCAAGATAAAAATAGCGGAAAAAAAGTAGCTTTAAAGTTTGACCTAGGAGAGCTTACCACTACAAGATATGGAAGAACCCAGAGAAAAGGACATTTTGTATGCTTAAACTCTTTTTTACCAAGTAATTTTTTAGAAAAAAATGAAAAAGAGTTAACAGAGAAAAAAATGATATGGGAGGAAGAAATTACAAAAATAGGCTTTATGAAAGAAGGAGATTTTTTTTATAAAAATTTTAATAAATTAAATGCTTTAACCTTTTCCGCATTACTTATTCCGGATGAGCCCATAGAAAATTTAAAGTTTCTCTTCTATTTTTTAATCGCTTTATTTGCTATCGATGATTTTTTTGAAGAGGTAAAAGCGGATGAAAATTTGAATAAAATTGTAAAAATCCTTATTGAATTTGCTCAAGGTAATACCGATATGGCTTTGCAGAATCATTACCAGACGCTATGCGCGCATTGTAAATTATTATCACCTTTATGTAAATTCTTAATTAGTCTTCACCAAGAAGCACGGCTATTTAATTTAGATACTTCTTTTTTTACAAACGCTTTAATTCAGCATTTACAGAGCCAGCAATTAGAATTAAATTATTTTTTAAAAGAAAAATGGCATCCTTATCGCAAAGAAAATTACTTAGACACTCGGCATTTTAGTTCAGGCGCTTATATTACACAAGAGGTCATTAGTTTGATTAGGGGAATAAGCCTGTCTAAAGAGATAAGATTACACCCAGCTTTTATAAAATACAGAAATGAAATTTGTTTACATACAATTCTTGTCAATGATATTTTTTCCTTAGAAAAGGAAGCAGCCAATGAAGAAATATTTAATATGATTATTATAAAACAGGAAAAATATTCTTTACAAACCGCATTCAATAAAACACTGAATAAATTGAATAATCTGGTTATGAAAATTAAAGATAGCGCAAATGAATTAAAAGAAATATTTAAAGATGATTCGAATATAGAAAAATTTATAAAAAGCACCTTTCAAATGATCGATGGAAATATACTGGGCCACAAGGAATCTAAACGCTATGGCGATATTGTTTTTGATGTTGTCGAGATACCCAAGATGGCATCTTCTCAATCTATTTTTTTTCAATGTCCTCTAAAAGGTCGCTATTATCAGGGAAGCATCCCTCCCGTTTTTTACTCTCAGCATACTGAATATAATAGATAGTTTTTTTCATTAAAAAAGTTGATTTTCCCGCCATAAACTTGATCGTACCAATAATTCTCGAATGCTTGTTTCTTTATTAAAATAGTTTGATTCCAAGGGATTGCATATTCATAGTGAGAATCAATGCTGTTTTTAGTTGATTTAAAAAACCGGTGCAAAATTTTCAGAGATTACCCTTCCGGAGATAGCTTTTTAAGCAAAAATAAATTATAACTGCTTAAAGTCTTTTAGATGAGATCGTATCAAATCTTAACAAGTTAATAACCGAGCAAAAAAATGAAACCATTGTTGATAGCCCTAACTGCCTGTTTACTTCTAGTTGCTCAAATTACTTTCGCTAAGGATCAGTTCCTTGTTGTTTGTGCGCCATCGACGCAAAAAAATCCTTCAATACAGCAAGCAGATAAATGGTATCGCGATTCAGCAGAAAAAAAAGCCAGTTATCGACAGGTGTATAACATTGGATCGGCTTATGTGAAGCAATGGGTAGAACAGCATCATCCTAAAGCCAAAACTTGGGGTGTGGTTTTGGATATTGATGAAACAACCTTAGATAATTCTTGGTATTTTTATCAATGTGCTAGTTTAGCTGAAAAGCCTGCAGAATTTTCACATTTTGTGACTATTCCACAAAAATCAATAGCTTTACCAGGCGTGGTTGCGTTTACGCGATGGGTACATCAATTAGGTGGTTATGTGACTTTAATTTCTAATCGTGATGGTTCTTATACCGATCAATCTGGCATTACCGCCTTGCGAGCCACCATCGATAATTTAAAACAACAACAGGTTACCTTTGATCAAGTTATTTTAGCCAATAATAAACAATCCCACCATCCAGCAGATAAAAATCCCCGTTTTAACGCGGTGATACACGGCTGCTATGATGAGCATGAGATGGTTTGGTCTAATAAATTACCATCTCATCAAGTGATTGCTTATTTTGGTGATAATATCCAAGATTTTCCTGAATATAAGCAAGCTACAGAGTATGCTTTACCTGAAGCTGCGCAACAATACGATAAATTTGGTCAGGGTTATTTCATTTTACCCAACCCTTTGTATGGTAGTTGGCAAGCTAATCGTTATGAATAAGCTATTGTTTAAGGAATGCTAATAGGTCCTGATTAATTTGTGTTTTTAATGTTGTACATAAACCGTGTGGGGCACCTGGATAAATTTTTAATGTGGAATCTTTGATAAGTTTAGCTGTAATTAATGCTGAACTTTTGATCGGTACGATTTGATCGTCATCACCGTGCATGATCAAAGTCGGTATTTCAAATTTCTTTAGATCAGTCCTAAAATCGCTTTCGGAAAATGCTTTAATACAATCAAAGACGGCTTTGAAACCCGCTTGCATGCCTTGTAACCAGAATGTATCTCTCTGACCCTGAGAAACTTTGACATTGGGTCGATTAGCCCCATAGAAGGGTGCAGAAAAATCTTGGAAGAACTGTGAACGATCCGCTAAAACATTGTGGCGTATATCGTCAAATACTTGCATGTCGAGTCCGTCAGGGTTAGTGACTGTTTTCAGCATAAACGGCGTAACGGAACCAATAAGCACAGCCTTTGCTACTCTTTTTGTTCCGTGCCGACCTATATAGCGTGCAATTTCACCACCACCGGTAGAATGGCCAATATGGATGACATTATTAAGATCAAGTTCAGTAACTAATTTTGCAAGATCATCCGCATAGCTATCCATATCATTACCTTCCCAGGGTTGACTGGAGCGACCATGACCACGACGATCATGTGCAATACACCGATAGCCATGTTCGGAAAGAAATAACATTTGATCTTCAAAAGCATCTCCATTGAGTGGCCAACCATGACTAAATACAACCGCTTGGCCGGTTCCCCAATCTTTGTAATAAAGTTTGATGTCAGCTGAATTTTCTTTTCCTACTTGAATGTAACTCATATTGAACTCCTGTAACGAATCACCACGCACAGAAAAATGCGCTTACGAATGTTACTTTCGCAAGCTTTTGGTAAAGGGTCAATTATTTTTTTAATAAATTTTTTATTATTGAATGATCTTCGCCACGCAAGCGGTACGTGCGGCCGCATGGGGATGGATTGAACTTTTCTTTATACAATTAACATAGGATTTTGCATATTGATCAAAGACTTCCTGTGCTTTACAGGGACATAAACTCACTAGTTGCTGGACAAATTTCCGACTACCTATTTCAAAATGTTGATAATCAATCGGATAATTCCAATAGCCACCCCAGCCAATAAAACCATTTTCAGCAAAGATATCAATTGCATCTTCGGCCATGCCGCTACGAAACTGTTTTTTGGGTCGGTAATTCAAACGGTTGATGCTTTGTTTCGCAGATCGGGCTGGAAAAATAGTGGCATGGCCTTGATCGTCAAGCGCAACATACGGATTTTGTAATGGATTTATATCGATTGCAACACCATAAGCATGTAAAGACCAATCTGAACCGCCGGTTATGGGTCGGCCATTAAAGGCAGAAGTATTATTATCGTTCATCGACGCATTGTCATCACCGTTATATTTTTCCATTAATAACGCTTTGTTGATTGGAAATTTTCGATGATATAACGTGTCAAAAATGATTTGAGTATGTTTTGCTAGCACATCGAGTACAACGACTTGGCCTTTATCTGTTTGTCCAGTAAAATTGATGATAGGGAAATTAACAGTTCTTAAGCGTTCACAGGGAACAGGATTTTTGTTAGTAATGACCTGCTGAGCTTGCATTTTTTCACATTGCTCTGTGCTGATCGGTAGGATGGTAGCTATGCTGGGAAGAATCAGACTGTTTGAGAAAATCAATGCACCAAAAAATTTTAATATTTTGTTTAGCATAATTATGCATTCCGTTGTTATTAATAAAATATTATAGATTAAAAATTTATTTTTGTTTGTTTAAATGTACAATACTCTGGTTGCGGCGAACAGTTTATTGTAGCTTCTCTCCCAAGAATAAACGGTTTATTTTCTCTACCATGGCCAAAGTAGGGAAAATAATAAACGGGTATAGTCGTTTTTTTAGCAAACGCTTCAATGACCGTTTTATACATCAGTCGTTGCTCATCGGTAGGATCTAAAGGGTAAAACTGACCAAAGACGATGGCTTTGGGCTTAAAATTAGTTTTATACAGTAGTTGATGCAAGCTACGATCCAATTGCCTGAAACTCACACCAGTATCTTCTAAAATTAATATATCGTTAGTAAAATCATGTTCGTAACGTGTTGCAAAGAAAGATTGGATTAGTGTGAAATTACCACCTAATAAATTTCCCTGTATCGCTTGTAAAGTAGGCTGATTTAATGGAATAAAATTTTTATAAAGAATGCCGTGCGTCAATAAAGTTTTGATCCAGGGAGCACTTTCTCGATCATTGATCGTTGCGGTTTCACTATCGGGTTTACTCATTTCTTTATTATAAGCAGCGACGACACTATGGACTGAAGGCCAGCCTAAAATGGTATTAACAAAATAATGAATGGCAGTGACATCACTAAAGCCAACAATAATTTTAGGTTTAGTTTTTTTTAACAAATCCTTCTTTGCATATAATGCTGGAATCAAATTCATAGCGCCAGCACCGCCACGAACCATCCACAGGATATCAGTATGTTTATCTAATAAAGCAGCGATGAGAGCATAGGCGCGACTTTTGTCGGTATTAACATAACCAAAATCTGAAACGACTTGATTTAAATACTTTGTGTTAACAAGGTAGCCTTTCTTTTCAAGTGTTTGTTTTATTTGTTCAATATTATCTTCGTTGTATTGCGTGGAACTTGAAATCAGCGCTACATTACGATAGCTTTTTGCTAAAATAGGGCTAGCAAAGCTTAAAATTAACACAGTAAAAAGAAAAATTATTTTTTTTAGCATCGTTTACCTTAAATTGCTGTAACTTAGTTATCCGTTTTTCTCTAAATTATAATAAAATTTTTACAGTAAATTTTTTAATGAAAATTCTTCTTGCCCGACTTTATTAATTTATTCTTAGTTAGCCATAAATATTATTGACAGAAAAGCATGGGATTCTATGCCATGCCTTTCTTGACGCTTTAGAATTTAACAACAATACTTAATGAAGGCAAATTATTGTTTATGAAACCTTTCTATAAGTATTTTGCATGGATAAAAGTTCTCCTTCCAAAGTACTTTGGTTTTTTGGAATTTCTTCTCCAGCTTTTTCCAATTGATTTCCAAATTCATTACTTCTTCTTTGATTAAAAAACATGGATGAAGGTTCATCTTTCGAAGTAGATTGAATTTTTGGAAATTCTTTTCCAGCTTTTTGCAATTGAGCTAGTTCTACTAGAAGTGTCTTTAACCAAGCTTCTTTTTCTTGCCCATACGCTTCGATATCAATCCATTGTTCGGCGCCACTCATAACCGCACATAGTGATAATACTAAAATATCTAGTAACAAATGGCGTTTGCAGTGCTCTATTCTCGGATCCTTTATACACGAAAAGTGTTTTATAAATAAATCATTTAACTCTTTTTTCATCATTGTTCTTCTTCTAAAAAAACAACAACCTAATTCTTTTTGTTCCCTTTTTTCAATTACTTAAAATGCGTTTGTCCTGAGAGCGACATTTTTTAGAACTGCCTTTAAGAATTTATTAAGTTTGACCAATTATACTAATAACTTGAATATTCAGAAGTATTTTTTATAATCGAGAAAGAAAGTGGAAAAGAAATTAATCGTATTTAGTGTTGATTTTGATGGATGTCTTCATACTGCAATTAAAAATGAAGATAAATATAATAAACTAATTGATAGTATCATTGCAGAAATTAAGCAAATTAAGATAAAAGAACCTACTAAAGAAATTGTAGTTAAAGTTTTTGTGGGCTCGCAAAGGCAAAGTAAAACTAATGAAGATCTAATGATTAAAGGAGGGCATGGTCCATGTGCGGGTATTTATCAAAAATTTACTTCAGATATCAAAGAAAAATTAGAATCCCTAAAAATAGAAATTACGCTGGATAAATTTTTATTAGGTGACATCTTTAGTAATTTACACCCAGGCAGCTCTTATACGCAATTAGCAGAATTAGATAGTCAGTCCAAAAGATTAAAAGAAAATAACCTTGAAGACAGGTCAGCGACTAACAAACAACTAAAATCGACTGATCATTATGTTGATCACTCTAAACTGCTCTTAATTTACTCACAAGCCCATTTCATTGCTAGCAATACTAAAGATCTTATTGAGCTCAAATTTTACGATGATAAAAAAGAACTTCTTGAGAAACTAAAGAAGTTTTTTAAACTTTTTCCAAATTGGCTACCTGACAATATAACTTTTACGCCATATTGCTATGCAAAAAAAGATAGTGTGCCAGTAGCAATGGGGACAATCTGTGGTACTGGAGTCATTGATAACAACTATATTAATACTATAAAAAATATATTAGTTAACCTCAAGCTATGTTCTAAAGATCTTCTTAATAGTATCTATGAACAACAATATAATCTCGGAGAAAATAAGAATCAAAATAATGTTATTAAAAAAATATTTATGTTAAAAGCTATAAAAAATATAATGCCCACAAATATAAAAAATTGGGAAAAATTATCTAATGAAAGACATCATGAAAAGATAGTATTAATGGACACAGCCCTGAAAGAGGAAGTGCTTGGAATTACTGATAAAGAAAAAATAAACTATAGTGCCCAAAAAGCAGGATTCTTTTTTTCTTCCAACAATACTGGAATAGTAAGTAGAAGCAGTAGTGTTGAGTTATTTACTTTATGCCAATGAAATTCGAGCAACTACTTTCCTTAAATTATGTAAAATTCGGGAGTTCATATACTTTTTTGATCTTTTTAGAAATATTCTAGTCTAATAAGCATAATAACTAATAATAGGAAAAAAATATAATGCCCATAATTAACTATCAACACAAAATAGAATATTCAATTAATAACCGCTGTAATTTTTTTTCAGAAACTCAAATGACGGAGAAAATGCATTTCAATAGTGTCAAAGAGCTTGACTCTCCGACGGACGAACAAGTCACCGTTGGCACCACTGAGGACTCGGCAACTAAAGTTTCACATCAGCTCTATTTATTACCTGAACTTACTCCAGATGTAACTATCTTACCCCTAGATAAACTTGAAATATCAAAACAAAGGTTAGAAATATTAGTGAATAGACTAACTGACTACGCCAAAAATATCGAATCTTTAGATGGAAATGGAAGAGTTGGACTTCAAAGAATGTTAAATAGAAATACAAGAAATTATCAACCAGAAACCGGTGCCGTTTTTGGAAGATTTATTTTCCAAAACAGAAATGCAGTACAACAATTAATTAAAAATCTTGGAAAGACTAGCGTATTATTAACTCCCGAAAGAGGCGGTGGCTTTCTACTTGATCTTATTATGGATGGAGTAAAAGATAAAATTGAATTAATTAAGATCCCAAAACCTAGAAAAAAATATTCCCCTCATCCTAAAAAAGAACACTATATTCTTGTAGAAGAGGCTGTCATACAAGCAATATCCCAAGGCCATAAAAGTATAGGCCTTGTCGATACCATGGTGAGTGGTGCATCTGCACTACATTTAGTAAAAATTGTACAAAAATTAGCTCCCTTATTTCCTGAAGTCGAATTTACCATATTGATACATCAAAACACATTACATAAAGATAATTGCTATGGGCATGAAAAAGCTTATCCCTTATATTATGAAGGCAATTCTATTCCTATCTCTCCAACTCATATACTTTACATCAATTCTATTACTGCCAGTCCAGATAATGGTAATAAAACGTCATATGGAAGAATCGTTATAGCAAATGGAAATAATAAAAAAGAAGCCTATAAATTTAATAAAATTCTTGGGGAAGATATTGGTTATCAACTAAAATACAGTGGTAAACAGGATGCTTATAATCCTATTATTGTATTTTTTTTAGACGGAGATCATCTTAAAGCAATAGCACTTAAACCATCTAATGGAAAAACAGCGAGATATACTTTACAAAAGCTAATTGCCGGATGCTTCGATGATATGTTGAAACAATTTGGATTTTTTATTGAAGAGGAAGAAAAATTTAATGAATTAGAACCTATTAAGTCATTTTCTCGTTTTTTTACTAAAAATAATGAATCTGATTCTTTTTATCAAAAAAGCGAAGCAGCTACTTTGACTAGGTAAATTGATTTAAAATTAGATCCTGTTGTCCATAATGTAATTAATGGAAGGTGTGAATTTTTGTTCAGACGATATCAAAAACCAATGGATCGCTTTATCAAAATTTTTTTGCTGGTAATAGGTTTGGGCTAGAATGTATTGAACTTTAACATTTCCAGATTGAGCTATAGATTCCAAATGTTCTTGAGATGACTCATGGTGAACCATTGCTGCTGTGTTTCAAACTCCATATGTAATGTCGTTTCTTTCTTAAAAATTTAACGCAACATTCCATCTAAAATATTTAATTCTTTCTTGTGGGAGGTTATCAATATCTTTATTGGAGAAAGTATGGAAATTGTAGGGTGAAAATTATTTTTAATTACAATCTAATGTAAGGTAATGCGCTGGATTTAGCGGCATACCCTTAAGGCTTTTCATTATGCAAATCTAGAATCGGTAACAGCAACAACAGTACGATTTACTTGACAAAATAAAGTTTCTATCAATAACGCTGCCTGTTGCATTACTTATTTTTTTTACCCTCAGATTTCTGAAACCCCCCACAATTTCCATTGGAATTTTTTACAATGGCTAAAGTTGAGATAAAATAATTTTATCCGGATTAATTTTTAGTTTTTTGATCCTGTTCATAATGACTATAAGTACGATGACGTAATTTGGGTTCTCCACCATAACGGCGTGTATTGCGACGTTGTAGGGATGGATTACTAACTTTAGTAGTCTGTTTGCTAGAGTTAACGTTAGCAGTGCTAGCGACTTGCTCAGCAACGGGTTTTTTTTCTAGGCTAGCTACAGATTTTTCCACAGATCGTGGTGGAATAACGGCTTTTCTTTCCGTGTGGTTTAACACGGGTTTAGGCATTGAACTAGTATTTTCTTGTCGAATGACTTGAGTATTTATTTTATGTTCGTGTTTTATTGCCGATCTTTCTGAATGTTGTCGTCTTTTATGTGGTAATGCTTTTTTTTCTGATGCATCGGCAGTAGGAGCAGAGACAGGTTTATTATTATGATGTGTGCTTGGCTGATGTGGCGCTGACTCATAACGCTGTTGATGATGTTTGTTATAGCGATTTTGTGATGTTTTGCCATTATTATGGTGGTGCTGCCCGCCACTGCCTTCGCTGCCATCTCCTTCTTTGTCGCGCCTGTCATCACGGCGGTGATTGCGAAGTCGGTTATTACGATTTGCTTTTGAATAACGTTTTTCTGGGGAGTGTCGGTGCGGAGTATCATTAGAATGATTGTGTATTGGAACAGTAGTTAGTTCTTTTTTCGTAGAATTTTTACTAAGCTCTTTAGTTTTACTGAGATCTTTTAACATACCAAGCAATCGACTTAATAGACCTAATTGAGTTTTAGGTTTATTTTTGCTAATTGCAAAAGTAAGTGGTTTAACCGCTGGAATTTCTGCTGGCTTAATCACTGGCGAGCTATAAGGTAGCGAAGATTCTGCGCAAGATTTATCTAACATTTGATAGCTAGCATTTTCGTTAGCCTGAAGATTAATGTTTTTACCTTGACCCGTAATTTTATAGTGTGGAGATTGCCAATACGGATTAGGTATTAATAATATATTTATTTTATAACGTTGTTCTATCTGTTCTCTTGCAGCACGTTTTTCATTAATCAGATAAGTAGCCATATCCACCGGTATTTCGACGCGTATTTGCTGCGTGGATTTTTTTAAAGCTTCTTTTTCAATTGAGCGAAGTAAAGATAAGCTTAATGATTCGATAGTGCGTACTGTCCCTTCACCATTACATCGTGAACATAGGGTTTCGTTGGCCTTTCCCAGGGAATGACGCAAGCGTTGTCGAGACATTTCTAATAATCCAAATGGCGATATTCGACCGATTTGTATGCGCGCGCGATCTTTTTTAGTCGCCAAACGTAAGCAATTTTCTACTTTACGTTGATTGTCTTCTGAGCTCATATCGATAAAATCAATGACAATTAAACCACCTAAGTCACGTACCCGCAATTGATGCGCTATTTCCTTAGCCGCTTCAAGATTCGTAGTGACAGCGGTTTCTTCAATATCTTCATTTTTGGTAGATTTACCTGAGTTAATATCAATGGAAACTAAGGCTTCGGTGCGATCGATAACGATGGTAGCGCCTGAGGGGAGTTCTATTTTGCGCTTAAATGCCGATTCAACCACTTCTTCAATATCAAAATACATAAATAAAGGTATAGAATTTTGATAAAGCGTAATTCGCGATACAAAATCAGGTCGAATTTGCTCTATATAATGCTTAATTTTTTCGTATGTTTTTTTGTCATCAATAATAATTTCGTCAATATCGCGTCTTAAATAATCACGTATCGAACGGGTGATCAAATCACCTTCTTGAAAAATAAGGAATGGAGCAGAGCGTTCATTATATGCTTTTTGTATGGCATTCCATTGCTGGAGAAGCAGATTCAAATCATTTTGTAGTTCGTAAAATTCTCTACCTACGCCTGCGGTGCGTAGAATAAGACCCATATCCTCTGAAAGTTCCATTTGGCTGAGTAAATCTTGCATTTCACGCCGTTCTTCTCCTTCGATACGACGTGAAATACCACCTGCGCCAGGGTTATTTGGCATCAGCACTAAGTAACTACCAGGCAGGGTAATGTAAGTTGTTAGCGCTGCTCCTTTATTTCCACGCTCTTCTTTTTCAATTTGCACCATTACTTCTCGACCCTCAAGTACTTTTTTGAGGTATTGGATAGTTTGCGATTTTTCGAATTTAAAGAAGGAGGGAACAATTTCTTTGAAGGGTAAAAATCCATGGCGTTCAGGGCCATAGTCGATGAATGCTGCTTCTAAGCTAGGCTCTATGCGACTAATTTTACCTTTATAGATATTCGATTTTTTTTGTTCTTGGCCACTATATTCGATATCTAGGTCGGATAGCTTGTTTTCTTCGAGCAAAGCAACGCGGATTTCTCCGGGTTGATTCGCATTGATCAATATTCGATTCTTTTCATTATGCATCGTTGAATCCTATTTTGTATGAAGGCTCAACTAAGCTTGCTTATTTGAAAACGCGATAATCGCTGTTAAAAATTAAAACTGTTACTCATATCTGAAACAAATACCGCTTAATTAATTAAAAAGGGGTGAGTGCGTCAACAAGGTTCCTTGCATAAGCTACTTTGCCTACGAGGCTTAGTAGCATAAGTTTTAACCATCTGATTTTTAACACGGATTATAGGCTTGCATATTCTTAATACCGTATTTTTTTTATACACATCATATTAATGATTGCTGGGCATAAAATTCGCATCGGAAGAACATCGTTCCAAATAAAAGGTTGCAAACTTAAGAAGCCGGACTAATTCTCTCATTTTGGGATTTAAATTTATTACCCAAAAATAAGCTAAATCTATAAAAAATTAAAATTTTTTACTTTAGTTAGCTCTAATTACAAAACGTTGATTTCTTATCATTTCGTTCTGCTTGCGTCAGAAGAATAGAGGGGATTAACCCTAGCTATAAACTGACACGGGAAACTAAATCTAGGGTTATTATAACAGTATTTAGTAGGTTGGCAATTAAAAGAGAAGGGACGCATGCAACGGATTTAACCTTGTGAGAGACTAATTTTTATCAGATTTTGTTTTACTTGAAAGTTTTGCTATGCTTAAGTTGGCTTCTACTATGGGCTATGGATTTGTCAGTGGGCTTTGTCAGCCCTTAACTTACAAATTGTTCTATGCTTTTTTGCACTACTTTTTAGATGGGGAATTTTGCTTATGTATAAGAAGTTTTTGGTTTCTATGCTGCTGACGGCGGCGTTAGTCGGCTGTAATCATCAGCCTTCTGATAAGCAAGGAGATCAAGCAGATACCGCGATGCCTGTTCAAGATCAGATGGCTAATCCTGCAAACTCATCCAGCTCGGATGATCAGCAAATGCCGGTAAACCCACAAGCTGTGGAACCTACACAAACACTGCCTAGCGATACCACGCCTGCTACGCCAGTGACACCGGGTACATCATCTAACAATGGAACATCAGGTACCGCGGCACCCGAAGGACCTGCGAATAATGATAATTCAGCTAATTCTGCAGCTGGGGGCAATAAGTAAAATAATTGTATTGGCCGTTGAAAACTGCTGCTAGTTTAGGCCTTTTATGGTACTATATTTGTTGCAGATGAAGGGGTAAAAGACCTTCATCTGCTTTTATTTTAAGTATCTCATAGGCTTTGAGTTTTTATGACAGAATCAGCGGCTAATGAAATCATTTCGGTAACAGTTGAGAAGGAATTAAAGCAGTCCTACCTAGCATATGCTATGAGTGTCATAGTAGGCCGGGCGTTGCCTGATGTTCGAGATGGCTTAAAGCCCGTGCACAGACGAGTTTTATTTGCCATGAGCGAACTTGGCAACGATTGGAATAAGCCGCATAAAAAGTCTGCGCGTGTGGTGGGTGATGTGATCGGTAAATATCATCCGCATAGTGATGGGGCGATTTACGATACGATTGTGCGTATGGCACAAACCTTTTCTATGCGTTCGGTCTTGATTGATGGCCAAGGTAACTTTGGTTCGGTTGATGGTGATTCCGCTGCCTCGATGCGTTACACCGAAATTCGTATGTCCAAGTTGGCACATGCCTTATTAGCGGATTTAGCTAAAGAAACGGTCGACTTTGCGCCTAACTATGATGAAACCGAGCAAATTCCTACCGTATTACCCACTCGCGTTCCTAATTTACTCGTTAATGGTTCTTCAGGTATTGCGGTCGGTATGGCGACCAATATTCCACCGCATAATCTTGCGGAAGTTATCGATGCCTGTGTTGCTTTATTAGTCGATCCTGAATTGACCCTAGAATGTTTAATGCAGTTCATTAAAGGACCTGATTTCCCTACGGCAGGTTTGATTTATGGTAAGCAAGGGATTCTTGAAGCGTACCATAGTGGTCGTGGACGCGTGTTTGTTCGAGCGAGAATCGAACTCGAACAAGATGAAAAATCGAATAAGCAACGAATTATTGTGACTGAGCTTCCTTATCAAGTAAATAAAGCAAAACTCATCGAGAAAATTGCGGAATTGGTAAAAGAAAAACGCATTGAAGGGATTACCGCATTACGCGATGAATCCGACAAAGACGGTATGCGTATGGTCATCGAGGTCCGACGTGGTGAGAACGTTGATGTGTTATTGAATAATTTATTCGCTCAAACGCAATTACAAGTCACATTTGGTATTAATATGGTGGCTTTGGTCGATGGCAGACCCGTTTTACTCAATCTCAAACAATTAATTACCGAATTTTTGGCGCATCGACGTGAAGTGGTAACACGTCGCACCATTTTTGAATTACGTAAAGCGCGAGAACGTGCGCATATTTTAGAAGGTTTAGGTATTGCTTTAGTGAACATTGATCCGATGATCGCATTAATTAAAGCAGCAAAGGATCCAGCAGATGCTAAAGCTCAACTGTTAGCGCAACATTGGCAGTTAGGTATGGTAGCTGAGATGCTCACTAAAACCGATTTGCTTGAGACACAATTAACGCTAGATGCAGTTCATGAATATGGTGTAAAAAAAGATGAAAATATTTATCGATTATCACCTGAACAGGCACAAGCGATTTTAGAGTTGCGTTTACATCGTTTAACAGGTCTTGAACAAGAGAAAATTTTAAAAGAATATCGCGATCAGTTAGACATTATTGTTGATTTATTAGATATCTTAAATCAACCTGAACGTTTACGTCAGGTTATTCATGATGAACTGATGGCGATTAAAGAAGAATTTGCTGATCCAAGGCGAACCGAAATTATTAGTGTTGATGCTGAAATTAATGAAGAAGATTTGATTCCTGCCGAAGATATGGTGGTGACCTTATCGCATGAAGGTTATGTCAAACGACAAAGCTTAGATGTTTACCAAGCACAACGTCGTGGTGGTCGAGGAAAATCTTCTGGCGATGTAAAAGAAGAAGATTTTATTGAACATTTGTTAATTGCTAATACACATGCCACCTTATTATGTTTTTCTAGTGCGGGTAAAGTCTATTGGCTAAAAGTGTATAAATTACCCGAAGGCAGTCGCATCGCTAAAGGCCGACCCATCGTTAATTTATTACCCTTAGGTGATAATGAACGAATTAATGCGGTATTACCTGTACAGAATTATAGTGCTGAACATTTCATTTTTATGGCAACAGCCAATGGCACGACAAAAAAAACCAGCTTAATTGACTTTTCCCGGCCCCGTAACGACGGTATTATTGCCATTGATTTACGCGAAGGTGATCGTTTAGTGGGTGTTGCGTTAACCGATGGTCAACAAGATGTTTTATTGTTTACCAATGCGGGTAAGGTAATACGTTTTAATGAAAGTAAAGTGCGATGTATGGGTCGTACCGCCTGTGGTGTAAGAGGTGTTAAATTACAAGAAGGTCAACAGGTTATTTCTTTAATCATTGCTAAACCTGAAGGCTTAATCTTAACGGCAACTAGTCATGGTTATGGTAAACGCACACCTGTTCCTGAACATCGTTTGACGAGTCGTGGTGGTAGTGGTGTAGTCGCTATTAAAACAACGGAGCGTAATGGTAATGTCGTAGCCGCTGTACAAGTATTACCTGCTGATGAAGTGATGCTCATTACTAATAAAGCGACCTTAGTGCGCACACGTGTTTCTGAAATTCGTATCGCCGGCCGCCATTCACAAGGTGTACGTTTGATACGATTGAATGAGGGCGAAATATTAGTTGGCTTAGAACGTATCGAAGAAGACTTAACAAACGATCCAGAACAAACGGATAACTTGATCAATTTAGCGGTTGAAAAAACTAATAATAATGACAACTCATCTGAAACTTAGTGTGGAAAAACAAACCTTACTTGATGCACTAATTAATATTGGTGTGATTAAATGGGGGGAATTTACCTTACGTAGCGGTGAAATTTCACCTATATATATCGATTGCCGTGAAATTATTTCTTATCCACCTTTATTACGCAACATTGCTAAGGCATTGTGGGATAAAATAAAACATCTAAAACCAAGTTTGCTATGTGGTGTGCCTTATACGGCATTACCGATGGCTACCGCTATTTCGCTTGAGCAAAACTTACCGATGTTAATGTGTCGTAAAGAAACTAAAAATTATGGCACAAAAAAACAAATCGAAGGTGTTTTCAAATCCGGCGAAGACTGCTTAATTATAGAAGACGTTGTGACTACAGGCGGCAGTGTGCTACAGATAGCAGATTCTTTAAAAAAACACAGTCTACAAGTAAAAGACATCGTCGTGTTAGTCGATAGACAACAAGGTGGCAAAGAAGCGTTGTTAGCTGCAGGTTATCAATTACATAGTGTTTTTACTTTGAATGAACTTGTTCTAAGCAAGAAATAAACCAAATGCCGTTAAGATTAATTACTTTTTAAATGCTTCGAATACTTCCTTCGCATTCAACAATGCGAAGGATACCGTCGTGATTATCTTCGATAGCTAGGTCCTGCAGCAACCCGAGCCTCTTCCATGTCTTGCTCAGGATTTTGGATAGCGTCTATTTTCTTTTCTAATACTTTTAATCCTCCCGGTGCGGGTTTGATGTCTGATAATTCAAAAGCTTGTCGGGTAAAAGGATCTTCAGAAGGGGTAAGTCCTAAAATATTTTTTAAATCATAAATTCTATCTTTCGAACTGGGTAAAACGACAGGACATTCCACAGCGGTACTGATAGAAATAGGATCTTGATAGACAGAGTCCAAACAGGCCGTATCAAGACTGGGATTATCCCTAACAAGATTCTTCTTAAAACAATAATCAATATAAAGCCAGGTTAATGGATCAAAATCAAGCTTAGCATATTTTTTATCATAGAGAACTCTTTCTTCTATTTGCTGATAAGAATCGATGATCTTTCTATCTACTTGAGTAATAATCCTCGCTTGCATGCCTACAAAAAAAGAGTTAGGTGAAGGAATATTTTTTGATACATGTGTTATTAAACCTATTTCTGTTAATAGTGACATAATGGTCTGAAAATTTTGTTGATCATTTTTGCTAGGAGAGTTTTGTGTGCTTGGTCTCAAGCGAAAATATTTTCTATCATGTGTAATGCGATATTTTCCTTCAAGCTGATAAAGTTTTAAACTTGAATTCAGTATTTTTTTTAAAAATTTCTTATCCTTGAGAAAGGTTTCAAGTTCTACTAGATTTATTTCTTCAATCTTTTCAACTTGCATTGTTTGTTTTACAAATGTTCCGTCTGGATATTCTCCTCTAAACACTGCTTCATCCTTTTTATAAGTGATGAGTTTATTTTGAGCCAAATCTTGCAGCATGGTTTGGAATCTTGTTTTTTTTTCTTCATCAGGAATATATTTAGGTTGAGTCGCTTCTCTTAGATAAATAAAATGGGAGGAAATTCTACTATGGGGATAGATATCCACGCGAAAATTCGAATCTAAATCATAAAGCTTTAAAATCTCTAAAAATAAATCTTTACCATCAAAGCGTTTTTCTGGGGTTAAATTTTCATTGGGTATAAGTCCATTATAGAGATAGTTTTCAAATTCTTTAATGCTTTCTATGTTATTAATTTTGATAATTTCTTTTTTTTCTATTGTGCCGTCTATTTTAAAATCTGCTTCCGTATATTCATAACCGATAAGCCCCTTTTTCTCAAATGAATCTAACATAGCCTCAAATTTTAATTTGGAAATGTGATCCCGAGTATAACTAGGTTTTTTTATTATTGTGAGGTGTCCAGGATCGTCTTTATATCTTCTATAGTATCCAATGATGTAATTTTTATTAAACCCAAAAAATTCTAAAGCCTCATAAAATAATTTTTTATAGGCGTCCCGTTGTTCTTTTGTTAAAGGATAAGGATTATTCAGCATACTTTTTCTCCTAGTATAAAAAAATTTTCTTTTCTCAAGGAAAAGTCCCTTCAAGATTTTTAATCAATAATAGTGTGTCTATTGAATAACGATTTTGCATAAAACAGTAAAAAATATGTTTTGTGTTGTATTGAGACACCTGCTTATTTAAGCATGATAGGTAACTAATAAAAAAATAGTTTATAATAAAAGTCCAAAGGCGTTCCTTTGGATTTTTACATTTACTAGCTTAAGGTTTGCTCAATGTCTACATTTAATTGGATCGATTACACCATTATTGCCATCATTGCGCTCTCGGTATTAATTAGCGTCATGCGTGGCTTTGTGCGGGAAGTGATTTCTTTGGTTATCTGGGTAGCCGCGATTGCAGTGAGTTTTATTTTTTACCGCTATATTGCTGATTTACTGGTGAATTTTATTCATTCCGATTCAGTTAGATTGGTGGTTAGTTTTGTTGGTTTATTCCTAGTTACACTCGTTTTAGGTATGTTGATTAATTATTTAATTGGTCAATTAGTCGCAAACACAGGTTTAAGCGGTACGGATCGCGTGTTGGGAGTTATCTTCGGTATTGCGCGTGGAATTTTAGTCGTTGTTTTATTGATGATGCTAGTTAGTTTAACCCCCTTTGCCAAAGAAGCTTCTTGGCAAGAATCGGTGTTAGTGCCGCATTTCCAACCCCTAGAAAATTGGTTAAGCAGCTTCTTACCCGAGTCCATGCATAGTCATCTCGAGTTACAACCGGATCATTTTTGATTTCATTGTTCTTTTATTTTTGAATACAGATAGGTGAATTGTAGATAAATAATTGGTACGATAGTCTTTTTCCAGGATAACGACTCAGTCGTTTACTTACTTTTCCATTATCTCATCGCAAATAGAAAGTGCTTATTCATTGTGGGTCCTGTTCTAAGTATTATGAAACTATTCATGATTTAATAATTTCTTAATTTATTTAGTGCAAAATGTCAATAGATAAATAACTTAGAGATAAACTTATGTCAGAATTTAAGAATGCGCAAGAATTATGGAGGTTTATAAGAGAAGATACTGTTAAAGGTGATCCCAAACGTAAATATACAACAGAAGCTTTCTTTAAGGATTTAAACAGAAGTTATGGGGAACTTTATATTAATGGAAAGCTTAGCGACTCCATTCTTGATAAAGCACATAATCAAATTAATGCTGTCGAAAAAGGTATTCATGCGATCCACAGCGCGATTGAAAAAATTAAGAAGAACCTAGATATTAAAGAAGCCTGCCAAGAGATTGCTTCAATAGAGGGAATAGAGACTAATTTATTTGAAACTGGATTGCTAGATGCAACGCAATTACTTGGAAAATTTGATCCCATCGGAGTTGAATTTCGAAACTTTTGTGAGATTCGCAGATATATTCTTCCCTTAAGGAGCGAATTAAACAAGGGAAACCTTGACAAAGGACTTGAAGAAAAACTTACTCGAATTAAAAATAAGTTATTAAGTATTACTCCAGTGCCATTGCTATTAGGCGAACGTCAAATTGAAGCCATGTTCTTAAATGAAGCTGCGAATGAAATTTTTAATCCACTTTTCGAAAACAAGAAAGTAAGTGAATTAAACAATGAAGGTGAGGCTTGGAAGTTCAAAGAAAATGCGCAAAAAGATTGTTTTAAAAAATTTTTAAAACTTTTTCTTCATCAAAACTTTATTTTTTCTAATGCAACTATTCTTAATATACTGGGGAATGGACATTATGTATTCGGTAACCCGACGAAAAGAATAGAGTTAAGTTATTCGGACGATAGTTTGTTTCTTCAAGAAAGTTTTTTTACGCAAAAAGTAATGGATGTAAATACCAACGAAGTATTTAAAACCAAGGGTGAGGATTTTTTTGTTAAAGGCAAGACAAAATATAAAATTAATATTCAGTCTCATAACGGCGGTTGGATAGCAAAATATGATTTAATCGATTCTACACTTGAATGTAAGGAAAAATTCAAAGCTATTTTAGATACAAGGAATATTTTAGAAAAAATTCAAGAATTTTTAGTGACTAATTTCGATAAAATAATAGCTTATCTAAATTTAGACAAGCCTGTAAAAAATAAACCGAAATTTAAACCACTTTTCTTTGTATCAAACACGGGATCTTCTGTATCTGAAGTTATTTCAGATAATACGGAATCTAATGGAAATATTCTCAATATAACAATAAATAGCATGAAATAAGATGAATAATCCTAGTTATTTTTTTTTAAATTGATTAAAAGAGTTTAAAAATCATTCGTCAATTAAAGTAAACTAATGAAAATGTCTGATCCGGATTAGCCATTAATACATTGCCTCGATTAGCATGCCAATCGCTTAACACAAAACGCTTAATCCAAATGTTTTCTGTTGATTTTATTAGTTGAATACTAGGTAAATGCGTGTGGCCATGAATAATTTGTTGTGTGCCTGGATAGTGTTTCAAGCACGTTAACAAATCCGGCAAAACAACATCATATTTAGCCTTATCCATAGGCATGCCTGAATGCTCTTGGCTACGTAAATAGTTGGCAATTTTTTGGCGCCACACTAAGGGCAACTGTAAAAATAAAAACTGCCAGATGCGTAAACGCGACCAGCGTCGATAACGCTGGTAATCTTTGTCTAAACTGCAGAAACTATCGCCATGTGTGAGTAGGGTTGAATTTCCATACAGATTGATTATCGTCGGATCAGCGAGATAGCGGCAACCACTTTGCTGAATAAAACGTTTACCGATAAGGAAGTCGCGATTCCCGGGCAAGAAATAGGTGGCTACGCCACTTCCGGTTAATTCGGCGAGTGCCGCTACAATTGTCGTATTGTATAGGTTTATATTATCGTCACCTACCCAGGTTTCAAATAGATCGCCTAATATATATAAAGCTTCAGCCTCCCTGGCTTGCTGGTGTAAAAAATCCAGAAACAACTGCGTTATTTCAGGTTGGTCGCTACTGAGGTGTAAATCGGATATAAAAAGAGTCGACATAGGCTTAATCATAGCTTAAGTGATAAATTAGTTTATAGTGGTACTTTTAAAATACGTATTTTTAAATTAAGTTATCAATCCTGGACTAAGTTATCAAATTTTAAACAAGTAGTTGATTATGAAAACTCGTTTTGCACCTAGCCCTACCGGCTATATCCATTTAGGTAATGCCAGAACCGCTTTATTTAATTTTTTATTCGCGCATTCACAAGCCGGTTGTTTTTTATTACGGATAGAAGATAGCGATGCGACGCGTTCATTGCTGACGCTCGCTAAAGAATTAGAAGAAGACTTACTTTGGTTAGGTTTACCTTGGCAAGAAGGTCCTGGTCAAGAAAAAGGTCTCGGTCCTTATTATCAATCTGAACGACAAGCAATCTATACAGTTTACTATGAACAATTAGTGAATCTGGGTCGTGCATATCCTTGTTTTTGCAGCGAATCAGAGTTGCTAATGATGCGCAAGCTTCAATTAGCATCGGGTAAACCGCCGCGTTATAGTGGTCAATGTCGACAATTAACAGCAGAGCAAATTGCCGAGAAAAAAGCGCAAGGAAAGCTTGCAAGTTTGCGCTTTCATGTTCTGCCGAAACAAGTTATTCGATTCGATGATTTTGTTAAAGGCGAGCAAAGCTTTGTCAGTGATGATATTGGCGATTTCGTGATTCAACGCAGTGATGGTTCTGCGGCATTTTTCTTTTGTAATGCCATTGATGATGCTTTAATGAAAGTGACGCATGTACTGCGTGGTGAGGATCATTTAACGAATACACCCCGCCAAATCATGTTATTACAGGCCTTAAGTTTAACTATTCCGGTGTATGGTCATATGGCATTAATTGTCGGTGAGGATGGTGCCCCCTTATCAAAACGGCATGGAAGTTTTAGTATTAAAACTTTGCGGGAAGCAGGCTATTTTGCCGAAGCCTTGCAAAATTACTTAGCACGTTTAGGCCACACCTATACCAATCCGAATTTTCTGGATATTCATGCCTTAGCAGAACAATTTTCACTCAGTCGACTCGGTAAATCTCCTGCGCGTTATGACCAAACCCAATTATTGCACTGGCAAAAACAGGCCTTATTACATATTTCAAATGATAAACTAGGCATCTGGTTGGAAGCTAAAATACAAAATTTAGTGCCAGATGCAGTTAAATTAAATTTTATTGAACTAATGCGCGGGACGATCTGTTTTCCTGAAGAAGCAGTCACATGGGCGACTATTTTATTTGGCGAAGCCAGCGCGTTAAACTTCTCCACCGATATCAAGATTTTTTTACGCGAAGTCGATCCTATGTATTGGCAGACACTCTTAACATTATTGGATGAAGAAAATTCTGATTTTAAAGTCTTAATAAAACAGTTACAACAAAAATTAAATCTTAAAGGTAAAGCCTTGTTTACACCATTACGTTTGGCACTGACCGGACGTCATGATGGCCCTGAGCTGGCAAAGTTATTTAGCCTATTAGGTAATGAAAAAATTCGTGAGAGAATACTCTATGCTAAAAATTTATAATACATTGACGCAAAAAAAAGAAAAATTTACACCGATGCATGCCAAGAAAGTGGGTATGTATGTCTGTGGCATGACAGTGTATGATTTGTGTCATATTGGTCATGCGCGCGTATTAGTGGCGTTTGATGTGATGTTACGTTATCTCACTATGCAAGGTTATCAGGTGAATTATGTGCGTAATATCACTGATATTGATGATAAAATCATCAAACGCGCACAAGAGAATAATGAAAGTATGTCAGAATTGACACAGCGCATGATAACCGCAATGCATGAAGATTTTGCACAGCTAGCTATTCTGCCACCCACGCATGAACCTAGAGCGACCGATGCTATCTCACAGATGTTAGATTTGATTCAAATCTTGCTCGATAAAAATTATGCCTATCAAGCCGATAATGGTGATATTTGTTATTCGGTAGAAAAATTTAAAAACTATGGTGAATTAGCCCATCAAAATTTGGAAAAATTACGCAGTGGTTCGCGCGTCGCTATCGATGTTACAAAAAAAGATCCATTAGACTTTGTGCTATGGAAAAAAGCGAAACCGAATGAACCCAGTTGGGAATCTCCCTGGGGAGCAGGACGTCCCGGTTGGCATATTGAATGTTCGGCAATGTCGATGGCGGCCCTAGGTGAACATTTTGATATCCATGGGGGCGGTTTAGATTTAGTGTTTCCACATCATCAAAATGAAATTGCACAATCCGAAGGGGCGACCGATCACAAGTTTGTTAATACCTGGATCCATGTTGGTTTCGTACAAACCAATCGGCAAAAAATGTCAAAGTCTTTAGGCAATTTTTTTACGTTGCGTGATGTGTTAAAACAATATCCTGCAGAAGTTATTCGTTATTTCTTAGTCTCAAGTCATCATCGTAGTCCGATACAATATAGCCAAGAAAATTTAAAAACAGCGCAGGCGGCTTTACAACGTTTGTACACTAGTTTACGCGGCTTGGTGAGTAAAGCGCCGAAAACTTATGTTGCTGAACCATTCCAAGGAGAATATCTAGAAAGATTTCAAGCGGCAATGGATGATGATTTTAATACACCGGATGCCTTGTCAGTGTTATTTGATTTAGCCCGAGAAATCAATCGTTTGCGTGAAAAGGATAATACCGAGGCGCAGGATCATGCGAAATGTTTACAATATCTGGCGAGTATTTTAGGTATTTTGCAACAGGATCCAGAACATTTTTTAAAGCTTGGCTTGCAACAAGAGACAGCAAATGAAGAAAAAATCAAAGACTTAATTACCGCACGTAATCAAGCACGAGCAGCTAAAAATTGGCAAGAAGCGGATAGAATACGCGATGAACTATTGAGTTTAGGTGTGGCATTAGAAGATACTGCTACGGGCACTGAATGGCGATGTAAGTAAAATCTCAGTTAATTTCTATCATAAATTGAAATTAATTCATCCAAGGTACTACTAATGTAAGATCTTCCTCGGCTAATAAGGCCTTATTAGTTGCTTGGTTGATGAAATTTTTTAGATAGTTTTTTTCTAGATTGAACTCATGCATATGTGCTTTTAAAAATTTTGAAATAAGCTCAGCAGATTTATGTTGGTGTTTTAAACTTAATGTTAATAAATTTATTGTGTTGCTTGTCGGTTTTCGAAATAGTGTTGTGACGGATTGAAATTTGCTGGAATTTTCAAATAATAGTTTAAGTTCATGGGCAAATAAGCCAAAATGTTGATCGATAAAATCTAAAATAATTTCCAAGGAATCAGGTTGAAAACGCGCTGCATAATGTAAGCAGGTGTAATCATGTTTGTTTTTTTGCAAGATAATTTTTTTAATGGTTTCTGCATCAAAACTATCAGAATGTTCGTTAATAAAATCTAAAATAAGCTTTAAATTAGCGGGTTGTCGATAAGCCATACTTAAAAGATTCCAACCATTTGAATTTTGTTGTAGCAATAATTGTTGCAAGCTTGCCCTATCAAATAGTTCAATATGCTGACTAAAAAATTTAAAGATGCTATCGACTGCTTCAGCAGATTGATAATGAACGGCCAGCTGTAAAAAATTCTCTTGAGCTTGATTTTGCGCTAAAAATAAGTCATTCAATGCAGTAGTATCAAATTGATCAATATGTTTCTGAATAAACTCTAAAATTAATTTCAAATTGGTAGAATTACTACAAGCGACGTTATGTAAACAATGCCACCCTTTTGCATTTTGATCTGAAAAAAAATTTTGTAGAACTTGAAAATCTAGTTGTTTAATATGTTTACTTATAAAATCTAAAATGCTGTTTAATGCGTTTTTATTAGATCGATTGGCCAAGTACAATAAATGTTTGGTATGCGTGTTATTTAAAATAATTTCTAACCATTTTTTATTGTTAGAAAATTGAAATTTTTCACTGATAAAATCTAAAAAATTATTTATTTGATTCTCAGATTGATAACGAATGAGTATTTGTAAAAAATTCCATCCAGAATCATTTTGTTTATAGAGAATTGTGCGGAAAATTTCATAATCGAAATAACAAGGATTTCGATTTATAAAATCAAATATACATGATATAGCATCAGTTTGGTGTCTAGCTGCTAAACTTAAAATATTCCAGCCATCATTATTTTGTTGAATAAATAATGCAGATATTTTTTCTTTTTCAATTTGATCAATGTATTTATTTAAGAAATGTAAAATAAGCGTGATTGTTTTTTTATGATATCGTGCTGCAAACATTAATAGATCATTGTCTTTGCTATTTTTTTGGAATAGCAGGTGCAAAAATAATTTTTGAGTGTGCCTACTCGGCGTATTAAAAAGAAGATTAAAAAAGTCTTTGGTTATTTCAGGAGAATATCTGACCGATTTTAATAGTAAATTATGATTAACGTCTGTTATGCAATTTTTTGTGCCGACAATGATCTTACGCAAAATAAATTCTTTATCTTGGGAAAACAACGATAAATAAATTTGATTCTCTTTTTTTAAGAATTCATTATCTATTATGTTATTTTTTGATTTATTTTCTAGAAAACTTAAAAAATTATCAATATTTTTTATTATGATAGGGATTTTTATGATTTTCTCCCAGTAATCAGGAAATTTACCATGGATTAAAATTAAATCTTCAATCAATGCAGCATAATTTCCCCCATTAATGTAATAATTAAAAAATTTAAGCTCCTGTTCTGGATTCGCATTTTTAATTTTTAAAGATTGAAAATAAGCATATTCTATCAAGTTGGCTGGTTCGGGTGCGTAAGTATAATAGCTTTCCTCAATTAATTTTTGAAAAAAAAGCTGTCGAATTAGCGGCCAATTTAAATCATAAATCCTCGTAGGGTCGCCAAATTCGTCAAACGTATCTAGAATAAAAAGGGGCTGTAGTTTATTGCTGTTTGGTTTTGCAGGATTAGTTATAAAGTTTTGTATAATTTTCAACATACTTTCTGCAGGGCCAATGGCATATCCCGTTTTCTCAGAACCTGTGTAACCTGACTGATTTAAAATAAATTGTAATTGTTCGGCTAATAAAAAAGGAATTGTTAATGGGGTATAATGCTTGGGAAATTCACTCTGCAAACGTTCGCGTATGGTTTGGCCGGATAACTTACTTTTATAGCGATCCTTTTGTATATGAGGTTCTATACCTAAACCTTGCTTTTTTGCAATTCGATATACACGATCAACAACATGAACCTGAAATATTGCTGGAACAGAAACCATTAAATTATAAGCAATTTCTTGAACTATATTTTTTCTAACCAAATATAATAACTGTTCGAGAGTGTCGGGTATTTGCAAAGAATTTACCAGCTTATTGACACGAATGTGAAAGCCAGGTGTACATTGCTCGATATTTTCTGTTAATCCTAGCAATAGTAATTGAATTGATTCATGTTTTAATGTTTTCGAGTGTAAATGACCTGAAATTTGATAAAAAATAAATGATAATTGTTTGAGTAATACCGCTTTAAGTTTATACTTAGAACTAGTTCCGACATGTTTTAAAAAAATGTTTTTTTCTAAGTTGGGTTTAATTCGGCGACATTGCTTTTCTAACTCGCTTAACCAATCCTTTGGTAGTTGGAGATCATCGATTGCTAGAGTCGATGGAGGTGTGTTTTGAAAACATTTATCAAGGTTTAAAGCAGAATTAAATACATAGGAAGTAAGCATGGATCTTAATATTTTTAAATTTATAAATCGATAGTTACTTCCTTGTTATTAAAGTGAGCTAATAGGTTAATAATAAATGAATTCGTACTATAAATTAGATTTCTTAGCTAAAGCTTAAGAGATTGATTTAAAAAATAAATAGATAGTAAATATTTTAATAATAAATTTCATTTTTGGTGGAATTTTTATGATTAATAAAACATAGCCTTTTCAAGGGTTTTTAATACCGAAATACAAAAAAATCTGCGGGATTGAGAAAATTATTTATTTTTTCTTGGAATTTTTAATATCAATATGAGGGTAATCAATGCAAGAAATGCTGCGACAAACATAGTGATGCTAAATGCGCTAGTATACGCTTGAGCGGCTGCGGTTTTTAATAATTGCAGATTTTGTTGTGATAGATGACTGACGGCTTGCATCGCGCGTTGTGATTGTACTAATAAACCATCAATTTGATATTCCTTTAGAGAAGATAAAGGGGCGGTGCTGTGCTTTAAAAAAGAGCTAAGTTGCCATTTGTTTAAACTACCTAATAGCCCGGCTAAAACTGCTAAACCTATGGTAATGCCAAATTGACGCGAGCAATTCATGATGGCGCTGGCAATGCCGCGCTGTTCAACTTTGACCATATTCATCACCGTTACCATAATGCCAGATAACATCAAAGGAGATCCAATACCAAAGCCGAGTAAACCAGGAAATAAAATAGGGTAGGTTTGATATGAACTAAAAATACCTATCCAAATAATACTTAATACGATGAATAGAACACCGGAGAACATCGGTAGTATAGCTCCATATTTATCGCGTAAATAACCACCGACTGGTGCCATAATAATAACGGGTAACATTGCCGGTAATAGCAATACACCGGCTTTCAAAGCGGTGAAATGTAACACATTTTGTAAAAATATTGACCAAAATACAAATACAATACCTACGGCCTGAATAATCATCAATACACTGAATAAAATGGAAAAAGTTAGATTTTTAAATAGGTCCATTTCAATCAATGGATTGCTGATTTTATTTTCCCATACAATAAAAACACCAAGACTAACAGTACTTAATAGTAATAACCCAAGGATCGGAAAAGAAGTCCAACCCCAATTTGGTCCTTCCATAAAACTTAATACAAAGCCACCAATAAAAAGTAATGAGATAAAAAAACCAAGCCAATCAAGATTCAATTTTTCGGACCGTTGCCATTTTGGAACAGAAAAAATTGCTAAAAAAATACTAATTAATGCAATCGGGAAATTAACCCAAAACACGGCTCTCCAGCTAAAGACTTGAGTTAAGAGTCCACCTAACAAAGGTCCTAAAGCGAGAAAGATAGCCGCTAGCGCAACATAAATTCCTAAGGCTTTACCACGTTCTTTATCCGGGAAGGCATTGGTGACTAAAGTATTGGTCGAGGGCATCATAAAGGCAGCACCGATGCCTTGTATCCCGCGCATGATGATTAGCCATGCACCTGACTCGGCTAGGGCGCATAACACGGATGCAATAATGAAAACATGCACCCCAAATAAAAAAGCGCGTTTATGGCCGAGTCTATCGCCTATTGTTCCACCCAATAGAATAGTGGCACTTATCGCTAATAGATAAGCATTGATTATCCATTGGGTCAGGCTATTGCTGAGATTAAGTTCGCGTTGCATGGCGGGTAAAGCCACAGCTAAGGCTGTTTGGTCAATAAATACCAGGGCCAAGGCACTTGACATGGCGAGCAGGACCCACCATTTTCGATTTTTTTCTGAAAATTTAATCATGATATTTCTTCTTAGCCATTAAAAATAGACTATCCTTTTAATAAGAGTAACGCTTTCTTAAAAAGCGAAAGAACCGCCCTCAAAAAGCGGAAGGAGCCATTATGCGTATACTCATAAGATTTGGTTTATTGATTGCATTACTGGTTGTGTTCTTAATTATGCATGGTGATAGTTTTGCCGCGCGCGGTTGGTTGTTACAAAGTTTATGTAATGATCCTCGACTTTATTGTTTGGTCGTAGCGAGAGGAGAAACTTGGTATACCTTATTTCCTAATCCACAACGACGCGAATTGGTGCAACGTATTAACCGTATGAATACGGGTATATGGCCTGGAATGAGAATCGCAGCACCACGAAATCTCGACGCAACTAATTGGATGGAGTATACACCATTTTCACCTTATAGAACGCCTTCCGGAAGAAAAATGATCGTTTACTCTCCGGCATTGAATGCCTGGGCGGCTTATGGACCAGCGGGAAATATTATTCGCTGGGGACCGGCATCGAGTGGACAAAATTGGTGTCCGGATTTAGGTAGACCCTGTCATACCCCTTCTGGCACATTCAAAATCTATGAAAAACGGGGAGGGGGTTGTAGGTCTACTAAATTTCCTAAGCCTTATGGTGGGGCACCAATGCCTTATTGCATGTTTTTTAAAGGCGGTTTTGCGATGCACGGTTCACGCGGCGTACCTGGTTATAATGCCAGTCACGGCTGTGTGCGCATGTTTGTTGACGATGCGTATTGGCTTAACAAAGAATTTGCAGATATTGGTACACAAGTGATAATTTTACCTTATCCTTCGAATCATGTTCAGGTCAGTGATGATGACGATGATGATGACGATGATATAATAAGCAGCAATGATGATTTCTTCGATTTATTCGACAATCAAATAGCGGATAACCAATTGGGAATCACCAGCGCTGTCGATGAGCAAGTTGCAGCGAGTAAAGATGATAAGAATCAAGCAGAACTGAAAAAGATCGAAGATGCGATTACTAATCATGCTTAATTTATGCTCTAGGAAAGTAGGATGGAAAATAAATTGATGTATCTGTCAGCAAGACAGGTTTAAATTGGTACACACGATTTTATTTTACTGAATACATTTATGTCCTTACCTGCTTTGGATCATTTTCTACCTTGGCTAAATCATTACGGTAGCCTAGCGATTTTTATTTGGTTTGCGTTAGGGATTTTTGCTTTACCGATCCCGGAAGAATCCTTGCTATTACTGCTGGGATTTTTAATGGCAAAAGGAAAACTGGCTATTCTTTCCAGTTTACTGGCAGCTTATGCAGGTAGTTGTTGCGGTATCAGCGGAAGTTATGGGCTGGGTCGGGCTACCGGTCATTTTTTGACACAAAGCTGGGGCCGCTATATTGGATTAACCGAAAAGCGTTATCAAGCTGCACATGATTGGTTTGAACGTTTTGGTAAATGGGCCTTAGTCATCGGTTATTTTGTTCCTGGGGTGCGTCATCTGACCGGTTATGTGGCGGGCGCATTAAAATTGCCGTTTCGCTATTTTGCAGTGTTTGCTTATTCGGGTGCCGTGTTATGGGTGAGTCTATTTATTGGTATCGGCTATCTTTTTCATGATCATTGGCACAGTGCGGCTGCGGCGTTGCATACACAGATTAGCTTCTTGTTAAAAACTTTTTTATAAAATTTCAGAATTCATTTAATAGCCAGGTTTATTCGAGAAATGATTATTTTTTCTTACGGAGCTCGAATCAGCGAATTCTCTGACTCAGCCGATAAGTTTTGGTTAAGTTTTGAAGAAAAAGGAGCAAAAGTAACTTTAATCTGTTCCAAATCTTCATAGGCAGATGAAAAAAATTTTTGTAATTGTTGAACAGTTTGATAACTGGTTGTTTCAAAGTTTGCAGGATAAAAAAGTTTTCTAATACAATTATAAATGAGCATAAATATGCCAATTAATAAGCGATAACGTGGTTCCTTTATAATATGTCCATTTTCATTGAGCCATTGTGTAAAAAAATCATTAATATAATTTTTGCTAGCTTGTGCTATAGGCGTATTTTTTAATTTATTTATTAAATCTTCCATTAGTGCTTGTTTTTCTCCATTTGGTTTTAAAAATAAATTGAATGAATAGATGGGTTTTTTAATACTGACTAACTCTAGTTTTCGTAGCAGACAATTTAAACTTTCTATCGCTTTTAGAAAAACAATATTATTTTTTTCATTTAAGAAAGGAAGTGGTGTTTTGTTAAATAATGGAGAGGGATAAAATTTTTTGAAAAAAAGACAAGCATCCCATACTGTCACAATAGTATTGTTTTCTTCAAATAAATTGAGGGTTTCTTTAGTTAAAATTAATTTTTGACCAATGTAACTCACTACATTTTCTGGAAGTTCATTTTTATAGGCTGCATTAATTTTTTCTTTGAATTTTTCGAGTTCAGTTGCATTAATAAAACGCAAATAATTGAGTAAATTTCCATGAACTTTAATTTCAAGTATGGACGAAGTATTATTAAGTGTTTTTATTATGCAAAAAGCGGCTTTTTCGCTTTGTTCAATGAAAAAATTCTTAAGAGAGTCAGCAAGGTAATTTTTAATTTTGTTTATTATTGAATCAGTACTTTCTGTATGAATAAATTGCAATAAATTGTTGACAAAATGGGGTAGTCGATCGAGATCGATATTGTCTAAAATGAGAGGGATTTTTTCCATTAAATCTTCTTTACTAATTTTGGATAAATCCAGTTCGTTAATGCGTTTAGATTCGTCTAAAAGTATAAAAGCGGAATAGAATGCGGTTTTTTCTGAATCGAACGAGTGAGAAAAAAGTTTTTCTTCAGGAAAATGTTGTTTGAAATTTTTCAAATCTTCCAAGTTATTAATAAGCTGAAGTCGCGCTTTTCGAGCAGACCATTTTTCTTGAATAGCTAAATAACGGGACTGTTTAGCCTCTAGTAGTTTAGCTATCTCTTGCTGAGATAGCTTGAATGAACTGGCTAATTGACTTAGGTACGCTTGATAAGCTTGAAATTCCTGATGAAGTAATTGAATCTTAGTATTTAAAAATTCTTGTATTTTATTTTTTATTTCTTTTAAAAATTTGCTGGAGTTTTCTAATTTTATTTGTTTTTTGAATTCAGACAATTCATCACAAATTGATTTGAAGTTGTGTGGTGTCATCGGAGAGAAAAATGTAGCACTATTAGATAAATGTTGGTAACGATCTAGCCAATCCTTAGTTGGCTCGCCGACATCGGTTTCGAGGATGTCAAATGCAGGATTGAAATTCTTGATTTTATTTTTGTAATCTTGATAATAATTGACTAAAATAATAATACTTTCTTGATAAAATGTATAAAATAAAACGCGATGATTATCATAATCAGTTTTAACTAATTTTATATTCAAATTTAATAAATGATTTTTAATTCTTTTCATTACTAATGAAAAAGCTTCTTCACGCGCAATAAAAATGAATTGACTGAGCTCAGGATCAACCTGATAAGAATTTTTTATAATTCCAAGAGCATTTTTAAAATTAACTATAAGCGGGGCATGGATTTCTAGTGATTGAATGCAAGCATTTAATTGCTCTTTTGCATTGCCTTCAATACCGAGTTCAGCCATTTGTAGCGATATACGAACTTTGAAATTATCAAAAAGGTCTTCAGTGACTTCTTTGAAATATTTGGAAAAATGTGAAAGAAACAAATTTACTAATTCCGTTTGGTATTTTTCTTGCTGTTTGTTATAATTATCGAAACTTTTTTCAAGCGCGATGCTTGATTCAGTTATACTGGTTTGGTTTTGCTTCTTAAAATCATCGATTTGCTTCCTAAGCTTAGCCAACATAAACAGTTGTTCTTCAGATGTACCATTAATCAGTTCTTTTGCGGCTTTTTCAAAAGCAGGCATTGCGTAAAAATGTTTTAACGCACTGTTAAATTCATTAATAGAAGTACTTTTTTTAAGTATTGATTCAAATTGATTCTCATATGCCTTGGTTTGCAATTGTCTAAAGCAGATAGAAGGAAGCTTATTGTTTGATAGTGGCATTGAGACCTCATTTTTTATTATTAATGAAGGTATTCCTTGAGTTTTACTTTTCTCCTAAAAAATAAAATTTTTATTATTTAAGCAGTATATTCTTTTAAGCTTAAACTTAAATTAAGGGTTTATTTAGGATTAATTAGGGGCTCAGGTGAATCACTTAAAATCTTGAGAAAAGGGATGAAGAAGATTTATTCATCTCGCAATTCGGTACTATAATTTCAGAAGAACCTAATTCTAATTCACAAGAGTCTCAGCTTTCTCGTGCATATGCTAGTCGAATGCATTATTCACGACTTAATTCAAAAATTTATTAGGCACTAATTAACAAGAGAAGAATATTTTTTCTTTTAACGCTATGACTCCATATTATTGTTAAAGACATATAGTGAAGCCCTCTATTAAATGGGCTTTGCGCATCGCATCTCTAATACAAAAATGCAAATACTAACCAAAAATCTATTAACTAGCGAATCTTGGGCGATTGTTAGTAATATTATTCAAGGGCTTAATTTGAGATTTATTTTGATTTATAGGTTTGAAAAAACTATTTTTTTTATCGGTTTTGGGGGGGAGAGGTGGAGGAGAATTTTGCGGGTTCTGTACTTTAGGTGAATTTGCTTCTTTATTTTCATTTACTTTAATTTTTTGGTGCGGCAAAGGAGGAATACGTTGATGATCTTGTTTACGATTTTTTTTGGGGGGAAGAGGTGGAGGAGAATTTTGCGGGTTCTGTACTTTAAGTGAATTTGCTTCTTTTATAGTAATAAAAAAATCATTTAATAAATCATTAATTTGTGAGCTAGTTACTAATGTTTTAAACTTCTCTAATAAAGAATTCGCTTTTTCTTTATCTTTCTCGTTTTTTATTTGCATAATACAAGGTGAAAGTTCATCCAATATTTTTTTTATATTTTGTAGTCTTACTCGGAGCAATTCTATATCAACAACATCAGAGATATTTGTTGAATTCACAGGATTAAAAATAATTTTCTCTAATCTTAAAAATTTATCGAAAATTGAGGTGTTTTTAAATAATTGCTTTATTTTTACCAATTTTTGAATGAATTCATTTTCTATTTTGACTAAGCCGTTATTTAAATCTAGAAAGCTGCGATGTATATCCCCAGTTTTTTCTTGATCGGAAGCTTTTTTACGTAATTCCATCAAATGTTTCAGAAAATCAAGTTTTAAATGAATGCTCTGAAGTTTTGCTTGTATAGGTTTAATGTTAGGATGATTAGAGTTTAATAAACGGGTTATTTCTTGCATCATACCTTGAATTCTAGAAGTATTATTACGATAAGTACTAAAATAGGTTGAGAATAACTCACCTTGATATTTTACTGATCTGATTTTTTCTAAAATTTCAAAATCACTGTTTAAGCAATTAATAGTGCCTCTAATTTGCTCGAGAAGGATTGTTTTAATTTTGCCTATAGGATTTTTTCTAGTTGTATCTGGGTTAGATGTTATTAGGTTTTCTTTTTGGTTTTTAATGGGATCAAGATTCTGATTTTCTAATTTTAAATGAGTAGCCGTTAATAAGGCTATTTTTGCCGTAGTTAAACGAGAACGAATCTTGCCCAGATCAGTAAATAGACAAGCTTCTCTAGATTGTTTGGATTGTAGAACTTTTAAAACGATGTCTAGATAGATTATAGTATGTAAATAAGATGATTTTTTATCATTTTCATCTTTTAGGTCCAGATCAATCAATTTGGCGATTTTGCTTTTTAATTTATTGAAATTTTTCTTAGGAAACTCTAAAGTAATAAGAAAGTATGTATTGAGTATCGTTTGCTTTAATTCTTGGCATCCTCTATAAGAACAATCTTTTTCTCCTTTTGAATTTTGAAGAATATTTGTAACATATAATAGATGTTCTTTAGTCAGTTCAACGGATTGAGCCATATTTTTAATGAATTTTAAAAACTCATTTCTAAGCGGTTCATTTTTGATTAAATAAACCTTATCCGTGAAGTGTTCATCTAATGTCCGAGATAGCTGCGTTAAAAAACCAAGTAGCTGAATTTTCTCAGCTAAACTTTTTGCAGGTTTAGTAAAAAGAAGATCATAACTAGCAAAAGCTATATTATTAAAATCTTCAATTAAATTTTTTAAATCTAATTTTTTTATGTCATTGCTGTTTAAAGCCATTATCAGGGTTTTTAATTTTTTTATATTTGTTATAAGAATATTATTTAGAGGTAATACTAAAGTATAAGATGATAAAAAATCATGAAGGTATTTTTCAAAATTATCCTCATCGTATAATAGGCTTATTTGCTTAACAATATATTCTAAATGTAATTGAAGTTCGTTGACCTTAGTGAAATCAAGCAAAGATTTTTTTTTAAGTAGCTTTAATTTATTTTCATCAAAATCTTTTATTTTATTTTTTATGTTATCCAGTTCTTTCTTTTCTAAACAGCAGTTATATTTTATTTTTTCATTCAGAAAATTTCTAAAGCTTATTAGGTACTTTTCAAAATAAGAATCTTTAAGTGACTTTAATTCAGCCACGTCAAGATATTTTTTTAAATGGGTTCTTAAATCGTCTTTCATAAATTCTTCTATGGGTCCTTGTTTCACATTCTCCTTTAAAATTTGTAACATTTTGTTAATAATATAATTACTCGAAATAACAGTTAAATTTATAGATTCAATAATATGCTCATTTATTTCACTTTGACATTCTGAATTTACCGTAAGTTTTTTTAAGAAATCAGATAATAAAATCTTGATTTTTTTTAGCTCTTGCTCAGAAGTAGTTTGCTTGATATTTCCTATATTTGCTTTTATTTGTTGTGAAAAGTTATTGATTGACTTTATGCTTTCTGACTTTTCTAGATATAATGCTTTAATCTGTAAGTCTAAATATTCCATGTTGAAGCATAGAGATCGAACATCAGTTATTTCGATTTGACTTGGTACGACCTGGCCTCGGTATCGAGTGTAAATCTGAGCGGCTCGCGGAGATTTTTCCAGCCCTTTTAATACATTGAAGGTAATATCTTGTACCCGGCACTTATTTATTTGTCCCATTTCGAGTTTATATCAATAAAATTGATATAAGATAGCATCCAAATCTTAAGTTTTTATTAACTATAAAAAAATTTGCCTCATCTCAAGAAAAAGGAAGAAAGGAAAGGATTGCTCACTGAGCCCTTGAAACTTTTATGGGCTAGCGACTCATGGACCCGCTATATCGCATCCAATGGAACTAATTCTCAATAAATTCAATCGCAGACGTTTCGAAAAATTCCCATTCACACCAGAGTGAGGTAAGTGGGAAATACAAACCACAGCGTACGGTCTGCTGCGTATCTAACAACAATGCGTGCGCATAATTATTAAGTTGTTGTTGATGTTGTTGCCTGGCTAAATTTAAAAATTCTTCGGGTTTATTGCCTTGATAGTCGGTAGTTTTATAATCAATAATCCAACGAATATTTTCCGCGTTTGAATTTTTGTCTATAAACGTTCGATCGATGACATAATTTTGCAACTCGCCTTTGAGTAGGGCAGTGATGGCATATTCTGATTGTGCAGCCTGATGGTGCTGGCCCAATATCCAACGCCCGCGGGGGTCGGCTAAAGTTTTTTCTAAACAGGCGTTCAGTTTTGCTAAGGCTTGTGGAATTTGTTCTGCAAGTAATCCGTTTTGTGCCAATAAACCCATTAACATGGCTTGTACAGAGCGTATTTTTTCTTTATTCCATTTCTGCAAATCCTCTTGACTGATTTGATATAGTAAACGATGGATTACCGTTCCTAATATCCGCTCGGGATGCAATTGCCAATGATAAGAATACCCTTGAGATTTTATCTCGGAAGATGTCACAAATTGATGAGGAATAGATTGCCAATCGGCCGGTAAACGTTTTAATAAACTTTGTGTGCGTATGGCTGGTGTATTTTTTACTGAAGCATGCGCTATCTGCTCCGGTTTGATATCCATAACAGGCCATAAATGACTTAATAAAGAATATGGAGCAGGGGATTTAAGTTCTCCTGAAGCGTCGCGGGTTAATGTGCCTAGTAAATGTAAAGACTGCTTGGCACGCGTGCAAGCGACGTATAATAAGCGGATTAACTCAGCTGCATTTTTTTGCTTTTCTTCACTAAAAAGATAATCGTAAATTAAATCTTGTTCTTCATGATTGGCTTTAATCGGTGCCAATAAAAAATCTTTTTTTTGTTGTGCAATGATTTTCTCACTCGATAATAATAATGGAGATTGCAGAGGGCGACCACGTCGATGCAAACCGGGTAAGATGACATGATCATATTCTAAGCCTTTGGCTTTATGGATGGTCATGATTTCGACGGCGTGTGCGGGAATGGCGGAAGTGGTTTGGGTATAAATATGACTTAACTCATCTTCTAGTTTAAAAAAATCCAATGCTCCGCCTTCCTGTTTAATTTTATTTTCTAGAAAATTTAAATACGTATGAATATGATCCATTTCTTCCCAGCTTGACAAGGTGGTTGGTCCGCCTAAGGCTAACCAAGTTTGCTTAGCCCATAAGGGTAGAGAAAGTCGACCTTGTTGTCGCAAACTTTGTCGTAAAATGGGCAGGATGCGACGTAAACGTTGTTTAGTATCTGCGCTGAGTGGAATTTCTTCAAATTGCTGTAGCTGTTGCCAAATAGTGAGTGATGGTTTTTTTTCATCATCATCATCCCATTGTGTAATTTGGTAGAGATCGTTTAACGATAAACCACAATAAGGCGAGCGTAATAAGGCGAGCCAAGCGACTCTATCCCCTAAGTGATGCAGCGCACGGGTTAAAGCTAATAGATCGCATACGGCTGATTTTTCGGCGAGACTATCAATCTCTACCGCTTGATAAGCAATCGACGCGCGCTGCAAAGCTGGTAAAATACTGCTTAAATGACTTCGTGCACGGACTAAAACCACAATAGAAGTTTGGCTATCTTTACACTGAATTTTTTGAATAATTTTTATGATCTGTTCAGCTTCTGCGGATTCTGCTAAGACTGCATCATCTGCTTGCTGCCAGTAGGTACAAACGGCAGCGTTACTTTGTTGTGCTTGTGAGTAAGCGCTTGCAGGAGAGAAACAAATAGTGTCGTGTTGCAGATCCTGAGTGTTTGGCAGTAATTGGCTAAACTGTTGATTTACCCAATCGATAATGCCAGGGGTAGAACGAAAATTAACTGACAAACTTAAAGCTTGCAGTTGCATCGTGCCAATACCGTATTGTTGCACCTGTAAAAATAAACCGACTTCGGCTTTGCGAAATCGATAGATGGATTGCATAGGATCGCCGACTAAAAATAAACTGCGACCCTCTTGATTCTGCCAACCGGCGGTTAATTTTTCGATTAAATTCAATTGTGTATTGGAGGTATCTTGAAATTCATCCACAAGTAGATGTTGGATTTGATAGTCTAAGGCGAGTGCTAAATCACTGGGATTCTCGGTCTGACCTAAAGCTGCGCTAGCCGCGAGTAAGATTTCAGTGTAATCGATTTTTTGTTGTTGTTGGAAAATAATTTTTAAATGGGCTACCAATATCGGTAATAATTCAAAGAGTGATTTAAGAATCTGCCATTGTGTCTCCGTATAATGCAAAGGGGGGGCTTGTTTTAAAGCGATTAAGGTTTCTTGTACTAAATCTTGTTGACTTAAATGGTCAATTAAATTCAAACATTGTTTTTTTAGTGTTTGAATCTCTGTTTGTGCCACTTTATTTTTTATTTCGCTGGTAGCAGCAAAACCTTCAGTTTTTCGTAGTTGTTTGCGCCAAGTATTTGATTCAGTGAGTAATAACTGGCTCACTGCTTGCCAAAAGTTTAAATCATCATACTGAGCTAAAGGTGTTCGCTGGCGCTGCTGTAAGGAAAAATTTAGAATTTGTAAAAGTTCTTTGGCGATGTCTTTGCAAATTAATCGATTTAATTTTTCGACTAATACTTGATTAATGTTAAATAAAGTGTGTTCTAAATCTTCGCGTAAATGGTGTTGGTGTTGCAGTAAATAATTTAACCATTGTTCACGTCGAGCTAACATAGGAATCAATAAATTTTCTACACGTTGAAAATCATTATCTAAATGACTCAACAAATGACTTAATGCGACCTGCCAGGGCAATGGTTCTTCCAGTTGCTTGAGTAATTCTTGGATAGCTGAACGATATAAATACTCAGGATGATCAACCGGCATTAATTTTTCACCTAATCCAGCGAGTAAAGGCATTTGTCTGATTAAGGATAGGCAAAAACTATCGATGGTCAGTATACGCAATCGATTGGGATTGCTTAATAAGTTCCAGCCTAAAGCTTGATCCTGTGTTAATACTTTTTTGGCCAAATGATAACGTTCAGTATCTTTCCCAGTAGGTATTGTGGGGCTTAGTGCGAGTTCTAAGGCCTGCATGATGCGTAAACGCATTTCGTTTGCGGCTTTACGTGTGAACGTAATGGCAATGATGGCTTCTGGTACGGCGACACAGGTTAGCAACACCAAAAAACGACGTACTAATAATTCTGTTTTTCCAGAGCCGGCAGGTGCTTGCACAATAAATGATTGATTGGGATCGAGCGCTTGCTGGCGTTGTTTGGCATCGGCTAAGTGTTGTGATGGAGACTTCATATTATGTCTGTGTAATTTGCAAGTGATTAACACGACATAGCAATTGCAGATCGCATTGTCGACAGGTACTAGGACCGTGTTTCGGATTAACATCGGCAACACCCTGTTGGAATTCTATAGCGAGTTTTTCCAAAGCAATTTGCCAATGCTTAAGTAGATCCGACCATTGACTTATGTTCTGTGAGTTTTTTAATTTTTTTAAGGGTATAAGTTGATGCATAGCCGTTTCTTCTGCACTTAAGCCCTGTAGCGTAATCTTATTACTGCGTAGATGCATGATGGCAAAGCTGCGTACCGTTTCGGAATAGCTTAAACAGTATAACGGTAACTGTGGATAATCACAGCGTTCTTCTAGCCAATCTATTTTACTAGGTATACCTGTTTTGTAATCAATAATCATGCGGTGTGTTGCGTTAAGTTGATCGATACGATCAATCCTTAATGTCAGAGATACTTTAGCTAGCGTGAGTTGTCTTTTTGTTTCATGTTGTGTTTGTATAAAAATGGGGCGTTGTTTTTCTAAAGTGACGATATTTTTTAATAAAGTTTGCAAACGACGGCGTTCAATGTCGATAAAATGAGTTTTAAAAACCATCGGCTGTTTTTTACTAAATAAACGTAAGCAATGGTCAATAGCGGTATTAATGAGTTGATCCAAAGCACTCGATGTTTGTGCTAATAAGGTTTTTTGATCCTTTACTTCATTCCAAAATTTTTCCAACACCTGATGTAATAGTATGCCACGATCGCGCGCGTTGAGTCCGTTTTGTGGAAAAGAATGAAACTGCGCTTGCAAGCGCCAGCGTGCATAGGCTTGAAATGGACATGCGGCTTGCGATTGCAAAAGTTGTGTACCCGCACTAAAACTTTCTTCAGGAGAAAATGGCAGTGTTTCATCCGTATAATATTCCCATTGTTGTGTGTGCATTATTTTTTTTGCTAAAGCTTGATAGGAAGGTAGCTTTAGATCGCCTAATTTGATTTCTGTTAGGGTTTTAATTAAGACACTGGGCCGTAAAATCTGATCCAAATGCTGTGCTGGATAACTGAAAATTATGTTTTTTGTACAGCCAATTAAGTTTTTCGTTAGCAAGGAAGCAAAATAATATTCTCGTTCATTCGAGCCGTAAGGGATTTGATGTATACGCTGCAAAGCATAAGGAATGAATGGATTAGGTTGAGCGGCGGCTGGCCAAGTTCTATCGTCAAGTCCCATCACCCACAAATCATCAAAATACATACCGGCGCTATCCAGTAAACCCAACACTTGAATCGGTGGTTCATGCAAGGTTTTGGTTTGGAATATGGAATTGCTAAGTAATTCATGTAATTGTTGTAATGCTTGCGCTTGTGAAAGATCACCGAGAATAAAATCTAAATCTGCAAGCTCTGTCAGTAACTCTGACCAGCATTCCAGCAATTGAAATTCACTACTGATTAAAGAGCGTTCACCAGGCCATGCTAAAGTTTGAAGCTTTTTAGCAAAATATTTCGACCAAAAACTAGGTTTCGCTAAAAAATTAACAGAATATTTTTTTAGCAAGTGATTTAGGTTAGTAATTAAATTCCTTAGCAATGGGCAAGCGTGTTGACCGCTTACTTTAAGCAGCTGTTCTAAGCTCAATCTATTTTCTGCAGTATTACGTAGCGTGATATCAAGTTGTGTACGTGATACTTGTTCTTGTTGCGACCCTCCTAAGTAAGGTGAGAGTAATAACTGATTAATTTGCTGAAATGAATTGATCTCATCTAAGCTAAGAATAAGCATGGCTGTTTGAATTAAAGGAAATTCTAACAAGCCATTACCTGCAGCGATGTTAAAAGGGGGAGGATTCACATTATTCGGCGCTAATTCGCTGAATATATCAGTGAATGTGTTGAGTAACTGTGCGCGTTGCTCGACTAGATTTGGAATCACACAGGCGATATTTTTTGCTCCTAGTTGCCAGGATTGATAGGCCCAAAGCGCCATGTGTTGAGATTCAGTTTCTTTGTCTGTTAAACAGAGACGTTGTTGTTTTGTTTGTAAATGCACCGGTGCGAAATAATAAAGTTGACAGTGCTGTTCTTCTAAGACGCTGAGCAGTTTTTTATATTGTGGATTTATTTCATTAAAGCCAATTAGAAAAATTCGTGATGGAGGTTTTAAAATTTTCTTGTTAAACAAAAGCGTTAAATGATTGAGTGCACTGGATAAATCAACATAAGCATGGTCTTGGCAAAAACTTACGAAATCAATGGCCCAGGTTTGCCAGGTTTCAGTTTCATTGCTTTGTTTAAAATGCGTTGTTTGATAATCAAGTTGCGCTTGTTGAAGTAATTGCCAAGCTTGCTGAGCATTTTTGGCGGTATCCGTGTTACCTAAAAAAGAATAAAAAGATTGCTGAATGATGGTTTTCCATATTAGGCATTCTTGTTGCTTATTGAGTAAACGCAAAGGAAAAACTTTTTGTTCGATGAATTGTTTTTCCCAAAGTATTTCTAACCAACGTGTGAAAGTAAAAATTTGTGGTGTGCACCAAACATTTTTTTTTTGCGTTTGTTGATACTGTGCATAAGCTTTATGTAAAAAAGGAATTAAGCGTTTATTACCCGTCAGTAATAGATCCTCTGGATTTAACTGTTTGAAAAGTTTGTTATAAATTTCCATAGACTACCTATTGACAAGCTTAAGTTTAGCTAAGAATGGTCAGGACTTTTGCACAAGTCGACTTAATTTAATTTATTCTGTGTAATCTTAACAGCATTAAATATAATTTTCTGATTGACAGGAACTAACTATTTGAAAAAAGGAGTTTTTTATCTTTTGTTTAAAGCTTGTACAAATTGTAACGATGACTTATAAATCAAGGTTTTTACTAGCTTCCCCCAACTCTGTCCACAAAGTTATTCACAGAATCTGTGGGTAAACATGAATTTGTAATCCTAATGCCTAATAATTAAACATTTTTATGGTTATGCGACAGGTTTCAAAGATGCGGAATCTATTTGCTAATTTCCATAAGTAAAACTATACTCGTGACTTCGGTAGCGAAAGCCAAACGTTGCAAAGGAGTTTTCAGCGTGTTCTTAAGAGGAATGGCCTTAATTTTTGCTATTGTTTTTATTCTTTTAGGCATATTGGGCTTTATTCCACCTATTACACCTAACCATGTGTTGTTCAAATTTTTTACGGTTGGGATTTTATTGAGTATTTTCTATATTGTAATCGGTTTGCTGGCTTTATCCGCTAGCGGTTCAATGTTTTATGCACGTTTGTATTTTAAATTTTTTGGTATAATCTTTGCTGCTATTGCGATTTGGGGTTTCGCCATGAATGGCGATTTGAGGCTAGCACATATCACTATTTCGGATAGTTTCTTTTATCTTCTGGCTGCTATCATTGCGCTGTATTTGGGTTTTACCAGTAAATTGCCTCGATCTTATGCACATTAATGGAAATTTCGAGAAATTAAAAAATTAAGCCACTGCACGCATTTTTGAACAGATAGCATCGTTTTCCAAATTAGATTCAACAACACCTTCAGCTTCGAGCAGGTCAATTTGTTGGTAAGCAGCAAATAAATTACCGAGTCTAGCCTCTGTAAGGGCAGGATATTGGTGTTTGAGTTGAAATAAGTTTACTCCCGTAACGAAGTCTTTTGTATCTAACACTTTTTCTAAGGCTTGCGCTGCTTCTAGTTTTTGTGCCGTAGAATATCGCCATTTAAAAAATGAAAATCTAGTCGTATAGGTTATTTTTTTGATTTTTCGATCTTCAAGTTCATTTAAATAACAGCGAAATAATTTATCAGTCACGATTTTTAAATTATTAGGCTTTTCGGCAAAATAGTCTTTATCAAAATAAATTAATAGTGGCACTGAGCAATTTACTATAATTTTATCTAACAACTCTTGGTCTGTGACAGTTTTTATTGACCAACATGCAAGTTGTTCAAATATAAAATAAGCTGCTAAGTTCTGAATGGGCATTAAATCTTCATTATTTACAGAATGAGCGAGAAAATTTAAAGTATTTTTCATGAGAATGGGACTTCGGGTGCAGGCAGAGCGGAAAATATAATTACCTTGGGTATCCTGTTCTTTTAACAAATCAATGAAGACTTCGATTCCTAAGAGTTCAATGTGATCGTCGATAAACCTTAATAGGGCATTGATGGGTGTTTGATCTTCTAGTTCCGAAGTGACTGACAAAACACTTTTATAGTAATCATAACGGCCACCAAAAAATATCGCATAGGATGCTTGTTTATCGTGAATTTTGTTAAAAACAAACTCTTTTATGGTGTCAGTACTAATAGGGCCAGGAGCAATATTATCGGTTAAAAATGTCAATAGCAACTTAACCACTTTAGGTCGATGAGTGGCTGCAATCATTAATGCGTTACATCTATTTTGGTCATGAGCAAGAATCAATTCATTTACAAACTCAGGTAAAAAAATTTTAGGATTTTTTTGAATAAAATTTAGGATAAGAACTACGGCATCATATTGATTACGTGCTGCTAACATAAAGGAGTTATATTCCTGTTCACTTTTTTTTGAGATTAATGTTTGCAAATTTTCTTTTGTAAAAAGATTCAAATGCTTTTCAATAAATTCTAATACTTGCTTTAAAGATTGAGGTTTATCCTTTGCTAATAACATAAAAAAATTTAAACCTGAGTTATTTTCCAGTAAAAATATTTCTTCTAAAGAGCGCGAAAATACGCCTTTTGGTTGTTGATAAATAAAATCTATAATGGAAGTCATGGCTTCTGGATGATGTCTGGAAAGCATCAAACTATTGCAACCTTTTTTATTTTCAATAAGCAATATCTCTTCTAGAGAAGGATTGAAAATTTTCTGCTTGTTATGGATAAACTGTAAAATTATGGGTACAGATTTCGGTTGATATTCTGCTGCTAACATTAAAAAATTGTAATTTAATAAATTTTTTTCTAAAAATAATGCAGTTAGATATTCCATAGAAAAAAAAATTTTGTGCTCAAATAATTTAAGCAAGATGGGTAAAGCGTTAGGATGATAACGAACAGTTAACATTAAAATAGTGAAACCATTTTCATCTTTTTCTAAAAACATTTTTCTTAAAGCTTTAGAATCAAAATTTCTGATATTTTTAGATATAAATTTTAGAATAGAAAATGTTGTATTGGCTTGGTTTTTCAATGCTAGCATCAACGCATTACAAGTACCTGCTGCATGTTCGGGAAATAATACTTTATGAAAAATCTCTCCTTCAATGGACATATTTTCTGTTATGAATGCTAGAACATTATTTAGCATATCGGGATGATTACGCGCCGTTAAGGTCACCGCTGTATCACTACCTTTTATTTGCTGCTGTGTAAATAGCTTACGTAATGTATCATTAGCAAAACGACCAAGATGACTCGTTAAAAAGCCTAAAATAGTACATATCGCTTCTGCTTGTTTGTTCGCGGCTATCATTAACGCATTGCAATGATCGCTATTTTTCATTAAAAGCATTTGTTCAGCTATTTCAGGATTAACAATCTTTTCATGCGTTTTAAGGAAAGCTAAGATATCCGTGACTAAGTCCAAATTATTCAGTGCACCTAACATCAGAAGGTTAAAACCATTTTTATTTTTTACTAAAAAGGTGTTAGCTATTTTTTCAATGATAAAATTTTTACGGTGTAAATCTAAACGGATGATTAAAAGAAAACCTTGCATGATTTTTTCAGAATATTCTTTACTAATTTCTAACTGTATTGTTAAATAATTTAAGAATGGTAAGCAAAAATCAGCAAAAACTTTATTTTTACTAATTTTTTTATAATACTTGGGAAATCTTGTTTGTAATTCAACGAGTTGTGTTAGTAATTCAGGATAGTTTTGTTCTTTAAACAATCTAGTAATAACATTTGTTGGGGCTTTAAACTGTTTGCTTTCTAAAAATAAATTTTGATAAGCACTATCAAGCAGTGTATTTATTTGAGGTTTTTTAAAGTAATTCTGATCAGATAAAGCTTGATAAAAAGATTGATACATTTTTTCCCAATTAACATTAACAAAACTAAAAACTAGAGGGTTTTTTTCGTTGCGAGATAGCTTAAAATAATTTTTCCAATTATTTTCACTCTCAGATTTTTCATTGATATATTTAGGTAAAAAAAGTTCAATCAATCGAGTTATTTTTTCTTGAGTTTGCAAACATATACCATTTTCCTCATTCTTCTCAATCTCTAATTCTGGAATAAATCCAATGAAGGCATCGATTAAAAAACAAGGCAAATTAAACGGAGTAAATTTTTCAGCAAATGTTTGTTGTAGTGCGCATCGAATTTTTGACGCTGATAAAGAACCTGTGTATGTATCATTAGGAAAATTAGGCTTTATGCCTATACCATCAATGGCTGCAATAACACTCACACCATTCCAGGCATGAACTTCGTCGGTTAATTGCGTAGCGATTTCTTGGACAATTCGGTTGCGAACGATATAAAGTAATTCGGCTAAATTACGTGGTTTATGAAAAGAATCAACGATAATGTTTACACGGTTATGAAAACCTTCAGTGCATTGTTTAATCTCTTCGGTTAATTTGTAAATTAAACCATGGCGATGGTCTGCTGAGAGTTCGCCTAATTCTGCGTCCAAATTCCCTAGTAAGCGATGATAAATAAGTTGCAATTGTTCTAGTAAGGGAATTTTGGCGCGATAATCGGATGTTTCGCCCAAGTGCTTAGCAAAACAATGGCTGGGTAATTTATTATTCGTTGTACAAGCAATTTTTTGCAAATCATCTAACCAATTTTCAGCTAAAGTGGGTAACGTTGAGGGGTCTATTTCTGGGGGAGGTTGATACGCAAAAACAAGATTTTTATTAAAGGCGGGGTCCATTTGATATTCATCTAACATTTAATATCCCTCTCTGTTATTAATAAAATTTATTATTTAAATCGTTTTATTATGTATTACTTTATAGTAAATAAAAAATAAGAATATCAGTTCAATTTCGTATTCACAATAGCATTAAGATTAAATAAAATAATTTAAATTTTTTTATTATTTAAAGTAAAAATTGAAGGTTAAATAATTTTATAAAAAATATTTTATTTTAAGTTGGCCAGGTTTGTTGTGAGTAAGCACCTTGCCAAAATTGCCATTCACACAAGGTAGCTAATCTAAAAGCGCTTAACATATTTTGTTTACAGTGGATGCTTGCATGTTCTGCAAGTTCGTTGATTGTGGCTATGACTAAATCCACAGAATGGTTAAACTCATCACTCGCATATAAATCGATCCAGGCTTGATAAGGGTTATTGGGAATTTTTTTATTATAGGCGCGTTGTCCTACTTGTTGATAAACCCAAAAGCAAGGTAATAAACTTGCTACTGCTTCTTCTACAGGAGCTGTACTTGCCATACGTAATAAATAATTGGTATACATAAAACAAAAAGGACTTTGTTTATGGGTTGTAGGGGTAGTAGAAGCATATTTTTTTAGAATATTATTATGCAGATCACGTTCGGCTTTAAGCGCATTCATGGCAAATTGAATAAATAATTCACTTTGTCGATCATGGGGTAGTCGTGTCGCAGTAAGCGCGAGTGCTTTTGAAAAATCTGTAAGATATAAAGCATCTTGATTTAAATAAAAGATAAATGTTTCGATAGTTAAAGTACCAAGGGCCAGCTCTTGATTAAAAGGATGCAGATAAATTTTAGGCATGACATCCGCAACAGAATTTTTAAGTTCATTAAACATGTTGTTTTACCTTATTTAAAAAATAAAAATGATGGACTGGACCTTGACCATGACCTAGCTTTAAATTTTTTGCGGCTAAAATGCTTTCTGTCAAATAATGTTTTGCTTGAGTAATGGCGCTAAATAAACTCTCGCCTTGTGCTAAATAAGAAGCGATTGCAGCAGATAATGTACAACCGGTGCCATGTGTATTTTTTGTGTCTATGCGCAAGCTATCAAAACAGTGTATTTGTTTTAGCGGATAATCATAAAAAATATCCGGCGAATACATGGTTTTTAAATGACCACCTTTAAGCAGTACCGAAGTTTTATAGCGTGTCGCAAGTAAGGTGGCAGCGTCTTGCATACTGCGATGGTCATTAATGTTAAGTTTTAAAATAGCTTCAGCTTCTGGAATATTGGGTGTAATCAATGTCGCTAATGAAAATAAAACATCCACTAAAGCTTGTATCGCTTGAGGTTTTAATAAAGTATGACCGGTTTGAGAAATCATGACGGGGTCAAGCACTATAAATGGAGGTTGATATTTTTTTAAATTTGCTGCGACTAAATGGATAATCTCCTCATGATAAAGCATGCCGAGTTTAACTGCGCCTATGGATAAATCAGTAAAGACAGCATCGATTTGCTGTTGAATAAACACTAATGGAATTTCTTGTATAGCAGTGACAGATAATGTGTTTTGCGCAACTAAGACGGTAATGATGCTGGCTGCATAACTCCCTGTGGCTGAAATCGCTTTGATATCTGCTTGTATGCCGGCGCCACCGGAGGGATCCGTACCTGCAATACTGACGACACTGGTTAATGCTCCATTATAGATTGACATAAGATGTTCATTTAGAAATTGTAGATTTAAGGAAGACTTGTAAATCATTCTTTTGTATTGAATAGAGGCTATCGAGTAGTTGAGAATAAAAACTGCCAGGTCCTGAGGATTTTTTTTCTGCATATTCGCTAACTAATCCCATCCAAGCCATGGCATGCACGCAAGCATTAAATCTTTCCGGGTTAATTGCTAAAAAGCTGGCAATCATAGCGGTTAGTGAACATCCCATACCGATCACTTTAGTAAGTAATGGTGTGCCATGGCTTAAAGCAATTGTTTGTGTGGCACTGACTATAAAATCAATTTGACCACTGATAACCACGATGCATTGGTATTGTTTAGCTAAGGTTTGCGCAGATGCAAGGGCATGACTACTGATTTGTGTTGAATCGACACCTTTAGTAACGATTGAGGTATCTAGCAAAGCCATAATTTCTGAAGCATTACCACGGATGACATCAACACCTCTTTGCATAATAGTTAAGGACGCTTGCGTGCGATATCGGCTGGCACCGGCACCGACCGGATCAAAGACGATAGGGATATTACGTTTTAAAGCAGCGTGTTGCGCTTGCTTGATGGCAGTCAACCACGTTTCATCAGGAGTACCGATATTGATGACTAAGGCTTGGGCTAATTGAATAATTTCTACTAATTCCTCTTGAGCATGCGCCATAATTGGCGCAGCCCCTAATGCGAGTAAAAAATTAGCGGTAGTCGGCATAACGACTAAATTAGTGATATTGTGGATTAACGGTTGGGTTTGACGAATTAAATCGACGTCATGGTATAGTGATTCTAAGGTAAATGCATTGGTATTCGAGAGGAAAGTGCTTTTAATTGAACAATTTTTTGTTTTCAATGTACTTCTTCCTACGCAGGTCTTAGCCCGATCAGGTTATAAGGGTTGAATAGGAACATTCTCTCAGCCTTTAAAGGCACCCCTGGAGTGGCTACTATTAGACAGGAAATAATAGGTCGAATCAAGCCACTTCACTGAGTCATTATCAATAAGCAATGCATAACCATCTACACTAACACGCCATGTAATTGCAGATGCGCACTCCAGCCTCGCCATGATGGGCAGTTTGCTGCTATAGTTTGGGTATGGAAAATCAAACCCTAAAATCGATATGCGAGGCCGCTATTCTTGCTGCCGGTGAACCGGTGAGTATTGAGCGCTTATTAGATTTATTTAGCCCGCAAGAACAGCCGACTAAATCTAATCTGAAGAAAATTCTGTTAGAATTAAGCGAAGATTATCAAGATCGCGGAATTCAGTTAAAGCAACTGGCGAGTGGTTATTGTTTTCAAACCGCTAGTGCACTCAATGCCTGGATTAAACGACTCTGGCCGGAAAAATCAGTGCGTTATTCACGTGCTTTCTTGGAAACCCTCAGTATCATTGCATACAAGCAACCCGTGACGCGCGGAGACATTGAAGCGATACGTGGTGTGTCTGTAAACCCAAATATTGTTAAAACCTTGTTGGAACAAGAATGGATACAAGTCGTTGGGCAACGTGAAGTCCCAGGACGACCTAATCTCTATGCAACGTCGAGGTTATTTCTTGATCATTTTGGTTTAAAAGAATTAGCCGATTTGCCAGCTTTTCCTGTACCGCAAATGACAGATCCATTAGAGATTTCTTTGTCTGCTAATAGCGAAACGAAAGATACTTCACTTGATATTCTACAAAATTAAATTTTAATGCTTTATTCTTTTGAAGGCAGACATCCAAAGCTATTAGGTAAAGATATTTTTATTGCTGAAAGCGCTGATGTGATTGGCGACGTAATTATCCATAATCATGTCATTATCTTACCGCAAGCGGTAGTCCGTGCCGATAATACTATGATAGAAATTGGCGAAAATACCAATATTCAAGATGCTGCGGTGTTACATACTGATCCGGATATGCCGATGAAAATTGGTAGATATGTAACGATTGCTCATCATGCCATGGTGCATGCGCGAGGGGTGGGTGATTATTCAGTTGTCGCAATTGGCGCAAAAATATTGAATAATGCCATGATTGGTAAGCAGTGTTTGATTGCAGCGAATGCTATGGTATTAGAAAATCAACATATTCCGGATGGTTCTTTGGTAATGGGTTCTCCTGGTAAAATAAAACCATTGTCTGCCCAACAAATAGCGGATATGCAATGGTATGCTCACCATTATTCAGAAAAGATTCATTGTTATCAAAAAGGACTTAAACGATTTGATCCCAAAACTTGCGAATAAATTTTAGTATGATGAGTTTGTGTGTAAGTGCTTATCGCAGTGAGTATTAATAATACTGCAATAAAAATTCTCGCTAACATACTACTCCTGTATCAAACTTTCCATCATGAAAAGTATCCTTTTAAGTATACCATTAAATCACTATTGGAAAAAAATATGGCAAGAGAAAAAAATAGCAGCAGTGATGTTTAATTTAGCATAGTATAAGAGGATTAACCGATTTTATTTCTTATGAATGAAAAAATACAAAAAATACTGGCTAATTTAGGTATTGGTTCGCGTCGCGAAATAGAACGCTGGATCCGCGCAGGTCGAATTCGTATTAATCAGCAGCTTGCCAAGCTCGGCGACAGAATTGATTTAACTGCAAAAATTTTTATAGATGGAAAGCCAATTCCGCTCATACCACCATCCGATTTTAAACGACGTATATTAATTTATCATAAACCTGAAGGCGAGATTTGTGCACGCTCGGATCCTGAGCAACGGCCGACCGTATTTGAACATTTACCACCGTTACGCGGTCAACGTTGGATAATGATTGGTCGTTTAGATATTAATACCTTAGGATTGTTAATTTTTACCAATGATGGTGAATTAGCATATCGCCTATCACATCCTTCTTACGAAATTGAACGCGAGTATGCCGTGCGTGTGTTAGGTAAAGTCGACGAGAAAATTTTGGATTGTTTAAGAAAGGGAGTGAAATTAGAGGATGGTATGGCGGCATTTACGCATATTGAAGACCGTGGCGGTTCGGGTGCCAATCATTGGTATCATGTAGTACTTAAAGAAGGGCGCAATCGAGAAGTTAGACGCTTATGGGAATCGCAAGGTGTTAGTGTTAGTCGTTTGCTGCGCGTGCGCTTTGGTAATGTGAGCTTGCCAGAAGATTTGAGCAGAGGACAAAGTCGCGAATTAAAAGCCGAGGAAATGCAAAAATTAGTTCGTTTAGTAGGTTTATAATTGCGATTAAATGTTCAGCGTTGATTGTTCTGGGTAAAATTTGCTACTTTAATGATATACTTAAAAAAACTTTTCAGGATAAAGCTTAGTAAAGGAGGTATATGTTCTAAAAATTTATGGTGAGAACTCTTGCATGTCGATTTCTTATGAGACTTTTCCTGCGGTTAGTATTGATAAATCAAAGCCAAGTTTTATAAAACGAATAAAAGAGCTTTTCCAATTATTAGCATTATTATTTCTAAGTTTTATAATTTTAGTATTTGCACTTTCCATCAGCCTATTTGCAAGCAGTTTGTTGGGTGTTATCTTTGCTGCGCAGGAAACCGTAAAATATATAAAAGGCTTATTTCAAAAGGAAAAATGTTTTTCAAGTTTACTAGGTTTATTAAGTATCGGTACATTTGCTTATACGGGTTGGCTGTTAGGTTTAATTTTATGCACAGCTATTTTTTCTTCGCCTATAGCTGCAATTATAGCTACTAGTATCTTCCTAGGATGGACTTTAGGTCTTACCGCCCTAATAATTAAATGCGTTCCAAAAATAGTTGCCTATTTTTTTAATAAATCTGATATAAATACCAATAATTTACTAGAAGAAAATACGAGTCTAAATAGCTCTACTCGATCGTCTTATGTTTTAAGGTCGATAAAGGAAAATAGTGAGCAAAATTTTGCGCCCTCAGAACCTCTATTGTCACTTACTCCTGAACCATCATCATCAAGTCATGGAGGAGAAACAGTGAGACCAGGATTTCGTTGAATTCATTTAAGAATAATGATGCAAATTTTTCAGAGCTGATTATTATCAGGGATGTGCGTAATCCAGTGATAGAAAAAAGTACAAGTAATTTGTATTTGGGTGTTAATTAAGCGTATAATCTGCCGGTCTTTTTCCTCGATCCATTAAAGGCTTACAATCTGTGAGTAAACGTCCTATTAACCTTAATTTACTGACGATTCGCTTTCCTATCACAGCAATCGTATCCATTTTGCATCGAATCTCTGGTTTTTTCTTATTTTTAATTATCCCCGTTTTTTTAGCCATCCTGTCGCTGAGCTTACATAGCCCAGAGGCTTTTTTTACCGTGCATACCTGTTTTGCGCATCCTGTCACTAAATTGCTCATCTTGGGTTTTTTATTTGCACTTTTTTATCATTTATTAGCCGGTATTCGTCATTTGTTGATGGATGCGGGCGTTGCGGAAGAGTTAAAGTCCGCGCGCTTTAGTGCAGGTTTGGTTATTGTGCTGGCGATAGGTCTGACTGGTCTGATGGGAATTTATTTATGGTAAAAAAATTAATTAATGTAACCAGTCTTAGCGGTAACGGGTTGCGTGATTGGTTAATCCAACGTACCACCTCGGTGATTTTGGCCGCCTATATTATTTTTTTATTGGGATTTATTCTTTGTCATCAACCATTAGATTATGTCACTTGGCAGAACTTATTTAGTCATATAGGTATGCGTTTGTTCAGTAGCTTATTTTTATTAAGTTTGTTTTGGCATGCCTGGATTGGCATGTGGACGATAGTGACGGACTATATTAAATCAGCGAGTTTACGTTTAATCACTCAACTCATTATTATCATTGCGCTATTCCTCTATTTTGTTTGGGGTTTAGTTATTTTCTGGGGCACAATCTAATGGCCTTGCCTATTTATAGTTTCGATGCCGTGATCGTGGGTGCGGGTGGCGCGGGTATGCGCGCGGCATTGCAATTGGCACATTCTGGTCAGAAAGTTGCATTAATTTCTAAAGTATTTCCAACCCGCTCGCACACGGTTTCAGCACAAGGTGGTATTACCTGTGCCTTAGGTAATGCGCATGAAGATGATTGGCGTTGGCACATGTACGATACGGTGAAAGGTTCAGATTATTTAGGTGACCAAGATAGTATTGAGTACATGTGTAAAACCGGTCCTGAAGCGGTGTATGAGCTGGAACATATGGGTTTACCGTTTTCACGGATGGACTCCGGAAAAATCTATCAACGTCCGTTTGGCGGTCAATCAAAAAATTTTGGCGGTGATCAAGCGGCGCGAACCTGCGCGGCTGCCGATAGAACCGGTCATGCTTTATTGCATACTTTGTACCAACAAAACATAAAAGCCAAAACACATTTTTTTAATGAATGGTACGCCATTGACTTGGTTAAAACACCACAAGGTCAAGTTGCTGGGCTCACAGCGTTGTGCATCGAAACCGGCGAAGTAGTTTTTTTTCATACACGCGCAACTATTTTAGCAACCGGCGGTGCGGGACGAATTTTTCAATCAACTACCAATGCGATGATTAATACTGGTGATGGTATCGGAATGGTGTTACGTGCAGGTTTTCCAGTACAAGATATGGAAATGTGGCAATTTCATCCGACCGGTATTGCGGGAGCTGGCGTTTTAGTGACAGAAGGTTGTCGTGGCGAAGGTGGATATTTAATTAATAAAAACGGTGAACGCTTTATGGAGCGTTATGCACCGCATGCAAAAGATTTAGCTTCGCGAGATGTGGTCGCGCGTGCCATGGCATTAGAATTGCGTGCTGGAAATGGATTTAATCCAGAAGGGACCGATTATGTAAAATTAAAATTGGATCATCTCGGTGCAGAGATTATTAAAAAACGTTTACCCGGGATTCGTGAATTGGCGTTGACCTTTGCGCATGTGGATCCGATTACTACACCTATTCCTGTTGTTCCAACTTGTCATTATATGATGGGCGGAATACCCACCAATGTCCATGGTCAAGTGATTACGCTGGATATTGAAGGTCAAGATCAAGTTGTTGAAGGTTTATACGCGGCAGGAGAGTGTGCCTGTGTTTCCGTGCATGGTGCGAATCGATTAGGTGGTAACTCTTTGTTGGATTTAATTGTGTTTGGCCGTTCTGCTGGTTTACATGTAGGCGAATCTTTAATCCAAGATTTACCGTTACTCTCTATTAATCAAGATGATTTAGATGCGGCATTAAATCGTTTGAATCGTTGGGACCAATCTAAACAAGGTGAAAGTTTGGTTGAGATTCGACATGCGATGCAAAAAGTGATGCAAACCGATTTCGGAGTTTTTCGTACCGCGAAATATATGGAAGAAGGTTTGGTTAAATTAAAGCAATTAAAAGAACGTTTAAATCATGCCGTTTTAACTGATCATAGTCAGGTGTTTAATACCGCGCGTATCGAAGCTTTAGAACTCGATAATCTGATGGAAGTAGCTTATGCTTCAGCGGTATCGGCGCTAACTCGCGAAGAAAGTCGGGGTGCGCATAGTCGCGAAGATTTTCCAAAACGAGATGATAAAGTTTGGTTAAAACATCTACTGTATTTTTCTAAAATAGATACGATAGATTTTAGACCCGTGAATCGGAAACCTTTAACAGTACCACCCATGGAGCTTAAAGAACGAACCTACTGATACATAATCATCGTCTTTTATTTGATTTCGATGTTGGATTGTCTTTGCGTATGCTGATGTACTCTCGTACCCACCGTTACTCAAAACCAATCCGCCTAGAAATCAAATAAATACTTGATCTGTAAGGAGGTTAACTAGATATCTATGGATACACTATTTTTTGTTTGATTTTATTCATTAGGTTAAATTATGCAATTTTCCATTTATCGTTATGATCCCGAGATCGATAAAAAACCCTATATGCAGGATTACACACTGGAGATCGCCTCGGGTAAAGACATGATGTTATTGGAAGCTTTGGAATGTTTGAAGGAACAAGATCAAACTTTAAGCTTTCGCCGTTCTTGCCGTGAAGGAGTCTGTGGATCCGATGGTATGAATATTAATGGTAAAAATGGTTTGGCATGTATTACGCAAGTTTCATCTTTGCGCTCGCCGGTCGTATTAAGACCGCTACCGGGGTTACCGGTGATACGTGATTTAGTGGTGGACATGGAACCCTTTTATCGTCAATACGAAAAAGCTCAACCCTATCTTATTAACGATAAAGAACCGCCGGCAAAAGAACGCTTACAATCCCCTGAAGAACGTGAAAAATTAGATGGGCTTTATGAATGCATCTTATGCGCTTGTTGTACCAGCGCTTGTCCTTCTTATTGGTGGAATCCTGATAAATTTTTGGGGCCCGCTGCGCTATTGTGGCTTTGTCGCTTTTTGGTCGATAATCGCGATGATGCTAAAGAACAGCGTTTAGCTGAGTTAAATGATCTTTTTAGTTTATTTCGCTGTCGAACTATTATGAATTGTACGACGGTATGTCCTAAAGGACTTAATCCGGCTAAGGCAATAGGCCATATTCGCTCTGAGCTTTTACAAGAAGAAGTGTAGTTAAAATATTCTCAATGGGGTAAATTCAACCATTATGACTGAGCAATTAAAATCGGCACAAGCCTTACAAAAAAATTCTTATCTTTTTAGTGGTAATGGCACCTATTTAGAAACTCTGTATGAACAATATCTACATGACCCAAATCAGCTAAGTACTGAATGGCAAACCTATTTCAGTCAACTCGGTGACAAAGAAAATGATGTTTCGCATGCGGATATTCGCGCTTATTTTACCGAATTAGCGCAGCGACCCCTCGAAAAAAGAACAGTTCATGAGCCCAGTAATTTACGTGATAAACTACTTAGTTTAATTGATGCGTATCGCCGCTATGGCCATTACCAAGCGCACTTAGATCCCTTAGCCTTAGCTGCAAAACGAGAAATAATCGATTTAAGTTTAGAAAATCACGATATTAGTGCGCAAGATTTGACGCGCATCATTAATCTGAATGGTTTACTCGGTTTACAAAGTGTTACCGCAGAAAGTCTACTGGCGCAACTTAAAAGGATCTATTGCGGCAGTATAGGCTTTGAATATGAACATATTACCGATCATGCGCAGCGAACTTGGTTGCAAGAACGTATCGAAGCGGTAGCAGGTAAACCGAATTTCGACGCACAGGCAAAAAAAACTATTTTAAAAGGTTTAATCCAGGCCGATGGCTTAGAAAAATTTTTGGGTAATAAATTTATCGCGCAAAAACGTTTTTCTTTGGAAGGCGGAGATAGTTTAATCCCTTTACTCGAAGAGTTAGTCGCGCATGCGAGTGCTGCTTCGGTACAAGAAATCGTCATTGGGATGGCACATCGTGGCAGATTAAATGTGCTTATTAATATTTTAGGCAAATCTCCAGCTAAACTATTCGAAGAGTTCGCCGGGAAGTTAACCCAAGAAAATCGCTCTGGTGATGTCAAATACCACAAAGGTTTTGCCGCTGATATAAAAACCGATCACGGTGTCATGCATGTGGCGATGGCGTTTAATCCTTCACATCTTGAAATTGTTAATCCGGTAGTGGAAGGTTCTGTGCGCTCACGCCAAGAACGTCGCCAAGATAGCGGAAGAAATCAAGTATTACCCTTACTGATCCATGGTGATGCTGCTTTTTCTGGTCAAGGCATTGTGATGGAAAATTTTGAATTATCCCAAACCGAAGCTTATGGTACCGGTGGAACTTTACATATTGTCCTAAATAATCAACTTGGTTTTACCACCGATCCGCAAAATGCACGTTCGAGTTGGTATTGTACCGATCCTGCTAAAATTGTTGATGCACCGATTTTTCATGTCAATGGCGATGATCCCGAAGCCGTATTATTTATCTTACAACTCGCATTTGATTTTCGGCAAACCTTTAAAAAAGATGTGGTTATTGATTTAGTTTGTTATCGTCGTCACGGCCATAATGAAGCCGATGAACCCGCAGCGACCCAACCATTAATCTACCAAACCATTAAAAAATTACCTACCGCAAAACAACAGTATGCGGATATTTTAATTAATCAAGGAGTGGTAAGCGCAGAAGAAGTACAACTGTGGTCCGATGAATATAGAAATCGCTTAGAAAATGGTCAACCTGTTGTGCATCGTCTTACTAGCGATTACGAAAATCCTTATCGTATTGATTGGCGTCCTTATCGCTATCAAGATTGGCGTACACCCGTTGATACGGGCGTTGATTTACCCGTATTGAAAAAATTGGCTACGCAATTAGAAACTTTACCACCAGGTTTTGTATTGCAAGCCCAAGTGGCCAAAATTATGGAAGATCGTCGCAAAATGACGGCTGGCCAGTTATCATTAAATTGGGGCTATGCCGAAACAATGGCTTACGCTACTTTATTGCAAGAGAACTATGAAGTACGTTTATCCGGTCAAGACAGTGAACGCGGCACCTTTTTTCATCGTCATGCCGTGCTGCATGATTTTAATACCAATCAAACCATAACACCTTTAGCTCAGTTAGCTAAAAAGCCAAATGCATTTACTGTGATTGACTCGATACTCTCAGAAGCGGCGGTTATGGGCTTTGAATATGGTTATGCTATTTCTAATCCGAATAGTCTAGTGATTTGGGAAGCGCAATACGGTGATTTTGTTAATGGTGCACAGGTGGTTATTGATCAATTTTTAAGTTCTTCAGAACAAAAATGGGGTAGATTATGTGGTCTAGTTTTATTTTTACCCCATGGTTACGAGGGTTCCGGTCCAGAACATACTTCGGCGCGTTTAGAACGTTTCTTACAGCTTTGTGCCCAAGATAATATGCAAGTGTGTGTACCGAGTACACCGGCACAGATTTTTCATTGCTTGCGACGACAAATGTTACGGCTATATCGAAAACCTTTAATTTTAATGACACCGAAAAGTTTATTACGTCATAAATTAGCGGTATCAACTTTGCAAGAATTAGCGAATGCTACCTGGCAATCCATTATTTCTGATAGTGAAGTCGACGTCAAAAAAGTAAAACGTGTCGTTTTATGTAGTGGTAAGGTTTATTATGATTTACTCGAACAACGACGTATGCAAAAACGTGAAGATATTGCGCTGATACGCATCGAACAATTATATCCTTTTCCAGACATCGAATTGCGTGCTGTACTAAATTCTTATTCCAAAGTAAAAGATATTGTATGGTGCCAAGAGGAATCTAAAAATCAAGGTGCTTGGTATTGTATCCAACATGAACTTGTTGCGTGTCTAGCAAAAACCCAAACTTTACGGTACGTGGGTAGACCCGCTTCTGCCGCTCCTGCAGTCGGTTCACCGTTGGTACATGCGGAAGAACAACAAGCATTGGTTAAAGAGGCTTTAACCGAATAGATTTTTTTAAAAAACTAAACTGCAAAGCCATGAATAAAAAAGCAAAACAAAAAGCTGAGTTAAATTTATAGAGGAATCCGAGATGCAAATTGAAATAAAAGTTCCAATGTTACCCGAGTCGGTTACCGATGCGACACTAGGCAAATGGGAAAAAAATACAGGGGATTTGGTTAAAGTCGAGGACACGTTAGTCGCTTTGGAAACGGATAAAGTCGCCATCGAAATTCCGGCGGGTTATGATGGTGTGTTAGGTGAAATTTTAAAAAAAGAAGGAAGTGTTGTTAAAGCCGGAGAGGTATTAGTCACTATAGATACTGACAAGGAAGCTATTATGAATGCTACTAAAACTGTTACCACATCGTCACCTTCAACAAAACCAGCCGCACTTTCAGCGACACCGACTGCAGTTGATGCTAAAGAAACTCACCCATCTAGCATGGATACAACACAAAATCTGTCAGGTCCCGCGTCAAGACGTAAACGGAGTCTGGAACCAGAAGGTCAATCTGATCAGAAAATACCCCGTCCTGAAATTCAAACTTCAACGACAACGCAGGCTAACATGCCTTCAGCAGCGTATGCGATGCCAAGTCAAAATCAAAGCTCAGAACGTGTGGAAAAACGTGTACCAATGACGCGTTTGCGTGCGCGTATTGCGGAACGATTGGTAGCAGCACAACATACTGCCGCTATTTTGACTACGTTTAATGAAATTAATTTGCAGGAAGTCATTAAATTGCGGACTATGTATAAGGAAAGTTTTGAAAAAAAACATGGTATTCGTTTAGGGTTTATGTCTTTTTTTACCAAAGCAGTTATTGCAGCACTTAAAAGTTTCCCTGCTGTGAATGCATCTATCGATGGAAATGATGTGGTTTATCATAACTACTTCGACATAGGTATTGCAGTATCGACCGAAAGAGGTTTAGTGGTTCCAATTTTACGTGATGCGGATCGTTTAAGTTTTGCTGAGATGGAAAAAGCCATTGCCCATTATGGCCGTAAAGCCAAAGACAATCAGATTGCCATTGAAGATATGACCGGCGGTACTTTTACTATAACCAATGGTGGAGTTTTTGGGTCACTTTTAGCTACTCCGATTATTAATCCACCACAAAGCGCGATACTCGGAATGAACAAAATAGAGGAACGACCTGTGGCAGAAAATGGCCAAGTGGTTATTCGACCGATGATGTATGTTGCTTTATCTTATGATCATCGTATTATTGACGGCAAGGAATCAGTTAGCTTTTTAAAAACCATTAAAGAGTTACTTGAAGATCCGTCTCGTTTGTTAATTGATGTATAAGCGCTACAAGCATAGTTTAATAGCGAGCGATCCGTTATCATTATTTTTAAAAGTATGCTAACGCAATGAGATTTTTGCTAAGTGCTGTAACCCAGCTGCAATTTGCGTGTATACAATATAGGCATAAAAATTGCGGATAAAACGGTAACGTAGACAAAAATTCTAATGCGAACAGCTAATAATTAGGAGAAAAAGAAATCCATGAATCTACATGAATACCAAGGTAAAGAACTATTTAGCGAATATGGTTTACCTGTACCCTTAGGTAAACCCGTTAGCACAGTAGAAGAGGCCCTGGCCGCTGCCGAAGCCTTAGGTGGAAATGCATGGATGGTCAAAGCACAAGTGCATGCCGGTGGAAGAGGTAAAGCAGGCGGAGTTAAATATGTGACCAGTAAAGAGGCGGTGGCGGCAGAAACTAAACGCCTACTCGGTCGACGTTTAGTGACTTTTCAAACCGATGAGTATGGTCAACCAGTTAATCAAATATTGATTGCTCAGCCTTGTGATATTAAACGCGAGTTATATTTAGGGGCGGTATTAGATCGCAGCACGCGTCGTGTTGTTATCATGGCGAGTACCGAAGGGGGTGTTGAAATTGAAAAGGTAGCGGAAGAAACACCCGAAAAAATATTAAAAATTACCATCGATCCTTTGCTCGGGGTGATGCCTTATCAAGCACGTGATATTGGTTTTAAATTGCAATTAACTGCTAATCAATTAAAAGAATTTACGCAGATTTTATTAGGTCTGGGTAAGATGTTCGTCGAACGTGATCTGAGTTTAGTAGAAATTAATCCTTTGATTATTGATCAAAATGATCATGTGATTTGTTTAGATGCCAAAGTAGTGGTTGATGATAATGCTTTATTTAGACAAGCCCAATTACGCGCGATGCGCGATCCTTCACAAGAAGATGAACGTGAAAATCGTGCTCACGATTGGGAATTGAATTATATCGCTTTAGACGGTGATATTGGCTGTATGGTGAATGGTGCAGGCTTGGCTATGGCGACCATGGATTTAATCAAGTTACACGGTGGAAATCCTGCTAATTTCTTAGATGTGGGTGGTGGTGCGACACAAGAAAGAGTGACGGAAGCATTTAAGATCATATTATCCGATGAAAAAGTTAAAGGTATATTAGTCAACATTTTTGGTGGTATTGTTCGTTGCGATATGATCGCAGATGGAATTATTGGTGCAGTTAAGGATGTTGGCGTTAAAATTCCAGTGGTGGTGCGTTTAGAAGGTAATAATGCCGATCTAGGCGCAAAAAAATTATCTGAAAGTGGTTTGAATATCATTGCTGCGAATAGTTTAACGGGAGCTGCAGAACAAATAGTTGCAGCGGTTAAATCTCCGATGACTGCATGATACGCTTCGCACCAGAGTTTTTGGCTGCAAAATAAAACATTTTTATAAAAGGTTAGATATAAACATGAGTATATTAATCGACAAAAACACGAAAGTTATTTGCCAAGGCTTCACCGGTAAACAAGGAACATTTCATTCTGAACAAGCCATCGCCTACGGTACGCAAATGGTTGGGGGTGTAACACCCGGAAAAGGTGGAACGCAACATTTAGATTTACCCGTGTTTAATACCGTGGCGGATGCTGTGGCAGAAACCGGTGCGGATGCCAGCGTTATTTATGTGCCAGCTCCTTTTTGTAAAGATTCTATTGTTGAAGCAGCTGATGCCGATATTTCATTAATTGTTTGTATTACTGAAGGTATTCCAGTATTGGATATGTTAGATGTGAAGGTCTATTTAGAAAATAATAGCCATTCACGTTTAATAGGACCAAATTGTCCCGGGGTGATTACACCCGGGGAATGTAAAATTGGCATCATGCCTGGGTATATTCATAAATCCGGCCGCGTTGGTATTGTGTCACGATCGGGTACTTTAACCTATGAAGCGGTTAAACAAACCACTGACTTAGGCTTGGGTCAAAGTACTTGTGTCGGCATTGGTGGTGATCCGATTCCAGGCATGAATTTTGTTGATGTACTGGGCATGTTTCAAGAAGACCCACAAACAGAAGCCATTTTAATGGTTGGCGAAATTGGCGGCACCGCAGAAGAAGAAGCTGCAGATTTTATTAAAACTTACGTGACTAAGCCGGTGGTGGCTTATATTGCTGGTGTGACAGCGCCCGCTGGAAAACGTATGGGCCATGCTGGTGCGATTATTTCTGGTGGGAAAGGGACTGCTGCGGAAAAATTTAAAGCCTTAGAAGCGGCGGGTGTGCATACCGTAAAATCTCCTGCCGATATGGGTAAAAGGATAGCGCAATTTTTATGATTAAATTTGCATGAAGATGCATTCTATTTTACAGGCAATTGGAAATACACCGCTCGTTAAATTAGAAAAAATAGTTCCAAATAAACAGGTAACTATCTTAGTTAAATGTGAATTTGCTAATCCTAGCGGTAGTGTAAAAGATCGTATTGTTGATTATATTATTGCCGATGCCGAACAAAACGGTTACTTAAAACCGGGCGGCACGATAGTTGAAAATACATCAGGAAATACCGGTGCCGCTATCGCGATGTTAGCGGCTGTGAAAGGCTATCGTGCAATTTTGACTATGCCAGATAAAGTCAGTCTGGAAAAACAAAATACTTTGCGTGCCTATGGTGCTGAAATAATCGTAACTCCCACCGCGGCTGCGCCGGATTCTCCAGAGCATTATGTCAATGTTGCCAAACGTATTGCTGCAGAAACTCCGAATAGCTTTCGACTCGATCAATATGATAATCCAAAAAATCCCGAAGCACATTATTTCAGTACGGCACCAGAAATTTGGCAACAAACACAAGGTGATATTGATATTTTTATAGCTTCCGGTAGTACCGGTGGTACAGTATCGGGTGTAGGTCGTTTTCTTAAAGAAAAAAACCGATCTATTAAAGTGATTATGCCTGATCCAATAGGTTCTATTTACTATGAGTATTTTAAGAATGGAAAAATTTCAGAAGGAGGAAATTGTAATTATTTAGTTGAAGGAGTAGGAGAAGATCATATTGCAAAAGCACTTGATTTTTCTGTATTGGATGAGGTTATTCCTTTTACCGATAAAGAAGCGTTTTTGATGGCACGGCGTTTAGCCAAAGAAGAAGCTTTATTAGTTGGAGGTTCATCAGGAGCAAACGTTTGGGCAGCATTAAAAATGGCTGCTGGATTGACCGAGCCGACTACTATCGTCACAATTTTACCTGATAGCGGGATTAAATATCTTAGCAAAATTTATAATGACGAATGGATGCAAGTACAGCAACTTTTGTAATAATCTAAACAATGAAATCAAGTCTATCACGCAGGTTATTTAAGTGATTCAATTTTTATAGAGCAAAATAATTTGTTGACGAAGGTGAAGTGCTTAAACAAAAATCATTGCATTCACGATTAAATTTTATAATTTCTGCAGCTTCTTTAAAAGCGAGTTTACGTTCTTCTTTATCATTGGCATCAAAAAAATGTACACCTAAATTCTTTTTCCATTTTTCTTGCATGGTTGATGCTTTAGAACCAAAAAGTTCTTTCATGCGTTGATAAGCGACACTACTTTGCTTTCCTTCGTGAATACGCTGTAGAAGTTCTCTGCGTGCTTCGAATTTTTCTTCATCTTCTATTTGTTTTTTATTTTGTGCCATAAGTTGTTCATTTTTAAATTTAGCAATGATTGGATTTTCAGCTATTAAGTAGAGTTGTGATAACAGTTGCTGTAAAAAATTTAAATCATCTTTGTATTTAGATTGTAAATCCTCAGGTAATTTATTTACTAAAAGTTCAGCTAGATTCACAGATTTTCTGGTATCTGCATCGGTAAAAAATTGATAAAAATATCGATGAGCATTCTTTCGTGTATTTTCTTTAGGTACATAGATCAAAAAATGATCTTGTATAAATATTTTTATGGCTAAAATGCTGCTTTCAACGACGGCAGATTGAAATTCTATTGGGAAATTTTCACGGTATTCAAAAGAACCATGATTTGCAGTAAAAACTTTTTTTACTGCGTCTAAGTCAAATGGTGCTTCGATTAAATTTTGTATGGCAAAGAACTGAAAGAGCTTAAGTGGACAAGCAATCATTTGTTCTTTTAGCTGCGTTAAGAGCAATAAATCGGTATAATCTGTAGTTGATTTTTCTTTTCTTACATCGTCATCTGTTTTTTCAGATGTAATCCTGTTAAAAACAGAGATAATTAATTGATCGATGAGTTCGGGTCTTTGTTCATCTGGACAAAGGCTAAGAAAATATTGAGTATTTTTCTGAAAATTTTTACTACCTCTTAAGAAACTTTCAAAAAAGTTATATCTATCTTGCACATCAAGTTTTTGTATATAAGAAATTAATATCGGTTTTTGAGTTTCTAGCAATTGATTTATTAAAGATCGAATAAAACTCTTCGAAAAAATTAAAGTAGGTGTACGCGAGAAAATAAAATTAAGCAAATGTTCAATGGCTTCGTCATTTAAAAAATTTGATTCAAATTTATGCATAATAAATTTTTCTTCACATTCTTGGATAGCTAAATTGAATAGAATCGATTGATGGGCTTTTAGTTTGTAATCAGGCATGGATAAGATGAATATTAATCTATCCTCGAGTAAAAATTTAGCTTTTAAGCGAGTGCACCATTTTAGATTTCTTGAAGAACAGTTAGCCGCATTCAACTTGCTAAAATATTCACTATACAATTTTGCGGGTAGTTGCTGTAAAACATCATTTAATATAAGTGTATGGGTGTTATCTGGATTAAATCGCTCAAAAAACTTCGTTAAGAGTTTTTTTGTCATGATTTGACTTTTTTTAGTAAAAATAGTATCAATAATTTTCTTAGATGTATTTATTTCTGATGTTTCATCAGCATATTTTTCAAAAATAAATAATAAATCAGGAAATTTATGCCAAGGAAAATATTTAAAACCCGAGCGTTTAAGATCATCAATGAAATTTCTACATTTAAAATAAAAATCGCTAGGAGTTTTAAAAAAAGGTAGCCAATATTGCAGTGATAAAATCCAATATTTTGGAATATCTTGATCTAAATAGTCTAAATTCATATGAGCTCCTTATCCTGGAGTTTGATTTAAAAATATGATTATTCCCTCGAAGTTAAAGTATAACAAAAAATAATAAAAACAGAAATTTTTTTTATTAAAAAATAAAAAAAATCTATTTAATTGAAAATATTTATAGAATGCATCTCTTATTTTTTAGAAGAGAAACTTTATGCGGGGAAATATTTCCTTAGCTAATAATGTGCCAATGACAAATTTTACGCATGCTATAGGTTTGTTTAATGCACAGAAACCAATTAAAAGGGTTAAATTTTTTTGATCCTGCTCGTAAAGAAAAATTATAAGGGTGGTGTTAAACATTAAATAAAAAATGCATCACATCACCATCTTTGACTAGATAGGTTTTACCTTCTAAACGCCATTTGCCGGCTTCTTTAGCGCCTTGTTCACCTTGATAACGTATGAAGTCATCGTAACTGATGACTTCAGCGCGAATAAAGCCTTTTTCAAAATCGGTATGGATGCAAGCAGCAGCCTGTGGAGCGGTTGCGCCTTTATGCACAGTCCAAGCGCGAACTTCTTTAATGCCCGCAGTGAAGTAGGTTTGTAGATCCAGTAATGCATAACCGGCACGTATTAAACGATCTAAACCTGTTTCAGTTAAACCACAGGCTTGTAAAAACTCTTGTTTTTCATCATCATTTAAATCGATGCAATCTTCTTCTAATTTTGCGCAAATCGCTACTACTTTGGCTTTGTCTGCAACGGCATAAGTCTCTAATTGTTCAAGTAATGGATTATTCACAAACCCTTCTTCATCGACATTGGCAATATACAAAGTGGATTTGAGGGTTAAAAAAGAATAGGGACGTAACAACAGCAATTCTTCAGGAGTAAAATCGAGTTGACGTAATAAACGACCTTGATTTAATTCTGGAATGATACGTTCTAATAAATTTTTACTCAGTATTGCCGATTTGTCGTTAGCTTTACTGGCTTTGTTATGACGTAGTACTGCTTTTTCAGCAGTTTCTAAATCGGCTAAGGCTAATTCAATATGGATAGTTTGCACATCGGCGACCGGATTAACTTGGCCTGAGACATGCACAACATCGGTATTTTCAAAGCAGCGTACCACATGCACAATTGCATCGACCTCGCGGATATGCGCAAGAAATTTATTACCTAAACCTTCACCCTGTGCGGCCCCTTGCACTAAACCGGCGATATCAACAAATTCCATGGTAGTGGGGATTATTTTTTGCGGTTTAACAATCTTGGCTAACGCATTAAGACGTGGGTCTGGAACTGGGACGATACCCACATTCGGTTCGATGGTGCAAAAAGGGTAATTGGCCGCTGCAATACCTGCTTTGGTTAAAGCATTAAATAAAGTGGATTTTCCCACATTGGGAAGGCCAACAATGCCACATTTAAATCCCATAAAGTGTTCCTGTTATTCTTGTTGTGTATGTAAAATTTGCATCGCCTGTTCTTGTTTACCTTCGACAAAACGGGTTAATGTGCTTAGCGCAAGTTCAATGGCTAACTTTATTCTTTTTTTATCCGAAACAGAAGGTGTACTCAAGACATAATCATGGACCTGGTCGCGCTGGCCGGGATGACCAATACCGAGCCGCAAGCGCCAAAAATCTTTGCTGTGCAAATGAGCCACAATATCTTTTAAACCATTATGCCCGCCGTCACCACCCCCTTGTTTATAGCGTGCCACGCCGGGTAATAAATCTAAATCATCATGGACAATTAATATACACGCGATGGGGATGCGATAAAAATTGGCAATGGCTTTAATTGCCCGCCCAGAATCGTTCATATAGGTGTTGGGGATAAGCACGTAGCATTTTCCCATCGCGAGCGACCAGGTTGTCACCGAGGCATGAAATTTATTTTCCACCTTTAAGGTGGATAAGGACTGCTGATGTAATAGCGCATCAATGAGCCATGCTCCGGCATTATGCCGGCTTTTTGCGTATTCTTTACCAGGATTCGCTAAGCCGGCAATCAGCTGTATACTCTTCGCACTTGAATTTTTGCCTGTGTTACCGCTCAATTCGCAATCCTCATGTATCTATTAATACCCCGGTTGCTTCATTCTCGCGGTACCTTGCCAAAAATCCCATTGCTGTGAGTATATAGGATGAGTTTCCATGCGACAGGATTAAATTTTGTCCTTTTCGGCCTTTTCTTTACCTTCTTCACTGGCTGCTTGTTCAGCATCATCTTTAACATTGATAGCAGGTACTTCAGCCGATTCGGGTGCTGCGGTTAGATCTTCTTCGACAACCGCACGTGGTATATGAATATTGACCACCTGGCGGTCGTCTTCATGACTGATTGCTGCGATTAATTCAACGCCTTGCGGTAAATTGAGCTGGGATAATAAAATGGATTCATCCAGTCCTAAGCTAGATACATCGACCTCAATGTATTCTGGAAGTGCCGCCGGTAAACAACGAACTTCAACGCTGTTTAATAGTTTGGTGAGTACACCACCCGCGTCTTTGACGCCCGGCGCATCGGCTTCGCCATTAAAATGTAAGGGGACTGACAGGGTGATTTTTTCTTTTGCGGATACACGCATTAAGTCGACATGCAAGATACGCGGCTTATAGGCATGCCGTTGCAAGTCTTTTAATACCGCTTTTTGTTCGATACCATCGATCTTAATGGTTAAAATATGCGAATAAAAGGCTTCATTTTCGAGTGCCCGTATTATTTGGTTATGTTCCAAAGAGACAGGTAAAGGTGGCTCTGCAGCGCCATACAAAATAGCCGGAACACGATTCTCAAGACGGCGGAGACGGCGGCTCGCACCCGACCCAAATACCTCTCGAGTTTCTGCGTTGAGTTCAAATTGATGATTTGTTGACATATAATTTTTTCCTCAAATTCAAAAAATTATACTCTTCGCACTTGAATTTTTGCCTGTGTTACCGCTCAATTCGCAATCCTCATGTATGTTAATACCACTCCGGTTGCTTCATTCTCGTGGCGCCTTGCCAAAAACCCCATTGCTGTGAGTATCTCATCCCGCGACCAGGATAAGTGCAGTAGTTTACGGGGATTTGCAATAAAATTCTAGCTAAAAATCTCTATTTCTTTACTCTGTGGTTTTTGTCGATTAATCGATTTTCTAGATTTTACTTTATATTATCTAACTGAATTAACTTAATATTTTTTTAAGTTTAGTTAAGTATTATACTCTTATATGCAATAAAAAATTTAAGGAGGCTATATGGAAAAAAAATTATTTGTCTTTGATTTTGATGGAACTATCGTATTAGGCAATACACATAATGAAATTATTAAAAAGGTCGAAAGTGATGCTCCAGAATACGTCAATGGAAATTGGGCGGTAGTACAAGACTTTCCAATAATTGGTTCATCGGATACTTGGAAGAGTATTTTTGAAGATATAATTCAACAGGGTCATTATGTTGCCATCAATTCATTTAATTCCTTTGGGCCCATTATTCCGGAATTTCTGGAAAAAATAGGTTTAGATAAAGATTTTATTAAAAAAGAAATACACATCATCGCTAGGTTTCCCGCAAATCCCGCAAAAGAAAATAAGAATGCATACATACAAGAATCTATTGAAAAAACTATTGAAAAATCTGGAGAAAAAAAGGATTTTTCAGGGAATGCAGAGGATGTTTTTTTAATCGATGATTCACGCAAAAACATTGAAGCAGCCAAACAAGCAGGTTATCAAGTTATCCATGCTAAAAAGGATGGTTCACATTTAATTGAACTTCAAAACAAACTGGGAGAACTGAAAAAACTGGAAGAAAAACCTCCTGCTGTTGATCGTAATGCTAAGCCAAACCAGTTATCAGAGTTTGAATTGCTAGAACTTAAAGTTAAAACTTTAGAAAAGCAAAGAGAAGCATTAGTAAAACAAAGAGAAGAACATCTAGAAGAAATTAATATTTATTCTAATAGTAAAGCGATTTTATTAAACGACCCAAAATTGAACGAATTGGATTTAGCTGACAAAGAAAATTATGATGAGTTATCAAAAGTGAAAAGTGAGCTATCAAAACTGCAAGGTCAGGTCCATAATGATAAATCAGCTATAGTTTCTAGAGAAGTGATTGAACAATCACCACAGCGGACTGTCCCCGAAACTAATTCCGAGAATCAAGGTGCAGTGCCTAAGAAGAAACCTAATGCTGTCAAACCAGAGATAAATCTTGCTGCAAGATTGAAAGAAAGATCAGCACCTAAAGATTCGCAAAAACCTTTATCTGAAGTTTCTAAGCCGACTCAGGCAGAAAAAAAGTTGGAAGAATTGAAAAAACAAAAAGAGTTGGAAGATCTTCTAAAAGCTACGCCTAAAAAAGATGAGCTCTGGAAAAATTCGTCTTCAGCTACTAAACAACCACCTTTATTTCTTAGTGAACTTAAAAAAAGGCAAGCAATGAAAGGAACATCTACATTTCTTGGGTCAGGTAATGCATCTACTTCGTGTGATACAAAAATGCCAGAAAAAACAGCAAAAAAACAATTTAGTCGATAATAAAAATTTATTTATGAACAAGGATGTTCATAAATAAAGCTGGAATTAATCGACAAACATTGAGCTGACTGATTCTTCCGAATTAATGCGGCAAATTGTTTTCGCCAACATATCACTCAAACTCAATTGACGGATCTTTTTGCAATGCTTTGCTTCATCACTCAAGGGAACCGTATCGGTGACAACGAGTTCATTGATAATTGAATTTTGAATAGTCTCTATAGCATTCCCTGATAGAACCGGATGTGTGCAGTATGCCATGATTAAATGAGCACCATTTTCTTTTAAAGCTTGCGCGGCCAAGCATAAAGTGCCACCTGTGTCGACGATATCATCGACTAATAAACAATTACGATCTTTCACTTCACCGATAATATGCATAACTTCGGTTTTATTGGGACCAGTACGGCGTTTATCGATGATAGCGATATCGGCATCATTGAAGCGTTTAGCAATCGCACGCGCTCTAACCACGCCACCTACATCCGGTGATACGACAATTATTTGCTCATTATTTTTGTAAAGCTTTTGGCTTTCCATATCTTTTAAAATTTCTGGTGTGGCATACACATTGTCCACGGGAATATCAAAAAATCCTTGGATTTGATCGGCATGTAGATCCACCGTGAGTAAACGACTAATACCCACAGCCGTCATCATATCGGCAACGACCCGCGCAGTAATTGGAACACGTGAGGAACGAATTCGTCGGTCTTGACGGCCATAGCCAAAATAAGGAACGACCGCGGTGATACGTTTCGCCGATGCACGACGTAATGCGTCGGCCATAATGATAAGTTCCATTAAATTAGTATTAACTGGCGGACAGGTCGGTTGCATAATAAAGACGTCTTGTCCTCTGACATTTTCTAAAATTTCTACCATGATTTCACCGTCGCTAAATTGACCGACGGTGGCTTTACCTAATTCCTTGCCTAAATGTTTAGCTACTTTTTCAGCTAAAGGTCGATTAGCGTTACCAGTAAAGAGCATCATTTCAGACACAGAGGAACCTCATTGTGTTAAATAAAAAGATTAGATGGATGTGTTGTATGGCTGGGGTGCTAGGATTCGAACCTAGGAATGCCGAGATCAAAACCCGGTGCCTTACCACTTGGCGACACCCCAATTTTTCATTATTTGTTGTAAAGGTGAAGTGGTTAACCCTTTACACACAAAGCCTCGAAAAGGCGCTTTAATTTTTTCTAGTAATGTTTCGGCGGCTATTTTTGAACTGAGTGTGGCAAAAATACACGCTCCGGTCCCTGATAAGCGAGCAGGGGCATAATGATTTAAGAAGTCTAAGCCTTCTGCAATCACTGGATAATCCTGCCTAACGATATTTTCAAAATCATTATGTGTGTTTAATGATCCGCTTAAAAAGGTTTGTATTTTGATGGGTGTCGTGTTGTATGTCAATCGTGGATGTGAAAAAAGTTTTGCAGTTGAAATAGTTAATGGTGGAATCATTACCACAAACCATTTTTCAGGTAACGGTATTCGGTGTAGTTTTTCACCTATCCCTTCAGCCCAACTGCTTTCACCTTGAATAAATACCGGGACATCGGCTCCGAGTGTCCTACCTAAGTTTAATAATTCGTCCAATGGCAAATGCATGTTCCATAAATGATTTAATACGACGAGTGTCGTGGCCGCGTTGGAACTACCGCCACCCAAACCACCACCGATTGGAATACGTTTTTTGATAAGTATATCGACGCCGGGTGAGTTTTTATTTTTATCTTGTAATAAGCGTGCTGCTTTAATAGCTAAGTTATCTTCATCGGGAATGACTGCCGCACTAACGGGGTTAAGTAATGATAAACACGTGCAATTAATTTGTGGATCGGCGCGTTGCGTAAAACTTAATTCATCACAGTAATCAATCAATTGAAAAACGGTTTGTAGTTCATGATAGTGATCCGGTCTGCGACCGGTAAGATGTAAAAAAAGATTTAATTTAGCAGGGGCAGGCCAATAGTACATGCTTATCTCACAGTAAATGGGTTTTTGGGAAGGTGCCGTGAAAACGTAGCAACCGGAGTGCACATATTATACACAAGGATTGTGAGTTGAGTAGCAACGCAACTAAAAATTTAAGTGAAGAGTATTATTTAATATCCCACTGGGTAAGTTTAATTCGAACTTGCCATTGGCAGTTGGATAACTGAATACGATCGGGCAAATCAATTTTTCCGATGTTAGTAAAATGTTGATATACAACGCGCCAACCGGATTGACGTAGTTGCATGATATGGTTATAAGCATCTAGATTAGTGGTATAACGTGATTGAGGAGCGGGTAGGCCGCGTAACCAATAATAGAATTGTGATACGGGTAAATTTAAACCTAATTGATCGTGTAAAAGTTTTTCTGGGTTTTGTGCATGATAAGTTTGTTGATGCGTAGTTAAACTGACTCGCTTAGGGTTGCCAGTCAGCACAGCACTTTGTGTGCCCAAGGGACCAAAAAAGTTGAGTTGATAATTAGGATAGTTCTGTTTCCAACTAAATGAAGCATTGATACCGTGACCGGTGGTTTCATGGATGGCAAGGTTACCATTGACACGAAAATTTTGTATAGCGTTCAGTTGCGCTTTGCGTTGTGCCCAGGGAAGATAGTGATTAACTATTTTAGGCTTAGGAAGGGGTGTAGGGGTTTGTGTAAAGCTCGCACAACTGCTCAAAAAAACCGCTAAAATAATGACACTAATCTTTTTCATAAAAAATTTATCAGTATACTATTACATGAGGTCGTTAAGCATTCTATGCGTCTAACTCGTATCTATCAACCACAAGCTTCACACACTGAGCAAATTATAAGCTTATCTAAGGAGGCTGCGGGGCATTTAATTCGTGTGTTGCGTCTACAAGCCGGTGATGAGTTTATTGTATTTAATGGCAAAGCAGGAGAATTTCCTGCTAAAATTGTTGAAATTACTAAAAATACACTTACTGCAAAGCTCGGTAAATTTGATGATGTGAATCGTGAGTCACCTATACAAATTATTTTAGCGCAAGCCGTGTTGCGATCGGAAAAAATGGATTATATGCTGCAAAAAGCGATTGAATTAGGCGTTACACGTTTTATCCCCTTGTTAACAGCACACTGTACACTTAAGTTAGCACCTGAACGTTGGCAGAAACGTTGTTTACATTGGCAAGGTGTGATGCTTGCGGCCAGCGAACAATCAGGAAGAACACGTTTGCCGAAGCTAGAAAATCCTATGACCTTCGATGTTGCTACGACTTCGATAAAAGCGGATCAGCACATAATTTTACACCCTTGCGTTAAGGAAAATATCAATTCATTACCGCGTTCCCAGAGTGTTGCGCTATTGGTGGGTCCTGAAGGTGGCTGGTCAGAAAATGAGTTAAAGTGTGCTCGTGTCGCAGGTTATAGTTCTATTCAACTAGGACCACGCATCATGAGAGCAGAAACGGCCGGTTTGGCAGCTGTCAGCATATTGCAAAGTTTATACGGGGATTTGTAAAAAGATTTTAATATGGGATAATAGATAATGTTTTTAATATATATTAAAAATAATTTGATAATTTGATAAATAGGTTTATACCTATTAGGAGGGATTTTTATTTTATAAAGTTCTTTCTAAAAGATGCCTCAGTTGATTAATACTTTAAATACTTCGCTTTAGGAAAATTAATGATACATCTTGATCCGCTTTTTTTGTCTCGTTTACAATTTGCCTGGGTAGTTGCTTTCCATATCTTGCTGCCCGCGTTTACAATTGGATTGGCTTCTTTTATTGCTGTGTTAGAAGGAATGAATTTTTTTACGCATCGTGGCATCTATTTGCGTCTTTCCACCTTTTGGACAAAAATATTTGCGATTTCGTTTGGAATGGGAGTGGTGTCAGGGATCGTTATGCCTTTTCAGTTTGGAACAAACTGGAGTCGTTTCTCGGATGCAACGGCTAATGTTTTATCTCCCTTATTAGGTTACGAAGGCTTAACTGCTTTTTTCTTAGAAGCGTCTTTTCTCGGTATATTATTGTTTGGCCGTAAACTTGTGCCACGTTGGGCGCATTTCTTTTCTGCATTAATGGTGGCTTTTGGAACCTTATTATCCGCTTTTTGGATTTTAGTGACAAATAGTTGGATGCAGACACCTGCTGGTTTTAAATTAATCAATGGCCGCTTTTTTCCCAGCGATTGGTTAGCAATTATCTTTAATCCTTCTTTTCCTTATCGTTTTGCACATACCGTGGTCGGTTTTTATATCACGACTGGATTTGTGGTTGTTGCGGTGGGTGCGTATTTTATTCATCAGCAGCGATTTGCGCAAGAAGGTCGAAAAATGTTTTCCATGACCACCGCGCTTTTAACTGTTTTGGTTCCATTACAAATTTTTTTGGGTGATTTACATGGTCTTAACACATTAAAGTATCAGCCGGCTAAATTAGCTGCTATTGAAGCGCATTGGTCGCCTGAAAAACGCGCACCTCTTATCTTGTTTGCTATTCCCGATGAAAAGAAAGAAATGAATCATGATGTGTTAGAAGTTCCTCTATTAGGTAGTATTATTCTAGCCCATCATATTAATGGGCTTGTTCCTGGATTAAAACAATTTCCTGCTCAGGATCGTGCTCCTGTTGCGATTCCGTTTTTCTCTTTTCGCATCATGGTGGGCTTGGGTGTAATAATGCTGTTGTTCATTTTAGTGAGTTTATGGTTGCGATTTAAACATCGGCTATTTGATACGGATTGGTTTTTGAAATCTTCTCAATATATTGCACCGATTGGTTTTCTAACGATATTAGCCGGTTGGGTTACCACAGAAGTAGGACGTCAACCTTGGACGGTCTATGGTTTTTTAAGGACCTCCCATTCGGTCAGTCCTTCATTAACAGGTCTAGATGTTTTACTCTCTTTATTCGGTTACATGTTGGTTTATTTAATTATCTTCCCTGTAGGTATTTTTTTAATGACCCGCGTTGCCCGGAAAGGTTTTATTGAAGAACCCAATGCGCCTATTGCTGGACAACAGACAAGCCATCCTATTTTATCTCCGCCGGAGTATTCAAATGACAAATAATTTAATTTTGCTATGGACATTGATATTGGGTATCGGCGTTTTTTTCTATGTTTTGCTTGATGGTTTTGATCTCGGTGTGGGTATTCTTTATGCATTCGCACCTCATCGCGAAGCACGTAAATTAGTTATGAATACAATTGCCCCCGTTTGGGATGGTAATGAAACTTGGCTGATTCTTGGAGCGGTGGGTTTGTTGGCGGCATTTCCATTGGCTTTCGCTATCATTTTTCCTGCTGTTTATTTTCCAGTGCTAATTATGCTGTTGGCTTTGGCATTCCGTGGCGTGGCGTTTGAGTTTCATTTTGGTGAAGCGGCACATGTCACCCTATGGGATCGCGGTTTTAGTGTCGGATCGTTAATTGCTACGTTTGCTCAGGGAATTATTTTGGGTGCTTTTATTCAAGGATTTGCAGTTAAAGGAAGATTGTTTGCAGGTAGTTCTTGGGATTGTTTTACACCGTTTTCATTATTTACAGGTTTAGCCTTGGTATTTGGATATGCTTTATTAGGTGCCTGTTGGCTAATTTTAAAAACTGAGGGTGAATTACAACAGTCTGCTCGGCATCAAGGACGGATTTGTTTAATTGGTGTCATCATTGCGATGATCATTGTTTCTGTCTGGACGCCATTTGTCGATGAATCTGTCCGACAACGTTGGTTTACGTGGCCCAATCAGCTCTATTTTTCACCCATTCCTATAATTACTGCCGTACTAGCTATAGTGGAATGGCGCTTACTCAAAAAATCTAATGATATTATGCCTTTTTTTGGAGCGTTAGCTTTATTTTTACTCGGATATTTGGGTTTAGCGGTCAGTTTATTTCCGATGATAGTTCCTTTTCATTTTACAATTTGGCAAGCAACTTCTTCTCCTGAAACACAACTTTTTCTTGCTATTGGCACGTTGATTTTATTACCCATTATTTTAATTTATACGGCTTGGTCTTATTGGGTATTTTGGGGAAAAGTCCGTAGTGATATCGGTTATTGAAAAGGGTATTTGTTTTTCTTTAACTTTTGCTTTTTTAAATTAACTCTAAAAATTTGATATATCCAATCGTTTGGTTTTTCATTCAATAGAATGATTTTCAAAAAAAACTACTATTTATGCTATATTACCCTAATTCCTTATATAGAATTAAGGCATAACTTTGTGGTGTTAAAATTTATTCCTAAACTATTTGCATATTTGGACCTGCTGCCCGAGTAACGATAGGAACGATTCTGAATTTTCAAGAGTATGGCGCGTATCAACTCATTAATTAGTGATGACTATGGCAAAAAAATCGAAACGCTTCGTTGATCCTTATGCAGCACGTGAAGCCGATAAATATGATAATCCCATTCCTAGTCGCGAGTATATTTTAGATTTCTTAAAAAAGTGTGGCCATCTAGTTAAACGTGAAGAGCTTAATCAACGTTTGGGTTTAATCGATCCTGAACGTCAAGAAGCCTTGCGTCGTCGTTTACGAGCGATGGAACGCGATGGGCAAATTGTTTTAACGCGGCGTGAAGGTTATGGTTTACCTGACAAAATGAATTTGGTGCGTGGCCGTGTGATTGGTCATCGTGATGGATTTGGATTTTTAGTTCCGGATGATGGTAGTGATGATCTCTATTTAAGTGCACGACAAATGCAGTTGGTGTTTCACGGCGACCGAGTTTTAGCGCGCGTCATTGGAATGGATCGACGTAATCGACGTGAAGGAGTGATTGCCGAAGTCTTAGAACGGAATACACCTTCTTTAGTGGGACGTTTTTTCAAAGAAAAAGGTGTTGCTTTTGTTGTGCCGTCAAATAGTCGGATTACGCAAGATATTTTAATCGGTGTTGATGATGAAAGTGCTGCAACTTCGGGACAAATTGTCGTTGTTGAAATAACGCGTTTTCCTAGTTTTCGGCAACAAGCGATTGGTCGCATTACCGAGATACTAGGCGAACACATGGCGCCAGGTTTAGAAATAGAAATAGCGATACGTAATTATAATCTTCCGCATGTCTGGCCAGATTCAGTACAGGAAGAGATTGCTGCTTTACAAGCGGGTGTGCCAACGAGTGATGAGCAAGAGAATCGGATTGATCTACAAGATTTGGCGTTTGTTACGATTGATGGTGCAGATGCCAAGGATTTTGATGACGCCGTGTATTGTGAGCGACAAAAAAAACAATGGCGTTTAGTCGTCGCTATTGCGGATGTCAGTCATTATATCAGCCCGCAAAGTGAATTAGATAAAGAAGCAGAAGCACGAGGAAATTCGGTTTATTTTCCGAATAGTGTATTGCCGATGTTACCGGAAGTGCTTTCCAATGAGCTATGTTCATTAAAACCTAAAGTCAATCGACTGTGCATGGTTTGCGATATGCTGATTTCTAGTAAGGGAGAATTAAAACGCTTTCAATTCTATCCCGCTACCATCCACTCTAGAGCACGTTTAATTTATAATGAAGTTGCGACTTGGTTAACATCTAATAAATGTCCTCCCGCATATAAAAATCTATTACCTCACTTACAAAATCTGCATAGCTTGTACCAATTGTTACGTCAAACGCGTGAAGCACGTGGCGCGATTGATTTTGAAACCACCGAAACACAAGTTATTTTTGGACCGAATCGAAAAATCAAACAGATCATTCCCAGCGTGCGTACCGTGGCACATCGTATTATCGAAGAATGTATGTTACTCGCTAATGTATCGGCAGCGCATTTTTTATTAAAAGCTAAAATTCCAACTTTATTTCGGATTCATGCAGTCCCTGCGGCGGAAAAATTAGCGGATCTAAAAAGTTTTCTAGCCGAATTGGGTTTACGTTTTCCGAATAAAAAAGTCATTACACCCGAAGATTATTCAAGCTTGTTAAAATTAATTGCTGACAGACCGGATGCACATTTGATCCAAACCGTTATGTTGAGATCCCTGAGTCAAGCCATTTATAGTCCGGAAAATATTGGTCATTTTGGTTTGGCATTCGATGCATATGCACATTTTACATCACCGATACGCCGTTATCCCGATTTATTAGTTCATCGAGCGATACGCCATGTATTAGCAAAGCGTAAACCAAAGAATTTTTTCTATGATAAGGTCACTATTTCTCGTTTAGGTGAACATTGCTCGACTACCGAACGACGTGCTGACGAAGCGACACGTGAAGTATTAGATTGGTTGAAATGTGAATATATGCGCGATCGGGTCGGTGAAACCTTTGATGGTATCATTACCAATGTAACTGGTTTTGGTTTATTTGTTGAATTGCGAAATATTTATGTTGAAGGCTTAGTGCATGTCACCGCTTTGCATAATGATTATTATCAATTTGATGCGAATCGTCATTGCTTGCAAGGTGAGCGTACTGGAATAGTTTATCGTTTGGGCGATAGAATCCAGGTGAGAGTAGGGCGTGTCGATTTGGATCAACGTAAAATTGATTTTGAATTAATCGAGCCGGAAGCGCAAAAATCTGCAAAAAAATTTAAAAAATACAAAAAAAGAAAATAGCTTGTTTTCTATCTAATCATAAATTGAGTTTCAGTGATTACAGAAGGATTAAGTGGCGCAGATTGATTGAAAAAAACCGTGTTGGGTGTTGGTTTTTTATTGAATAAATGAATAGGTCTTTGAAACTTATTTTTTTCTTTTTTTATATTAATCTGTGCATAAGTGTTCATAACACTCGCTAAGCATAAACCCAAGGCTAAACCCAAAGGCGGTAATAGCAGCGGAGAAACAGGCGTTAAGCTTAAAACGGTGAAACTAATCATAGCGCTTAAGCCAACTAAAAACCCTATTAAGATCGAAAATACCCAGCAATCCATCTGAATAGCTCGCCATTCTTTAAGTTTGATTGGTATATAATCGGATTCATGTTGATGTAGTAACCAGCCTTTAAAGTTTTTTGCTAATTTTTGTTGAAACTGTTTGGATTCTTGTTTATTAGGAAAATCAAATTGTATGTCGATAGGAGGAAACTTTACTTGCATGCTCCTATCAATCGAAAAGTATATCGTAGTAGAGCCTATTGAAAGAATATTTTCATCATTGAACGTCTTGATAGGCAAATCTAAATGAAAAATAATCTGATTGTTGTTGTCCATATCAATGTCAGCTTTTAATGATTTGATACTTTCATTACTGCAACTATAGGAAGTTGATAGGAGTAAAGAAACGATGGCAGGCAATGCACCTGGAAGCCAGATGGGTTCTACTAAGCATAAAGTAATAAAAGATAAGGCTTGTTTATCGTAAATTTGAAAATCCTTTTCAAAGGCGGCTTGTAAATCTTCTAGACAAATTTTTTGTTGGCGAGATTTTTCTTGTAGAGATTTTGTTATAGCGTAAAAAGCTCCGCGAGAAATTTCAGCGTCATTTTTAGCAGTAAACTCGATAAAATTTGGATCTTTTAATTTGGATAATTGATCAGAAATGTCTTTAAGAATTTGGATAATATTTTCTTGCTCGTAGGATAAAGACCCTTTTTTATAAGGTTTTAAAAAATTAAAATTTTCAAGGTTTATTTGAAGTGTTAAACTGTAGGGCACGTTTAAATCCTTTTATCATTAGATTCACTTAGATACATAACTTTTTTTTAGTAAAATTTTAACATGAGTCATATCGTTAAAAAAGAATTTATTTTTGGTTTTCATGCTATTAACGCGTTGTTAAAATCACATCCTGAAAGAATATGCCAACTTTATTCGCAAGAGGGTCGTGAAGATAAACGCATCCAAGAGATTTTGCAGTTGGCAGGCGCGCATGATATTCCGATGCAAAGTTTATCGAAGCATCAATGTGATGAATGGTCAAAAGGTGGCGTACATCAGGGTGTATTAGCGGAGATAAAAACTTCTAAACCATTAAACGAACGCGATTTATTTATTTTGTTAGAGTATCGATTACTCGATCAAAAAAGACCGCCGTTTTTATTAGTGTTAGATGAGGTTCAAGATCCGCACAATTTAGGTGCCTGTTTGCGTTCTGCGAATGCAGCCGGTGCCGATGCGGTTATTATTCCGCAGAACCGTTCGGTGAATATGACAGCGAGTGTGCGAAAAATAGCCGCAGGTGCAGCTGAAATGACACCGCTTTTTACGGTCACGAATTTAGCAACAAGCTTAGAAAAGCTAAAAAAGGCTGGAGTGTGGTGTTATGGTTTGGATCACTCAGCTACACAGCTTATTTATGATACGACTTTGACTGGAGCATTGGCGTTGGTTTTGGGCGCCGAAGGCAAAGGTTTACGTCGCTTAACCAAAGAACACTGTGATGGGTTGATCGCTATTCCAATGGCGGGTAGCGTCAGCAGTCTAAACGTTTCGGTTGCCGCCGGGATCTGTTTATTCGAAGCGGTTAGGCAAAGACAATAAAATCCAACTATGATACTATTTACCGCCTTAGGTTGCGGTAAAATAAAATGCAACATTGTATTGTTATAGAGACCTAATTTTTTATTTTAAATTGCAAGGAGACCCTAATATGTGTCGTAAATTCTTTCCAGCAATAGTGATTATTATTGCTGTTTTGATGGCTATCGCTGCAAGTCTTGCGAAACCTGAGTCAGTTGATACTATCGTCATGGTTTCGCGATTCTTTGATATTATGCTGCCGATTTTGGCGGTGGGGGCATTGATAAAATATTTATGCTGTCCTCGCTCACACAAAGGCTGCCATTGCGGTTGCGATCATTGTAAGATGTGTAACAAAAAATAAGTTGATTATTTTTTTACCATCTCCCATTTGCCTTTGTTGAGTGAAAGACAAAGATTAGGTCTTTTAACTCAAGCTAGATCCCGCGGCTTAAACCGCGGGATAATTCCGAAAAATTTATTTTACAACAACATCACGTTATGTCGCTTGAACTAGATATCCATTATATGCAGCGTGCTTTAGAAGCAGCGGAGCTTGCAGAGAAGTGTGGAGAAGTTCCGGTCGGTGCAGTATTGGTGCTGAATAAACAGATCATCGGCAGCGCTTATAATCAAACACTAATGCAGTATGACCCCACTGCGCATGCTGAAATTTTGTTACTGCAACAAGCAGCCAAACAGCTAAAAAATCATCGCTTAGTTGAATCGACATTGTATGTTACCTTAGAACCTTGTTTAATGTGTGTCGGTGCGATGATTCAAGCTAGGATTAAACGGCTGGTGTTTGGTGCTTATGATACACGTTTTGGCGTAATAACCACGCAATGGTCTCTTTTAAGGGGACAAAATCATACTTTTGATTTTACTGATGGGTTATTAGCTGAAAACTGTGCAGAAAAATTACAGAAATTTTTTAAACACAAACGTCAAATGCTTAATAGACAAGATGATCAATAAAAGTTAATTGCGTAATCTCAGTTCAGTGTTTGACGTATTTCTTTATAGTCTACATCCTATATAGTTTATGCTAATATAGCCCTAGCACTTATAATGATCCAGAAAGGTGCAAACAGATAATATTTCCGTTTTGTTATAAGCGGTAGCTACTGATTAAAGTAGGAGGGATGGCTGAGCGGTTGAAAGCAACGGTCTTGAAAACCGTCAAGGGGGTAACTCCTTCCAGGGTTCGAATCCCTGTCCCTCCGCCAAAAAAATGAAATTGACAAGAGGAGTTGGCGTTCCATGATTAACGTCGTTATCGTTGACGATCATGCCTTAGTACGTTTAGGTATGAAGCGCTTGTTAGAGGATGTTCGAGATATTAATGTGATCGGTGAAGCCGAAAGTGGCGAAGCCGCTATTAATTTAGTAAAGGAAACTAAGCCTGATGTGGTATTGATGGATCTAAAAATGCCGGGTATAGGTGGATTAGATGCCACCCGCCGTTTGATTCGTGTTAATCCTAAACTTAAAATTATCGTCGTTACTGTATTTAGTGAAGGACCTTTTCCGGATCGTCTCGTGCGTGCTGGGGCGGCGGGATATATTACCAAAAATACCAATGCTGAAGAATTGATTACAGCCATTCGGAAAGTGGTTGCCGGTCAAATCTATATAACCTTAGAAATTGCGCAAAAAATGGCATTACGTCAGGTTTCTGATGCATCAAAATCACCTTTTGCTCAACTTTCCGAACGTGAATTACAAGTGATGTACATGGTTACACATGGTACAAAAGTGAACGGCATTGCCAAAAAACTTTGTTTAAGCCCTAAAACAGTGAATACCTATCGCTATCGATTGTATGAAAAATTAGGGGTACATAACGATGTCGAATTAACCCATCTTGCTTTACGTTATGGCTTATTGGAAGAAGAAGAGGGTTATGCTGATAAATCGGCAGATACACCAACGGAAGAATAATATTCTTCCGTTGGTTTTTTATTAGTGCTTAAGCAAGGGCTTTTTTTCAGAATTGCTTTCTTCTTCTTCCTGCTGTTGGGTTTCAGTAACAAGTCGACTATGATTTAATAAATTACTAGGTAAAGTAGAGACTCTAAAATTAGCCGGGGGCATGATTGCATTATTTAAAGCAACGGGTTGTGATGCTCTTAGTGCTAAAACCTTAGGGAAGAATTGATCAGCTGATTGACTTTCAATGCCTAATTCATTTGCTTTGTCTAAATCCCCTATGTATTGACTTACTAGCAATATATTTTTTAATTTTTCGCCTTTATTCAACAGATATTCTTTTAATTTAGCTATCAAACCAGGTGTTCCTTCTTTAAATTCTTTATATTGATAAGAAGTACAAAGATAAAAATTATTAGCAATTTCTAAAGGTTTTGCTTCGGTTTCTTCAGGTAATTTCCAATCATTAGGAAAGTTTTCCTCAAATAATTCTATGACTTTTTTTATATTTAATGGGTTCGTATTGGAAATAAAATAAATAAATTGATTTTTGTTAACTAAGGTTTGTAATTTTGTTGTTGATTTGGGGATCCAGGTAATCAATGAATTCCAAGTGTCTTTTAATAACTGCTGGGGATTTTCCACTTGAGGATTGTTCTTGAGAAAATAAAAAATACCTAATAAGTGTTCAATAAATTCCTCAGTATTTATTTTCCCCAGTTTGTATTCATTAATGGTCACTGTCATTGTCCAGTATTTTAAACTGACCCAAAGTTTGCTATACCATTCAAAATGCAACCAACTGTTCGCATAGTCGAAGTGCAACTTAGCAAAATTATCCAATACTGTAGAGAGGGGTGCGAGTCCATGGATAGTCGATAAATTGATGATATAAGTTGAGTAATCTTGCGTTATGTTTTGTGCAGGTTGAATGGGTAGCATCGCTTGGTTTCCTGATGTTTAATTGTTAAAAATTCATATATAAAAAATTAAGGTTGGGTTGATAAAGGGAATGATTCTATCGTTAAAAGATTTTCCAAATAAATTGGCTAATTGCACACTGATAATTTGTTTGTTAAAGCGAATAAAGGAAGATAGAGGTACGATTAAAAATTTTTTTGCTTCGATAGAATACGACATAAAATTTCTTTTCTAATTTTTTTAATAAAAAAATTGAATTTTTATCTTACTTTTTTTCTTGTGTATTGACAAGAATTAAAAATATTAATTTACAAATAATTATTCATAAATTTTCTGTAGAGTTGTGTATTTCTAAAAATACCTCAGGTTGATTGATGGGCAATCAAGAAGAAATATTCTTTCTTGAAATTACATTTTTAAAATTTACCAACAAAAATTAACTGCATGAATCGTGCATAAAATTATCAAAAATTCCGAACAAAAATCCACCATTTAGCATAAGTTTACGCTTTAGACTATGCTTCGTTTGCTTGGTATCGAAATGAAGGGTTATTTACCTTGCTTAGATCTTAAGTATGTGCTGGGCGTCCAGCGTCTGTGCGCAGTGAATCCCTTTTTATGTCATAAGGAGGTTTTTTCCGATGTCAGTATTAAAACCAGTCACATTATTCTTATTAGCGGTTTTTGCGGTGAGTCCCGTTTGGGCGCAAGACAGCGATTGCTGTGCAGAATTACGCCACGAAGTACAAATGATTAAAGATCAACTTAAAAGCCAACAAAATCAACAAATTAATGCTTCTAAGGAACTGAATCAACAACAGACTACGACCAAAACCGGCTTTAAAGGCGTCGGCGTTTTAGTAGATGCTTTGGTTGCGCAGTTTCCTAATTTACCGGCGTTGAAAACGGTAAAACAGATATTTGATAACTTAAACAAATAAAATATACTTGTGTACTTCAAGATGCAAACAGCATCTTGAAGTAACAAGCGTTTAAGCTGAATTTAAGTTGTTGATGGGTGATTGTGGTGGCAGGTGCTAGCGAAACGTCGAATTTAAAGCAGCAACTTGCTTTTATCAATCAAAGTGCTGGCGTTTATCTATTTTTAAATGCCGAGCAACAGGTATTGTATGTTGGAAAGGCAAGAAATTTAAAAAAACGTCTCACAAGCTATTTCCGAGCTCAGCAAAGTAGTCGAGTTGCGTTAATGATGCGACAGGTTACTACCATCGAAACCACGACGACTGAAACTGAAAATCAAGCTTTACTACTCGAAAGTAATCTCATTAAGCAACTCAAGCCACGCTATAATATTTTATTACGCGATGATAAAAGTTATCCCTATATTATTTTAAGCAAACATCAAAGTTATCCGCGTTTAGCGTTTTACCGCGGTGCCCGCAGCAAAGAATACCATTATTTTGGACCGTTTCCGAGTATCTTGGCGGTCCGAGAAACCTTAAATTTATTGCAAAAATTATTTAGAATTCGTTCATGTAAAGATAGTTTTTTCCGCAATCGTACTAGACCCTGTTTACAATACCAAATTAAACGTTGTACCGGCCCGTGTGTCGGATTGATTACATCAGAAAATTATCAGCGTGATGTGAATAATACCGTTTTATTTTTACAAGGAAAAAATCAAACGGTTATTGAGGATATTGCCGAACAAATGGAAAAGGCTGCGCATGAATTAGATTATGAGACTGCAGCGCGCTTGCGCGATCAGATTGCAGCGCTGCGTGAAATTCAACAAAAACAAGTGATTACTACCGGCCTGGGAAATTTAGATATTATTGGTTTAGCACAACAAACCTCTCATTATGTATTGTATGTGATGAACGTGCGCCATGGTCGATTACTAGGGGGTAAAGCCTATTTTCCGAATGTTCCTCCAGAACATGCCGCCGCGGAAGTGTTATCGGCTTTTATTGGACAATTTTATTTACAAGCTGAGGTTGCGCATAGCATCCCCGAACAGATTATTTTTCCATTAAAAATTGCTGAACAAGCCTGGTTAATGGCTACACTAGCGGAGCGTTCGGGACATAAAGTTAAATTATTGAATAAACCGAGTGGTGAAAAGCAGCACTGGTTGTTATTAGCCAATGAAAATGCACAACATGCCTTAGCCGCGCATCTTTCGGATAAATTGGCTTTTTATAAACAACTCGAATGTTTGCAAACTGCGTTGCGCCTGGATAATTTACCGCAACGTTTAGAATGCTTTGATATTAGTCACACGCAAGGCGAAGCAACAGTGGCATCGTGCGTGGTATTTGACGAACAAGGTCCAAGAAAAATGGATTATCGACGCTTTAATATTGAGGATATTACACCTGGCGATGATTATGCAGCGATGCGTCAGGCACTACTACGTCGTTATAAATATTTGAAAAACGAAGAAAAAAATTTACCGGATGTTTTATTGATCGACGGTGGCAAAGGACAATTAAAACAGGCCGAACAAGTTTTAGAAGAGTTACAGATAAGTGGTATCCTTATTATAGGTGTGGCGAAAGGACTGGGGCGTCGATCCGGCTTGGAAAGCTTATATCTTTCTTCGAGATCGCAAGCGATTACATTACCAGCTGATTCATTGGCCTTGCGTGCTATTTTAACGATACGCGATGAAGCGCATCGTTTTGCGGTCACTGGTCATCGTGGTCGGCGTGCAAAAAAAAGACGAACTTCGGCGTTGGAAGATATTCCAGGTATCGGTGTGAAACGACGCCGCGAATTATTACGCCAGTTTGGTGGGTTACAAGCTTTACAAAATGCCAGTGCCACCGATCTCGCTAAGGTACCCGGTATCAGTAAACGTTTAGCCGAACAGATTTATTTAGCTTTAAAAGCCTAAACTAACCGGTTACACTAAGCTAATCACCACATTGCTAGCTGCTGGTATACACCTTATGGGTATCCCCAATATATTGACTTTTCTGCGCATCGTTTTAATTCCATTTTTTATTTTATTATTTTATTTACCCTTTCGAGGCAGTCATATACTGGCCGCGCTCATTTTTATTTTTGCTGCGATGACGGATTGGTTAGATGGTTATTTAGCACGCAGTTTAGGTCAAGTATCTAAACTAGGTACATTCCTTGATCCGGTTGCGGATAAATTAATTGTTGTAACTGCGTTGATATTATTAGTCGGTGATCGCGCTTTACCTTATTTATCGGTTCCTGCGATTGTTATTATTTGTCGCGAAATTATGGTATCCGCACTGCGTGAATGGATGGCAGAAATTGGTAAACATAAACACATGGCCGTAACCATGATAGGAAAAATAAAAACAACAATACAAATGTTAGCTATCATTTTATTATTACTTTACAAACCAGGCGCTTGGCTAGGATTTGCTTGGCTAGGTTATGTGTTACTTTATCTTGCAGTATTGTTAACGTTATGGAGCATGTGTTTATATTTAAAAGCGGCTTGGCAAGATTTATCTTCTTGACAGTATTTTTCATGCAGTTACAATAACACCCGTTTTGCGGGAATAGCTCAGTTGGTAGAGCGCAACCTTGCCAAGGTTGAGGTCGCGAGTTCGAGCCTCGTTTCCCGCTCCAAAGTTTTTTTATTAGTTAGCAATTGTAGATTTCAGAAGCTGAAGTATTTTTGTTAAGTTCAAGGGCGGATGATTGTTGAGGAGCGGAATGTACTGGAAAGTACATGAGCACCAGAAACGAGCATCCAACAAAGAAATTAACAAAAAGACAAAGCTATTAGATAAAGAGATTGGCTGGGTGGCAGAGTGGTCATGCAGCGGCCTGCAAAGCCGCGTACGTCGGTTCGATTCCGGCCCTAGCCTCCAGTTAGAGAGCAAGAAAAATAGTATATTGCCCGGGTGGCGAAATTGGTAGACGCAAGGGACTTAAAATCCCTCGGTGGTAACACTGTGCCGGTTCGAGTCCGGCCCCGGGCACCAGATTTATTCAATTGTATTTTTAAAGTAGTCCAATGACATTTTTAGTCACTGAAAAATGTATACGTTGTAAATATACCGATTGTGTCGAGGTATGTCCGGTCGATTGTTTTTACGAGGGGCCGAACATGTTGGTAATCCATCCTGACGAATGCATTGATTGTGGTCTGTGTGAACCAGAATGTCCAGTCAATGCTATTTATGTCGAAGATGATTTGCCGGAAAAGTACCAAGAATTTTTAGCGTTGAATAAAGAATTCGCACAAAAATGGCCGAATATCACGCATCGCAAAGAACCGCCTGCCGACGCCGATGAATGGAAAGATAAAGAAGATAAATTACAATATCTTGAAAAATGATTACGCAAAAAATTTCACTTTTATGCAATACTATTTATTAATAAATCTAATAAATAAACAATAATTTTTATGGATGAAAATTACAAGAAGCCAGATGCTTCAAGTTCAAATGTTGTGCAATCCATCCACAACAATCTATTAGAATTAGTTCAAAAAAATAAAACTATCCCCGCTTTTTTACAAAATTTAACAGCGAATGATCCGCAACTGCATTGCTTAAAAAAAGCAATTCGTAGAGGAAATTTTCGCGCAAAAATTTGGAATAATCGTGATTGTAATTTATATCTTATTTATCTTATTCAAGAGAAAATGATCCCTTTTTGGCAAGGGATTACTGCTTATGTCTATCTGATTGCAAAAATGCAATATACGCAGACACAAGATTTGCGCGCTGAGGATCAAGATGTCAAATTTAATTATCAAGTTGAAATTGTTCCTTTAGTTAAGGGGGGGAAAATAACGATTCTGGGTTACCAATATTTGCTTGGTATGATTCATGCTTTGGAGAACTTAAACGCTCATTTGAATTTTGATCAATTAGTCGATTATGTAGTAAAGCTGCCAGGCATCGAACGGTGGTTAATTAAAACGGAATTTGATCATCACCTGACACAGCGCGAGAGTAAGCATGATGCTAATCGTTTAGTTTGGGTATTGATCAACAATTTACCGTTGATACAAAAAATAAGTGCGGGTAATTTTGGAGATCCAACCACGCATTATTTAACACCTTCTTCATCGCTGATAAATTATGTTTTGCAAGCGCTGAATCAACAACCGCTGCGCATGCGTCCGGTTTTGGGCAATCCAGGCCTAGAAACTTTGTATAAATGGCATAGTCAAAATTTTCATCCTGTCGCATTGTATGCTCCGCAAATTTTGTCGAATCCAAAAGATGCCGATGGCTATCGCTGTGGACCGTTTCCCTTATGGTTACATGACATAGGCCACACTTTTTGGGGAAGTATGTTAGCAAAAATCCAACGTGATTATATTTTTACGACTTATATTCCTGCTTTGCGCAATTTAAGAAATATCGCTGAAATGTTTGGTGATGAATCAAGTATGGAATATCTGGAAGAAGCTGAAATAAAAGCTTACGATTTTGATTTGACAGCGATTATGGATTACGCAAATGTCAAGACACGATTTACTACCTATCTTGCACATACTATGGGTAAAAATCCAATTTATCCAAGCTGTATATTTACAGGAATTTATGAGTATGAAGCGATAGGTCGAGCAGAAGGAGACACGTTTTATTTTTTACTGCATTATGGCATGTATGCGGCTAAGGTGCCGGATGCTTATAAGAAGGTCTATGAAACGCTAATAAGCTTTATTTCCATTGGACAAAGTTATAGAAAGTTGCCTATTGTTGAGGCGCTACAAAGATTGGCTAAAAATGCGGTAATTGATACAGACGTTTTATTTGCTGCCGATCCACCTGTAATGAAGTTAAATACCCTGGCTTGGTATCGGTTGTTGAGTTCAGGTTTACCGAGTGCAGAAGTTTGGGACAAAATGACCAGGGATGATAGTTTAGCGGATGAACTTTTGCAGATGATACAACAAGGGCTGAATTTTTTTTCTCCTTATTTGCCTATAACGCCGCCTAAACGACTCGAATTGCTTAATTATTTAGAAAAACAACAACCTGACTGTGTAAAAATTAGCAAAGATCAATCTAGTAATGCTAAAATCGTGAATAAATTTCGATCTCAGTTTTTTAAATCCCTGGACAATGAAACGGATGAACGGTCTTCTGCTGAGGCCAATTATTATAGCGAAGGATTAAAGTATAACTAAAATGTATGTCACTTAAGCTATTAGCCATTGATACCTGTACAGAAGCCTGTTCGGCGGCTTTGTTATACCAAAAGCTTATTCAGGAACGCTATCAATGTGCACCGCGCGCCCATTCACAACTGATTTTACCGATGATGCAATCCTTGTTAGATGAAGCGGGGCTTAAGTTACGCGATCTGGACGCGTTAGCTTTTACACGTGGACCCGGTAGTTTTACAGGAATACGTATTGCAGCAAGCGTTATTCAAGCGAGTGCTTTTGCTGCTGATTTACCGGTTGTGCTCGTGTCTAGTTTACAGTGTTTGGCACAAGGTGCTTACCGAGAATTGCAAGCACCGCAGGTGTTAACGGCTATCGACGCGCATTTACAGGAAGTTTTTTCTGCTGCCTATTGTTTAAATACCGAAACCGCGATCATGCAAGCCTGCGGCGCTGAACAATTATGTTTACCACAACAATGTGATACGAACGGTTTAACCCGTTTTGTCGGAGTGGGTAGTGGTTGGGATCAATACCATGATTTATTCGAAACAGAATTCAAGAATCAGTTGCAGCGTTGGGTTCCACGACGCTATCCTAAGGCCTATGATGCTGCGGTAATTGCCGCTGATGCTTATCGGCGTGGCGAAACAGTGACGGCAGCCGAGGCTTTACCGACTTATTTAAGAGAAACAGTCGCTCTACGACGAGGTTGCGATGGATAAATATTTGCTCAGTATTCTAGTTTGCCCATTATGCAAAGCAAGTTTGGTGTATGAAAAATCCGCTCAAGAACTCATCTGTCGTTTTGATCGTTTAGCTTATCCTATTCGAAATGAGATTCCGATTATGTTAGAAACGGAAGCGAGAAGAATAACTTTAGAAGAATATGATCGCTTGAGTTAGAAATTGTGCACTTGAACCTAACACAACTATTTTCTTTTGGAAGAAAAAGTGCAACTGGGAGAGAAGCGTTTGATCCGCCACAAGTGAGTCGCTATGCTTACGAAAAATTTCGGCCATTGGGTCCCCGAAATTTGTTCGCATCACGCGACTAAAAGTAGGCCCCGACGTCTTGTGTGTCCGCCATGCACTGGGGCCCCATTCTGGGCTGCGCGCAGTGGCTCCCACAGTCGACTCTACGGCGTGATGCGTTTCCTGCTTCGCCCGTCAACGCACGCCTCTCGGGGGTCCCTCGGCTGCGCATTGCTTTCGCAATACTTTCCTTGTCTTGTCGATTGCTTGATTACTAAAACTTCTATTGCTGAAAATTTGAAATACATTCTACAACAAACTTAAATCTTTGCCGCGAAACTCCTGGAGTAGTCAAAAAAATGAAACAAGGAAGTATTACTTATGCTTTTTTATTAGAATAGGTGTTTCTCTAATACTGCTAGGGCAGGACAACTGAGAAAGCATTGCCTCGCGAGCCCGTGGATCCTCGAGCTCCTGTAAATCAGAGATTTTGATATTAGTTTCAGGAAAACTTGATAGATAAGGTATAAGTTTAACCATTGTTTCAAAACTTGCAATAAATTTCAAAAAAAAGAAAGCAGCTTCATATAAGGCACGCCTAAATACTGAAAAAGTAAACTTTTCTGACAGATCTTTTGATTCTGCTAATTCAATTACAGTAGATTGGATTGGCTGCTCATTATTGTAAATAAGTTTATTATGTGCCGCCATTACTCGACGTGTAATATGGGGGAAAGGTAAAGACTTGCACATTTCTTCTTCTTTTTTCGAAATATCAACATCATACCGGATAACTTTATTTACTGTTACTCTAGGAACAATACCATTTTTTCCTGAAAAAAATTCGGTATTACCGAATTTAGGTATAATATCTTCTTGATGATAATGGTTATACATGTTTAAAAAATTGGGCTGATGATAATAAGTTAATAAAGATGCATGTCTATCTATAGTTTTACTAACACCAGGAGCGCCCAATGCATAAACAGTAATTCCTTCAATCTTAGATAAGGCATTTAAGCCTTTAAATTTATTCTTATCCACTTTGAGTTTTTTTTCCAAGTTTTGATATAACTCAGGTGAAACAATGTTTTTTATTTGAGTTTCTTCGTTTATTTCTTTTTTTATCTTCAAAATAACAGCTTCCGCCTCACTTTCCTGAACAGCACAAGCCCGCTGCATAGAATGAGCAAAGCCTTTAGCTAAAGCTCCACCCAAACTGTGGCCAGCTAAACGCAATCTAAAAGTTTTATTAGGATAAGTATTACTCATTAACATCAACAAATCATTAATTTGTTTGAGTAATTTTCCTTCATGTTTTTTTAAAGTCTTTTGGCCAGGCCCTCCTCTTTCTAAGTCGGCTACTAAAGAAGAAAAATCAATGGTTCCAAAAAAATTAATTTGTATTTCAATAGGACCTGAGGAAACTTGCTTAGGTATAGCAGCAGTACATCTTAATCCCCATTGATTCATAAGAGGAAAAAGTTTATAACCGGTACAGTCCTGATACTGTTTATTATTTTGTCCTGCTACCAATTCTCTATAAGCACTACTGTCAAGGATTGAAAGACTTTGATCAGTAAAAAGATAAAGTTGATGTTGATATAATCCCCGCTTTATGTTCTCTAATTCTTTGTTGTTATTATTATTTTTTTGCAGAATTTGGTTAGAAGATTCTATATAATAGATACATTTATCTAAGAAATCGATATTTACATCAGGATAATTCGCAATAATTTTGTTTCTTATTTCTATAAGCTCCTTATTAAGCTTCTTATTAAGCTCCTTAATAAGCATAAGGTCATTAGATTCAGATATACCTAAATCTTCAAGTCTAGCTTGTAATTTAAGTAATTTTTCATATAAATTTATTATTGTTTCAGATTCAGATTCAGTAAAAAAATTATATTTATTACCCGCCATAAATTGCTTATATGAAATAAATTGACTAAATAGTTAGGGAGAGTTTACTATTTAAATATTAACGTTTGCTTAAGGCCCCTTCTAAAAATTGTGCTACCTCACAGTCTGTGATTGCCCGAGAAAATAGTCGACGTTCAAAAATTCGCAAACGAGTGGAACATATTTTTGGCGTTATACAAAACTCGATGAAAGGAAAGTTTATTCGCTCCATAGGTTTAGTTCGCGCCACCTTAAAAATAGGACTCATGAATTTAACTTATAATATTTGCCGCTATGAACAACTCTCTCGATTGGGAAATTTCGGCCATCGTGTCCCCGAAATTTGTTCGCATCACGCGACTAAAAGTAGGCCCCGATCGTCTTGCGTTCGCCACGCACTGGCCCATTCTGGGCTGCGCGCAGTGGCTCTCACAGTCGACTCTACGGCGTGTGATCCGTTTCCTCTGCTTCGCCCGTCAACGCACACCTATCGGGGGCTTGCGCAAGGCTTTGGAATCTACAAAGCTTTTTAAAGCATGGAAGATCACTTTTCTCATTATCTATTTCTAAAAATGAGCTGAGCTAGACTATTCTGGTAACAATCAGAATGCAATTTTAGATCCTTTTAGCTGCTGATATTTTCTACCGATATAGCTTACGGATATGCTAGACTGGACGATTTATAGAGTCCGAGCTTTGCATCTGATTCAAGAATTAAAAAAGGTTTAATTTCATGATAGATGATTTGCAACAAATTATTCAGCAAGCGGCGCAGTCGATTGCTGAAGCAAAACGTTCTTTTGATTTAGAACAATTACGTAGCTCGCTATTAGGTAAAAAAAGTGTATTAAATGACTATCTTAAAAAATTAGCGCAATTGCCAGCGGCTGAAAAACCTAAAGCCGGACAAGCAGTTAATCAAGCTAAACAACAAATTGAAGCCTTGTTGAAAGCGCAGAATGAGTTACTCATCAACCAAGAAATCAATGCGCAATTGGCGAGTGAAAAAGTGGATATCACCTTAGCGGGTCGTGGCCAGTCAAATGGCAGTTTGCATCCCGTAACACGTACGCGTAATCGCATTGTCGCCTTTTTTACCAACGTGGGTTTTACGGTTGAGCAAGGTCCCGAAGTCGAAGATGATTATTATAATTTTGAGGCATTAAATATTCCGAGTAATCATCCAGCGCGTGCTTTACATGACACCTTTTATTTTGCGAATGGTTTACTGTTACGCACGCATACCTCGCCCGCACAGATACGTGCAATGCAAGACACTAAACCGCCGATAAAAATGATTGCACCTGGACGAGTCTATCGTTGTGATTCAGATGTCACACATACACCGATGTTTCATCAAGTCGAGGGGTTATTAATCGATGAATCTGCTAATTTTTCTGAGCTCAAAGGTTTATTAACACAATTTTTACAGAAATTTTTTGAAAAAAATGATCTATTGATTCGTTTTCGTGCTGCTTATTTTCCATTTACTGAACCTTCGGCGGAAGTCGATATCCAATGTGTGATGTGTGACGGAGCAGGCTGTCGTGTCTGCAGTCAAACCGGATGGTTAGAAATATTAGGTTGTGGCATGGTGCATCCGAATGTATTAGAAAAAGTGGGGTTAGCGCCGGATAAATATCAAGGCTATGCATTTGGTATGGGCATCGATCGTTTAGCGTTATTACGTTATCGAATTCCCGATTTGCGTTTAATGTTTGAAAATGATTGTCGTTTTTTAGAGCAATTTTAATATGAAAATAAGCGAGCAATGGTTACGTACCTGGGTAAACCCTAACTTAAGTGTCGAGCAATTGGCTGAACAACTTACTTTGGCAGGCCTAGAGGTGGCTGCAGTGCATCCGGTTGCTGGAACGTTTAATAAAGTCGTTGTCGGTGAAGTGTTAAACGCAGTACCGCATCCCGATGCATCACGTTTACAGGTGTGTGAAGTGAATATTGGAACGGATTCAGATTTGCAGATCGTGTGTGGGGCTAAAAATTGTCGAACGGGTTTAAAAGTTGCTGTCGCACAAGTAGGCGCGCAATTACCCAACGATATATTGATTAAAGAAGCTAAATTACGCGGTAGGGTGTCACAGGGCATGTTATGTTCCGGTAGTGAATTAGGTCTTGCTGAAGTAACACAAGATACCGGAATTTTGGAATTACCTGATGATGCACCTCTCGGTAAAGATATTCGTGAGTATTTGCAATTAAATGATCACTGTTTGGATATTCATCTGACACCTAATCGCGGCGATTGCTTAAGTGTCAAAGGCTTAGCCCGTGATATTGCTGCCATAACCCAGCAAATGTTGATTGAGCCTGTCATTGTCAAACAGCCGGTACTTATAGAAGATGAATTGACTATTAAAGTGACTGCCGTGGCAGATTGTCCGCATTATACTGGAAGAATTATCCGTAATATCAATACGCACGCCAAAACACCCTTATGGATGCAAGAGCGTTTACGTCGTAGTGGTGTGCGTAGTATCCATCCCGTGGTGGATGTGACAAATTATGTGATGTTAGAACAAGGTCAACCGCTGCATGCCTTTGATCTTAAGCAATTAAAAGATGAAGTGTGTGTACGTTATGCCAAGGCGCAAGAACAAATCACTTTATTAGATGGTGAAAATTTAGTTTTAGATACAAATACCTTGGTGATTGCGGATAAAAATCAAGCGCTAGCGTTAGCCGGTATAATGGGTAGTTTGCATTCTGCAGTCACCGAACAAACTCAGGATGTATTTTTAGAAAGCGCCTTTTTTAATCCTATACGCCTTGCCGGTCGTGCTAGGCAGTATGGATTGAATACCGATGGTGCCTACCGTTTTGAACGCGGTGTCGATCCAGCTATCACTGTGTCGGCTTTGGAACGGGCGACAGAATTACTGACTGAAATAGTCGGCGGTCAAGCAGGCCCAATCACACAGGTGAAATCAGCAACCCAACCTGCGTCTAACATAAAATTTCGTCCGGCGTATTTACAAAAATTTTTAGGCTTTTCCTTAAATGAAGAAAAAATTTCGACTATTTTTGCTAGCTTAGGGATTAATGTACAGCATAAGGATATGCACGTTTGGCAGGTAATGTCACCGACATGGCGTTTTGATCTATCCTTAGAAGTCGATCTCATCGAAGAGTTAGCGCGGATTCATGGTTATCAACATATTCCCGCCACACTCTCGAGTAGTCCTTTAAGATTTTTACCGCAATCAGAAATGCAACTTTCCTTAACTCGCCTGCAAGATTTACTCATCGATCGAGGCTATCATGAGGCTATCAATTATAGTTTTACTGAACCTAAAATCCAGCAAACGCTAGTTCCACACTTAGAATCCATTAGTTTGCTAAATCCTATTTCCAGTGAACTCTCAGTGATGCGTACCAGTTTATGGCCCGGATTGTTGAATGCCTTGCGCTATAATCAACAACGACAACAATTAAGTTGTCGTTTATTTGAAACGGGCGTTTGTTTTCAGTTGCATAAAGAAAAACTTGAGCAACAGGAATATTTAGCTGCCGTTGCTAGTGGACAGTGTTTACCAGAACAATGGGGTGTTGCTGGCGCACCTTTAGATTTTTTTACGATGAAATCTGATCTGGAAGCCTTATTGAGTTTAACCGCTAAAAATGATATTCAGTTTGTACCAGGAACACACCCCGCTTTACACCCTGGTTTGTCCAGTGACTTACAGCATCAGGGTAAAATCGTGGGTTATTTTGGCGCTTTACATCCAAAAGTCATCACTGAGTTAGATTTAATGGGTCCTGTGTATTGTTTTGAACTTGAAACTTCCGCCATTAAGCACAGACATTTGCCACAATTTAAAGCTTTTTCTAAATTTCCTATGGTAAGACGGGATATCTCATTTTGGGTAGATGAAAAATATCCCGCACAAACTATTTTGCAGCATGTGAATCATAAAGCGGGCGAGTTGTTGTATCGATCTTTCTTGTTTGATGTCTATTTTTCAGCACAGGAACCGCAAAAACGTAGTTTAGCCTTGGCTTTATGTTGGCAGCATCCGACACGTACCTTAGTTGATGCTGAAGTGGATGGTTTAATGCAAATAGTAATCGACAATCTTAAACAGAGTTTTGCTATTCATTTACGGGATTAAATTTCTATGAATCCAGTGTTAACCAAAGCTGATTTGATTAATAGCTTAAGACAACAAGAACCTAGTCTTAGTCGACCCCTAGCAACAAAACTGGCGGATGCTTTTTTTGAAGAAATTGTATCTGCTTTAGAAAAAGGGGAGCCGGTTAAAATCTCCGGTTTAGGAAGTTTTCGTCGACGTAGAAAAAAAGAACGACCGGGTCGAAATCCTAAAACCGGGGTGACGACCATCGTCACTTCGCGAAATGTGGTGTTATTTCAAGCCAGTCAGAAATTAAAATCGCAATTAAAAAACCCAAAAAATTAATTTCACTCTTTTGCTATTATTTTTGGAATTAATTCCTAGTTGCGAGTTGACGGTCCTGACATTACAATGTGCGCTGTTCGGGGCGTAGCGCAGCCTGGTAGCGCACCTGCATGGGGTGTAGGTGGTCGCTGGTTCAAATCCAGTCGTCCCGACCAAAGTTTAATACAGGAGCTGTATATCTTAGCTTGCTTAGTGTAGGATAAATATTAGGAATATAGTTTATTTATCTAAAATCAGGAGATAAGATATGGCAATTTATGAAAATATCTTAGTAGCGATAGATTTGCATCCTACCTGTGATGACATCATTTTGAAGCGTGCTCACGCCTTAGCCAAAGGTGGGCATATCAGCTTATCGGTTATTCATGCAGTGGAACATATTAATGCTTACGGTGTTGCTCAAGCTTACCCTGCTGTCATTGATTTAGAAGGTGAAATGCTAGCCGAAGCGCAAAAACAATTAGCAGAAGTATCGAAAAAATTTGATATCCCTACAAAGCATCAATTTGTTGAAGTTGGATCCCCTAAAGTGGTGATACTCGATAAAATGAAACAATTAAAAACCGATTTAATTATTATAGGGAGTCATGGTCGACATGGAATAGGTGTGTTATTTGGTTCTACCGCCAGTGCGGTGATTCACCATCTATCTTGTGATGCCTTAGTGGTGAAGATTCCTGAATTAAAAGCCTAATAATTTACGTAAAGATTAGTTAACACTATCGTTTAATTTGCAATATCCAAACAAAATAATTTGTTCGCTAATTCTTATTTCTGAAATTCCTATTTTTCTAGACCGTCGATCTATGTCATGCACTGAAGAAGAAATAAATCAACAGTCAGGATGACTGTTGATTAAATATTTTATCCGAATTGATTTACTTTTTTTTCTGTTAAAAATTTAATTTCAGCATTATTCTAAAGTTTATAAAAAGTTTATAAATTAAAAAAATAGTAAACACGAATTAATGCAAAAAATTTTATTTGGAATATTTATTGCAAGATACAGGATTTATCTTTGTCTATGAGATATATATATTGCAAAATTTGTTTATCTTAAATTTTTGAGCTACAGTAAGGGGGTATTTACTGTCAAATGAGCCAAAAATAAGACGTTTAGTGTGTTACGTGAGTTTCACTTGCTTAAATAAAGGAGTATTTATGTTCAAAAGTCCGAGCGTTTTAGACTGGATTGCACTAGTTATCTTATTTATCGGTGGTTTGAACTGGGGTTTAGTCGGTCTATTCCATTTCGATTTAGTAACCGGCATCTTTGGAGATTACAGCCCGATAGCTAGAATTATTTATATTATTATTGGTTTATGTGCAATTTATGTACTAGTCCGTGCGATTAGTTGTTGTAAAAATCACGTTTCAGTACCTTAAATCGGTGTCTGTTCATCAAAAAACCTCCCGTCTCGTACGGGGGGATACTATTTTTTTAATAAAAACTGCCAATAAAGTTTATCCCATAACAAAAGAAGAAGTTCTAGTGTTATTCTTTGCACATCGCAAGAGTACTAGCGCCCGCAACTTTACCAGTTAATATCATGGAATTTTTGGCACCGTTGATAGTTGGGTTTTTAAAAAGTCCTACTATTGTTATAATAGAACCTATTAGTCCAGTCGTCGCTGCGCCATATAAAGCTCCATAACCAAACTTCGTAGATGTTATAGCGCACTTAGCAACGGCATGTGAGTTTTTTTCTTCAATACATGGTTTACTCCATTCAGCATAAGCATATCCACACGCTGCACCCACTATTACACCGGGTAATGCCCCCATTGCTGTATTTATTACGAGTGCTCCTACCCACCAGCTAGTCCATTGTATAGCAGTTATGCTAGCTGCTAGTAATGTTTTTCCTAATTGAGAACAGGGATTTATATTTTCCACGCTTTCATTTTTTCTTGTTCCTTGTTCCAGATTGTCATTAAGCTGAATTACTACATCATTGGGCATATTTTTTCCTCGATTAATTACATTTTTATGATAATACCAAAAACTTAAAGATTAATTAAAAATTTATCCTTATTATTTTTATTAGATAAACAATTTTTGTGGCAAATGTTGCTTGCCGTGAAAAATAATTCAGTTGTTCAGTTTTATTCCAGCAAATTAGCACTTAATTCAACCTTTTCAATTTTTTCAAAACGTGAAGTGATTTTATCCGCCGAGGTTTTAGCGTCTTGAATATCCGTATAGGCGAGCTGTATGTGACGGGATAGATCATCCATGCGTTTTTTGAAACGTGAAAAATCTTTGGCTAAGACACTTAAATGTTCTTGTATCAAATGGATTTGTTCGCGTGTCGCTGCATCTTTTAAGATAGCGCTGGTGGTGGTGAGAACGGCCATCATCGTTGTCGGTGAGACCAACCAGACGCGTTGACGCTGTGCTTCTTCGACCAAATCATAATAATGGGCGTGAATTTCGGCAAAAATTGCTTCAGCAGGAATAAATAATAAAGCACCTTCTGAAGTTTCGCCAGAAATAATATATTTACTGGCGACAGCTTGTATATGATGGCGGATATCCTGGCGAAATTGTGCTGCTGCTGCGCGTTGTTCACTTTTTGGTAGATCGATTTCGGTTAATTTTTTAAAACCTTCTAAGGGAAATTTAGCATCGATAGCGATGCTACCGGTGGGTGGGGGTAACAGTAATAGACAATCGACACGTTTTCCATTACTTAAGGTATGTTGTAAACTGTAATTTTTTGCTGGTAAGACATTTTCGATTAAGGCATGCAGTTGTACTTCACCAAAAACACCGCGCGAGCGTTTGTCGGCAAGAATTTGTTGTAAATTAACCACATTTGTGGAAAGTTCAGTGATGCGTTTTTGTGCTTCATCGATCAACGCCAGTCGTTTTACCACATCAGCAAATGTAGCGGTGGTTTGCGCAAAGCCATCAAATAAACGTTTTTCGACTTGACCACTAATCGCCAATAATTTTTCTTGGGTGTTTTCAGTTAATTTATCCATACGTTGACTGATATGTTGCAAACCTTGCTGTAGGCTATCTTGTAACAGTTTTAAACTACTGAGTTGGTGTTGATCAAATTGTTGACGATAGGTATTGAGTTCGAGTAAAAGTTGCTCTTTACTGGCGGCGGTATGACGTTGATCAATAACTCGCGCATCGTGTAATTGATTGAGTAAACGATTGATATCTGTCCAACGACTTTCCATTTGGATTAATTTGTCGTGTTGACGTTCTAATTTATAAAAATGCAATAATGTAAAAGCGATTAAGCTGGTAAGCAGCCCTAAAGTGATATATATAAAATAGAGGGGCATAAATTTTTCCTACTCTTAGAATGCTATGGGGACTATAAAAAGCACCGTATTGATTATAAGTTTACTCTTGATATGGCCATGCTTAGCCCACGCTGAGAATAGAGATCAACAACGAAAACTATTTTGGCAGGCAAGGCAGCTGTTAATGACTAAACGTTATCCACAGTTTTCTGCTTTAAAAGTTAAATTAAAAGATTATCCTTTATATCCTTATTTAATTTTTATCAAATTAAAACAACAAGGGCCTTATGCCAATAGCGACGAAATCGATGAGTTTTTACAAACCTATAACGATACACCTTTGGCCGTTAGACTACGTGCTGATTGGTTAGCTTATTTGGCCAAAAAACAGGATTGGAATCATTTCATTCATTACTATCAACCTATTTATGGTACACCATTACAGTGTTATTACCTGCAATCTTTATTAGCAACGCAACAAAAATCTTTAGCGTTTAAAAAAATAGCCTCACTTTGGTTAGAAGTTAACTCACCGCCGAGTGTTTGTCGTAAAGTTTTTGGCCGTTGGGAGCAATCTGGCGGATTGAATTCCGATTTAATTTGGAAAAAATTAGATCAAGCGATGAACAAAAATAATGTCAACGTTGTTCAACATGTCGTACAATTTTTACCGTCTGCACAACGTCGACAGGTTAACCATTGGTATCGAGTGCAACGCTATCCCTTGTTAATTAAATACAGCAATCAATTTGATCCCGATAATACTATCGATCGAAAAATTTTATTGTTTGGCATGAAACGTTTGGCGAATAAAGATCCTATCACATTAGCAGAATATTGGTCGCAATTAAGTAAAACCTATGATTTAACTGAAGCAGAAACTCAGCAAATATTGGCGGTTCTCGCTGTCGGCTTAGCAAGACGAGGTCACAATGCAGCGGGCGATTGGTTAAAAAAAATTAAACCCGCTTATGCTGATGCGACCTTACGTGAATGGCGCGTGCGGAACAGTTTGTTAAAAGGTCAATGGAACAAGGTGATTTATTGGTTGGATCATTTGTCATATAAAGAACAACAACAAGCATGTTGGCGTTATTGGCGGGCGCGCGCCTTAGCTGAGACCAAGCAAATTGCAGCGGCAAATAGCATTTATACAAGTCTCGCTAAAGAAGTTGATTATTACGGTGTGCTAGCCAGTCAACGTTTGAAGTTAAACTATCATCCGTCTACGCGTAAGATTTTAGGTGATCGTGTCGCACTCGGGAATAATCTTGCCATACAACGTGCTAAAGAATTGCTGGCTTTAGGTTTTATAGGTGAAGCGCGTCAGGAATGGTTATGGGCACTGGATAGTTTGAGCTTGTCCGAACGTCAAGCGGCTGCGCAATTGGCTAAACAATGGGGTTGGTATGACTTAGCTATTGTGGGTGCGAGCAAAGCGAATATTCACAATGATATCAAATTACGTTTCCCATTTGCTTATCGGCGTTCTGTGCTGACAGCTGCGCGTAAAACCCATTTAAATTCAGCGTGGGTTTGGGCGATCATGCGCCAAGAGAGCGCTTTTATGTGGAATGCTAAATCCAGCGCGGGCGCGTTAGGTTTAATGCAAATTATGCCGCGTACCGGTAAGCAGTTAGCGCGCGGATTGGCGTTACATCACGTGGATTTGCTGGATCCAGAACAAAATATTCGTTTAGGTAGTGTTTATTTAAGACAGTTATTAAAATTATTCGATGGCAATGCGACCTTAGCCACCGCTTCTTATAATGTTGGCCCTAATCGGGTGAAACATTTTCAAGGATTGTATCAACGTCTACCAAAAGATATTTGGGTAGAGATTTTACCTTGGAAGGAAACACGCGATTACGTTAAAAGTGTCAGCTTAGCGCGCAGCATTTACAGTCAAATCTAATTAATTTTCACATTTATTATAATTAATAATAAGAAAAACAAGGTTAATACACCTTGTTTTTCTTATATTGACAGTTTTTTATTCTGGTTAGTCGCTTAGATTTTTTAACGGTGCATTTTTTTGACAACGATATTGTTGGTTACACCGGTGACGCCTTCAACTTGTTTAGCGAGCATGCCGGCTTTTTGTTTTTGCGCCCAATTATTCGCAAAACCGCCGAGTTTGACTTGACCTTTATAGCTCATGACTGTAATAGCGAGACCTTTTATATCTGGGTCGGCTAATAATTTAGATTTTACTTTTAAGGTAATGACGCTACTGTCAACATATTGACCAGTGGTTTCTTGTTGCATGGCGCGATGGCTGCTCATAGCTATCGTGGCTACCATCGGTAATGCGATTAAGCCTAAGATAATAAATAACTTTGCTTTCATAGTATGAGTACTCCTACTTGAAAATAGAACCTGGATCATTTTGTGTATAAAAATTTTATTCTATGAAGGGTTAGATTTTAAAATAGATGACTGAATAACCAAATAAGTAACAATACAGCAATAGGTATGCCTAATAACCAAGCAATTAAATATTTCACTATCCCCCCTCGTGTTTGCTCTTCTTTGAGAATAAATGTTCCCTATAAAAAGATTAGTCAAGTCAGCAGATAAATCAAGTACTCTCATTTTAAATGAGATAGATTATGTACATAAAATGCACAAAGAGTTGCTGCGCACAGCAATGCGCACTATGAAAATGAGAGGTACACTACCGATGATATTTTGGAAAATCTAATTAAAATGGAATATCGTCATCAAATGCTTCGCTGGCCATTTCTGGTAATTTGTCAGCTTCGCGTTTGGGTCGCGCAGTGGAAGTGTTTTGTGTAGCAAAGGAGGGTGATTCACTGCCCGCGCCGCCACCGCGACTATCTAACATTTGCATTTCATTGGCAATAATTTCGGTGGTATAACGATCTTGGCCCGTTATTTTATCTTGCCATTTGCGTGTTTGTAAACGACCTTCAATATAAACTTTAGAACCTTTTTTTAAATATTCATGGGCAATCTCAGCAAGGCGTTGGAATAAAATGACGCGGTGCCATTCGGTGCGCTCTTGTTGTTCGCCGGTCGCTTTATCTTTCCAACTTTCGCTCGTGGCAAGGTTAATATTGGTTACCGCTGCACCATTGCCGGGCATATGACGCATTTCCGGATCAGCACCTAAATTGCCGATTAAAATAACTTTATTAATGCCTCTAGCCATGTTCGAATACTCCTGCGCTAACTAAATTAAAACAGTTTAACATTGAATTCTAAATCTTGTCGCACAAAAAAGAAAGCGTTAAAAAGGAGGTTTTTAGAGGTTTCTTTTCATTATTTTCAAGGTTATAGTGTGATGTTTCAGCAATAGCAGATAAAGATTTTCGTTTTTGTATCAAAACTTTCCTATTTATCTATGGATACAATTCGCATTCGTGGTGCTCGCACTCATAATTTACAGAATATTGATCTCGATATTCCACGTGATCAATTAATTGTGGTGACTGGATTATCCGGTTCGGGTAAATCTTCGTTAGCCTTTGATACCTTATATGCCGAAGGTCAGCGTCGCTATGTGGAATCCTTGTCGTCTTATGCACGGCAATTTCTTTCCATGATGGAAAAACCGGATGTCGATCATATTGAAGGACTTTCTCCTGCGATTGCAATTGATCAAAAATCAACCTCGCATAATCCACGCTCGACTGTGGGTACGGTCACTGAAATTTATGACTATTTGCGCGTGTTGTTTGCTCGAATTGGTGAGCCGCGCTGCCCTGTGCATAACACCAGTTTAGCCGCGCAAAGTGTGAGTCAGATGGTGGATACATTGATGGCGCTACCGAATGAAACGCGCCTACTTATTTTGGCACCAAAAGTACAAGGTCGAAAAGGTGAATTTAAACCTTTATTTGATGAATTACGTAGCCAAGGTTATTTACGGGCACGCATTGACGGTGAATTGATCGAATTGGATCAAATGCCGTCTTTAAAAGCTAAGCAAAAACATAACATCGATGTTGTGATTGATAGACTGCGAGTGAAACCTGATAATCGATTACGTTTAAGTGAATCTTTAGCGACGGCAGCAGGCTTGAGTGAAGGTTTAGTAACGGTAATGGTACAAGATGAGTCAGGAAAGCCGTTACAGGAATTAATTTTTTCTGAGCGTTTTGCGTGCTCAGATTGTGGTTATAGTATTAGCGAGTTAGAGCCACGCTTATTTTCTTTTAATAATCCGGCCGGTGCATGCCCGCAATGTGATGGTTTAGGCCATGAAATGATTTTTGATGCAGATAAAGTGATACCACAACCAGAATTAAGTATCGCGCGCGGTGCTATTCGTGGTTGGGACGCACAAAATCCATATTATTCTTTGTTGTTATCGACCTTGGCGAAACATTATCGTTTTTCTTTAGAGTCACCTTTTAATGCATTGCCAGAAACTATTCAGAAAATTATTTTGTATGGTAGTGGCAAAGAAGAAATAAAATTTCATTACGAGAGTGAAAAAGGCTACGTCTATAGTAAGAAGAAACCCTTTGAAGGGGTGATACCCGTCATGCAACGCCGCTATCAAGAGACAGAATCGCATTCAGTGCGTGAGGATTTAGCGCGTTATTTAGCCTCTAAACCATGTACTAGTTGTCAGGGTACACGCCTTAATGTTGCTGCGCGGCATGTTTTTATTGCAGATAAAGCCATTACTGATTGGGTGGCTTTGCCCTTGGATAAATTAAAAGAATTATTTGAAAAATTAAATTTATCCGGCCAACGAGCACAGATTGCTTTGCGCTTACAAAAAGAGATCATTGATCGTTTAAATTTTTTAATTGACGTCGGTTTAAATTATTTGTCATTGGATCGTAGTGCCGATACTTTATCTGGCGGCGAATCGCAACGGATTCGTTTAGCCAGTCAAATTGGTTCAGGTTTAGTAGGCGTGATGTACATACTCGATGAGCCTTCGATAGGTTTGCATCAGCGCGATAACGGTCGTTTGTTAAGCACACTGCTGAGATTGCGCGATTTAGGCAATACTGTGATAGTCGTTGAACATGACGAAGAGGCCATTCGACACGCAGATTATGTTGTTGATATGGGGCCGGGAGCGGGTGTGCATGGCGGTCGTGTGATTGCCCAAGGGTCGCCCGCTGCAATTATGCGCAATACCCATTCGTTAACGGGCCAATATTTATCTGGCGAACGCCGTATTGAATTGCCTAAAAAACGCCGTAAATTCGATAAGAATAATGTGATTAAGTTGTCTGGTGCGAGCGGTAATAATTTAAAACAGATTGATGTTGAAATTCCCCTAGGTTTATTGACCTGTATTACTGGCGTGTCAGGTTCTGGAAAATCTACGCTGATAAATGACACCTTATACCCACTTGCAGCGAAAAAATTAAATGCAGCCATTTTGCCGCAAGCAGCATCGTATCAATCCATTACTGGTTTAGAACTGCTGGATAAGGTGATCGATATTGATCAAAGTCCGATAGGGCGTACACCGCGATCCAATCCGGCCACATACATCGGTTTATTTACCCCGATACGCGAATTATTTGCCGCCACACCTGAAGCGCGTTCACGCGGTTACACAGCGGGACGCTTTAGTTTTAACGTAAAAGGTGGGCGTTGTGAAGCCTGTGAAGGCGATGGGGTGCTCAAAGTAGAAATGCATTTCTTAGCGGATGTGTATGTGCAGTGCGATGTTTGTAAAGGGCAGCGTTATAATCGTGAAACCTTAGAGATCCATTATAAAGGAAAAAATATTTATCAAATCTTAGAAAAGACGGTAGAGGAAGCGCACGAATTTTTTAATCCTGTTCCTGTTTTAGCACGAAAATTACAGACTCTAATCGAAGTAGGCCTTGGTTATTTACACTTGGGTCAAAGCGCCCCGACTTTATCCGGTGGCGAAGCGCAACGTGTTAAATTAGCTAAGGAACTCAGTAAGCGTGATACTGGTCGTACGCTGTATATTTTGGATGAACCAACTACCGGTTTACATTTTTATGATATCGAACAATTATTAAAGGTGCTGTATCGTTTGCGTGAGCGCGGTAATACCGTAGTGGTCATCGAACATAATCTGGATGTGATCAAAACGGCGGATTGGATTATTGATCTTGGACCAGAAGGCGGTAGCAAAGGCGGAGAGATCGTTTGTGTCGGCACGCCTGAGCAGGTCGCAAAACAACCGACTTCATATACCGGCCATTATTTAAAACCCTTATTGGGAAAACGCAGCTTATTCAGTGAGGATGGCAGTCGGCACGGTTAATTGAAGACATGATTGGAAAAGAAAAAACCCCTAGAACAGGGGTTTTTTAACATACGGAATGTTGATTTAAACGAGGAATTAACCGAAGCTGTAGCCAAGACCTACCGCAACAAAGTCAATATTGCCGGGTTTGTTTTTTCCACCGACAGGTTGGATATGTGTCCATGATGTATCAACAAAAGCATTAGGTGTGATGTTGAAATTTACACCAATACCTGCTTCAGGAGCCCATTGATGTTTAGCGACACCCAAGTTATCACCACCCCAGTTGTTGTTGTTATTACTTGTATCTTCATTAAGATATTCAGCCTTACTGGTCAAGTAAGCAACACCTAATTTTCCATAGACATTCAACTTATCGTTGATTGGTAAAATGCCTTTAGCAGCCAAATCAATGGCATTTTGCTTTAACGTTATTAATCCTGCACAGTAATTGGGTGTATGGGGAGTAGTCGCTTTTAGCTTAGATAATTGTAGGTAACCCAATTCGACAGCTAGGTTTGGGTTGAATTGATAACCTATCGCTAAACGTCCAGCTAAACCACCATTAGGCATTGTTTTACCACCAGGAAGAACGGGATCAAAAGAGAGTGTATTCTTCATGTGCGTCACTGCATAACCGGCTTGGCCAGTGATATACACACTATTAGTTGTTGCATTAGCAGCCATCATACCCAGCGTTGAAACGCCTAATACGCTTACTACGATTATTTTTTTAAACATATTATTATTTTCCTCGTAAGAGTCTAACTAGTTAAGCAGTTCGCATTTCCATTTCTATCATTTGAATAAATAGTTGTCAACTTTATTATCAATTATATTGATATATAGGGCTGAAATAGGCCTAAAAACGGATCGAGGCGGCAAAAGAAACAAAAAAACCCCTGAAACAGGGGTTTTTAACAAATGTTGGTTTAAACAAAATTAACCGAAAGTAAATCCTAAACCTATGGTGGCCATGTTGATGTTATTCGGTCTATTTTTACCAATGGGTTGAATATGCGTAAAAGCAGTATCAATAAACACATTAGAACTTATATTACAAGTAACGCCTACACCTGCTTCAGGGGCCCAGCTATGTTTAGCCAATGGTGCAACAATAGATTGTCCACTCACTATATCAGCTTTTAGGTCGTTTACTAGATAAGCCATACCTGCTTTAGCATAAATATCAAACTTATTGGTAATAGGAAGAATACCCTTTCCAACGACATCAAAAGCATGTTGATTAAGTGTGACAGATTGCTTGGCAATATTTGATTTTACATTCGCTTTTTGCTCAGCTAATTGTAAATATCCCATTTCAACTGCCCAATTAGGGTTGAATTGATAGCCAATCGCCAAACGACCTGCTAAACCACCTTGATATTTGGAAGAAACTTTTCCTGAAGAAGGGAAAGGCTTTACAAAATGTTTTCCGGTGTGAGCATAACCAACTTGGCCTTCAACATACACACCTGGAGTCGTTGCATTAGCAGCCATCATACCTAGCGCTGAAACGCCGAGTACGCTTACTACGATTATACGTTTAAACATATTATTATTTTCCTCATGAGAGTTTAACTAGTTAGACTAAAGGGGTCTTATATCATTTGATCAAATAAAAATCAATATGTCTAAACGAATAAAATAGGTCAAAAAATCCTGAATCTGTCATTTAAATGACTACTTTTAAGGGAATTATTAATAAAAAAAGAAAACCCCTTAAAAAAGGGGTTTTTTATTGAAGCTAAGGTTTAAACGAAGGTTTAACCAAAGTTGTAGCCAAGACCGACAGCAACAAAATCAATATTGCCTGGCTTGTTGTTTCCTAGAGGTTGGATGTGTGTCCATGAAGTGTCTACTGACACATTTGGCGTGATATCATAGCTTACACCAATGGCTGCTTCTGGCGCCCATTTGTGTTTAGCAATATTAGTTCTATCATTTAAATCAACATTTACAGTAGGAATACCAGGAGCTTGCAAGGTACCTTTTACATCGGAAGTGACATAAGCTACACCGAGTTTACCGTAAAGATTAAAATTGCTCGCTAGGGGTAATATACCTTTGCCTACCAAGTCAATAGCATTTTGTTGAAGTTTCAAAGAAGCTTCACCAACGGGCATGTGATCGTCGTGAATTACACCTAGATTTACTTTGCTTTGACCGAGTTGTAAATAACCGGCTTCAACGGCAAAATTTTGGTTAAATTGATAACCAATCGCAATACGACCGGCTAAACCATTATTAGATAGATTTTTGTTTATAGCAGCAGGATCAACTTCTCCGGCAACTGGGCCAAGAATATCAGAGACTTTGGTTTTGCTGCCCATGTGTGTATTCGCATAACCGACTTGGCCAGTGACATAAACACCGGGTGCAGCTGCATTTGCAGTCATTGCAGCTAATACAGAAACACTTAACACAGTTGTACTTAAAACTTTTTTAAACATTATTATTATTCTCCTGAAGAGTTTAACTAGTCAAACGAGCAACTATTAAACAATCGGATTGATTTTTTGTCAACTTCTCTATGCGAAAAAATAATTTTCTTTTAATTTTCATCTATATTTTTCATTGATCAGAAAAAAATAATTTTATGTGAAACTTTATTTTTTTATTATTTTGGTTAAGATAGCGGCGTCTGCAAAAAAAGCTGTTATAAAACACCATTATTGTCAAAGTAAAGGATTAAAATTTGAGTGTAATGTCTGTAAGAAACTTAACTAGCTAATTTAAACTTAACTAGTTAAGTGCGTGTTTAGCCGAAGTTATAGCCGACACCGACAGCCAAGAAGTCGATGTTACCAGGACGATTGTTGCCCAGGGTTTGGATGTGAGTTAAAGAGGTATCCACAGTGACGTTAGGTGTGATGTTATAGTCCATACCGACAGCAATTTCAGGTGACCATTGATGTTTATCAATACCTTGCCTAGAATTGATGTCTCTAGAGATTATAGAGTTTTTTGCCTCTAACTGTGTGGTTAAATAAGCCACGCCGAGTTTGCCATAAATACCAACGTTGTTAGTAATAGGTAACTGACCTTTAGCAGCAACATCGATAGCATGCTGTTTATTAGAAAGAGTCACTGAACCCATTTTGAATTCTGCACTGGGTAGTTGTAAATAACCTACTTCTAAAGCAAAATTGGGTGTAATTTTATAACCAATGGCTAAACGACCTGTCAGTCCGTCGTTTGCAAAATTAGCACCGTTATTTTTTACTTGCGATTTCATGTGTGTATCAGCATAACCAACCTGACCACTGACATATAAACCCACAGGAAGTGCCGCATTTGCATTTATCACAACACATGCACTAGCGGTTAATACACTAGTAATGAGTATTTTTTTAAACATTGTTATTATTTTCTCCAAGGAAATATTATTATTAGCGTTTACTATTTAATCGTTAATATAAATTAATGTCAATTTGTTAAGAATAACCTGCACAACCTATAAAAAAATTTATTCATTAAATAGTTTATTGTTATCCAAAATAATATGACACGCCGAGTGCATAGAAATCACTGCTCGGTGCATGATTACTGCCTCCCATTTTTTGAATACGATTCCAAGAAAATTCGATGGGAACATTCGGTTTCAGTGCGTAACTGATGCCTAAGCCAAACGTCGGTTCTAAAGTTTTAGCATAGCTATTCATGGTTCCAGAATAAGATGGATTAAAGGTAAGTACAGCCCCTTGTGAATTAGGTCGTAGATAAGCAATACCTAATTTTGCGTAGAGCGCTAATTTACAGGTGACCGGAAGTATGCCTTTTGCAGTTAAATCAAATGCACTGGATTTAGTTGATGCATTGGCGATGTAATTATTATTACCGATGGACATATTGGAGTTATTAAAATGACGATAACCAAATTCCATTGCCCAATATTGATCAAATTGATAACCAAAACTAAGACGATACGTTAACAAAATATTATTCAGACCGGGTAAGAGTACGGACGAAGTTCCGTTATTGACAGTTACTAAATCAGTGGTATTGATATGATTATTTGCATAACCAAGCTGAGCACCCGCATAAAAACCTGGCATTTCAGCTTGCGCGTTGGTTGTGATACTGAAAATAGCGCTAGCGAGTAGCAAGGTACTTGTATTTCTTTTTAGCATAATGCTTCCTAATAAAAGTTTAACGGGTTAAAAATAGTTTAGCAAAATTATGTTTTGCAGATAACAGTAAACTACATTTTCAAATACAAATGTATTAGCCAAAATAATACGCCAAACCGATAGAATAAAAGTCGGTGCTGGGTGTGCTGTTACCGCCTCCGACACTTTGGATGCGTGTCCAGGCTAAATCGATGGGTACAAATGGTGTAATATCATAACTAAGACCGACACCGAAGCTGGGGTTCCAACTATCGGAATAACCTAGATAATTATGGCCATTCACGACAGCGGAACCATTGGCTTTAAGATAGGCTAAACCTAATTTGGCATAAAGATTCACATTGCTCGAAATAGGTAACATCGGTTTCGCCATAAAATCGATGGCTTTTTCACTTAAAGAAACATTTGCGCCTGGCACACCACCGACCCCAGAAAAATCGACATCTGAAAAACGGGTGTAACCAATTTCAAAAGCGACATTTTGATTAAATTGATAGCCACCGGCGATGCGACCTGTGAAAGCCATTTTACTGTTAATAGAAAATGCAGCGGCGTTACTGGCTTCTTGATGGGTGTCGGCTGTGCCGAGCTGGCCTAAGAGATAAAATCCAGGAATTGATGCACTAGCCAAAATGGGAAAACTAAAAGAAAAAATGAAAAGTATCTTTGTCCTGACTTTTTTCAACATGAACAACTCCTTGTGAATGAAGATGTCCTATTATACGATAAGCGGCATGAACTACCTACCGCGCTGGCGAGCTTATTTTACCTTGCTTCGTTTACATCAACCGATTGGAATATTTTTATTGTTATGGCCTGCGTTATGGGCATTATGGATTGCACGTGCAGGCGCAGTAGATTTTAAAATCCTGGCTTTATTTATAATTGGAGCAGTGCTCACGCGATCCCTAGGTTGTGTGTTAAATGATATCGCCGATAGAAATCTGGATGGTTTTGTGACAAGAACACAACACAGACCTTTAGCGATAGGCGCAGTGAGTTTGCAAGAAGCCGTATTGATATTAATTATTCTGACATTATTAGCTTTTCTTGTGGTCTATCAATTAAATCGTTTAAGCATAGCATTGGCGGTAATCGCTGCAGGAATGATTGCACTTTATCCGTTTACCAAACGTTATATTGCCTGGCCGCAGTTATTTTTAGGTATCGTATTTGGCGCATGGTCTATCTTGATAGCTTTTGCTGCAGAAACTGGAAAAATACCGAGCATCGCTTGGTTGTTGTTTTTGGCTGCTTATGTTTGGTGTGTCGCCTATGATACCATTTATGCCATGGTGGATAGAGAGGATGATAAGCATGTAGGCATTAAATCCAGTGCCATCGCTTTGGGCCCTCACGATGTGAAATTTATTGCCGCGCTAGAATGTGGTTTTGTTTTGTTATTAAGTATCGTCGGCCTCTGCTTAAAGTTGGGCATGGTTTATTATGTGATGTTGGTGTTAGTAATTGGCTTATTTATTTATCAACATTATTTAATTAAAGATCGAAAACCTGAAGCGTGTTTTAAAGCTTTTTTAAATAATGCCTGGATAGGTGGTTTGATATTTTTAGGATTTTTCTTCGGTATGCACGGTTAATGTAAGAGAGGGTTTGATGAAAACCAAAGTTATTTATCCCGGTACTTTTGATCCGATGACCAACGGTCATGTCGATTTAGTACAACGTGCAGCACAGCTTTTTGCAACAGTTATTGTTGCTGTGGCGAAAAATCCCAGTAAAGCGCCGGCATTTTCTGTCGATGAACGTATTGCTTTAGCACAAGAGGTATTAAAAGATTTAAACAATGTACAGGTGCATGGATTTGATGGTTTACTCATTAACTGTGCTAAGGAATATAATGCTCGGGTTATTCTGCGTGGTTTGCGCGCAGTTTCTGATTTTGAGTATGAATTCCAATTGGCGAGTATGAATCGAAAAATGATGCCAGATTTAGAAACCTTATTTTTAACCCCTGCCGAACAACATTCCTTTATTTCGGCTAATTTAGTCAGAGAAATTGCCAGTCTTGGTGGCAATGTGGCACAATTTGTACCAGCAGTAGTTGACGAGGCTTTACAAAACAAATATAAGTAAACAATAAGCTGAAAACAGATATGGCTTTATTAATAACCGATGATTGCATAAATTGTGATGTCTGCGAACCCGAATGCCCGAATGAAGCCATCATTCAGGGTGAATTTATCTATGAAATTAAGCCGAATAAATGTACCGAATGTGTAGGTCATTTTGATGCTCCGCAATGTGTTGAGGTGTGTCCAGTCGCTTGCATTGTTGTTAATCCCGAGCATAAAGAAACCACAGAACAATTGTTAATGAAATATCAAAGCTTAGTAGTAAATCCTTAATACAAAAAACGCTGGTTGTTTTTTCGACCATCAGACCGCATAATGCGTCTTTTAGAATTGCTTATTAAGAGGGCCATCATGGCAGTCCAAAAATCACGTAAATCCCGCTCCAAAAGAAACATGCGTCGTGCGCATGATGCATTAACTTTGCCGGCTATTTCCATTGATGCAACCAGTGGAGAAACGCATATTCGCCACCACGTCACCAAAGATGGCTATTATCGTGGAAAAAAGGTATTAAAAGCTAAGGAATAACACCTTAAAATGTCTCGTTATACTCTGGCTATAGATGCTATGGGAGGCGACTACGGTCCCTCCGTGATAGTTCCCGCTGTGCTTTTAGCGTTACAGGAAGAGCCACAGCTGCATATTATTCTTGTTGGTGATTTGCCTGAGTTGCAAAAACAGCTGAAATTGGTAAAAACTAAGCCTGCAGCGAGTCAACTGACGCTACACGGGACTACCCAGGTAGTATCAATGGACGAACCTCCCGCTTTAGCGTTGCGCAATAAAAAAGATTCTTCAATGCGCGTTGCGATTAATTTAGTTAAAGAAGGCGAAGCGCAGGCCTGTGTAAGCGCTGGTAATACCGGCGCATTGATGGCGACCGCGCGTTTTGTATTGAAAACCATCCCCGGCATCGATAGACCGGCTATCAGTGCCATGCTCCCTACCATGAAAGAACAAACCAAAGTACGTGTTTTAGATTTGGGTGCGAATGTGGATACGGAGGTTGAACATCTACTGCAATTTGCCGTTATGGGTTCAGTATTAAGTTCTGAGATCGACAATATTCCCAGTCCGCGCGTAGCCTTATTGAATATTGGCGCGGAAGAAATTAAAGGGAATGAACAGGTTAAAAAGGCGGCTGAATTATTGAAGAATGCGCATATCAATTACATTGGTTACATCGAAGGCGATGAGATTTATCAAGGCCTGGCAGATGTCATCGTCTGCGATGGTTTTGTTGGCAATGTGGCATTGAAAGTGACAGAAGGTGTGGCAAAATTAATGGGTCACTATATTAAATTGGCGTTTAATCGTAATTGGTTTTCGCGCCTCTCTGGGTTGATGGCTTTACATGTATTAAAAGGATTACGTAAACAATTTGATCCGGCCCATTATAACGGCGCTAGCTTAGTCGGTTTGCGCGGCATTGTGATTAAAAGTCATGGTAGTGCCAATATATTGGCTTTCAAAAATGCGATTAATGAAGCGATCTTAGAAGTACAAAAAAATATCCCTGAACGTATAAGAGAACAAGTGACTGGTTTGTTGAAGGAATCTGAACAATCTTTATGAAATATTCACGTATTGCAGGCACGGGTAGTTATTTACCGGAAAGAGTATTAACGAATGCCGAACTTGAGAAGATGGTGGCGACCACGAATGAGTGGATAGTCGAACGTACCGGTATACGCGAGCGTCATATTATTGGTCCTAACGATAGCACAGCGAGCATGGCCGCTGCGGCGGCTAAAAATGCGCTAGAAGCAGCTAAGTTATCAGCTAAAGAGATACAATTAATTATTGTTGCTACCAGTACACCCGATAAATTTTTTCCTAGCACCGCCTGTTTAGTTCAAGCGGCATTGGGTGAAGATGGTTGTCCGGCCTTTGATATTGTAGCGGCCTGTGCTGGCTTTAATTATGCATTAAGTGTTGCGGATCAGTTCATTCGTAACGGTGTCGTTCAGACTGCACTCGTTGTCGGCAGTGAAAGCATGTCGAATATTATCAATTGGGAAGATCGCTCCACCTGTATTTTATTTGGTGATGGTGCGGGTGCTGTGGTATTACAAGCCGCCGATGAACCTGGCATTATTTCTGCACATCTGCATGCGGCAGGTTCTTATCAAAATTTATTGTCATTAAGTTCAGGTTTGAAAAAAGGTGATATTCCACATCTTATAATGCAAGGCAGTGAGGTATTTAAAATTGCGGTGAAGAAATTAAGTGCAGTATTAGAGGAAACTTTAGCTGCTAATAAAATCAATAAAAAAGATATTGATTGGTTAATTCCACATCAGGCTAACTTGCGCATTATTCAAGCGATGGCGAATAAACTAAAAATGACGATGGAACATGTTGTGGTTACATTAGATCAACATGGCAATACATCGGCTGCTTCTATTCCGTTGGCTTTAGATGTCGCCGTGCGTGATGGTCGCATCCAACGTGGCCAATTATTATTAATGGAAAGTTTTGGTGCAGGGTTGGCGTGGGGTTCTGCTTTAGTACGTTACTAAGAGAGGCGTCTTCAATTGCACGATGCTAGCTAAAAAAACAATGTTTTTGCTTCAGCCTAACACAATTGAAGACGCCTTCTAAAGAAAAACTATTGTCTTTTGTTTTGATTTTATGATTTTTAATTTGAATAAATAATTATGGCTAAAAAAATTGCATTTATTTTTCCGGGACAGGGTTCGCAAACATTAGGAATGTTAGCGGAATTTGCAAAAGAATTTTCTATCATTCGCGACACATTTATAGAGGCTTCGCACGTCTTAAAATTTGACCTATGGGAATTGTGTCAAGAGGGTCCAGAGGTCGCACTTAATCAAACAGAAAATACCCAGCCCGCTTTATTAACAGCCAGTGTGGCTTTATGGCGTGTTTGGCAACAACAACGGGGGCTCAAACCGACATTTATGGCAGGTCATAGCTTAGGTGAATATTCTGCCTTGGTGTGTGGTGGCGCATTGGATTTTATGACAGCGGTACGTTTGGTGGCTGAACGAGGACGATTAATGCAAGCAGCGGTTCCACCCGGTGTAGGCGCCATGGCGGCTATCGTGGGTTTAGATAATGATAAAATACAAGCTTTATGTGAGTCGCTAGCCGAAGGCCAAGTCTTATCACCCGCTAATTACAATTCCATCGGTCAAACAGTGGTGGCGGGAGATGCGGCTGCGGTGCAGCGCTTGATTGAACAGGCTAAACCAGCAGGCGCTAAATTAGTGAAACTGATTCCTGTTAGTGTTCCATCGCATTGTGCTTTAATGAAACCCGCTGCAAAGCATTTAGCTGAAACATTGGAAACCATTCATATTTCTGTACCACATATCCCTATTGTCAATAATGTCGATGTCGTTATCGAACATGATCCAAGTTTGATAAAAAAAGCATTAGTTGAACAATTATATAATCCAGTGCGTTGGGTAGAAATAATCCAAGAGCTTGAGAAGCGAGGCATTGAAGAAATGATTGAATGCGGTCCAGGTAAAGTGTTGGCAGGTTTGAATAAACGTATCACATCGATACCCACACTCTCATTACAGGATCCGGAAATACTACAAGAAGCCTTAATTGGTTAAGGATGGTTTTATGTTATTAAAAGATAAAGTAGCCCTGATAACAGGTGCCAGCCGTGGTATTGGCGCAGCGATTGCGGTTGCGATGGCACAACAAGGTGCACTGGTTGCTGGAACGGCTACCAGCGCTGCGGGTGCAGAAAAAATTTCTCACACATTACAAGAGCAAGGATTGAAAGGTAAAGGTTTCGTCTTAAATTTAAATGATGACGCATCGATAAAAAATTTAATAACAGAATTACAAACGTTTGGTCTTCCTAATATATTAGTAAATAATGCAGGTATTACCCGCGATAATCTGTTATTACGTATGAAAGCCGATGAATGGAATGCCGTGTTAGAAACTAATCTAACGGCTGTTTTTAAGTTAACGCAGTTGTGTTTAAAGCCGATGCTAAAAGCACAAACAGGGCGTATTATTAATATTTCTTCTATAGTAGGTTGTACTGGAAATCCCGGTCAAGCCAATTATGCGGCGGCAAAAGCAGGATTAATTGGCTTTACTAAAGCACTGGCACAAGAAGTGGCAACACGGAATATTACTGCGAATGTTGTGGCGCCAGGATTTATAGCAACCGATATGACCAGTCAATTAAATGAAAATCAACGCACTTTGTTATTGGAAAAAATTCCAATCAAACGTTTGGGTACTACACAGGACATCGCCCATGCGTGCGTCTTTTTAGCTTCGGATTGGGCTAATTATGTGACTGGCAATACATTGCATGTTAACGGTGGAATGTATATGAATTGATCAGGATAGCTATGCAAAGTAGTTTAATTTTATAAATGACTAAATTTAATTGCTTAAATTAATTAAAGTAACTTGCGTTCATTCAGGAATTGAATAAACTAAGCGACAGGTTTTATTTATACTAAATAGGGGAGATTCTCAGTGAGTACAATTGAAGAGCGTGTCAAGAAGGTAGTGATTGATCAACTTGAGATAAGTGAAGGAGAAGCAACTATGGAAGCTTCTTTTGTCGATGACTTGGGTGCCGATTCTTTAGACACCGTAGAGTTAGTCATGGCTTTAGAAGAAGAGTTCGAGACTGAAATCCCAGATGAAGAAGCTGAAAAAATTCGCACCATTCAGCAAGCAGTTGATTATATTAAGCAACATCAAGTTGAAAAGGAAGATTCAGAACACAACGAAGAATAAGTTTTATTTAAATATTGGCTCACAGTCATTGTGTTTTGTCATGTGCCGCGAAGAGGATCATGTATCAGCGGCAAAGCAGATAAGAATTCAAGTACGAAGAGTATATAAGCCAGTTCATTTGAAGGGGGCAAAATAACGTGAAGAAAAAGCGACGTATCGTAGTAACCGGTGTCGGTATGATGACACCGTTAGGTTTAAACACCAAAACAACCTGGGAAGCGATATTGGCCGGCAAAAGTGGAGTAGCCACTATCACCCAATTTGATGTTTCTGCTTTTCCCTGCCAAATCTCTGCTAGTGTACGTGATTTTCAAGCAGAAAATTATGGTATTTCACCGAAAGATGGCCGCAAAATGGATTTATTTATTCAATATGGTTTAGCGGCAGTGATAGAAGCGATGACGGATTCAAAACTAGAAGTGACTGAAAAAAACGCTGATCGGATCGGTGTTGCGGTAGGTTCTGGAATTGGCGGTTTACCTTTTATTGAAGAAAATCACACTCGCTTAGAACAAGGTGGTCCACGGAAAATCTCTCCTTTTTTTATACCGGGTGCCATTACCAATATGTTGGCTGGCCAAATTTCGATACGTTATGGACTACGAGGCCCGAATATTGCCGTAGTAACGGCTTGTACCACGGGCACACATAATATTGGTTTAGGAGCGCGTACTATTTTATATGGTGATGCCGATGTGATGGTTGTCGGTGGTTCGGAAATGGCGACCACACCTTTAGGTTTAGGTGGATTTTCTGCGTGTCGGGCCTTATCTAATCGGAATAAAGATCCTCAAGCGGCCAGTCGTCCATGGGATAAAGCGCGTGATGGTTTTGTATTAGGTGACGGTGCGGGTATTTTAATTTTAGAGGAATATGAGCGTGCCAAACAACGCAATGCACCAATTTACGCAGAACTTGTGGGTTTTGGGATGAGTGCCGACGCATTTCATATGACCAGCCCAGCGCCCGACGGACAGGGTGCGATGACGGCGATGTTGAATACTTTACATGATGCGAATATCGATAAGGAAAAAGTGGCTTATATCAATGCGCATGCCACGTCGACCTTGCAAGGCGATTATTTAGAACTAAGAGCCATCCGCCGTGTATTTGGCGATTATGCTAAGAAGATAGCAATCAGTTCGACTAAATCGATGACCGGCCATTTACTAGGAGCAGCGGGTGCAGTGGAAGCTATTTTTACTATTTTGGCATTGAAAGACCAAAAAGCACCACCGACCATTAATTTAGATAATCCAGGTAACCCTCCTGAGCTAAATATCCCCGATGATGATTTTGTTGATCTGAATTTTGTACCGAATGTCCCACAAGAGTTAAAAATGGATTATGCACTCTCTAATTCTTTTGGATTTGGTGGAACGAATGCCTCCTTGCTTTTTGCACGATTATGAGATTTTTTTGCAAACACAGGAATTTGCTTGAGTTTTGCGATGAACGACTGGTGAGGATCGGGTTTACATGAGATAAAATGAAACCGGGTCCAGGTTCAAGAATGAAATCAAGCAAATTACATAGTTTCGGAAGAAGTTTTATGTCTAAAAGATTGACCTTGATTGCATTAGTCATGCTGGTTGTCGCTTTTTTCTGCAGTTATTTTGTCGCGAATTATCATCGTTTTTTACAATCACCTTTAAATCCAACACAAACGATACATATCGTTTTTTCACCCGGCTCATCAGTACATCATTTAGTTGCAGATTTACAAAAACTTGGTGATATGCCGCATCCGCGTTATTTTTTATTTTTAGCCTATATAAAAGGGGCGACGAGTAAATTAAAAACGGGGGAATATCAGTTTGATCCCGGCACAACACCCAGTCAGTTGTTGGATCAAATGTTAGCCGGGAAAGCTATTTTTCATCGGTTTACGATTGTTGAAGGTTGGACATTTCAACAATTAATTACCGCGTTGAATAACGTAGATTTTGTTAAACATCAGCTTAAACATGTTTCTCCAGAACAAGTTTTAACTAATTTGGGCTTACCAGCGCAGAATCCCGAAGGTTTGTTTTATCCAGCCACGTATTATTTTAGTGCCGGTGTCAATGATAGTGATTTATTAAAATGGTCGTATCAATTATTAGAAAAGAAACTACAGGCTGCTTGGAAGGATCGTGTCACCGATTTACCCTATAAAACACCGTACCAAGCATTGATTGCCGCATCTTTAGTTGAAAAAGAAACGGCTGTTGCTAAGGAGCGGCCGATGATTGCCGGCGTGATCGTGCGGCGTTTGCAGGTGGGCATTCCTTTACAAATCGACGCGAGTATTATTTATGGTTTAGGTGCGCATTATACGGGTAAGTTAACTATAGAAGATCTCCGTAAAGATACCCCCTACAATACTTATACGCGTAGAGGTTTGCCACCGACACCGATAGGCAGCCCAAGTTTTGCTTCTATCAGCGCCGCTTTGCATCCGGATCATAGTCAAAATTTATATTTTGTAGCAAAAGGCGACGGGTCACATCAATTTTCGGAGCATTTAGCCGAACATAATTTAGCCGTACAACTTTATCAACTCGATCAGCGCTATCCGATTGTTAAGAAAAGAAGATCGTGTCAAAGTTTGTGGTATGTTAGTAAAACGATGCGTGCATTTTTTTGTAAATTGAATGATTTAAGTAGTTAGTTCTAGCTGCAATGACGCGTTGAAAGAGATATCACTTAATAACGAATTAGCCTATCTTTTTGACTATAGTGCTTGATAGTTTCTTTAAGTAAGATTTGCTGAGCATCGTAAAAATGAGGCATTACATATTTTGCCCAAGTGACGATTGAATAAAGATTTAAAGATTCATATAAAAATATTCTTTTTATTAAATTTTTGATATCACCTGCTGATAAATTGATATAGGCATGCTTATAGGCTTTCAAAAAAAGCTCTTTTTGTTCAGAGTTAAATTCAGTCACACAGAATAACCTAGAAATATCGTAGGCGGGATCTTCCATACTAGAAAGTTCCCAATCCATTAATTGCAGATATCCGTTGCTTTCGATGATATTAAAATGATGTAGATCCCCATGCGAAGGAAATAAAACTTTAGACTTTGCCAGAAAATTTTTAATACCGAATAGTTTTTTTAATACTCGATGATCTTTTTTATTTAAGATAGGTAGAATGTTTTGAAAACATTGCGATGCTTCGTCGATAAAAGAAATACCCGTTTCTGAATTTTTTTTGAATGTAAACTCCGAATAATGTAATTTTTTAACTAAATGCGCTAAAGCCATTAATTTACTGGGTTCTTTGAGGTCAGCAGTGGATAAAGATTGAAAGTTTGGAACAAATTCTGTTACCAAGAAACTGTATTTTGCATAATAAGCAATTATTTTTAAAGGGGTTAAATTGAGTAATCTCGCTAACCGAAGGTTTTGTATTTCTACTGAAAGCTCAGGAAATAAGGGGTTATACGCTTTTGGAAAACGTAACACCAGATTTTCAGTTGGATAATGGTAGGTAGCATTGGAATGACCACCCTTGATTTCTTTAAATTGACTCGGTTGATAGATTTTTAGGATTAACAATTGTATTAAAAGATTTTTATTCTGTAGTTTGGGTCCTTCTTTTTCAGTGATGGCATCCGATAAAATCCTACAAAAATGATTATTTTCTTTTTTTGCAACCGCTTGTATAAATTGCCTCGGCATAAACCTCCCTTAATGCTTCATTTTTTTGTAAATCTCGATTGTATTATACCAAAATGTCGGAAGTGACAGAAATTAATGAAGGTAATATAATGATTTTTTTAAATTATCTGCCGCTCATTAGTAACAGAATCTTTAACTAACCTAAGCCAAAGTTCTGTGTTTGTTTTTTTTAATTAATTATTTTTTAATAGATAAATATTATCTAAGTTTTTAATTAGTTAATTTAAATTTTTTTTAAAAAAAATACTAGTCAAAATTAACAATTATCGTTATATTGCGCCGCCCATATGATTGATAATAATATTTTAATAGAGATCTATAATAATATCATCTTCAGCTTTTTTAGAATATGATCATTTGTCAACAGAAGCTTTTAATGCACACTATCAGTTATTAGCTGATTTTATAAAAAAAAACACCTAAAATTCAATCGGAATACAATAAAATTTGGGAAATTTACGAAAATTTAATGATATAAATAAAATTGCTGAAAATATTTTTGCTCTGAATATTAATGAAAATGAAAATAATGAAAATGAGGAAAGTATCGATAGTGAATTTAGTATCGACAGTGTTGATAGTATTCAAGATACCAATAATAGTGAAAGTGAAGAGGGTTTAGAAAAAAGTGCAGGCGCTGGGATTCATTATGTAGAAATTTTTAACGATATTTAAACAATTTCTTTTCTTGTTCTTTAGTAAGTTCATTTTCAGAAGCAGGTTTAAATAAAGAGAAATAACTATTGGGGTAGCTGACATTATTCTCTAAATTACTTTTAGGCTTAATAGTTGCTAAATCAATTTTTTCAATAGCGTTTAAGGTTTTTTCAGTGAAGTTTTTAATTGTAGCTTCTAGTAAATTTCTTGTATCGCTATAAGCAAATAATATGGCATATTTAGCCCAAACAACTATCGAAAAGTAATTTAAAGGTTCAAATAGTTTCACACGTGTTGCTAAGCTAGTAATAGTCGCTTCTGATAAAGGAATATTCAGAGAGCTTTTATAGTATTGAAAAAAAATATCTTTTTGCTCGTTATTTAAATTTGATACACAGAAAAATCTTGAAATATCAAGTGCGGGATCTTCTAGAGTAGATAATTCCCAATCCATCAATTGCATTTTTCCATTTATTTCAATAAGGTTAAAATGATGCAAATCACCATGAGCAGGTCGTTTTATAATGTTAAACTTTGTCAAACAACATCTTATTGCATCTAATTTATGCAATATTTCATAATCTTCTTCACTGAGGATCGACTTGATGGTTTGAAAAGTTTTTGTTGCTGAATCGATAAAACAAAGCGAAGCTTCAGGATTTTTTTTAAATGACGCTTGAGAATAATGTAATTTTTTAATTAAATGAGTTAACGCCATTAATTTTTCAGGTTGTTTAAAATCTTTTTCTGAATAAGCTTGCAAGGAAGGAATAAATTCTGTCACTAACAAAGAATATTTTGCATAATACCCTATAATTTTTATAGGAGTTAATTCAAATAACTTGGCTTCAGATAGATTATATATTTCTATGCAGGTATAACGATAAAGTGGGTTATGCGGTTTGGGAAAACGTAAAACAAGATTGTTTTTTTCATAGTGGTAAGTGTTACTTGAAAACCCTCCGGTTAGTTCTTTAAATTTATCAGAATGAAATATTTTTATCGTTAATAATTCGATTAAAAGATTTTTATTATATACTTCGTCTACTATCTCTTTTTCTAGATCAGTGAGCATTTTCGACAGGATGGCTTTTTTTTCAATTTTTTCAGTAGTAATAGCGACTAATTGACGGTGCATAAATTCCTTTTTTTGTATTTTTTATTAAAAATTAATTTATTACTTTAGGTATGCTAATCGAATTATAAATAAAAAATAAAAAATATGCAAAATTCAATAAAAAAGCTGAAAACTAGATGAATAAACAGCGCGAAAGTTTAGATAGGCCAAGTTGAGCGAATCATCAAAAAATTTCGTCGATTGCGTTAAACATGACATTGTCATTATGCTATTCGCAAAACCTCTAGTTAGGTATAATTGCCAAAATATTCAGTTGGATGTGTTATGCAAATCAATCGAGCGCGCTTTATTACTTTAGAGGGCATTGAGGGCGTAGGAAAGTCAACGCAACTCAAATTTATCGCCGATTATTTACAGCAAGCGGGGATCCCATTGACTGTTACGCGTGAGCCAGGTGGTACAGAAGTCGCAGAAGCCATACGGGCTTTAGTGTTACAATCCGATTTTTCACCGGAAACTATTATTCCTGAATCCGAGCTATTATTATTTTTTGCTGCACGTGCGCAACATATACACTATGTCATTAAACCGGCTTTGCAACGCGGTGATTGGGTGCTCTGTGATCGATTTACTGAAACCAGTTATGCTTACCAGGGCGGCGGTAGAGGTATTGATTTGGCCTTTATTCGTAGTTTGCAGTTATGGGTACAACAAGATTTAAAAGTGGATGCCGTTTTACTACTCGATGCGCCGGTCGATATTGCCTTACGTCGCACGCAACGTCGAAAAACCGTAGACCGTATTGAAGCCGAGAAACAAGATTTCTTTACACGCGCACGTGCCAGTTACCTCGAGCGGGCCAAACAAATGGCGGATTGTTATCATGTGATTGATGCCAGTCGTTCATTAAAGGATGTGCAAAAACAAATTAAGCAGGTTTTGGAGCAACTATTCGTAGTATGGATAAAATCGGATGAATAATTATTCCGCGCCCTTACCATGGCAAGCTCAACAATGGCAGCAACTCTATCGCTGTCATCAAGAAGGCCGATTAGCGCACGCTTTATTGCTGGTAGGACAAGCGGGTTTAGGTAAAACCTTATTTGCAGCAAATTTTGCTAAAACCTTACTTTGTAAACAGCCAGTGAAGCAAATAGCATGCAGCTGTTGTCGTGATTGTGTGTTAGTTGCAGCGGCAACACATCCAGATTTGTGTTGGCTTGCTACAGAAAAATCCAGTCAGGGCATTAAAATTGATCAAGTACGCGCGGTGATAGAAAAATTAAATCACACCAGTCAAGCAAGCTACAAAATTATTGTAATTAATCCAGCGGATAGCTTATTGCTGGCAGCGAGTCATGCTTTATTAAAAAGTTTAGAGGAACCGAGTGAGCGTACCTTATTTATTTTATTGACTGAAAAAATTGAATGCTTATTACCCACTATTCGTAGTCGTTGCCAAGTGATTCGCTTTGCGACGCCAGAAAAATCGCTGGCGACGACTTGGTTAGCGCAGCAACTACCCACGTCCACACCTATCGATAAGCTTTATCGGTTATCCGCCGGCGCGCCATTACTTGCATTGAACTATGCGCAGCAAAATTATTATTCATTTTATACCGACTTATTGGCCTCATTAGCGCAGTTATTCAATCAAGAATTGGATCCCGTCTACTGTGCAGCACAGTATGTGAAAAGTGATACGTCGCAATTATTATCAACACTATTGAATGTCATCAGCGAATTGCTTAAATGCCAGTTACTGAATGGATATTTAGCGATAGAGGATGCGTTAACGTATTTAGCCGCGCGCATGCCAACGGATTTTTTGTTGCAGTATTTTGATAGCTTATTGGCATTACAAGCGCATACCGCTAAAATCACCTTGAACTTACCCTTAATGTTAGAAGATTTGTTTTCTCGTTGGGCTTTACAAGGTAAATCATGTTAGTTGACTCACATTGTCATTTGGATCGATTGGAACTAGATTATTTTAAAAAAGACCTAAGTGCCTGTCTGGAGTTTGCTAGAGAGCAAGGTGTGATGCACTTTCTTTGTGTCTGTATTGATTTAGCCAATTTTCCGGCCGTATTAACGATTGCTGAGCAATTTACCGATGTTTCCGCGTCTGTTGGTGTGCATCCTACCGAACAAGTCGTTAAAGAAGCGACATTGGATGAATTAATTAAGCTTGCAAAACATCCTAAAGTGGTGGCTATCGGCGAGACAGGTTTGGATTATTACCGTGAAAATACCGCAAAGGAATGTCAACAACAGCGATTTCGGCAACATATTCGCACGGCTATTGCGGTGAATAAGCCATTGATTGTGCATACTCGAGCAGCGCGCGCAGATACTTTGCGTATATTAAAAGAGGAGGGTGCGCAGCAGGTGGGTGGTGTGCTGCATTGTTTTACGGAAGATTTAGGTATGGCGGAGACCGCTATTAAAGAAAATTTTTATATTTCTTTTTCTGGGATTATAACGTTTAAAAATGCGGCTGAATTAAAATCTATCGCGCAAACATTACCTCTGCAGCGCCTATTAATTGAAACGGATTCGCCTTATTTAGCACCGCAACCATTTCGAGGTAAACCTAATCAGCCAGCTTATGTGCGTTACGTTGCCGAATATTTAGCTGAATTGCGAGATTGTTCTTTAGAAGATATTGCCAATCAAACCACCACTAATTTTTTTACTTTATTTAAACAAGCACAACATAACGAGTCAGTGGATAGACGTTAACTTTTTAAAGAGAGACGTTTTAGATGATGCGCGTATTAACTTTCTGTGTATTGTTCGTTAGCTGCAGTCTATCTATGGCGGAAAGCGCTAGCGAACGAGCTACCGCGGCGTATTTTAATTCGATACAGACTCAACCGAAAAAATTAAGCTGTTTTTTGTATGACATGCCGAAGGGAGCGGATCTGCATAATCATCTCGGCGGCGTGAGTATGGCAGAGAATATGTTGCGATATGCGCAACAGGATGGTTTGTGTGTCAATAGCAAAAATTTTAGCATACAGAGCGATCATCGTTGTCCAAAGCAACTCAGCATCGCGCAGATACAAAAATTCCCCATTTTATACAATCAATTGATTGATGCTTGGTCGATGCGTCATTTTCGTCCCGGTAAGGAATCAGGACATGATCATTTTTTTGCGACGTTTATAAAATATTTGCCTATTTTGATGAAACATCGTGCCGAGATGGTGAATGAGGCGGTGGAAAGGGCGTGTCGAGAAAATTTAAGCTATCTGGAACTGATGATTATGCCAGATGATGATAAGTCAGGATTATTAGGAAGCCAGATTGCTTGGGATGATAATTTAGAGAATTTGCGTGAAAAACTTTTAAAATCAGGGGTGCTTCCTATTGTGCGGAATATTTCTAAGCAATTAGATAGCTATCAAAAGCCATTGCAAACATTTTTAAACGGGCCTGGAAAGCAATTGTGTCCAGATTTTAAACTGCGTTATTTATATCAAGTATTACGTGAGCAGCCGCGTACCCAAGTTTTTGCACAATTATTAACCGGTTTTGAAGCGGCCAGCCGCGATTCACGCATCGTTGGCATTAATCTCGTGCAAGCGGAAGATGGAAAAATATCCATGCGTGACTATTCCTTACAGATGCGTATGATAGGATTTTTACATCGACATTATCCCAAGGTTAAGATTAGTTTGCATGCGGGCGAATTGGTTCCTGGTTTGGTACCGATGAATGGTTTACGCTTTCATATTCGTGAAGCCATACAGAGTGCACATGCTAATCGAATTGGTCATGGTGTGGACATTCGCTATGAGGATCACGCTTTACAGTTATTAGAAGAAATGGCTAAAAAACAAATATTAGTTGAAATCAATCTCAGTAGTAACGCAGCCATACTCAAGGTTAAAGGCCAACAACATCCGATACTGCTTTATCGACAACATCAGGTTCCTGTGGCTTTATCTACGGATGATGAAGGGGTTTTAAGGACTAATCTAACCGAGCAATTCAAGATTGCGGTAACAAATTATCATTTTTCTTATTTGACCTTAAAACAATTAGCGCGTAACAGTATTCATTATAGTTTTTTACCCGGAGCGAGTTTATGGCAAAAAGCCAATTATCAAAATCCGGTTTTATCCTGTAAAAATAGTTTAAGCAGCGGTCAGTTGTCTTTGAGTTGCCAAGATTTCTTAGTGAGCAACGAAAAAGCGAATAGCGAATGGAAATTGGAACAACAATTTTTATGTTTTGAACAGCAATTTATCAAACCTGATTATAATACTCATAGCAATTAGATTTTTGACAAATGCTGAAAAATAATTGTGAATTGCAGTAACTCAAATAAAAATTCGTTGCAAAAGCCTTATAGTGAAAAAAAGATGGCGTAAGCGATGCCACCAAATAAGATCCATTTAATTAAATAATAAGTGGGTTTGTTCCATTTTTTAATGCGTTTGCCGATACGGCGAATAAAATAAACATATTTAAAGATGCGATTCACACCGCCGGTCTGGTCCGATGCATCATTCGGCGCAGCCGCAGCGCTCATCAAGTAACGCCCCACTAAATAATTAAATTGCTGAGCCCAACGATATTTTAAAGGTCGTTCAATATCACAAAATAAAATTAGTCGGTTTTGACCACTGGTGTTTTCTGCATAATGAATATAGGTTTCATCAAAGATGACACCTTCACCATCCCGCCAACTATAGTGCGAACCGTCGACATTAATATAACAACGATCATCATTGGGTGTCATGAGTCCTAAATGATAGCGTAATGAGCCCGCATAGGGATCGCGGTGACGAGGTAAACGACTTTTATCGGGTAATTCAGCAAACATGGCCGCTTTAATAGAGGGTAAGGTTTTTAATAGCGTAGTGGTTTTTGGACAATGAATGGCCGCTGAAGGATGATGGCTTTTATACCATTTTAGATAAAAACGTTTCCAACCGGTTCTGAAGAAAGAATTGAATCCGGCATCATCATATTTTTCGGAAGCTTTAATTTGTTCCTGAGCTAAAAGATTTAGGCCTTCTGCACGTATCAGCTGCCAATTTTTACGTAAAATTTCTAATTCAGGAAAATTTTCCAGTTTCAGATAGGGTGTATTAGGCACCGCCGAAAAGTGATACATAAACACATTCAGCGGCGCGAAAAAAGTCGAATGATCCGAAAGTTGACGCCAAAATGGATAACGCAGTTTTCCGCGACGATGAATGTAAAAAACAGACCCGGCAAATAAAATAACAATGATGTATTTCATTAATGATTTCTTAACCTATTCAAACAATATGTTTTGTATAAAACTGTCAATATCCATTTTTTTAGTAAAAAATCATGTTAAGTCATAGGTAAATCAGAGATTAATTAAACCGGATACCTCAAAGCTAAATCAAGCGGAGTATTCCCATCCTTATCCTTAATATAAACCGCGCACCCATTTTTTCCAAAATATTGATCATTTCGATCGTACCAATAGCATGTGCAGTGGTCATAGGACCGTCTATCCCTTTTCCCAGAGCAACCTGTAATGGTGTTCTACCAAGCGCATCTAGGGGATTGATATTTTTAGAAAGTAAAATTATTTTTCCATTTTCCATATGCTCTTATTATTCTATTGTAATAGTACAAATTATATTAACATATAATTTGTATAAATTTATAAATTAAAGTGACTTAGCAAAAAAATTTCCAGTTTTAGATAGGGTGTATTTGGCAGTATCGAAATGCAGTACACAAACCTATTCAGCAGCGCGAAAAAAAGTCGAATAATCCGAAAGCTGATGCCAAAATGGATAGCGTTTTTTCCGCGACGATGACTGTAATAAACAGACCTGATAATTAGGATTAGGAAAAATAGGTCATTTAATTTTTCTAAAAAAATGTGGAGACTACTTATTAAGTTTGTTGAATCTTTTCTGTGATAAAAATGAGTTACGATCCATTATATGATGCAATGTTGATCTTTGGCGGGTTTGAAGATACTCAAAGAGATTAAAAAACGCCATAAAATGGACTTGTTTTTCTTCATGCCTAACGTTAGTATCGAGATAATTTATTTCTTTCAAATATCTACTAAAAATAACAAGTGAAACACTCTTTTTCTCCTTCGGTTAGCGTCGCGCTCGCGCTTTTGTGCGTACTTACGGTTAAATTGCTTTTGGCCTGGCTTATTCCAATTACTGCGGATGAAGCTTATTATGCCATTTGGGGTGCTTATCTTAGTGGCGGAGGGTATGATCACCCACCCATGATAGGGTTTGTTTTATACCCGTTATTGCAATTCGGTCATCATGCCTTGACGCTGCGTTTACCGGCCATCTTCAGTAGTCTATTACTAGGTGTTGTAACCTATTTTTATCTAAAAAAAGACGACCCAAAGCGTGCGGCTATCACTAGCATTCTATTAATGATTGCGCCGATTAGTCTATTTAATATTATTGTGACTACCGATACACCCTTATTTATATTTTCGTTTTTGTCGGTAATGTGTGTCTTACAAGCTTTAAGAAATAATGATGCATGGTGTTGGTTTGCGCTGGGCGGATTGTTTTTAGGACTCGCTTTTTTCTCAAAATATTTTGCATGCCTATTAGGCTTAGCCTATGCGGTGTATTTTCTTTTTATTGCACCAAACCGGGCGCGTCTCCTGGGTTTAGGTTGGTTAGCTTTATTCACACTGCCGTTTGTCGTGCAGAATATCTATTGGAATTATCACCATGATTGGTCGAATATTTTATTTAATATTTACAATCGAAACAATGATATGGGCTTTAGCTTTAAAACCATTTTAGCCTATGTACTTATTTTATTGTATCTAATTACGCCGCCATTAGTGTTCGCACTTGCCAAATTCCCAAAACAGCAATTAAAACAGCAGGCGTTATTTTACTTCTTTTTTATACCCTTACTGTTATTTTTTCTGCTCAGTAGTTTTAAACCGATAGGTTTACATTGGCCGCTTGCTTTTATTCCGTTAATTTATGTTTGGGCGGGTCAGTATTTAAGCGGCGAAAACCTAAGAAAATTATTAAAATTTACCGTTTGTTGGAGTGGAGTACAGCTAATCCTGGTGGTTAGCTTATTGCTTATTCCTCTTAAATCGGTGCAAGATCGTCATATTCTGGGTTTAAATTATAATAAGATCGTTTATTTTTTTCATCATAAAACCATTAATGACTTGTTAAAAGAAAAATATTCACTGGATTATATTTATGCAAGTCCTAACTATGCGGACGCTTGTTTATTTTTTTTCGATACGAATCATTATGCATCGGTATTTTTAAAAGGATCTTATCATGGTCGTGAAGATGATCTAATTACGAATTTCAAACATTTTCAAAATAAAAACTTTTTAATCTTTTCACGCACACCACTGGTATACAATGACTATAAGCCTTATTTTCATCAGGTGACCTTGCATACTTTGCGTTATGAGCAGGCTACTTTTTATTATTTGATCGGTACAAAATTTAATTATCCGAACTATCGAGAAAAAATATTGCGTTCAATTAATGATACCTATTGGATTGATCCCCCGTATTTACCGCACACGCCAAGTTTTTTCTATTTAAAATATAATTTTCGCCATTGAATTTTAAAAATTAAATTAAGTTGTGTCGTAATAACCTAAACGACCAAGCTTAAAAACTCCGATCGCGTGCGCAGATCTTCTCGGAATAAACCCAGCATAACAGAAGTTTTCATCGACGCCTTTTGTTTTTCAACACCGCGCATCATCATACACAAATGTTTGGCTTCAATAATAATTGCAACTCCTTTGGCTTCTAATACTTGCATCAAGGTATCGGCGATTTGACGGGTTAAGTTTTCTTGAATTTGTAAGCGTCGTGCATAAAAATTAATAATACGTGATATTTTTGATAAACCGATAATTTTTCCGTTAGGAATATAGGCAATATGACAGACGCCAATAAAAGGCAATAAATGATGTTCACACAAGGAATATAATTCGATGTCTTTGACTAAGATCATTTCTTCCATTGTCGAATGAAATACAGCACCATTTAGCAGAACATCTAAAGATTCACGCGAACCACTGGTTAAATAACGTAAGGATTTGGCTACGCGTAAGGGTGTATTTTTTAAACCTTCACGCTCAGGATCTTCTCCAAGTGCGCTTAAAATTGCTTTGATATGCTTTTCCATTATTTATTTTCTTATTACGTTTACTTTGTAACTACTTCCAAGCGGGAATGGCTGTACCATGAAATAATCTGGCGGCGGCGGCTAATACTTCAGGAGAGTGTATGGCCTTAATTAGATTAATATACTTTGAATTATTTTTATCGCTCAGTTTTACCACTAATAGATTAGCATAAGGAGAAGTTTTACTTTCACTAAATAGTGCATTTTGTTGCGGATAAAGATGCGCTAGCGCAGCATAGTTAGCATTAATAACCGCCAAATCGACATCAGCGAGTACACGAGGTAATTGCGCAGCATCTAGCTCTTTGATAACTAGGTGCTTAGGATTAAATTGGATATCGCTAGGCGTCATGAATGTGCCTTTGTGTGTATCAAGTGTCAATAATCCAGCTGAGCTTAGCAATATTAAAGCGCGTGCTTCATTGCTTGGATCATTAGGAATGGCCACGATAGCATGCGGTTTTAATTCATTTAAATGCTGGATCTTTTCTGAATAGATAGCCATAGGATAAATAAACGCTTTGGCTATTGGAGTCAATGCATAAGCTCGGTTATGAATTTCGTCGTTTAAAAAAGCTTGATGTTGAAATAAATTGGCGTCGAGATTACCGTCGTTTAATGCTCGATTGGGAAGCGAATAATCGGAGAATTCAATAATTTTTATTTGCAAGCCATAATCTCGTAACGCAATATGTTTGGCGACTTGCATGAGTTCTGTTTCTGGTCCACTAATCGTACCCAAACGAATCTGATGTGAATTTTCACGATGATGGCAAGCACTCAGGCCGAATAAACTGCTTAGTAATAGGCAGCTCAATATGCAATGAGAAATTTTTTTTAGCATAATTAATATATCCGAAACATTAGTAAAATTTTAACCATAATCGCATCACTGTAAGTGCAGCTATTTTTGTCATTTTGAGCACAAACCGCTCAGCAATCAGGTTTTAATGATGATTTAAGCGTTTTGCCCAATAATCTCCCAGATGCTGTATACCTTGTACTAAAACGATGAGGATCACGATAGTTATGAGCATAACGCTGGCATCAAAACGTTGATAACCATAACGTATAGCTAAATCACCTAGGCCCCCTCCACCAATGGCTCCTGCCATGGCAGAATAGCCAATTAAAGTAATAAGCGTGGTCGTTAGTGTACCTACCATACCGGGTAGGGCTTCTGTCAATAAAATAGCAGGAATTAATTGCCAAATGGTAGCTCCCATCGCTAAGCCTGTCTCAATTAAACCCGGAGGTAACTGGTTAAGATTATTTTCTATCATGCGCGCAAAGAAAGGTATAGCTGCTAAGCTTAGCGGGACGATAGCAGCGCTAGTACCAATCGAAGTTCCAACTAACAAGCGAGTAATAGGAATGATGGCTAACATTAAAATGATAAAAGGAATTGAACGTGCCATATTAACCATTAAAGATAAACTTTTGTTAAATAAGGGCATCGGCAATAAATTGGTTTGTCGCGTACTAAATAACAACACTCCTAAAGGTAATCCCAATAGCATAGCGAGCAATCCTGAGACGAACACCATATAGAGTGTTTCCCCAGTGGATAGGAATAATTCAAACAATAGATTCGTCGACATAGCCCATAATCTCTACTTGAAGTCCTTTATCAGTTAAATAATCTATACCTTGAGGTAAGGGTGTTTGATCACCGATGACTTCGACGACCATGATACCTAAAATTGTTTCTTTAAGACATTCAATATTGGCTTGTAGAATATTCAGATGAATACCCATTTCATGCATAACATGGGCTATTAAAGGTTCTGCCGCAGCTTGTCCCTTAAATATAATCCGAAGAACTGCATGGCTATTCAGTTTTTTTTGTGTGCTAAGTCGTTTTTGTAATAAAGGGGGTAGCTCATGTTTTAATGACAAACTAACAAATTTCTTGGTTAAAACAGCTTTTGGTGCCGTAAAAAAACTGACGACATCAGCGACTTCTAGGATCGATCCTTGATCCAGTAATGCAACGCGGTCGCAGATACTTTTTACAACATCAACTTGATGCGTAATTAATACGATGGTAATCCCTAGGCGCTGGTTAATATCCTTTAATAATTGGAGAATCGTTTGTGTCGTCTGTGGATCGAGCGCGGATGTCGCTTCATCACAAAGTAATACCTTAGGTTGGCTGGCAAGTGCGCGAGCAATAGCAACACGCTGTTTTTGTCCACCACTGAGTTGTGCAGGATAAGCATGTTGCTTATCACTTAAGCCGGTAAGTCTTAACAAAGGAGCAAGCGTAGTTTGGATTTTTGATGGTGAATAATGTGCAAATTTTAATGGTAAGGCGATATTTTCATAAACTGTTTTGGCGGCAAGTAAATTAAATTGCTGAAATATCATACCTATCTGACGTCGTACTAAGCGCAAATCAGCGGCTTTCATTGAGGTTATTTCTTGCCCAGCTATCCAGACTTGTCCTAAGCTAGGACGTTCTAACAGATTGATACAGCGTACTAACGTACTTTTGCCGGCACCACTTTGCCCCACAATACCAAATATTTCTCCTGGACAAATAGTCAGGTTGATGTCGCGTAGGGCATAGATAGGTGCGACTAAACTATTATAAATTTTTGCGATATTAACAAGTTTTATCATCTTATTTACAGGTCATATTCCGCTGAAAGGCAATGGGTAAAGGTATTATCGATACTTAAATAAATAACGCAAGAGGATTTGTAAATTTCGTTTGCTATCTTACCGTTCTTTACTGTAGCAACGCTTTGCTTGAATCCTAAAAAAGCTGAATTAATCTAGGTTAGAAAACTTTTTGGTGTCCTCCAAAATGAAGTTTTAAACTATCTATCATTTTTTTAAATAAAAAAAATTTTTATATTTAATTTTTTTAAAAATTGCCACGAAAAAAAATTATAAAAAAATGTTTTAATGACTTGACACTTATCTTTAAAGTACATAACCTATATCTTAGTAAGATAAATTTACTTTAAATTAGCTTAAAAATAGTAGATAATTATTACCAACAACGGTATTATAAAATTTACTACAGTTAAGTTTTATTATTAATTCCTTGTTGATGATAGAAAATATTGTATTGCATTAAAAAAATAAAATTAAAAATTAATGGATGATCTTATGAGCAATCTAGAAAAACAACCCGCCTTAAAAGAACGTTGTGCTTTATTGATCGAGGATGATATTTTTTGCCAAAAAGTTCAAAGTCATTGTCTTCGTGAGTTGGGATATACCGTCGAAGTCGTGTCCGATGCTGAAACGGCGCTTAATCACCTAGAGCAGTATGTTTATAATCTTATCGTATTAGATTTGGGATTGCCTGACCAATCCGGTGAGTTAGTCATTCGGGCAACACGTGAGTTTGAGACCAACCATCGAACACCGCTCATTGTCGCTACAGCCCATGCCGATGGTCCTATGCAGCAAAAGTGCCTCTATTTGGGTGCCGATGTGGTATTTATTAAACCGTTCAATAAACAAACCTTAGCGAGAGCGATTGACTTCTGTCATTCTCGAATCGAAGAATTATCCCGATTTAATTAGTTTTAATTTTTAAAAATTAATTAATGAGGTTTATTATTCATAGTTTATCCCATAACCAATTAAATAAAAAATGACTTTAATTTAGAACATGTTAAATAGTTAAGTTTATATATAATAATGTAATGTAAGCTTATAAGGCTTGGTTATGGGATAAACTACAAATACTTTTCTTTCAAGGAGGGAAGTGTGTTAATAGATTTTGCTCCGAAATTCATTAGCTGCTTTACGACTTTATTGCAAACACTTGATAAGTGTAACCTACATATTCAAAATGAGCTCAGCGAATTGCCGATATGGGTAGACAATGGTGCCGGAGATTTTGTTAACAATCGCGATAAAATCATCTTTGCTTTAGGAAACTTTGGACCCACACAGGGTTTATCTCCACAAGAAACTTTCAAATGCCCAGGCGTCGTAGCTGGGACACAACATACCTTAATGCTTGTTAATGAGCTTAACCAGATAAAAACCACTTTTAAAGAACTTGTACGCGCCTGTCAGCAAAGCACACAGCAAGATATTACTAAATTTGTCCGTGATTCCTTGGCGTATGCGGGCTATCCAGGGATTAAACTGAAACAGGTTTTTCGGCATATTATTTATATTAACTATCATCCGCGTCGTATCGCATGGACTAAAGGCAAACATACCACAAGTAAACAATTATCAAAACAAGCCTCAGAAAAATTATTGGAGAAAGCAGGGCAGGGCTTACATATTGATATACAAAAATTAAAATTGAACGGTTTACATCATCAAACTAAACTAATTAAACATCGAGATATTAAGCCGGGTTGGGTAGTGAATATCGGTTCATTTAAAGAAAAAAATTGTTCAGCCTATGAAGATATCCGAACCGCTTTACCTCTATTTTATTTGCATGATCAACAATTGCCAAATCCTATGGTTTGCTTTAGTAAACCACGTATGCAAAATCGTAAAATGCGTATTGATAAACAAATTGAATCTATGGCTTTTTTACCCTCTATCAGTGTCTATCGATATAAAAAAGAAATTATTAATTAAATTATCTATTGCAGATTTTTTTTTAACGTGCTTAAATTTATTTTTTAGATAAAAAATAAATCGTCAAAAGATTTATAAATTTGAATTATGAGGGAAATATTATGCCAGAGCCAGAATTTAGAGAAAGGCTTGAATGCGAACAATTTAAACCTGCTACTCCCCTATTCGTATCCAATCCAACTAATCAAGTTATAAATACCCGCTTATTAACAATAAAAACCTGTCGATCTTTTACCTCTTGTACATTATCTAAGTAGTTTATAGCAGAGATAAGTTATTAGAAATAACTTATTTCATTACTTTAGCACTCAAAATCCCTAAGTTTTATGTAAATTATCAAACCTGCTAAGAAAGGTTTAATTTTACCTTAAGCTATGGAGACTACACTAGATAAGTGCTAAGTAATAAATCTTGATTCAAGAAACTTAAATTGATTATTACAGCGGGGTCCTTATGCCAGAAAGCGATGTCGTATCAGTAGAAACAGGTATTTTAGTAGAAGAAGACCCTTCTAAAGTATTGGATGGTTTGCGCCGTATAGGTCGCCCAATTAAAAAGGCATGGGGTAAAATAAATCCAGGGAGTTATAAATTTAGCTCAGATTCTAGATTTAAAGAATTTTTGCTGACTCAACTTCAAGATTATCTTGAGAATATAAACACTAATCATGTACAAGATATTCAAGAACTTAAAAATAAATTAACTCGTCTATCTCGTTTTATAATGGTGTGGAATGATAGACCAGCGAAAGACGATTCGGGTTCTTTACAAGAATCAGCTAAGAAAAAGTTACATCAAGAAATAAAGTTTAAAGCATCTCTCGATAAAGACGATCGCTATGCGATCAATATCGCTCTACAAAGCATGGTTTTTATTCTTTGCTGGCAAAGTGAACCGATTGTAGCTCAAAATAAAGCTTTTGAAGCTTTTGAAGCTTTTACGAGTCAATTTAAACAATTGAACAATAAACAAGCTTTACTTGAATTTATTTCCAAACGAATCACAAGCTTAAATAAATTAGAATCTGATTCAAATCCTGAAGTCAGTCATGAAGTTTCATTAGACATACAACAAGAATCAGACATATCAGACATACAAGAAATTGAAAAAATTGGTGCAGCTATTTCAGCTTTTCAAACACCGAATATCAAGAAAAAAATCATTAAATATACTGGTGTCTTGTTGGCATTCATTGCATCAATAGCCTGCGGTGCTGCAACCGGTGGCGCCTTTTTTTTACTCTTTCCTAGCTTGCCAATACTAGGCTTTATCTTAGGAGGTTTAATAGGTATTTGGGGATTTTCGTCTAATTTTGGTTTCTTTTCACAGAATTTCCCCAATTTTTTGCTAAGCCTTTTAAAAAAAGGCGGTATTAGTGAATATATTGATGAAGAAGGCAAGCGTCAGCAATTATCTGCGCTTAAAAAATATTTATTTATACCTCTTGCCATGGTGGCTTCGTTAACCGTGGGTTTAGGAACTGTAGCAATAACCTATACGACTGTTATCGCTTTAGCGGCCAAGTTATTCGTCATATCAGCGTTATGGCCACCTTTATTTCCAATTATTGCGGGTATTTTAGCCGCAGCGGTTGGTATCACCTTAACTGTGGCCGTATTAACTGCTACTATCGAGGCGATAAAAAATTCGCAAAATTTCAGCTGGGAAAACGTTAAAAATACGCTCAACAATTTATCAGCTCGACAAATTATTGGTTACGTATTTAAGGGCTTGTTAGTATTAGTCGGCTTACTTGGCTTAGCTTATTTTCGTTATGTCGCCGGAATCGATTTATCTAATATTATTCAACCGATCGTTGGACTTCAAGCTGCACCGATAATCGCTGCCATTGTGGCTGTGATCGCTTATATCCCACAGGGATTCTTTACTGTGTTATCTATACAAAAACTTATCAGGCTTTTTACCCCACTCGGCAATTCTTCTCAGGAAGAAGCGGCATCATCGCCGCAAAGCCTTAATTCACGTACAAAATCAATAATTACTAAAACTTATAAATCAATTAGTCTCATTGGTAATGCTTTCGGTAATGCGGTATTAGTCGTCGTTGATAATATTTCAGCTTTGTCTATTTTTGGAGCAATTGGATGTTTCTTTAATTCCTGGTCAGGAAACTTGGTTGAACCCCCTAAGAATCAACAGGCTAGAAGCCAAACAACTAATGCACTTATTCAAGATGTGAAAGCTTTTGATGAGAAAGTTAAAACTATGGCGTCTACGGATAATTTAGAGACGAATCCAATGAGCTTAACTTCAAATGCTTCTGACCTACTAAAGGAACCACCTAGTCCAGTTGAATCTAATAATAATATACCAAAGAATGCCTATCCCCCGATGTTTTATTCTAAAGTCAGTAATTCAAAAAAACCTTTAGAAAAAGATTTCAACCAGCTACCGCAGCAATCCTCGATAAGCAACTCGCGTTGACTTAGAATTAATGTTAGGATTTTTGCTCAGAAAAGCAAAATCTATGTCTAAGTCAACGCAAGCTTACCCAGATAAAAACAGCATTACCCAATACTGGATGTCACTAGAAAGTGTTTCATAAAAAATATTATTTCGCATCCACAGAAAAAATTACTGACTATTTAGCCACCATTACGCAAGGAGATTTTACTGCACTCAAATTTATACTAAATAAAAAAATATGACTCATGAAGAAGCGTTGACGTCGATTAAAAGAATTAATCTAGATTTATTTCTGTAATTAATTAAACGCTTATCATTAACGTTGGCATTGTTGACAATACACACTGCTGCGTTGGCCAATACTTGCAAGTTGTAGTGTGGATTGACATTGTGAACAGGGTAGCCCAGCGCGACCATACACTTTTAAGTACTGCGTAAAATATCCAGGTTTCCCTTCACTATTTAAAAAATCTTTTAAACTACTACCTCCTTTTTTAATTGCTAAACGTAAAATAATTTTAATAGCACTGACTAATAGCTTTAAATCGTAAAGTAATAATGTTTTGGCAGGCTTCAAGGGGTTTATTTTAGCCATAAATAAAGCTTCGCTAGCGTATATATTACCTACGCCCACCACAATGCGCTGATCCATAACTGCCGATTTGATGGGTAGCTGTTTATTGGCCAATTGTTGTTTTAAATAGAATGCTGAAAATTGGCGGCTGAGTGGTTCAACGCCCAAATTTTTTAGCAATGGGTGCTGTTTAGGATCTTCATTCGTATAGAGTAGTGCCCCAAACCGACGTGGATCCGTAAAACGGAGTAGGGTGCCATTATTCAAAAGAATATCGACATGATCGTGTTTACCCGGAGTAACACATTCACCCAATATTCGCAATCGCCCAGACATACCAAGATGAATAATGATGTTACCTTGCGCCGTAGCCACACAAAGGTATTTTCCGCGGCGCGTAACTTGTGTAATGGTGAAGCCGACTAATTGCTGTAAATCTTGCGAAGGAATAGGCCAACGCAAACTAGGCTGACGGATCAGAAATTTTTGTATAATTTGATTTTGTATTGGAGCTTGTATGCCCCGCAACGTGGTTTCAACTTCAGGCAATTCAGGCATAGAAAGCGATAGTTTCTCTTTTCAAGAATAATAGCAAATTTAATGCTCGCTAACTAATTTTTTTAAATAATGATGTAGAAATCGTTTCATGGGCTTGTCCTTTATTCGGTTGTAATTAGCAAACTAAAATAAAAATTAGTTGGGACGGATAGATCACTTATAGCAAACCGGATTAGCACATTTCCTTATGTAAACTATTTGCTTAATTGAAGACACTTTCTAGTATCGTCTGGCTGTTTGCCCCCACTTGGCATAAAGAAATTCGAATTAGATGAACTGATGTTAGCGGATTTTAATGCACGGTGATCCCATACTTCTTTATGGGAATTGGAATTTGTTTCATTTTTTTTCAAAGAATTTATTAAAGTTTTTGCTACATCATCCGATGAGCTAGATATAGAAGATTCGTTGCTGTAACGTTTTTTTATCTCTTTCCAAAATTTTGTAAATAAAGGAGTTTGAGTAGGGCCAGGATTAAAAATAACAATTTTTACTTTTTCTGCTAATTCTTTATGTAAATGCAAGACCTCTCCGAATAAGGAAACAATTATTCTAATATAATATTTTTTGATGTTTTATGGAGAAATTGATTTTTCAGGTAGTTCTGGAAATATACGCTTATAAAAATCTTGAAAAGATTGACCTATATGGGGTCCATCGTCAATTATTTTTGAAAGAATTTGCTCTGTTTTATTAATTTCGATAATTTTTTCTTGTAATTTAATGTGTTTTTTTAGTATCTCTTGACCCAAAGGATCAGTTAACAAATAGTATAAAGTTCCTTCGTATTTGTCTTTATTCACAAATTGATTGATAAGATTTTCTGATAAGTCTTCACCGATAAGATCACATAGAAAATAATTTTCTTTTAAGGTTTTCCTACCTTCAGCATTGGAAAGCAGCAAATAACTAACTGAATAGACCTGTTGCCTATCTAAAAATTTTTGCTGGAAAGTCTGACTAATTGTCGTTTTATTAAAAGCATTTAGATCGACTAAATTCCGGAATATTATTTCAATTTTTTCGGTCGATATCGAAGTGCATTTCCATAAAAAATAGGCTAGGGACTGAGGTGTATTTTTTAATTCCTCCACAATTAAATTCTTTTCAGAATTTAATAATGGCACGGCCTTTAACAAATTAAACAGTGCATCACGATCTGAATTTTCTGTTGGCATAAAACTCTTCCTATATTTTATTTACTATAATTCATGAAAAGTTTAATCATCCTATTTTATGTAAAAATTAGCTTTACTATTCAGGGCCTAAATGTGGGATGCACTAATTTAAATTCTGAAGTAAACTCTCGTAGTTCTTTTTCAAATTCTGTACGATCTAATTTGTTATTATAAATATTAGTTTCAGCTAATTTTAAATAACAATCTATAATTCTAGCATCTTTTCCGGGTAAAAAGAATCAACAAGAAATCATTTATCTGAATAAAAACATGTATGAGATTGATGGTAGTGGAGGTAAAAGCAATGAATATCCTGATATCTTCTTTCTCAATGATCGCTCTTATAAAAATCCAAAGTTTGTATTAAAAAATAATACTGTGATTGTATTTATTTTAAATTCAGCTGTGAATTCTGTAGATTATTTTGTACCACTAAAAGAAATAGGTAATGCACAGGTCCAATTACATTCACAAGAAACCATTCAACATCGATTCTTTTTCCAAACAGCCATCCAGAATATTCGGACACTGAGTGTAAAAAATAATACTATAATTATTTCGCTTGACCTATTAGATTTTGAAGATAAAAAAACTTTTACTCTTACTATCTCTGATTCTTCGCTGTCTTCAATTAATAACCAAACAAAAAATATGCTAGATTTTGCAAAAAATATATCTTATTTTTTTCAAGATATTGAAATGAAACTATTAAATAACGAACAGATCTATCTGCAAGAAAAAGTATCCAATAATAAAACCATCGACGAAAATATTGATTTATTTACTAAATTGGCCAACCGTTTAGAAAAAACTTTCTCACTTCAGTTATTTAACAATACCATGATTTTCATTGGACGAAAGATACAGGAAATTTTTTATATCAACGGTTTATTTGAAAGTCATTTAGCAAGTAATGATGGAGAAAATGTCTGCATTATATTGCCTTACAAAGATACCGTATTTCCACTTGCTCAAGTCATACTTTATAACACAGAAGAAGAGCATAGTGGGTTAGTAGAAGTTAAGGATACTTTAGACTTACGTGAATTGGTTAAAAAATACAAACAAATCTATTCCGATGCTATCATTTTTCCTCACTTATTTCGGGTAAATGGGGATTTATTTTTGCGATTGATCAACGCAATTTACTCACCCTCTCACTATTTGAATGATGTATCCGGCTTCCATTCTCTGATGACTATTCAATTAAAAAATGCAGTCCTAGATAATTATACTTGGTATCAAAAAATCGACTTTTTTATCGATAATTCCATCCCTAAACATATTATGCTGCAGGATGAGGAGGAGGAAATTTGGAGCTTGTTAGAAGCACCTTTGATTTTTACGGATGATAAGCAGGTAATCGTTATTACTGATAAAGATATCGGAGAGCAAACTGAAATTATTATATTAAAAAATATAGGTTATTTTACCTTTCTCCATGCTGAAACAGATCTTATTTTAACTAACATTCCAGCTGTTTCTCTTGATTTTTGTACTATTATTTTAACTGATTTTAAAATACCTGAAATGAAAAAAAAGATATTATCCGCGACTTTTAAATTTTTTGATCGCGAGTTTCAATTGCATGAATATCTCGATCAAATTGAACAAGCTACTGAATATTCTGCTGAAATTACTGAAGATGTTACCAAAACATCAAGTTTTTTAAACTTAATGAGCACAAAAAAAATATCCTCTGATGATCATGAGGAATCGACGCAACAAGAGGAACTGCGTCGTCACAAGCGTCAAACCGTTCACGAAGAGAATACAGCGATAAACACTAGCAAATCAGTTCCTAAGAATGAATATAAACTAGCTAATCAGACGTTTCCTCAAAGTAAACCGTATTCTCAGCTAAGTAGAGCGTTTGACGAAGATCGTATTTTAATGATTGCCAATGATTATTTAGAAAAATACCAAAATTCTTCTTCGAAAAACACACCTTTACGAGTTAAAAAAACTATTAATCAGAAAAATAGGGGAAAGCAAAAGAGTCCAGTGGTATCTGCACAGAAGAAAAAATCTAATTCCAATCTAGAAATGAAGCCTCTAATTTACACTAAAAATAATCGAAATTATCATAAGCAAATTATTCCGAAACAGTCTGCTCAACATACCCTAAAATCACCAGTAAAGCCACAAACTGAAAATTTATCTGGAAACAAAAATAAATTTTTTAAAAATACCTTTCTTCAGGATAAAAAAACTTCGTTTACTGCGCATGCTGCAAACAACTTCTTAAACCATAAAGAAGTATTTAAAGATTCGGTAGCCCAACCGAGATTAAGTCATCAACAAAGCGAATCTAAATCGCACAAACCAAATCAATACTCAACACAACTTTCACGCCTAGATATATTACCTGATTTTAATAAAACACTCGTACTTTTTCAATTGATGGCGCGGAAATTTTTACGAAACCCGATATCGTATAATGCAAAATCAAATGAAATATTTAAGAGAGCAGAGAAGCAAGTAGATAAAAGTAAATCTAAAATTTTTAAAACTCAGATCGAACCTAGACTGTAGTCAGAATTCATAGAGTAAAGTAATGCTAACTATAGATATAATTAATCATACCGAGAAAAGCACTAGATTTTGCCACATCTAACGAGATTTTTTATAAAAAATGTCACTTATTAAATTTACCCTCTCAATAAGTTAAAGAGGGTAAATTGACGTTAAATTAACGTTTAAATGAAGAAGTGGATTGTGAGCTATGATAATCTTTTTCATTTTCATAAGTTTTATGATCTTTACTAGAATGCATTTTGTGAATCTCGCTTGAACTAAGATGTAAACTATCTACGTTTTTAAAAGTTACACCCGTTTTTACTGTCGATGAAGAATTAGTACTACTAGATGATTGTTGCTTCCATATGGAAGCGGCATTATGAGAGCTAGGAGTGCCACAAGTAAAAGTAGAGCCAATATGAAGATTACTTACTCCCTTATAAGTAATAGTTTTACTGCCATCAAGTCCAGTAACTGTTTTTTTAGTTCCGCCGGCTATATTTTCGACATCTGTTTTTTTCATATAGACTTTCTCATTAATATTAAAGTAACTAATTTAACCTAATGATAACTAGAAGTCATTACATTCATATAAAAATTTAATTGAGGGCGTTGCACTAATTACTTGAATCCGCAAGAAATATATAATTGATATTTCCGATAACTTTTATTATCGGAAGTAATTTAGGTTAGGTACGTTCTAAAGTTTAAATGCTTATAAAAGCAAGCAACAACGATTAGAAGTTGAAGGTGTATTTACCCAATCTAAATCGACAGCGCCTTGAATGCCTGAAACATGACCTTTTGAGCTATACTGCCACCAAAACCAATTGGTTCCTGGCTTATGCCAACTTTTAGGAAGACGAGGTTTTTCTACATCCCAATTCGCCACCCACAGACGATGCACGCTAAAGTCATATTTTTTCCAATTTACTCCGCTATCCCAATAAGCCGGTGAACAATAAATTATCACATTAAAATTTGGTAAAATATCTCGTTTTATCTGAGTCAATAAATCTTGTAAATTATTTGCCATAACATCTGGGCTTGCTGATTCATTTCTGCTTTTTTCCACGTCAATAGCGAATAAATCTTTTTTAGTATCAAATCGGATAGAAGCAAGGTTTTTTCTTATGTTTTCTGCCTGTTCTTTAGGCGTACTACTAGCTCCTCTAAAATAATGATAGGCACCTACATTCATGCCCGCTTTTTTAGCGGCATTCCAATTAGCAACAAACTGAGGATCGGTATACGTACCTCCTTCTGTCATTTTAATAAAAGCATGCTTTACTCCTTCATTTATAATTTCATTCCACATAACATTCCCTTGCCATTTCGATACGTCAATTCCCTTTTCGTAATTATCTTGTATTAGTTTTTTCATTATTTTTTCCCTTATTGTAAAAATAAAAACAGCAATATATAACTATTTTTATACACTTGTCATCTGTTAAATGACTTGCATTGTCTACTAGCAAGGATTCTCGCTTCGATTATTTTTAGAAAATACATTAACAAATTGGATATTAAATTATGCTGATAAAAAGATTAATCTTAGTTTGCTTACTCAGTTCATCGGTATTTATTCAAGGCTGTTCTGGACCATCTTCTACTAATTTAGTTAGCTTGTCGGCAAAACCTATTACTTGTCCTACTATTCGTTCTTGTTTTATACCTGGACAAGATTGTACCCATCAAATTACCGATCGTATTTCAAAAGCTGAATATTCTATTCTTGTTCAAGCCTATGGTTTTTCTTCAAAGGACATCACTGACGCACTGATAGCCGCTAAAAATCGAGGCGTTAACGTTAAAGTCATATTAGATAAAAGCCAGCGTTCACAAAAATATAGTTTATTACATTACATCGTTTAATCGTTGATTTGTGGACACCTATTTCTTTAGCAATCTCCGTTTGATTGCAACCTGCTTTCCATAACCATAAATTTGACATCGTTTCCTAAAATCAAGTTGTTTGTACTTCTTCATGCTGCAATCTTTTATTATTTAAATAAACAATATTTTATATAATTTTATTGTCTATTATTTGTACAAAAGTTGCGCTTATAACTTGAATTCACTAGTTTAACTTCCTTGTCACATTTGAGTTAGAACTTACAATAGAAACTCGTCAAATTAAGCAGAAAGAATCACTTTCAATGCTTGTTCTTTAGCAGCGTTTCCAAATACATCATATGCTTTTATAATGTCATTAAGCGCAAAGCGATGCGTGATGAGTTGACCTATTTTTATTTTTCCGGACTGAATTATTTTTAATAACGTCGATATTGTATTTGTGTTTACTAAACCCATTGAAATTACGATATTACGAATCCATAGTTTTTCAATGTGTAACTCGACACTTTTCCCGTGTACACCAATGTTCGCAATATGACCTCCTGGCGCAATAACTTGTTGACATAGATCGAAAGTAGCTGGAACACCCACCGCTTCAATAGCAACATCAACACCCACTTGATTGGTGATCTCTAATATGCGTTCAATAATATTCTCAGTTTTTCCATTGATAATATGAGTAGCACCTAAAGTTTTTGCCATTTTAAGGCGATAAGCATCATTATCAACCATAATGATGTGTGTTGGTGAGTAAAGTTGAGCAGTTAGTAAGGCGGCCATGCCAACGGGACCTGCCCCTATAATGGTAATGGTATCACCGGGTTTAACATTTCCAGATAATACGCCAATTTCAAAGCCAGTTGGGAAAATATCACTTAGCATGACCATCGACTCTTCGGCAGTAGTATTATCGGGAATCAAATATAGACTATTATCAGCATGAGGAATACGTACATATTCCGTCTGCGTTCCATCGATTAAATGTCCCAGTATCCAACCGCCATCAGCACAATGAGAATAGAGTTGACGTTTGCAATTTTCACAGCTTCCGCATGAAGTTATACATGAAATAAGTACATGGTCACCTGGTTTGAAGTTTTTTACACTCTCCCCTACCTTTTCTATTTTTCCGACTCCTTCATGCCCAAGTACCCTACCGGCTGTAACTTCTGGAACATCTCCTTTTAGAATGTGTAAATCAGTTCCACAAATTGTAGTATGTGTTATTCGAACAATGGCATCTGTCGATTTAATGATTTTGGGCTTTTCTTTGTCAATCCATTGTTTTCTTCCTGGGGCATCGTATATAAGTGCCTTCATAGTGATTACCTCTATTTTGGCTTCTTTAATGATTAAAGACAAATCCTAGTTTATTATAGGTCGATTCGAAGAAGAGTAGAAGTTTTGCTTTATGTTTAACTTCCTTGTCGCATTTGAGTTAGATTCTGCACCTTTTTCTTTCTGAAAGAAGTTTATTTTGTTTAACTCTTCCGTAATCATTTTTTGTGGTATTCCTGCTTATCAATTTTATTGATTATTTCATAAAATAAATTATTATTAATCATCACTTTTCAGCAAGTTAACCAACTTTTAAAGAGTTCCTACCTGTTTAATTAAAAGTATTTATCTCGAATTTAAAGATTCTCACTATATATTGTAAATGAAAGCATTTAATTATTTTATTAAAATAGAAATGAAAGAAAATATCATAAACAGATAAAATGAGTTTATAATGAATATTATCTATTTTCAAGATTTTGAATATGCAAATCCTATAAGCTATGGGGACTTAATTAAAGAAGGAGGAAATAGTTTTGGTAGAAGCAAACAGGGAAATGCTAGTGTGTACAAATTTTAAGACTTTATCCAGTTGATATAACGTTCACAATAGACAAAGTATATGCTGTTTCTTATTATTATAAAACAGCGATGCCAGGAACGAATAATATGATAACTCTGGATATTGTTCAAGGATCTTATTCTGCTAATATTGTGCCCAATGATTCTGAAGGATATGGATGGGTACTCCCAACAGTTGATTGGAAAACAACTACTTTTAAATTTAGACCTAAATTGAATGTTGACTCAGTAAGTCTTTATTTCAAAGGTGCTAATCCATCGATAAATAAATTTGATATTGATAATATTTCTATAGAAGTAATTTAAAAAAAATACCTAACGAATTACATTGATAAGCAGGAATACCATAAAAAATGATTAACGTATTAACTTTATTTATTAAAAATAAAATTTGTTAAGCGACTTGATTGTTCTTTGCGGAACGGCACTCACGTTTAAAAAAGTGGTGAGTGCCTTATCCACCTATCTTTTATATCCTATGATAGGAACTTGAGTCCGAAAATGAGGGAGGAGAAAAAGACGAGCTTCCTGTATTACTAGAATAATGACGGCTTGGATTAAAAAAATTGCTATGGATTGATCCTTGAGACCTGAGTAAGGGTGTTATTTCTGAAGAAGGTCCAGCAAAATCACCATAAGTTGTGCTATTAAGAAAAACACCACTATCGTTAACAAGGTTTACACTATCTAGCTCGTCAATTATTTTACAAGCAGCCTTATATACTTGACAAGCTTCCTCTAAGCTTAGAGGTAACTTTATGTTTATTGGCTCTTTATTAAACAAATTTAACAACGAATCAATCCTCTCAACAGCATAGCGCTGATCATTATTCAATTGAAATAATAGTTTTGATAAACTCGTTTCATCTATATTTTGCTTATCCATCGATTCAAATTCTTTAATTAATTTAACTTTTAATTTGGCTGCGAGTTGGATAAGTGATTGGTTAAAATTCTGTAGCTCGTTTCCATTCTTAATATTCAAAATAATTTTTATTTGCTCCTCATCTGTTTGCGCTAATGACTCTAGCAAGAGATTGGGTGTCATCAGTTGTATACTATCTTTCATTTGATTTAACGCTGCAAAAAGATTAGCGACCGTTTGCGTATCTTCATTTCCACCATACTGTTCAAATTTGCTCAATACATTATTAAAGAAATCTATCATGGCAGTAAAGCCTAAGAAAGTTAAACCGGTTTTAGCTAGCTCGAGTAAATAAGGACGTAAAAATTCTAATTTTCCATTAAAATTATCATTAATTAATTGCGCTCCTGCTGCATAAGAGAATGCAGACAAATACATCGAAATCATAATCAATAACACTGATGTTTTTGGATAAAGTTTAAAAGCCAAGGGAATTTTAACTGTATCATCTTTCCAAGTAGTGAAATAATCGTAGCTATTTTGTAGGGCATTTCCACCAAAAAATGCCAGCAACACGCCCAAACAATAAATGGAAGGTGCTGCAATAATAGCTCCAGACACTTTGTTTTCGGTTAGTTGGACCATTTCATTAAAAGTACCTCCCCAAAACCCTGCACAGGCCAATATCACCCAGGATGCGCCAGGAAAATAAATCGCTTTTCTAAAAAAGTTGTTTAATTTACCCGAAGGTGAAATAGTTTGATTAGGAGATCTCTCGTGTAAGCAAGTCAATAGTCGCGTTAATAATTTTAATGGCAACTCATCTAATTCTTTAATATCGCGAATATCCTTTGCTATTTCATTGGTATAGGAACATCCTGTCAATCTAAACCCATAAATGCTTAAAAGTTTTTGCGCCTGACTTAAGTGATCAATCAAGCGTTGCTTGATCATTTGATAACCTCGATTTATTTGCTGCTGTAATTCTTTTTCTTGCTTTTCTTCCTCATTAAGTAATACATTGGATATTGTTTGAAAAATAAATTCTACGGGTAAAAAAGGCGCACGATATAAGGGATTTTTTAAAGCTAATTTGAAAGGTAATAAATGTAATAAGGTGTTTGTCAAACCAACAATTCCGGATTGTAAAACAATTATTACTTTGGGTAAACCTGGTATAGGATTGACTACGGTAATAATCATAAAAGGTATTGACGCAATAAACGAACCCGCAAATGTCACTGCATTTTCTGCTAATTTTTGATTAGCTGTTAAAGTATCTTTTAAATAATTCTGTAGCTTGAATGGAATAATTTCCGCCATTTTTTGGTCAAAAAATGCGTTAGTTGCCGATATTAAAATCCCTCCTGCTACCAGCATAGTACCTGCTATATGATTTATAACAAAAAAATCACAGGAAATTTCCTTATAAGATGGATCGGCACAAATAGATTCAGCATAGGCTTTCGCAGGAACGTAATAGAATATGACACCTAAAATGGCTACCGTAAATAAACCTGATTGTTTGAATATTTCTCGGGTTAAACTACTACGCCCTTCCCCATCCAAGTGAAATTTTATGACAGCATTTAACGCGTTGGGTTGAATCTCTGCTAATACCGGGGCATGCTCGTGCGGTTCTATCTGAATAATTTCCTCATTTTCTTCTATTTTTATCAGATGAGAATTCTCTAAATCTGTATCCGTGTTGCAATCGGAATCCTTGTTACTTTCTTTGTTTATTTCTTTTAATAATGGCATACCCATCTCCTTTTTAAGATTTTTTTTTATATTTTATTGAGACGTTTTTTTATTTACCGTATAAAAATAATCTTCAGATTTTACACTGAAGCGATTAATTATTCTTGAGGATGAAATTAATTAGATTAATGAGCGAAATAATTTCCATATATTTTTAGTATTATTTATATTGATATTAATTTATAAAGGTAAAAATCTTCTCATTTAATTATGAATTAACTCTGTTTAATACAGAATTAAAATTTAATTTAGCATAATTTTTTAATTATTCCAATCTGTTTTTTAAAAATTATATTCCTTGAAAAATTTAGGATTCAGGAAGTCTACAGAGTGAGATGCTTAGAAAATTCGCCTTTTTTATCGAGATCGGTATACTATGCCAAAAAAATTAATTTTTCGAGCAAAAAGAATGATATCGATTAATCAACTTAGCATGGCGTATGGCGAAAAGCTGTTATTTTATGACGTTAATCTTATCCTATCCACACACAGCCGTTATGCATTGGTCGGTGCGAATGGCGCTGGGAAGTCTACCTTTTTAAAATTACTCACTGGTGCAGAACAACCTATCGACGGTACGCTGTCAATTCCTAAAATCGCTAGCGTTGGATGGTTGAAACAGGATCAATTTCGGTATGAAAATACACTGATTAGCGATATCGTCTTGCAAGGTAAACCTGGCTTATGGCAAGCGCTACAAGAAAAGAATAAATTATTACAAAGTGATTTACATAACGAAAAAAATCTCAATCGTTTAGGTAAACTTGAAGAAGAAATTGCACGTCTGAATGGCTATAGCGCCAATGCTTTAGCGGCCAAGCTTTTGATGGGTTTAGGAATACCGCTTGACTATCATGAAAAACCATTAAGTACACTCTCCGGTGGCTTTAAACTACGTGTTTTATTGGCACAAGCCTTATTTCAAGAGCCTGATATTTTATTATTAGATGAACCAACCAATCATTTAGATTTTATCTCGATCGTCTGGTTAGAAAAATATTTAAAAAATGAATTTTCTGGTTTACTCCTGTTTATTTCTCATGATGTGGAATTCATCAACCGTTTGGCCGATCAAATACTCGATGTGGATTATGGCGAAATACGCGCCTACAGCGGTAACTATGAAAAATTTCTTGCTGAAAAACAATTAATTATTGAACAAAAACTGCAAGAAAAACGCAGCGTGGAACTTAAAATTGCTAGCATGCAAAGTTTTGTAGATAGATTTCGTGCCAGTGCCAACCGGGCTAAAATGGCCCAATCTCGTGTGAAAATGATCGCAAAAATGGAAATTCCTGATATCAAACAATCTTCGCGACTATCCCCTACGTTTCAATTCAAATCGATACGTCCTTCCGGAAAATGGGTAGTGCGTGTTAAAACATTAGCCAAAAATTTTAATGAGAAAAAGCTTTTTCAACAGTTAACCTTCGAAATTAAGCGCGGCGAAAAAGTAGCCATTATGGGTGAAAACGGTATTGGTAAATCAACATTGATTAAAATATTACTCGACACGATTCAATCTGATCAAGGCAGTGTTGAGTGGGGCTATGAAACACATGTGAGTTATTTTTCGCAGGACCATCATGACTTATTGAATAAACATGCCAGCGTTTTAGCCTGGTTAGAACAGTATACCGCCGGCATTAGTGAGCAATCGATACGTAAAACCTTGGCTCAAGTTTTATTTAATAAAGAAGATGTCGATAAAGACATTTTAGCTTTAAGTGGCGGCGAAGCAGCACGTTTATTACTCGCGAAAATGGTATTAGAACCCGCGAATGTCTTGATTCTGGATGAACCGACTAACCATCTCGATATCGAAGCCACGGAAGCATTGGCAACCGCTTTACGAAATTATCCAGGCACCTTGCTCTTTGTGAGTCACGATCGGCATTTCATCAACAAAATTGCGGATCGCATCTTATTTATTTCTCACGAAAAAAAACTGCAAGATGTTAAACACTTAGCTGCGATTAATTTAGGTTAACATCCTGCTTTTCTTTCCATTATTTATTTTTACAATGGTTTAATCGTACTCCAATTACGGCAAGCTGGGCATAACCAATCGAGAATTTTGCTATTAAAACCACAGCTTAAACAACGATAGATCGGTTTATTTTCCATTAACTTTTTAATAAGACCTTTTAAACTGTTTAAATTACTTTTATCGGTCAGAGAACAATTTTCTTGTGCTAAGTGCAAATCAACTAATTGATAGAGACCAGGCAGTGAAGGTTTTGCCTGTAATTGCTGAGTCAAAAATTGTAACGCTTTATCGTTATCTTTTTCTTGAATCAATTTAACGATAGCCAATGAAAGAGGGGTCTGCGCATGCTCAGCAAGCGTTTCATGCAAATAACTGAGTAACCCTATCGATCCCGATTGATGTTGTAAGTAGCATTGATTAAGTGGTTCTAAGGTTTCAGTAATATAATCAGGGTCTTGTTTTTTTATCGCTTGATAGATAGTGATCGCCTCTTCCCATTTTTCCGCAGTAATGGCCAATTTTCCTTTAATCAGATTAGCGCGTACACAATGTGCATCATACTTTAAAGCAAGCTCTAAAAGTTTAATGACTTCTTTTTGGTTCGCTTGAGTGTTTAATAAATTCTGTGCTAACTCGCAATGATAGTGAGCAATATTTTTAAAAATCTTGCTATCCCATTTTGAAATTTTTTTTGCTTGCTTAATGGCAATTTCCCAACGTTTTTGTTGTTGGTAAATTTCTAATAGATAGCGTACGGCGATACGGGCATATTCGCTATCATCATGGTTGATCACTTCGAAAAATAAACGCTCTGACCTATCTAATAAGCCTGCGCAATAATAATCTCTTCCTAAGGCTAACAACGCTTGTAATTTTTGTGCATGGGCAAGATTAGGTCTAGCAATCAAATTTTGGTGTAGCCTAATAGCCCGATCAATTTCACCTCGCCGACGGAATAACACGCCTAAGGCTAAGTGAGTTTCCACTGTTTCAATGTCAACTTCGAGTATCTTAATAAAAGTATCAACCGCTTTATCAGACTGTTCATTGAGTAAATAATTTAAACCACGTAAATACTCACGATTGCATTCATGTTTTTTACTTGAACTTGAATTAGAAAATTGAGAATAAGCAATGTACCAACCAGAAGCGGCGGCAATCGGAAGCAATAGAAACAGTAACTCCAGCATAGTCACGCTCATTAGGAAATGGGTAGCAATGGTAGCCCGTTAATGCTGATCTTTAAATGGCAAAGCTCTTAAGTTGCTCAGTTCTTTTTCAACTAAAATCAATCGATGTCGTAAACGCCGATTAACATACTTGAGCTTTATATAGGTAATTAAAGCAGTTAATAAACCCAATAAACCGCCTACAATAAAACTAAGTATGGTTAATAAAGAAAGCGGTAAGCGTTTAGTGTCCCAATAATAATTTACACTGACCAGATCAGCATTCAGACCAGCAAAAATAAGTCCTAATATAAATAATACAATTAGGAACAAATATGTAATGCATCGCATAGACTTACCTACTCAATGGGAACTTATACTAAATTAGTTTTACATTAAGCCAAAGTCCCAGTAGCAACCAGAACTTTAGCTTTACTGCAAAATTATCCTTCATTTAAGCCCACGCTAATTTCCTTAAGCAATAAGAAAATAGTAATTACTTAGTGACTACTTTTTCTTCTAAAGGAAGAAGAGAAAGTGAAATGTGACGATTTTTTCGATCAAGATTTAAAATTCTTGCTTCTATTTCTTGTCCCACTTCAAAATTTTTTCCTTCTTCGCCATACTCAGATAGTTTAAGCTGAGCTTCGATATTATTACCTAAATCAACTTTCATCCCTTCGTCGTTGACTTCAGTTATTTTTCCTTTGACCATTTGGTCTTTACTGTATTTATCAAAAGGATGCGATGATTCGGTATCCAATTGTTTGATACCTAGCGAAATACGTTCACGCTCAGGATCTATCGATAAGATAATTGTTTCTAACTCATCACCTTTTTTGTACTTACGTACCGCTTCTTCGCCAGATATATTCCATGCGATATCCGATAAATGGACTAAGCCATCGATGTTACCGGGTAAGCCAATGAACAGGCCAAAATCGGTAATCGATTTGATTTTACCAGTAATACGTTCGCCTTTAGCATGCGTATTCGCAAAATCTTCCCAAGGATTAGACTTACATTGTTTAATACCTAAAGAAATACGACGTCGATCCGAATCAATATCTAATACGACGACCTCAATTTCCATACCTGCTTGAACAATTTTATTCGGATTAATGTTTTTATTGGTCCAATCCATTTCTGAAACGTGGACTAAACCTTCAACACCTTCCTCTATTTCGACAAAGCAACCATAATCAGTCACATTAGTTACTTTACCTTTCAAACGTGTACCCACAGGGTAACGTTTAACTAAGTCTTCCCAAGGATCGCCGACCAATTGTTTCAGTCCTAGTGACACCCGACCTCTATCTCTTTCGATTTTGAGTACCACAACTTCAATTTCATCACCTATGGTTAATACTTCACTCGGTTGTTTGACACGTTTCCAGGAAATATCGGTGACGTGTAATAAACCATCAATGCCACCTAAATCGATAAATGCACCGTAATCGGCTAAGTTTTTTACGATACCTTTAATGACTTGACCTTCTTCTAATTCAGTTAATAACTGTTCGCGTCCGGCTTGACCTTCAGACTCTAGTACCGCGCGTCGAGATAAAACAATATTGTTACGCTTAGGATCGAGCTTAATGACCTTAAATTCCAGGTCTTTACCTTCGATAATGCTAGAATCACGCACTGGACGTACATCCACTAACGAACCTGGTAAGAAAGCACGTAGATTACCGATTTCTACTGTAAAACCACCTTTTACTTTTCCTGTGACCTTCCCCGTCACCACCGTATCAGCATCATGTGCACGCTGTAACGCCGTCCACATTTCTGCACGTTTGGCTTTTTCACGCGATAAACGCGTTTCACCAAAACCATCTTCTAAAGATTCTATGCTGACATCAATTTGGTCACCCACTTTGACTTCTAACTCGCCGGCTTCATTATAAAATTGCTCAATGGGAATCAAACCTTCGGATTTTAAATTCGCATTAACAACAACTCGGTCTTTTTCGATGCGGACAACGGTTCCGGTGATAATCATCCCGGTGTAAAAAATACGTTCGGAGAAATTCTCCTCGAGTAACTGTGCAAAACTCTCACTCATATAGTTAAATCACTTGTTCTTTTTTAGAGAACCATGGTTAGGGCGCAATATGCGCGTTTAAAGTTAGATCATTAGGCGAAATTTTCAGGAAATTTAGCTTAATGCCCCTGTTACGTCTTCGTTTGAGCCTGTGCCAACTTACTTTTGATAAGTTGTATCACCTCTTGAATGCTTAAATGCGTCGTATCAATAGTAATAGCTTCCTTAGGCACTATGAGTGGCGCTACCGGGCGCTGCCTATCTTGACGATCACGTTGCTCAAGCTCTGCTCGCACAGCATTAAGGCTAACATGCTTCCCCCTTGCCTTCAACTGTAAATAACGCCGTTTAGCACGTTCTTCGAGACTCGCTTCAAGGAAAATTTTAAGTTGTGCGTCAGGAAAAACGATACTGCCCATATCCCGACCGTCTGCTACCAAACCGGGAGCACGACGAAATGCTCGTTGATTGGCTAATAATGCCTGCCGAACCTTAGGATAGACCCCTAATTTTGAGGCTAATTGACCTATTTCTTCGGTACGAATATTATCAGTTATATCCTGCTGTCGCCAAAAAATTCTAAGTAACTGTTCAGAAGACTGAACGCTAAAATTTAACGCTAAATTTGTCACTAAAGGAAGCAAGCTCTCTTCTTCAATAGGCGTTCGTGTGGCTAGCGCAATCCAGGCGGCAGCGCGATAAATAGCGCCGCTATCAAGGAAATGCCAGCCTAGTTCTTGGGCTAATAAGTGGCTAATCGTACCCTTACCTGAACCACTCGGACCGTCTATGGTAATCACGGGAATAAGCGATTTTTTTTCGGGTGTTAACAACATGTTAAATAAGCCTTCCAAGCCAATTTTCGGTAATGCTGGGCTTTCGCCGCAGGATCCTTTGCTTGATAAATACTCCGACCGACTATAATGATATCCGTGCCGTTTTGTGTAATCGCCTGCTCAGGAGAGATATAATGTTGACCTAGACCATCGGCAGTTTTGGCATCGGACTGAACGCCAGGGGTCATGTGGATCAAACCTGGGTTTTCAGTTAATTGATGCTGAGCAATAAACCCCATAACAAAATCGGGATAGTGTTTAGCCATGTTAATACTCGCTTCGGTATAAGCACCTGTGGCTAAAGAACCTATGGAACTCATTTCCGCAAGTAACAATAACCCACGCCCTCTCGGGAGGCCTACTTCTCGTAAACCTTGGATTATACCCGGACCCGGTACGGTATGCGCATTAACGAAATCTGCCCAATCGACGATCTGGTAAACCCCTCCTGCATATTGTTGTTTAACGGTATAACCAATATCAGCAAATTTACGATCTTCGAAGATTAAAAACTGATACTTTTCAGCTAAATGTTTTAGTTGCTTGATGAAATTAGGCGTGAAATCAGACAATATATCGACATGGGTTTTTAATAGACAAATTTCCTCTCCTACTTTATCAAGCAAACTTAGTAATTCAGCGGCAAAATTAACATCAGCAGATAAACAAAGATTAGTTTGTTTATCTGCTATTAGTTGACATAAACGTTGCGCGCTTGTGTTTAAACAAATTGTCGCTCGTTCGGCAAAACTTAATTTTTTAATTTTTTTTGACATTTATTGACTTAGTAAGGGATCAAATGCAACCACTTGTGTCGTAAGATGCATCTCGGTATTAAGTTGTTCAGCGACTTGTTTCATTTTCTCCGGTTTAATTTCCGGACCCACAAAAACACGTGTCAACATGCCTAACAAACTTTTGTATTGACGACTATAAGCATTAAAACCTTTACGCCGTAAGCTCTGGACCAAATTTTCAGCTTGTGCAGGATCTTTAATATCGGGTAATTCAACCACCCACGCTTTTGCAGGGGTCAAAGGATAGCTTAGCAAATTTTTCATACTCGGCTTATCTGAAATCATGGGTAATAATGCGGCGCTCGGTGGAACCGGTGAGCTGGGAATAGTAAATGAGAGTGCGTCATCCGCATGGTAATCTTTCATTATTATTGGCACAAAAATAACCAATAAAGCGATAATGACAAAAATGCTAATAAAACTAACACGTTTAATTGGAAAAGCCATAGGCTATCTCCGCCTATTAATAATAGGCTATTACACAAGAATTTTTGGATATAAACAACAATTTTTTTTAAGGTATAATTTAAATATTTAAAATCATCAATTAAAAATTCTATTTAAGGATACCATGATTTGCGTTAATAAATTTATCCGTTATCTCAACCCAAATCATGGTATCAACTTTTATTTTTTAATTTGTAAAATTAAAATCAACTACTTGATAAAAACCATTTCCTGTGTCCGCAATTTCCCAGACAGCCAAAATAACGTGATACCCTGTGCGTACAGGCAACGTAAAATGATGTGTGGGTCCTACTGAAGGTGGCGAGCAATTCCAGAAAGGTTGGCATGACTCTTCAAAAACCGCAATAGGGTCAGAATCAAATTGTTCACGCGTTAATACTTGGTCGGAATGCCAACCTACTCGGGTAATAAAATAATTATAACGGCGCGTAGTGTGTGCTGCAGTAAAAACCCATTGAAACTCTATAGTTTGTCCTGAACTAACTGGGTGTTTGTACCAGTCTCTGACTTCGTCAAGAATAAATGCATTGCTCTGTCCTGCGCTAGCGATGCGGCCATCCTCAGGAGGAGTCACGTTTGGAACATCCGATGGAACAACCGGATCGGTAAGCCCACCTACACGTGCCGGAAAGAATTTACCAGATTCTAAGCCATTCGCTCTCCAATCTGCTAAATAAATATCTGCACGAGATTGGGGAACTGTTACTCGACCATGCCGTGGTTGTGGATTGGCTTTAGTTTCTACTCCTCCAACAGTTCCCTCTCTGTTCTGAAAGGGGTCATAATTATTTTTTTGGTGAATATGTTCTACCATAATATTACTCCTGTAATAATGTAATTTTGTTTAAAAATATTTATTCATAAGATTACTTCACTCATTAGTAATTAAAGTGAAGTATTCGTTGAATAACAACGCTGTTTTTTTATTTTTAATTTTATCTAATCATCCAAAAATTTAAAAATACATTATAAGCTACTATCTTCTCATTGCACCTAAAGTAGGGAAAATATGGGATAGGAAATATGAAATTTAATGGATTTTTAACCAAAATTCTTTTTATTTTTTTGATAAAAAGTTATTCATGATTTTAATAAATTCCCACCAATTTGCCAAAGTATCATGCCAAATGAAACAAACAATATGATTGATTGCAAAACTTGAAACGTTATCTCTAAAGTCAATTGTGTGAATTGATCCATATCTTCACTAATACGCTGATCGGAATTGTCTATTTTTTTGTTAAAAATTGAAAACGATAATAATTTTTATTGGCTAACCAATTAGCCAACGTAAAGCGAGTAAAACCATTCATATAAAACGAAAAACCATAAGCTAAAATATCAGTGTAATGGACATAGCCATTAATAATAAATTCTGCAACATTAACGACTTATTAAAATTTTGTAAGGCATTAAAAAAAATTTTATTAACATAGCTGTACCATACATTACCTTCTACTGCAGCGATCTTAAAAAATAAATTTAAAAAAAGTAAGGGATAGGTGAGTTTTTTTCTTCGGATTGCCAATAAGGCTTGAGTAAACGCCAAAAACTTAGCCAGAAATGCCTACTAAAGGTAAAATGTTGATTTGATTTTTTCATATTATTTGACTGTAAGCGTCCTTTTTTCTCTTTTATGTACTTTCGAAGAAGGATCTGACGTGCTAAGAGCTTATGGTAACGGTATCCAATGCTAGTTTTAAATTGCATAAAAAAAGAACATTATAGTCTAAAAAGATAATAATATATCTTTATAAGACTTAATTAAATCGCCCACCCACTGACATAAAATAACACTAATATCACTGCAATCATGATTGTTCCAATAGTTAATTGTCGCCATTCACCGGCACAGATCCGCCCAATTACCAAAGAGCTAAATCCCAACATAATCCCAGTGACAATATTACAGGTTAAAACGATAAAAGCAGCACATAACAAACCTGACAATGCATCGACCAAATCAGCAAAATTTAGTTTTGTTACATTACTTAACATCAATAAGCCAACATACATTAAAGCGGGCGCCGTGGCATAAGCAGGCACTAAATAAGTCAGCGGAGAAATAAATAGTGTGAGCAAGAATAACAGCCCTACTATCACAGCTGTTAAGCCGGTTTTTCCTCCCACTGCTGTTCCTGCTGCGGATTCGATATAAACCGCCGCAGGTGAAGCTCCAATTAAACCTGCAAAAATACTACTCACAGAATCTGCCGTTAATGCTTTCGATTCATTTTTCATCGGTTGATTGGCGTGCAACAATTTTGCTTGACTCGCGACGGCATGAATTGTACCCGTCGCATCGAATACCGCGGTCATAACTAGCGCTAAAACACTCGGTAAAACGCTGGGATGTAATGCTCCGATAATATCCAAATGCAAAAATAACGCGTCTGTTTTTGCATTAAAAAAATGCGGTACAGAAAACAGTCCTCGATATTTAACCTGTGGATCGAAACATAAACCCAACATCGAAATAAAGATAATCACCCACAATACGGCGCCTGGAATACCTTTTCTTTCCAAACCAAAAATCATCGCCAAACCTAACAACGTCATCAGTGCGGGAAAGGAAGTAAACACACCCAAATGCAGCGGTAAACCTTGCTGGGGATTTTTAATGATCAACCCGATACTATTTGCAGCAATCAATAACAAAAACAAACCTATTCCTATCCCAATACCACACGCCACACCCTGCGGTAAATTACGCAGTATCCAAGCACGTATCCCTGTTACCGAAATGATAGTAAACAAAATTCCTAGCCAAAACACCGCACCCAAGGCAATAGGAATACTGAGATGTTGCATTAACACGATACTGAAAGTTGTAAATGCGGTGAGCGAAACCGCACAACCTATTGCCATCGGCAAATTGGCCCATAATCCCATCAACAAAGAACCAAACGCCGCCACTAAACAAGTGGTTATAAAAGTAGCTAACGGTGGAAAACCAGCCAGCTTTAACATATTAGGTATAACTACCACGGAATACAGCATGGCTAAAAAAATAGTAACGCCAGCCATCAGTTCACGCTGTAACGTACTACCCCGTGCTTGAATTTTAAAATAGAATTCCAATAAGCTTTTCTTTTGCTGGATCATTTTTTTTCCTCTACAGAAAGTATTAGACCTTTGCATCATTTCAGAAATCACTTAAGATTTTTATTTTTTGGAGTGCACCTAGCAACTCACTTAAATAAGCGTCTGTTTACTTCTTTGCAAATAACAAGAGCACACCAAATTCGATTAAAAAACTACCTAATATTTTAATAATATATTTTTCTGCTTTCTCTAATAACTGCGCAACTCGGGGATGCGACAAAATAAAGACTAAACTACTAAACCATAAAATAATAATAAAAAATATTTCTATTACATAGACAATCAACCAAGAAGTAGGAGTTGCTGGTTTAATAACGAGGGTAAATAAAGCTAAGAAAAATAGGCTTGCTTTTGGATTAAGTAAATTACAGAAAAATCCTTGTCTAAACGAAGTTAAATCTGATACTGTCCGGTTTTTTATAAGTTTATTCGGTAACGCATTCTGATTAGACTGCTTTGATAATAAACAAGTAATACCAAGATAAATCAAATAACCTGCACCAATGTATTTAATGGCACTAAATAGCAGCAATGAATTAGAAATCACAGCCAGTCCCAATGCACAATAACTGATATGCACTAAAGCAGCGCATCCTAAACCCATCTAGTGAAAAATCCTGAACGACGTGAATAGCGTAGGGTATTTTTTGTAACTAAAGCAAAGTCAGGACCTGGCAACATAGCGGTAAATAACATTAATAATCCAATCGTAAAAAGTTGTGTAGGCATTTTTTTCTCTGATCATATTTTGAAAGATGTGTTTGCATGAGGATCGACAAGAATAACAAATACGAAGCGTATAATTAACTATCCAAATAACGGTAGATAGCTGCAACAGTGTGAAAAGAACCAAAAACCAGCAAGCGATCATTTTTTTGTAACTGACGATAAGCCTGTTGAAATGCTAAATCGGGGGAAGAGAACTCTAAAATTGTTTGATTGACTTCAAGCTCTAATAATGATTGTTTTAAATTTTCAGCCTTCGCGCCGCGTTCTTCAATTAAATCACAGACATACCAATGATCAACATGGTGCTTTAAAGGACGCAAAGTATTGCTAATATCTTTATTTGCCAACATGCCCACTATCGCATGCGTATTTCCTAAACACGGAGTATTTGCTAAACGTTTTGATAAACATTCTCCACCAGCAGGATTATGTGCAACATCAATAATAATTTGACATGCATTTTTTTCAATGATATGGAAACGACCTGGTACGAAAACGCGTTTCAAACCTTCTTGTATGGCAAGCGGAGTAATAATGAAATCTTCACCGAGTACTTCGACCGCTTGCAAAACCGTCGCCGCATTCTGACAATCTATGTTAGGTAAAGGTAAATCACGCAAAGTAAGTTGCTGGCTCATCCATGACCAGGATTGAGCCTGTATTTTATAATCAAATTCTATGCCTTGCCGATATAAAGGACACGCTAAAGATTTAGCGGTGTTAAGTATCGATTGCGGCGGTGCAAAGTCGCCACAAACACACGGTCGATTCGGACGCATAATACCGGCTTTTTCGAAACCGATTTTTTCTCGTGTATCTCCCAACCAATCCACATGATCGAAATCTATCATACTGATAATAGCCAGATCCGAGTCGACACAATTGACGGCATCCAAACGTCCACCTAAACCTACTTCTAAAATAATCGCGTCTAATGCCGTTTGTTTGAAAATCCATAAAGCCGCTAAGGTACCAAATTCAAAATAAGTCAATGGAATATCAGTGCGATTTTTTTCAATATGAAAAAAAGCTTGGCACAAATCGTAATCACTAATGCAATGTCCGGCTATTTGAATACGTTCCTGATATCGAATAAGATGCGGTGAAGTGTATGTACCCACTCGATAACCCGCAGCACTTAAAATAGCAGCGGTCAAGGCAACATTAGAACCTTTGCCATTCGTTCCAGCAACCGCCACAACCGGACAATTAAAATTGACAACTGCTAAGCGCTCTGCGACTTGTGCAATGCGTTCTAAACCTAAATCGATGCTACTTGGATGACACTTACCAATATAAGTTAACCAATCAGATAATTTCCATGCACTCAAATTCAATTCATTAGATATCATCATTAGCAATGGCGGTTAGTGTATAACGTCCTTGGTTTGCGGCCATGAGTTTATTTAATAGCGAAGCAATTTTATCCTTTAATCCCCTTCTGTCGACAATCATATCGATAGCACCATGTGTTAACAAAAATTCACTGCGTTGGAATCCTTCCGGTAAAACTTGACGTACGGTTTGTTCAATGACACGTGGACCGGCAAAACCTATTAAGGCTTTAGGTTCCGCAATAATAATATCTCCGAGATTAGCAAAACTTGCCGATACACCACCCATGGTCGGATCGGTTAATACCGAAATAAAAGGAAGTCCTTTTTGTTTCAGTTTCCCCAAGACAGCACTGGTTTTTGCCATTTGCATTAATGAAAATAAACCTTCTTGCATGCGTGCTCCACCACTTGCAGAAATACAGATAAAAGGAATATCTTCCTCTATCGCTCTTAATACACCTTGTACAAAACGTTCACCGACCGCAGCGCCCATCGATCCACCCATAAAATCAAACTCGAAGGCCGCGCAAACAACTGCTCTATCTTGTAGTTTTCCTTGCATGACTAACAAGGCTTCTTTTTCGCCAGTTTTTTTCATTGCTAAATGCAAGCGATCTTTATATTTAAATTGATCTTTAAATTTAAGTCTATCCACTGCTTCTATTTGATTAGCTATTTCTTGACCGGTTTCAGGATCTAAAAGTTGTGCTAAACGTTTACGCGCCTTAACGCGATGATGATGGTTACACGTAGGACAAACCATCAGATTACGTTCAAATTCTGCACGATATAATACCGCGCCACAGGATTCACATTTAATCCAACTATTTTCAGGAACTTTCGTGGTGTTTCGAACCACGGTTTGAATTCCTTTTATGACTTTTTTTAACCAACTCATAAGCTTCCTATAACCTCTCACCCACTAAATAAAAATTTTTCTCAATCCTGAAGTATATACCTTCTTCACCAGGATAAACGCAAATTAACCACCAATTTTCAACAATTCCCAATAATGTTGATAAATACTTTCTGCTGCACCTACATCATCTTGAACCCTACCCCGTTGCAAGGTTTTTTTATCGGGATAGATCATCGAATTATTTAAAGTAGCTTTAGGCATCATTTTGTACGCAGTAAGATTAGGAGTCGCAAAACCCGTCGCTAAACTTATTTTTTTAGCAATATCCGGTCTTAGTATGAAATTGATAAAAGTATAGGCATTATTTAGATGTGATGCGCCTATCGGAATTGCCATACTATCGATAGAAATCACAAAGCCTTCTTTAGGATAAATAAAACGTAAAGCAGGATTTTCTTGTGTAGCTTGATAGACATCACCATTCCAAGCCATGCCAAGTGTCAAATCTTCATCGATAAAAAGTGATTTTACGCCATCATTATTAAACAAACGTACATTGGGCATTAATTGTTTTAATTTTAAATAAGCTAAACGAATATGTTCAGGATGGGTGTCATTCGGCGAAAAACCTAACACCATCAATGCCATAGAAAAAACTTCATGGACATCATCTAATAACAATAATTGATTTCGATAAACAGGATTCCAAAGAGTTGACCAAGCTTGTAATCGTTGCACTGCATGGTATTTGCTATTCACAACAATTCCCGTTGTGCTCCAAAAATACGGGATACTATAATGATTCCCTGGATCGTACGATTTATTGAGTAACGCTGGATTTAGATGTTTAAAATTCGGTAAACGGGATTTATCTAAAGCCTGCAACATGCCTTGTTGACGCATTCGATCCACATAGTAAGTAGAAGGTACAATAACATCGTATCCGGTACGCGGATTAGCTTTGAGTTTCGCATACAAGGTTTCATTACTATCATAAGTGGTATAATTGACTTTGATTCCGGTTTCCTGTGTAAATTCTTTTAATACATCGTTAGAAATATAGTTTGACCAATTATAAATATTAACAATATTTTCTGCCGTATAGGCAGGGCTAGCAAACAAGCTAAACCATAAGATAAAGAAACAAACGCGCCGCATAATTATTGATTAACCTTTCTAGGTAATGCGAGTTGGAAGGCAACTACGATAAATAGCGTAATAGCAAACATCACCGAACATAATGCATTTAATTCAGGTTTTAATCCAAGACGCACTAATGAATAAATATACAAGGGTAAAATTTGAAAATCAGGGCCGGTAACAAAAAAACTAATAATCACGTCATCTAATGATAAAGTAAAACTTAATAGCCAGCCCGCTAGTATAGCTGGCCATAACATAGGAATAATAATCCGACGAAAACTTATAAAGTCAGTCGCACCTAAATCACGTGCCGCTTCAAAAATATTTTTATCTAAACCGGTCAGTCGACTATAAACTGTGACGGCCACAAAAGGAATACAAAAAGTAATATGTGATAATAACAATGTCCAAAAACCTAAACGCATATGCAATAAAAAAAATAGAATAAGTAACGAAATTCCCATCACAATATCAGGCGAGACTATCAATACAAACAATAAACCATGCAATAAATGCTTACCAAAAAAACGATAACGATACATACAAGTTGCGGCAATAGTTCCTATCAATGTAGCAAAACTAGCCGCTAACACACCCACTTCCAACGAATGCAAGGCGACCACAGCAAGATCGCTATCATCACCTAGCTGTTTATACCAATCTAAGGTAAACCCATGCCAAAGCAGTGAATAAGTCGAATTATTGAAGGAATAAATAATCAACAAAACAATAGGAAAATAAAAAAAGCAGTAAATTACTGCCAAATAACTAAATCTCGCCAATCGGTTCATCGTGATATTGTCCTATTTTGTTGGCACGTCGATACAGTAACAACAACACACCCATCGCTAAAGTAAGCACCATACTCACCGCAGAACCTAATGGCCAATTATTTGCGGATAAAAATTCATTTTGAATAAGATTTCCAACCAACAGTGATTTTGCACCACCCAAAATATCCGGAATATAAAACATACTCATCGCTGGCAGGAATACTAAAATAATCCCTCCCATAATACCCGGAAACGTTAACGGTAAAATTACGCGTGTAAAAGTAGTTAGGGTATTTGCTCCTAAATCTCGCGCTGCATCGATAAATTGTGTATCTAATTTTTCAATATTGGCATATAAAGGCAAAATCATGAATGGAAGTAAACTATACACTAGACCGATAATGACCGCCGTACTCGTATATAAAATGGTTAATGGATGATGAATAATCCCAAGTGTTAATAAGACAGAATTGAGTAAGCCTTTCGCTTTCAATATGGAGATAATTGCATAAGTACGGATTAATGAACTGGTCCAAAAAGGAATAATCACCAAAAATAATAATAAATTCTTGTATTTAGAATCTAGTCTTGCTAGAAGATAAGCAAACGGATAACTGAGCACTAAACAAATTAAACTACAGAGTCCTGCTACGCAAAAGGAATGCCAAAAAACTCTGAAATAAATAGGATTTAATAAAGCTTGATAATTTTGCAACGAAAATTGCCAACGAAAAAGGTCTACTGGATCATTTTTCAGAAAACTAGTTATCAACACCAATAGCGTCGGCAATAAAGCAAATACAGACAGCCATAGCCAAACAATACTAATAGTGGTTCCTTTAAACAGACGATCAACTTTCATCGGGCAAAATAACCTCCCACCCGGGTATCCAATGTACCCAAACTGACTCACCACTATGGAAATCTAATTTTTCATCATCTTCATTAAAAAATTGAGTGGCAGCCAATAAATTTTGACTTTGCAAACGCACCATCAGATCCACGGTTGAACCTTTATAAATAACTTGCTCAACCACGCCGGGGAACATTTGCGAGGTATCCGTCACTTCAGCGGGTGACCAGACCTCGAGATCTTCAGGCCTAACTAAAGTATAAACTTTTTGATTCTTGGAAAAATGACGGCGATTTTTTAATGTAAATTCTTTACCTTCGATTATTGCATGAAACACCTCTTCATCAGCAGAAATAATTTGGGTTTCGAAAATATTCACCTCACCGATAAAACGGGCAACACGTAAACTATGTGGTTCTTCATAGACCTCGCGCGGTGTGCCGATTTGTTCGATACGTCCTTCATGCATTACCACAACCCGATCCGACATCGACAAGGCTTCTTCTTGATCATGTGTGACAAAAATAAACGTAATACCTAATTGCGTTTGCAGTTGTTTTAGCTCGAGCTGCATAGTTTTGCGCAATCGATAATCTAAAGAACTTAACGGTTCATCCAATAAAAGTATACTAGGTTTATTCACCACCGCCCGAGCAATCGCCACACGCTGCTGTTGACCACCACTGAGCTGATAAGGTTTACGCTCGCTTAAGTGAGACAATTTCACCATATTTAATGCATCGTTAACTTGCTGTTGAATCTCAACTTTCGATAAACCACCTTTGCAACGCAAACCAAACGCAATATTGTCAAAAACATTCAAATGAGGAAATAAAGCATAGCTTTGAAAAACGGTATTGACATGGCGTGCTTGCGGCGATAATCCTTTGACATCTATACCATTAATACAAATGATCCCTGCATCAGGTTGCTCAAAACCTGAAATCAAACGCAATAACGTTGTTTTTCCACAACCGCTAGGACCCAATAAGGTCAAAAATTCACCATGCCTCACCTCGAAGTTAATATCTTCTAATACGTCTTCGTCATCGAAACGTTTAGTGACTCCTTTAAGTTCAAGGACATTGCTGTTCATTACACAGGTAACCTCACTTTCAAGATGAATATTCTTCGCACTTGAATTTTTGTCTGCCTTGCCGCTCAATTTGCAATCCTTATGTATCTTAAATACATTCTGGTTACTTCATTCTCACGGCACTTGTCAAAAATCCAATTGCTGTAAGTATAAGACTAAAATTGCAAGGGATTATGCAATAGAGCTTCACTAAATCCAAGTATTTTATTAAAAGGCATTCACATCATGGCGAGCGCCGGAAATATGCGGCAACCCTGCTAAAATAACTTTTCATTTACATCATTCTAAAAAAATTATTTTCCGATTCAGGCAACACAAATTTTTCTGGATAAAAAACTTGGCATAAATACAATCCGTTGGGTGCAGCTGTTATGTCTGCGGCTTTTCGATCCTGCGCCAATAAAACTTCGTTAGCCCACTCGATGGGTTTTTTACCTGCACCTATCGACATTAATACCGCACTCATATTACGTACCATATGATGTAAAAAAGCATTGGCTTGGATATCGATGATGACATAGTTGCCTTCACGCTTCACGTTAATATGCTGTACTTCGCGTCGTGCACTCTTAGCTTGACAGCCAGTAGCGCGAAATGAACTAAAATCATGCTCACCCATCAGATACTGGGCAGCACACTGCATATCACTTTCATTTAAAGGAAAGTAATTATGCGTTGTGTATTGATTCCACAGTGCATTTCTTAAAGGATGATTATAAATAATATAATAATAACGACGCGCTGTGGCAGAAAATCGCGCATGAAAAGTACTATCCATAACCTGCACCCAATTAACACGTATATCGGACGGTAAATGACTATTACAACCTAACAACCAAGCGCGCTGCGATCGTTGCACCCTGCTATCAAAGTGCGCCACTTGACCTAAGGCATGCACACCTTTATCGGTACGTCCGGCACAGCTTAAGCTTATCGGATGATCCGCAACTTGACTAAGCGCCTGCTCTAAATAGGTTTGTATACACGCTAATCCTCTTTGTGACTGCCACCCATGGTAAGCGCTACCTTGATAAGAGATACCCAATGCAATTCTCATATTATTTTAATTGTTTTCATCATAGCGACTCACAAATTACGCGTCGACTCCGCTCAGCTTCGGTATTCACCTTGATGAACCCATCATTAAAAGCAGTTTACACTTTATTCTTGGACGGAATGCTTGCAGCAGAAATCATTGCCTTAAATTGCTGTAAACGGGCTTGAGCCGCCTGTGCTGCTTTTGAATCTGGGTATTGTTGGATTATTTTTTCAAACAATTCCATCGCCATTGGTTTATCCCCTTTAGCAAAATAAGCTAAACCACACTGCAACATCGCATCAGGAACGCGTGCATCTTGACTATAGTGACTAATAAAACGTTTAAAAAAGTTAATCGATGGATCAGCTTGTCCTTGTAACAAATACAACTGACCTAAAAAATAATCGGCATTTGCAACATTTAAATCATTCGGAAATTTTTTATTGAAGGTCTCAAAGGCTTCTATCGCTTCATTGTATTGTTTAGTTTTTAATAGCTGAAAAGCCGCCTGATAAGCACGTTCTCCCGCCGCCGTAGGCGCCGCATTGGGCATCATCGACTTTCTATCCTTCGAAATCTGGTTTTTACTGCTACTCAGATCGACTAATGGACGGGGACCCAATGTGCTATTAGGTGACGGACTCGAAACACTGAGTGGTTTTCTAGAATAGACGGCGCTTTGATTATTTCGCGGCGCTAAGCGTTTTTCTAATGCTAAATATTGATTGCGCACTTGCTCTTCTAACACTTTGATCGCATGTTGTTGTGAATCAATTTTGCCTTGTAAGCTTTGTAGTTGCTGTTGTAGATCGTCAACCTGCACCAACATGGGATTGAGATTAGTAATTTGGCGCTCTAAAATCGTGACGCGTTGCTCCAACGAAAAGGAAGCCGAATTATGCGGTATCGTTGGAGCATTCGGCGCTGCTGGATTCGGTGCTACGTTGGGAACTGAACTACCTGTAGTAGGTTCGGCTTGAGTCGTAGGATTTGCAGTGTTCGCCACCGCAGCCGGAGCATCATCATCGTCATACGCATCAACTACGGGCGCCAGTGCATACGTGAGTGAGCTTAGTAATAAGCCCATACTGCATAAACAAACCTTAATTAACTTAACAAGCCTCGAACTTACCCTTAGCATAGTTAATTCCTAGTATTACATCTTATCGGTGATAACCGGAGTTTGATACTGTAAATCAGCATGACGATTTTTTGCATAATCCGCTTCACTATGACCAAACGCTACCGGTTTTTCTGCTCCATAACTGACCGTTAGGATTTGACTTGCGCTGACACCATTTGCGATTAAAAATTGTTGTACACTTAAGGCACGGCGTCGACCTAAAGCAATGTTATATTCACGGCTGCCTCTTTCGTCGGTATTACCTGTTATCAATATTTTAGCTTGTGGATGATTAATTAGGTAATGCGCCTGTACTTGCAACGAAGGTTTATCTTCATCACGGACGAAACTTTTATCAAAATCAAAGTAATAGGTTTGATTACCGACTTGCATTGGATGCGTGCTCTCATCGCCATAAAAACTACCAACATCTCCCGCCCCTTGTGTCAGGGCATTATCGGCTTGTGTCGGACTAGCCGAGGTTTCACCTAATTCACTTTTGTCAGCTGTGGAACAAGCCGCTAAACTTAATAACGTTGCTGCGATAGCGCTCATTTTGAACAATTTTTTTATTAACATATACTAACCTCACTTAAAATAGTTAACTCGATAAAAAAGGTGACCAAACCGGATCTTGTACATCACCTACCGGTGTAGGTAAGCGACAATTTATTCTTCCATCGATCGAAGCCATGCCTAACAAGCCATGCTCACCGGGTTTTGATTCAAATAAAACCATTTGTCCATTCGGTGCAAAACTGGGAGATGCATCAAAACCGGAATGGGTAATGTTTAGTAAAGTATCATCGTCTAAATCTTGCACCGCTATATTATACATTCCTTGTTCGCGATTGAGTACCACTATCATTTTTCCATCGGGTGAAAAAGAAGCACGCGCATTATAACTGCCATCAAAAGTAATGCGTTGTAATCGTTTATTGTGCAAATTCATTTGATAGATTTGTGGTCCACCCCCTCTATCCGAAGTAAATAATAACGATCGGCCATCCGCTGACCAAGTGGGTTCAGTGTCAATAGAAAAACCAAAACTCACTTGACGTAAATCTTTACTGGCTAAATTCATTAAATAAATTTTCGGTGTGACAGAATTTTTAGATAAGGCTAAAGCCAAGGTTTTATCATCCGGAGACCATGCTGGCGCACCATTAATACCTGGATAATCACTAACACATTGGCGTTGTCCATTTGCGATGGTTTGAATATAGATACGTGGCATGATTTTTTCAAAAGAAACATAGGCAATGCGTTTACCATCATGCGACCATGCGGGAGACATAATGGGTTGTGTCGAAGTTAATAAGGGTTTGGCGTTATATCCATCCATATCCGCCACTTGTAAACTATAAACTCGATGATTATTCTCACGAGTGACAAGCACATAAGCGATACGTGTTGAAAAAATCCCTTTCACTCCGGTTAATTTTTCGTAAATCAGATCACTAATATGATGTCCTAGCGCACGTAATTGTGGATATTTCACCGTAAATTCTCGTTGCGCCAAAATTTGTTGTCGACCCTGCGCAACCTGTATTAAATTAATGTGCACACGATATTGCTCCTGCCCTAGTGCCGTTATCTTCCCCGAAAGGACATCATCAACGTGATGTGCCCGCCAATAGGCCACACCAGCTTTGTCCGCTTGTGCTAAGTTTTTCGCTAGCGTTACCTTAAATTGGCCACTATGGCTTAAATCGGATTGAATTACCTGTGTAATATCGTTTTCTGGAGCAAATCTTGCCTCACTGGCAAAAGGTACGATTGCAATCGGTAGCTGATTCGCCACTCCTTGTGTTAATTCAAGATTTAACGCTGCCCAAGCGTTATGACTCAGCAATAAACTACTAAGCGACAAGACATTGATAAATATCAAAATAATTTTTTTTGCCGCATGACACGATTCTAAGCACCGTTGGTTCATTTATTATTCTCCATTAACTCAATTTTTAGGTAATATCCACATTCTTTGCAAAACCGGATGGTAAAATGCGCCGATGACATGCAAAGTAAATGACGCAATCAATAAATACGCCAATATTTCATGGGTTTTTGCAAAAAATTTGGACCCCAGCTGATTATCAGCTAAAGGTGGTATTGTAAAAATACCATAAAAACTAATCGCATGATCACCGAGTGTTGACATAAAAAATCCGGTTAAAGGCATCGCCAACATCAATAGATACAACGCGGTAATATTAAATTTGGCCAACTGGCGCTGCCATAACGGAATCGAAGGAGGTAATTTCGGTGTCTTATTGATAAAACGCCAAGCCAATCTGAGGATCAGTAAACCGAATAAAAGTAAACCAGTCGCCTTATGCAAACTAAATAAAGTATCGCTAAAATGAGAAGCAGGGATATTGATCATGGTAAAAGCTACCATAAACATTCCAATAATCAGCACTGCCATCAGCCAATGAAAAAACTTAGCGATAGTGCCATAAAGCGTTACCGTATTTTTTAACATCGTAAAATAACTCAACTTAATATTTATAGAATATAAAATCCGTACCCGGCTAGCGCGCCCGTAATCTATAATTTAGCTGAGTTTATTTAAAATTCCAATTAACAGTTTTTTTTATAAAAAATTATTATTTATTTAATAGTTTTTTATTTTTAATTTTTTCCTCATTAATTTAATAAAATGATTAAAACTTATTTAAAAAACTATTTTTTATCAGCTTATTAATGATCATTTTTTTGGATTTCATGTTACAATTACGATGCATTATAATTTTTTAATTACAAAAAAATAGTGAGGAAATAATATGCCAACAGAAAATCGAGATTTCAAAAATAGAACACAAGGCGTGGGATTAATTGTAATAACCTATTCGGTATCAACGGATAAGGGTATTACGCTAGCCACACTTAATACCAATGGCGCGAGTATTCATAATTTATTTGAAGAAACTGGCCGTGAAACTTACAAATTAGATCAAAATACACAAGTCAGTTTTTGTTGTGGTCGAAGTAGGTTTAGAAATGAGCCTTCAGTCAATGAATATAGTATTAATCTCATGTTAATAAATGATGCAGAATCTCCTTTTAAACCAGAACAAATAGATGCATTAAGAGCATCATTGCAAAAAATTCAGACAAACTTTCCATATCTGGATATGAGAAAAAATATTGTGGGTCTAGGTGAAGTCGCAATAATCGAAGCAAAACTCGTTGAAAAAGATGGTAAACAAGTTTATTTAGTTGAACTCGGTGGAGAGCAGGTAATTTTGGAAGAAGGTGAAGGTAAAACATTCCCACGGCATATAGCCCCTGGTAAATATTTTGGGGTAGTATGGGAAATGTTAGCTAAGGATTATAATATCGGCTTATTTAAAGAAACCACTGCAAAAGAAAAGGAAACCCCCTATTTCAATGAAAATAACCCCACCCGAGCTGAAGTTTTAACTTTACAAGATAAACTAATAACCTATGGTTATCCTTTGGATAAGAGCGGAATTTATGATAAGGCCACTAAAGAATGGATCATCCGCTTTAATGAGCATTACGTTCCAGATCCTAGTCTTCAAAAGTCAGATAACAATTCTACACTATTAGACCCTCGCGTATGGAGCGTAGCAAGCGAGAAAAGTCTCGACTATATTCTAAATTACATCAATACTAAAACCAACACAGTGAATAGTAGCTTATTTAAACCGATTGCACCCGAATCTGATGCTACTACATCCCAGGTCGCTCAGTTAAACATAAGATAGGTCATTGTAACTATTTATTGTCATCAGCCATTTCTTTGGTTGATGGCAAACTTTACCTAAGCAATAGAATGTTATAAATAGCTAATATTTTCTTCTATTATCTTTGTAAAAAAGATCTAATATTTTTTAAAAATTAAAAATATGTTACGATTAAAATCGAATATATAATTTTTTAAAAAAGGAGATATTTTATGCGTAAAATCAATTTTTTTAATACAACTAATACCAGCGTCATTGATAATACTCTTCCCACATTACAACAATATTTGGCTTCCTTCAGTTTTAATGCCGCATTAACAGAAGAAATGGTAAAATTTTCTTATGAAAGAACTCTAAAACATCAAACTCATGTTTTTAATAATTTAAAAATACTCTTACAACAAAACTTAAAGGAATGTTTGTCCTTAGGTTGTGAAAAAGAACTTGAAAAAATAAAAGATGAACTCATAAAACGAGGACAAAATCATGATAAAAGTAAATTTTTAGATCCCGAACGAGAAGCTTACGTGTATATTAATTGGAAACATCATATGGAAAAAGATCTTAAAAAAGAATATGCTTATTCCGATGAAATTCGAGAAAAAATAGGTGAAGCTATTCACCACCATTGGAAAGTAAACTCACATCATCCTGAATTTTATTATTTTAAAGATGATAATACCCTAGAAGATAATAAAGAAAAAATTCAATATTCCTTAGAAAAAATGAGCAATCTCGACCTTCTTGAAATGCTTGCCGATTGGGTGGCTGTTAGTCAAGAGTATAAAACTGACTGTAAAGAGTTTGTAAAAAACAATATTGGAGATGACAAAAGATGGCCTTTTTCTGAAGAACAAAAAACAAAAATACACAAAATTGTGGATACCTTAGAACAAGCACTTCATGCCAATAATGATTCATCTTATCAACAAAAATCGAGTCTTTCTCGATAAAAGTAGTCGATAATTATATTTTTACGTATTAATAGAGGGGTTAACTTACTATTGATACTAATTTAAACACTCAGTATTTTAAATACGACGACAATAGGTTTCTTTTATACCACAAGCGACGAAAATTGCCAGTAATAAACTAGCGAGCAAAACTAATAAAGCCGTACGAAAATCACTATTAGAATATAAAGGTAAACCGTGCTCCATTGCACCATCCCAATTTTTCTGTAACATCCAACCAATGAGCGGTTGAAATCCCGCACCAATAATCACCGAGGCCATATTCGCGAAAGCTACTGATGTTCCGGCAACTGTTTGTGGATTAATTTCTGAAGCCACCGCATAAGCGGTTGCAACACCGGTATTAGCAAATCCATATAAAAATAACAAACTAAATAAGATACCCAAGGGTAACCCAGGCAATAAAATGACCATACTGGCGAATAATAAACTAAAACTTGCCGATAAAATGAGTATAATTTTGCGCCGTTGAATTTTGTCAGAAATCCAACCGATTAAAGGACCCCCGATCGTCCAACCGATAAAGATTAAACCGATCCCCATCGCGGCGACTTCGTTACCTAAGTCATAGGTTTGACGAAAAAATTTAACGCCCCATAATTCTGCCAAAGCGGCAGTGGGTGCAAACAGTAAACCAGCTAATAAAGCGTTCCACCAACTTTGTGAATTTCGCAATACACGCGTCAAACCTGACCAAGGTGACTGTATTAAAGTTTTTTTAACGTTGGCTTGAGCCGTTGGAAATTTCGGATCACGTACTAAGAGCGCCATCAGCACCGACAATAAAATCATTAATGCCGCAATAAAAGTTAAAGCGCTACGCCAACCCAGATTTTCTACTAAATAAGCCATTGGCATTTGACCTACTGCAGCGCCCAGCATACCTAAGGCCTGCGTCAAACCCGCTAACAAGCCAAACTTTTGCGCCGGAAACCACACCGCCGCTACTTTTAAAGCACTCACAAAAGCGAATGCTGCACCAAAACCCATCATCAAGCGTGCAAACGCAGCAATTTCTAGATGCGTCGTGCTCGCAAAAATAAGACAAGACACCCCACAAAGAAAGATCATGCTGGTCAATAACCAACGTAAGCTAAACCGATCGACTAAAATACCGACTGGGATTTGCATACCGACATAGGTATAATAAAAAAAAGCCGATAAACTGCCTAAAGCTAAGGCCTGCACTTTAAAATCATGCATCAACGAATCGACCATCACACCCGGCGCCACTCTGGCAAAATACTCAATAAAAAAAGCACTTGCCGCCAAACCCCAGACTAACCAAGGATAATAAGGGTGCTGCAAACATCTATTGAGGAAACGATTATTTGACATTTTTTGTGTAATCCCAAAACTTAAAGTGTGTGAAATAGATTAAGTAGTTCCTTCTATGCAAACACACATCCCTGTCGGCTCATAAGCCCTGTATTCCTTATTTAGGATTTTCAAAACCTCTTTATCAATCCCCTTGTTTTTTTGAGCATAACATATTAACAGTGAAAAAAATTTTGTCTATGTCAAGGCGTAAACGACTTGTTTATTTCACGTACGGAAGAATCCTGATAGGATAAGCTTTGCTGCATTTTATCAACGATGCACCCTTACTCATCATAATATTTTGTTGATTCCAGTATTTATTTTAATTTTATGAAAAAAAATTTCAAATATAGCTTGCTTTTACTCATTCTTTGTTTACAAATTCCAGCGTATGCCTATAACGAAGAAAAAATAAACGCATTAACACAGCGCTTTATGCAACAAAACCAAGTTCCAGGAATGTCCATAGCGATCATCGATCAGAATAAAATTCATTTTTATAATCTAGGCTGGGCCGATCCCTTAAAAAAAATTCCTACCAGTAACCAGACAATCTATACGGTGGGCTCTTTTACTAAAACCTTTACTGCAACACTTGCCGCTCGCGCGATGGTGGAAAAAAAATTAAATTTAAATACAGCTTTTATTAATTATTTTCCGGAATTAAAAAAAAATTCCAATTTAAAATCGATCACGCTGAATGAATTACTCACCCACACTTCAGGCTTTCCTTTTGATTTCAAACCTCGACCTAAAAACTATGCCGAACTTACACAAGTTTTACAACAATACCAAACTTTAGACATACCTGGTACGGAATATAGTTATTCGAATGCTGGGATTGGTATCGTCGGCTATGTGTTGCAGAATATTTATCATCAGAATTATCAAGCGATTTTAAGGACTAAAGTTTTAATTCCTTTACAGATGCATTCAACGTATTTACAGGTACCAACGATCAAAGAAAAATATCTGGCTACCGGTCATGACTCGAAAAATAATGTCGTCGCTTACAATAAAAACCTTGAAACATGGTTTGCAGCCGCTTCGTTAAAATCAAGCATTTCCGATCTTGCCAACTATTTATATGCGCAAATCAATCCAGAGACACTTGGTGATAAAAATCTGAGTCAAGCAATAAGCTGGGTCCATCAAAATAGAGCTTGTTTTGCGGATAAGCTTTCCTGTGAACAATTAGCCTGGCAAGCACATCGTTTATCCGTTCTAAAAAAATCAATGGGCGATACCTACTTTATTGCTTTCGACAAAGAAGGATTTCCAGAGTTTTATAACAAAAAAGTTAACACTAATAATAGTTTAGGTAAACCAATTTTTATTGATAAAACCGGTTCGGGTTATGGGATGTCTAGCTATATGGCGTATATTCCCGAGCAAAAAATAGGTATCGTCATCCTGACAAATAAATTCTTAGGTGACGAAAGAATTAAACTGGGACGTGATATTTTACAAAACTTATAAAAATCCACAATACAATACACAATTCAGGACCGGTTTATTTTTGTGCTGCTTTTCTAGCATTCGGTACAAATTTCCGTGATATCCATCCCATTTGATCAGTCGATTGCGGGATTAAGAAGTTTTATACATAATAGTCCCAATAAAATTTTAATAAATAAAAATAAAATAAAGAAATTAAAAATTATTTTAAAAAAAAATAACATGTCTAATTAAATAGAGGTACACTATAATAGTAATCTATTTTAATTTGCAATAGTTTTGCATATCCAACCAGCAATAATAAGGAGATATTATGCCATTCCCACCACCCATCCATGTAGCCTTAGAGAACTATGATAAAAATAAAGGTTTCTGGCGAAAATTATTTCGTCGTGATCAAGCCGCGATACGTGCATTACGGAAACTCGACGAAACCAACCAAGCTAATTTTTTAAAGCTTTATTGTTGTTTTATTGAAAATAAACCTAAAGACACACAAGAATCTTACCAAGTTTTGAAAGCTTTATTAAACTATTTAGCAAGTATAGATTCTAAAGGTATCCCAGATACCTTAGATCTGTTACAGAGCAACCAACTCTTGGACAGCATTAACCTTGAAGAATTAAACCCGCTATCAGGAGATCATTTTCGGAAATTTGCAATCTTACTTAATAATTTAAATACTCAGCATTTATTAACGCAAGTAAACTTTGATAATATCGTTAAACATTTTGAAGACTCTGAAGACTGTGAAGAAAATATATCAAAAATGTTAAGCAGTATGCTAACTTCAGTAGAAAAACTTCATAAGGGTAATTCTTTAACTCAAGAAAATTTAAAATGCCTACTCAAAAAACCACTACAAGCTGAGAATATGGCGAATATTTTGTTAATATTAGATCAAAACCACATACTCACCTCCGAGAACCGAATTCAGCTTTGTAATGAAAAAAATGAGCTTCTGCTTAGAAATGAAGCTTATCGTGCGATATGGCTTCCGCTCGAAGGTTATTTATCCAATTTTGTGAGTATCCGAGAAAGACAACGCAAATTTGATCATTTAATTTGTTTTATTCAAGAAGAAAATGAAATAGAAAAAATTGAAAAGTATGTTAATGATTTAATTTCAGAAGCTAAACCTGCTAGAAGATATACCTTTGATAAATTTTCTACGGCACCTCCTCTACGGGTAAAAACTCGAAGCATGATTAGCGATTTAAACCTCACCAGAGATAGACCAGGAACTCTATGAACACAATCATTTTGATTAATGCAAAATATTGTTAATCAAGCTCTAAAAAAGCATACTGTTTAACTACAGTATGCTTTCTGTCTCTGTCATGTGTTTATTTAAAGTTTGGTTTAGGAATCATTTCTACAGTCACGCCTTCATGTTTATTGTGAAGCGTATTGTTAGGCTTAAACTGCAAACTTACTGGAGTTTGAAGTTTTGTTTCCTCAACAGTTTCCTCATCTAATAAATCAATTTCTTGTTTAATAGATTCTAATAGTTTATCTAATTCATTTATAGTTGAATTGGGCCTTGTAATTTCTTCAAAAATTTTTGAAACAGTACCTTCAAAGCGTTTTTTACAAGCTTCATCTCTAAATCTTAGTTTTACATCATAAACCTGCTCGTGAAAATTAATAATCTCTTGTCTTTCTTCCTCTGAGAGATCTGTTCTAGCACAAACGCTTTCCGAAAAGTCAAAAAGAGCCTGTTCTTTTTTTTCTTCCAGTAGTTTTTTTTTCGAGGCCGAATCCTTAAGTTCAGATTTAATCCAAGAAGGTAGATTATCTTCCTGTAGAGTCGTTTGGTTATTAGTTAGTTGCTTTCTAGCGGCTTTAATTTGTTGTAATAAAAAAGAATCTTCGTCAGAATTTTGTTTTAGATCAATATCAACATTTTTTTGCATAAACTGCCCTTCGACAGCTGTTGGATTGGAGGATTTTTCTTCTTCACTTTTTTCAGTTAATTCAGTCTTTTGATCTTCAGATTTTTTTTTATTTTTTTGAGTATGCTCTGTATTTCTAGTTTCTTCATCTATTAATACCCTGCGTTTAGCCACTATTTCTTTTAATTGATCAAAAAATTGTGGCTTGACTTGAATTTCTTGCTTTTTAGCTTGATTCATTTCAGTAGGAACTAAGGGGGCTGAAGGCTCAGATTCAGGCTTCAAATCATTTTGTTCTGCTTCACTCTTAGCAAGCAGTGCATCTAAAATTTTACTTTCTTCTTTCGTTAATTTCTTCTTTTTATAAAGCTTTTTTATGGCGAACTTAAGGGCATATTTTCTTTCAATATCAGAAACTTCTTGGACAATTTTAATTATTTCTTCTCTTTTTTTTTGTATCTTAGCAAGCATTTCATCTAAAATTTCACTTTCTTCTTTCGTTAATATCCTCTTTTCAGAAAGCTTTTTTATGACGAACTTAAGGGCATATTTTCTTTCAACATCAGAAACTTCTTGGACAATTTTAATTATTTCTTCTTGTCGTTTTTGTTCTCGTTGAAATTGCGGGGTGTGTTTTAACATGATCAACCTTAAGCTAGATTAAAGAATGATCGAGTATATTTTTGGATTCTTAAGGTAAGATTAATATCACTTATGTATTTATTATTTTTATAATAAATACATTAATTATTTAAAAAAATGATTACTGGGTAATAACACCTTCGGGACGTACAGTAAGATTGATTTGCCGAAAGGTGTGAAACAAAGCATTATTTTTTGGCACGGGTAAAGGCGATGCTTTATACACTGCCGTTTGTGCTGAACGATCCAATACCGAATTGCCACTGCTCTTAACAATAATCACTTCTAACACCATGCCGCCTGGCGCCAAATGCACGACTAATTTAGTTTCCAGATGTTTATTCATTTCAGGAGGAATGATCCATTGTTGGGCAATGGCTTGTAAAATCAGATGCCGATATTTATCTGTAGTCGCAGCATTGCGCGCTGCATTAATCGGTTGCTTGGCCAGCGATTGCATTTCTTGATCAAGTAATTGCTGAACATTTTTTTCCACCAACTTTAACGATTCTTTAGACGGTTTTTGATGTTTAACATCGATTTTTTTTGGTTTAATCGTTACTACTTTAGTGGGCGTCGTTTTAATCGGTAGCACTTTTTTTACTATAGAGGGTCGTTCATTCGGTACTTTCAGCGGAACTATCTTATTCTGCTCAGCTTTAGAAACTTTTTTTTCCTTGATCGATAATAGCACCGGACTTTTTTCGAGTAATATCGGTTTCGATAAGGTTTTTGCCAAAGCGGTGGGTAGCGGTTTTATTTTATCTGCCTCAGGCGTAGGCTTCTGCACTAATGCCTCCGTCGGTATCGCTGTTGCATGGATGACTTGTAAGGGCGGCGGCGTTAAAAACAATAATTTTGTGCTATGACGCAACGTCAAAAATAACGCTAAAAACAGGACAATATGTAACAAAACCGCCATGACTAGCGAATAACGAAAGTCCTCTTGCTTGACTCGGCTTAACCTATACTTTTCGCGTTTGAAATTTTTGTCTGTGTTGCTACTCAACACGATTTTAAACCGCTTTTGCTGGGGATTCGGTTAATAAACCAATATTGATGGCACCGGCTTGTTGTAATAAAACCATCGCAGTCACCACCTTACCGTAATCGACTTTTTTATCACCTTTTACAAATACTTGACGCGGCAATTTTTTTTGTTCCGCACTGCGTAGTTGCTCACTCACTTCCAAGCTTAACTGATGGGCATCTAAAGCGACTTCCGGATGCGTCGCGGTATTTAAATAATAAAATCCTTTTTCATCAATCGATACGATGAGTGGTTCCTGTGCGGATGCAATGGTTTGTGCTTGAGCTTGCGGCAAATTCACTTTAATACCTTGGGATAGTAACGGCGTCGTGACCATAAAGATGACTAGTAACACTAACATGACATCAATATAGGGAACGACATTAATTTCAGACATGGGCCCTTTGCGTCGTTGATGTTGAAACGGGTAAGGGTTAGGCAACATAACTACCCGTATTACCATGAACTTGTCGATACAAAATATTTGAGAATTCTTCTTGAAAGCGATGATAATTATGTAATAAATGTTGAATTTGATGTGAATAACGATTGTAAAAAATTACGGCAGGGATAGCGACAAATAAACCCATGGCCGTAGCAACTAAAGCTTCTGAAATACCCGGCGCCACCATAGCAATCGTTGCGGTCTGTTGCGAAGACGATAAGGCTTGAAAAGAGGTCATGATGCCCCATACTGTACCAAATAAACCAATATACGGACTCGTCGAACCCAAGGTCGCTAAAAAATCCAGATGTTTTTCAAGTTGCTGGTGCTGTTCGGAATAAGCAATGCGCATCGAACGTTGCACGCCTTCCATAATAATAACGGGTGCATCACCCACCTGTTGATGTAAACGTAGAAACTCACGAAATCCGGCATGAAAAATGCTTGCTAAACCACTGTGTTGATCCTGCTCACGGTTTAAATCGGCATACAGTTTACTGAGATCAATGCCTGACCAAAATTTGTCTTCAAATTGCGCCAGTAATTTTCTTGAACGTCTCAACATAAATCCCCGCTGCAAAATCATCGACCAGGATGCAATCGATGCAACGAGTAAGATGAGCATGACCAATTTGACTATTCCACTGGCAGCGGAAAAATAACCCCACAATGATGGATCGACCGTTGGCATTTACCTATCCTCAAATCTAAAAGTTTCGCAAGCGCGATCGGAATATCAGTTTATTTTATCAGAAAAATCGTAGCTGAGTTGTTTTTGTCCGTTAAGATGACCTGGCATGTTCAATCCAAAATGAATATAGGTTTTTTTCGTCGCAATTCGACCGCGTGGTGTACGCATGATAAATGCTTGCTGAATTAAATACGGCTCGATCACTTCTTCTATCGTATCACGTTCTTCACCGATGGCTGCGGCTAAGCTATCTAAACCCACCGGTCCACCGTCAAATTTATCAATAAGTGTTAATAATAATTTTCGATCTTGTTGATCAAAACCTTCTTTATCCACTTCTAATAAATCTAAAGCTTGTGCGGCCAAACATTGATCTATTTGACCATCGGCTTTTACTTCAGCAAAATCTCTGACTCTGCGTAATAAACGATTCGCAATCCGTGGTGTACCACGCGCACGTTTGGCAATTTCATTGGCACCCAGAGGATCGATCACCACACCTAAAATACCTGCCGAGCGCGTTACAATACGGCAAAGATCTGCGACACTATAAAACTCTAAACGTTGTACAATTCCAAACCGATCCCGCAAAGGTGAGGTTAACAAACCGGCACGTGTCGTTGCGCCAATTAATGTAAAAGGTGGTAAATCTAATTTAATCGAACGCGCCGCTGGACCCTCGCCTATCATAATATCTAATTGATAATCTTCTAACGCTGGATACAATATTTCTTCAATCACCGGACTTAAACGATGTATTTCGTCAATAAACAACACTTCTTTGGCTTCAAGATGCGTCAACAATGCAGCTAAATCGCCTGCTCTTTCTAAAATGGGCCCTGAGGTTTGTTTGAGTGCAACGCCCATTTCATGCGCAATAATATGTGCCAATGTGGTTTTACCTAAACCCGGAGGTCCAACGATTAACACATGATCTAAAGCTTCGTTTCTAGCGCGCGCCGCATGGATAAATAAGCCCATTTGCTCACACACTGAGGCTTGTCCCAAGTAATCCGCTAAGGCTAAGGGGCGAATGCGAGGAAGATTTTTTTCATCCTCAGATTGTTTTTTAGCCGAAGTTAAGCGATCTGAGATTTGCATAAATGATAATAACCGGAAATAAACCAACAAAAATAAATAAAGTGTGCTGAATCGCTCTATTATTAGCTAATTACTGATTTTTTAGCAAGCATCCGCACCTTAAAAAAAGTTTATTTGAACTAAGTCGATGTTATTTTTTGTACCTAAGAATAATTTATTGAATCATTGCTGTGATTAAAAAAATAGCCTATTCTATAATTTTTTCAACACAACAAAAAAAGGAATTTTGCATGCTTATTAAATTTTCAGACTCTACTGCCACATTATTAAAAACATTAGCTTTTCTCAATGAGTTGAATTGGTCGGATGAAACTAAAAGTACATTAGATTTAACGAGTATTAAACAGCTAAAAGGTTGTCGTACGACATTAGTGCGAGATTGCCTAAAATTTATTCAAAAATTAGATGTTTTAGCAGATGCAGAGGCTGATAAAAAAAATTATGCCTTAGTAAATATTGACGCACTTAAAGAAGCGCTGAATCAGTATAAAATCAGTTGTGAGCGCTATCCGCGACTCAAGGATTTTTTAAATATCATTCCAGATAACATGAGTGGAGTGGTTGGCTTTTTCATAATTGCCAGCGCTCTTGCATCCATTGCCTTTCCACCTTTAGCAGCCATCCCTCTATTTATTTTTTCTTGGATGTTGATAGATTTATTTTTTAATAATCGAGAAGTCGCTAAAAACTTGCAAGAAACATTGTATATGCTTGAAGATGATCTCAGAACAATTGATTCCGCAAATAATATTTTAAAAATTAAAAAACAACCTACTTCAACCGCAGTTCAAACGCCCTCTTCCTCACCGATAATGATTACTCCCAGCACCAGTCATTCACCGAGAATGTATGGTAGTATTAATCAGCGCAACCCACACACTATTAACATGAATTCTCCATCCACTCGTTTTACTCCAAGTTTGTAATGTTTTAAAAGACGATGAGTAACACTAAAATATAATCTAACTTAGCTAAAGCAGTAGCATTTCCATGTGTTATTGGACGATCGTCTCCTAAAATATAGGACATCCATTACCAATCGTTGGCGTCGTAAACAGAAAAAAAGCCTAATGATAAAATTAGGCTTTTTTATAAATAAATTTTTCTAATTGTTTTATACCACTTCCGCCCAAAGCGTAAAGGCAACATCCGGAGTCCAGCCTAGATTCGAAGTATGTTCACTTATACAAATATATCGTTTGCCCTTGTACGTAACTCCATCGCCTTTAGCATAGAAATGATTTGTTTGCCATTCGGGATATTCAGGATTAGGATTATCTCCGCCTAGTGTTTTTACAGTTATGCTATTGCTGGGTAATGATTCAATATCTTTATTACTGGTTGCAGTAACAAAATAGCTGTAAGAAGTATTGAATTCAAACCGCTATCTTTATATTGTAAATCGTAAGTTTGGCCAACTTTATTTCCATTACGATAAATATTAAAATGTTTAACGCTGTCTGTATAATCCCACTCTAAGGTAATCTGGTTTCTGTTTCTTCTATAGTGGAAAGATTTTTTGGTGCAACAGGTTTATCGTCACCGCCACTTTCACCACCATAGATCAAATAGGAGTAACGTTTAATGAATTCCCAATTATAGCTTACGCCATTTTTATTTTTACCATCATCCCAATTGATCGACCACGTCATTAATCCTTTAATCGGGAAGCCTGCTCCTTCAAGACGGTTAAATGCACGATCTAAATCTTGGGGATTAATCACGTAACCGGTTGCAGCGGCATCCACATTGGCTGGAAGTCCAATAACAAATTTATTAGCAGGAATATAAGTAAAACCTCGACTTCCAGTTACAAGGCTTTCTGTTAAATAATAAAGAAAATCTTCTTTCATTTCATCATTATTTTGTGCGATCCAAGCACCTTGTCCATTATTAGCTTCTTGTACCCAAATACCATCGCCACCTTGATTGTAATATTGTGGGGCGATAAAATCATAATAACCTTCTAATGCCGTGAGATAGGGGATATATTTGCCACTCTCAGTTAAGTAAGGAAATTCGGGTGCCATGCTAATGATAAAGTGTTTACCTTGGCTTGCATAATGATCTTTAACAATCTTTAATGCCGCAGGAATGACACTTTGATTGGCGCTAGCATCAATAGCAGATTGCTCTAAATCAATATCTAACCCATCAAAACCATACACTTCAACCAATCGTATAATTTCATTCGCTAAAGGCTGTTCATGGCCACTCTGTAATTCGATATGTGCATCAGCGCCACCTAAAGAAATTAAAACAGCACGATTTTGACTATTTAAAAAATCCACTTGACGTCTAAATTCTGCATCAGAAAGATTATAAGGCTGAAAAGTAGGAATTCCTGAACCTTTCATAAAGGCAACAGCAACAACATTGTATTCTATGGGGACGTCGGTCAGATTAAGCCAAGTTGAGCTACCTTGTTGATATCCATCGCTATTACCTGCTGCCCAATTATGCCAAAAACCCATTAAAATTTTTTTATTGCTAATATCCGGCATTATTCTCGTATTCCCTTTAGGTTGGGGATTTGTAAAATCAAATTTTTTAACTTTCATGCTAAACTCCTACAATATTAATATTAGATTTTATTTTTGAACTTGAAAAAATTATATCTTTAATTTTATATTTCAAAAAATACTAAATATGAAAGGTTATTCACTGCTAAAAATTATTTGATAGGATTCATAATAAAAAAATACATTAAAATAATTAAATGTTTTTTAATGTTGGTCACATAATAAAGATAATGAAAAATGAGATCTTTTTGGCAGATTTCTTCTATCTTTTAATGTGGAAAGTCTATTCTATTCGGAACATGAAAACTGAAAATTGTTAACGAGGGAGAGTCTAGTCTGTATTTTACTATTTGGATAAATATTTTTTATTTCATAAGTTGCCTAAGAGAAGTCACTTTACTCCTCTTAGGCGTGTTTTTTTAACCTTTTATAAACGCATTTACATTTGAATTTTTGGGCTCAGAATCAGGATGGGGGTGAGGTTTTTCATTGCATTTTTTATAATAGGTAACATCGAGTTCGATATGTAAAGGTATTTTTATCCAAGTCGGAAAACAACAACATATTTTTTCTCCATTCATAATTTTACTCCGTTAATTAAAAATATTTTATTATAATTTTACCTAGGCTATTAACAGATTTACAAATACATAATAAGCTCTCGAAATGGGTCGACATAAAATGACTATTTATAAATAGCTTAATCGTTTCCCTAAAAAGTACTAAATATAGGAAATTGTCTCGCTAATTTTTCATAAATTTTTGTAAGTTTTTAATTTACTTTTAATTCTTTACATTCACATGACATTGTTCATTACCTAATAAGTTTGGATTCGAAATAACTTAAAAACTCTCAAATTAATAGTTTTTTTATCGTCTATCCAAATAACAATTTTAATCAAAGAAATTATATCTACAACTGCATAATACGGTGTAAAATTAAGTTATAAATACGCGGAAATACGGAAATAGAGCTTCATGTTTGTTTTAGATCCTTAAATTGTTGATCCTCAACCTAACTTGTGCTGGGCAAAGGGCATCGTTTGTTGAAAAAATTGGTATCAAATATTTAAGTCTGCAATTTAATGCCTTTAATTTTTTTTGGGTTAAGAACTTAGAAATTTTGAGAGTGAAAACTCGAAAGAAATTGGATGCTTAGATACTTCTAACTAATACAGCAGCTCAAAAGCCCTACCCCACACTATTCAAAGCGTATCGAATCAACGATTCTAAGCTTAAGCTAGTGTCTTTAATCTGCAATACTGCCCGACTTGCTTCTTGAGCCTTATAGCCTAAGGCAACTAACGCAGAAATTGCGTCCTGCTGGACATGTTGTAATGATCGGATAATATTTTTATCGGATTCGGCAGATTGGTTATGGGATAAACTTTTTAAACGATCACGCATTTCGATGATTAAGCGCTCAGCGGTTTTTTTTCCGATACCCGGAACTGCCTGCAAAGCAGTCACATTTTGTTGCTCGACACAACGGATAAATTCTGAAGCTTCTATTTTTGATAAAATACCTAGAGCAACTTTGGGTCCCACACCATTGACTTTTAATAATTGCGTAAATAATGCCCGCTCATCGGATGTGCTAAATCCATACAAAAAATGGCCATCTTCACGCACAATAAACTGTGTGTATAAAAAAACTTTTTCTCCACATTCCGGCAATTGATAAAAAGTATGCATCGAAGCTTGCACTTCGTAGGTAAACGCATCGGCCACTTCAACTAATAAATACGGTGGTTGTTTTTCAATCAGTATGCCGCGCAATCGATTGATCATCGTCTTCTTCCTCGGCGAAATCCTTGTTTAAGTCCTCGCTCTCCCGTTTGCCGTGCTTGCGCATGGCAAATCGCGATCGCCAATGCATCGGCAGCATCAGCTTGGGGTGAGCGATCCAGATTTAATAACAAGCGTACCATATGTTGTACTTGTTGTTTACTCGCGGCCCCGTAACCGACCACCGATTGTTTAACTTGCCGGGCAGAATACTCACTGACCATTAATTTGGCCACTGCGGCTGCTGTTAACGCAGCGCCTCTGGCTTGACCTAATTTTAGTGCAGCATTCGGGTTAATATGCATAAACACTTGTTCTACAGCCACTTCATTCGGTTTATATTGAGTAACAATACTTTGTAAGCCAGTAAATATTTTTTCCAGTCGTTCAGAAAAGGCAATACTCGCGATTTTAATGCAGCCGCTATCGAGATAGTTTAATTGTGAATCTGCAATTTGAATAACTCCATAACCGGTAATACACGAACCCGGATCAATACCTAAAATAATGACGTTTTTAGGGACATTATGGGTTTGATTCAGCATTAAGCTTGATTGGTATAGACATTTTGCACATCGTCTAAATCTTCTAGCATATCAATTAAGTGTTCCAGTTTTTCTTGATCCTCAGCATTCAGATCAACTTTCATATTCGCCAACCAAGTCACTTCGCTATTCGCAAAATTTAATTTTTTTTCTTGAAAAAGTTTAGTTAAGCCTGGCAATTGGCTTTCTGTAACCCAAATATCAATACTATTATCAGGATAAGTGATAACGTCTTCGGCGCCTGCTTCTAAAGCAATTTCCAAAATACGTTCTTCTTCGGAACCGGGTGGGAAAGTAATCACCCCTTTTTTACTGAATAAATAAGCAACTGATCCCGACGTGCCTAAATTACCGCCAGATTTGCTAAATGCATGACGTACTTCAGCGACGGTGCGATTGCGATTATCGGTTAGGGTATCGACTAAAACAGCAACGCCTTTAGGTCCATAACCTTCATAACGAATTTCTTCCATTTGTGCACCATCTAAGCCGCCCGCACCGCGCTTGGTGGCACGATCGATGGTATCTCGGGTCATATTAGCCGATAAGGCCTTATCCACTGCCAAACGCAAACGTGGATTACTATTTAAATCAGCGCCTCCCATTCTAGCAGCCACAGTGATTTCACGAATCAGTTTGGTAAATAATTTACCGCGTTTTGCATCTTGTTTATTTTTTCGATGCTGTATATTTGCCCATTTACTATGTCCTGCCATAATACTCTCTTCTCTCTTCTTATATTTGCCAAAAATTCCATTGATGTGCCTAGATTAAACTATAAATCTCCTTCACAAAAAATTTGATTATATTGGATAGCCGTCACTAAGGACGTCATAGGTAATAGCCAAATTATACCGATACCTAAGGTCATCAACGCTAAAAGTCCAAATACTAAACTGGTTACAATAATCAAACCAACATTTTTAAAAAAATGTTGGTTTACTGACTGGAAGGCCAAACTTAAACTTTCTTTCCAGATTAGTTTTTGATCTAAGATAAGCAATACCGTCATATATACAAGGATCGAAAGGTAGAAATATAGAAAGAAACAGATAAAAAAGATAAGTAGTAAAAAAATGCTGCCGAAACCTGATCCTAGGAAAGCAATCTGCTGTTTAAATAATACACTATGTAAAAGAATATTCGTGCCTGAGATGATAAAGCTATTAAATAGGTAGAGTAACAATGCAATAATTAACAATGGCCGCCAAGCGTGACGAAAGGCAAATACCATATTTCCATGAATAGCTTGCTGACGTAAATGCTGTAAAGCCATATAGGCTAAGGAAGCGGTGAATAAAAAACGTAACACTTCAACGATAGCAACCACAATAAATTTAAGCCCTAGCTTTAAGTTAAACAAAAAGCCTGCATTATGGGCACTTGCCAATGACAATATAAACACATCATATAAGGCCAATACTAAACCTAGTACTAGGCAAGCTGCCGCCATTACTAATATGAAGTAAAGAAACCCTAGCCAAAAAGCAGCTTTCATTCCCTTTACCCGATACCAAGCTTCCAAAAAGACAGCTTTAATTGGAATACGGTAATCACCGCTAATTGCTTTGCTAAAATTTGCAGTAGTAGAATTTGACATAGATTTAATGATTACCTAAAAAATGCTTACTCACAACAGCAAGCAATATAACCGCGATGACTAAACCTAAAACAAGCAACAAAAACGCCAAAACCAAATCTTTGAATAAGCGATCGGCTTTGCGTAAGCGTTATCTTTTTTATGTTATGATTGAAATAAACACCAACGCCCTAAGGCAAAAAAATATAAATCAAACCATTAATAAATTTAAACAACACAAATATCCATATTATTATTAATGACCTTAAAAGCGTAAGCTAAATTAGCTTTAAATGTCAAATTTTGATCTTCAATCAATTTTTAGAAAAAAAACCATTTTGTTTAGAGCTCTTTATTTGGGGGAATCTCCTGTACATCGAAAATTTGAAAATTTATGACTGAGTTGGTAAGTGAAAAAGTCATAACACATTACCTACAACTTGTAATTCTTTTTTTAGCCTAATAGAATTAATTCTTAACCTAATGACTTTTATAATAAAAGTTTTTTACGAGGATTATCTGTGATTTTAATCTATAGTATTGATTTTGATGGCTGCCTTGATAGTGCTTGTCGAAGTGATAAAAAATATAAAGCCCTTCTTGAAAATTTTTCGCAAGAAGTACAGAAGTCTCAAGACGAAAATACAAAAAACCCTCCAACTGTTGAAATTTTGATTGGCTCGCAAAGACAAAGTAAAGCAGAAGAACTTCGTATGATTACAGGACATTCTCGTCCTTGTGCAGAATATTATAAAAGATTTAAGGAAGATCTACAAATAACATTACGTAAGCACAAAAAAAACAAGGGCATAGAAGTCATATTTAACCCTTTTTTATTAGGCGACCTTTTTTATAATTTCCCTCATGGAACTTCTTTTACTCAATTAGAACAATTACAAAAAGACTATATAGGAAATACTTCTAATATCGAAGGAACTGAACATTTTATCGATCATTCTAAATTACTTTTAATTTATGCACAAATACATTATATAGCCAAAAAATACAAATCAGAAAAAATTAGGTACGGTTTTTATGACGATAAAGAAAAAGAAATTCTAAGTAATTTAGACAATTTTTTAAAAAACAATCCCTGTTGGATTCCTTCTAATATAGAATTATCTCTGCATCGTTATGCAAAAAATGATCTAAAGCCGGAGCAAATAAGTGAAATCAAGGGTGTAGGAGAAATAAACAATAACTATAGTCATACTATAAAAGAGTTACTCGTTTATAATGGAATATGTTCTAGACTTATTTATTGGAAGAAGTATAAAAAAGAATATAATAGTAGCAATAAAAAAGTTTTACAGGCACTCTCTACATTAAAAGATTCGTCACATTCAACAACGCTTAAATTGCTTCAAAATACATATCAAGGTGCTCTCAATAAACGCGGGTTATTCGAGGTTGAAAACACATCGCGGCATGTTGAAAACCAAATAAATTATATACTCTCTAATTTATACCAAGTATATTCACCCCATTTTGAACTTATTCCCAAGCATATAAAAATACTTCCGCTAAATAGATTTGCAATAAGCAGAAATTTATTCATTAAATTTACTGAGTATGCGAAAAATATTGAAACTTCTGATGTAAACGTGAGAACTTCACTTCAAAACTCTTTACGTGGAAAAGATTCGGAATATTTTATAGGACAGGGTTCTGTTTATTCAAAACAAATAATTATGAATAGAAGAGCAATACGGCAATTATTAAATAATCATCATGGAGCTAGTATTTTAATTACGCCTGAACGAGGTGGCGGATTGGTTCTTGATTTACTTAAAAGCCTGCGTTTTCAGTCAAGCTTATCAAAAAGGGATTCTGGGAAAATCTCATCCATAAAAATCCCTAAATTTTCTGAAGAAACTAGGGATGAGTACGACATGGCTGCAGCTGTGCATGAAATGCAGCAATATCCATTCAGTAAAATATCTAAGAGAAGTGACGCTAATACAACAAAGCCAGTAGAGCCAGAATATAGCAGAAAAGAACATATTCAACGCTTAAAGGAAGCTATTACATTAGCAATAAAAAATGGGCACAAAACAATAGGTCTTGTCGATACCATGGTTTCAGGAATGTCCGCTCGTATCTTGATCAAAATCGCACGAAAAATCGGATCATTATACCGCAATGTAAAATTTAATATTTTGATACATCAGCACACTTTGAAGATCAATGACCCTTATGCTCATCCGAATGCTTATGGTCTCTATTCTAACAAAAAAACTATTAAATTATCTGCAGAAAATGATTTCTATATAGAAAAAATTATTCCAGAAAAAGCAATTATAGTTAATAAAAAAGAAAATAGTAAAACCATATGTTTTGGAAAAATAACCTTCGCTAACGGTAATAAAGAAAATGAACATAACTATAATTCTATTATCGGAGAAGATGTCGACTTTCAGCTTAGCTACTCAGGACCTAATACGACCATGCCATTTTGTATTTTTGATAAGCATCTGAATGTGGTTGTTTTAAAACCCTCTGGGGGGGCAACAGCGCGAGAAGCTGTGCAAATGCTAGTAACTGGAGAACTTGATGGCGGATTAAAAGAATGTGGAATTTTGCTTGAAGATAATTCAAACTTAATTCAATTAAAGGGTGAATCTTCTAAAAACTTTAAAAAATTATCGCATGAGAATAATACACTCAATACCCAAATGTGGAAAAGATCGGCTGAGATTGCATCTAGTGAAAAAAAAATAAGCAAAAAGGCGAAAAGCGCATTAAAAAAATCTTATGATAAACAAGAACGAGAGCAGGTAAACTCAACGCTTATATCCAATAAGAAAACTTATTATGGGATATAAATTATAGCTATTTTCGGCATGTGCATTAAATTCTGAAAACATTAAAGCCAGTTGTATGCTTACTCTGTTTGCATGAAAGATTGCAATATAGGTAAAGCACTTACATCCAGGAATTGCACACTTGCGTTGTTTTTAAACTGCGGATAGGAATTAGACATAATAGCGCACCTAGCTGTATTTTTATTTTTTACGAATCTGTAATGATAACTCTTTTAATTGTTGATCAGAAACTGGACTCGGAGCACGTGTCAATGGACAACTTGCCGTCTGGGTTTTTGGAAAAGCGATGACATCCCGTATGGATTTTGCACCAGTCATCAACATTAACAAGCGATCCAAACCAAATGCTAACCCACCATGCGGCGGACAACCAAATTTAAGCGCTTCAAGTAAAAACCCAAATTTTTCTTTCTGTTCAACTTCATTAATATTTAACAAATCAAACACCGCCGATTGCAAATGCGTATCATGAATACGTATTGAACCGCCTCCAATTTCACAGCCATTTAATACCATATCGTAAGCTCTTGATAAGCATGATCCCGGATCGGCTTGTAACTCAGCAGCATCGTTAACTTTAGGCGCAGTAAAAGGATGATGTAAGGCTTGCCAACGTTTTTCTTGTGCATCATATTCAAATAAGGGAAAGTCGACTACCCATAAAGGCGACCATTCATCCTTAACACCATTAAAGTCGTGACCCAATTTGACACGTAAAGCACCCAAGGATTCACTGACCATTTTTGCTGTACCGGCACCAAAGAAAATAATATCACCACTTTCTGCCGCGACACGTTGTAATATGGCCTCGACTGTCGCCTCTGGAATAAATTTCAAGATCGGCGACTGCAGACCTTCCAATCCCAATGCGCGATCGATCACTTTTATATAAGCCAAGCCTTTAGCGCCAAAAATAGCCACATATTGCGTATATTCTTCAATGGCTTTACGACTTAAATCCCCGCCTTTGGGAATACGCAATGCAGTTACTCGTCCTTGGGCATCATTCGCCGGCCCCGAAAAAACTTTAAACTCGATGTCTTTAACCAAATCAGCAATATCAACTAATTCAAACGGAATACGTAAATCGGGTTTATCACTACCATAACGTTGCATCGCTGTTGCGTAAGTCATGCGTGGAAAAGGATTAGGTAAATTCACATCCAATAATTCTTTGAATAAGTAACGAATCAATGCTTCATTGAGTGTTTGGATAGCCTCTTCATTACAAAAGGACATTTCCATATCCAACTGCGTAAATTCAGGTTGTCGATCGGCGCGTAGATCTTCATCGCGAAAACAACGTACGATTTGGTAATATCGATCAAATCCGGACATCATCAATAATTGCTTAAATAATTGGGGTGATTGCGGCAACGCATAAAATTCACCGGGATGAATGCGACTCGGTACCAAATAATCACGAGCCCCTTCGGGTGTCGCTTTCGTTAACATGGGTGTCTCTATATCTAAAAATCCTTTTTCATCAAAAAAACGCCGTATCAATTGCACAACATGTGTCCGTAAGCGAAAACGTTCTTGGACTTCTGGTCGTCGTAAATCCAGATAGCGATAGCGTAAGGCGACTTCTTCACTCACTGGTGTATAGGCATCGATAGAAATCGGTAAGGGTGCTGAAGTATTTAAAATAATGAGTTGGGTCGCTTGTAATTCAACCGCTCCAGATTTTAAATGGGCATTCTCAGTGCCTTTCGGGCGCAAACAGACTTTTCCACTAATTTGCACCACATATTCGTTACGCAGAGTTTCAGCTTTTTTAAATAACTCAGGCTGATCTGGATTAAACACTACTTGCAGCAGACCAGTACGATCGCGACAATCAATAAAAATGATGCCGCCATGATCGCGACGATGGTGTACCCAACCACAGACTTGAATGGTTTCATTGACTAAGTTTTGGTTTATTTGCTGGCTATAATGTGTTCTTTGCATAATATTTTTAATTTAAGAGGATTTTTCACCCGATTTATCCGTTTTACTCGTTTTTTCTGTGGGTTTTTCAGCGATAGTGTCTTTGTTTTTCGTCTCAGCTGCGTTAGGGGTTTCTTTATTCTTTTCTGCTGGTTTACTTATATCCTCCGTTTTAGCCTTCTCTAAATTATCCACTTTTTTAGCCGGCGGATTTTTAAAGTCCGTCACATACCAACCACTACCCTTTAAGTGAAAAGCCGCTGCTGAAACCAATTTCTTCAGTGCAGGTTCTTTACAGACCGGACAATCAGTCAAAGGTTCTTCGCTAAAACTCTGTATTGTATCAAAAGTATGTCCACAGGCCTTACATTGGTATTCATAAATTGGCATGGTGTCCTCAATTATTTTTGCATTCATTCAGATTTTGTGGTCAAACCGACAACCAGCAAAAAATAGTAGCCATTTCTTACGGTGTCGCGACATTAATGGGCATTTTAATCCAGTGTTTACGGTTTGGCCAGCAGGATCGCTTATCTTTTCGGCGAGCAGGCATTTAATTTGTAGTCTTTTTCAAAATTCTCAAGCATGTTGAGATCTTTGTTAAGTAAAGCAGTATTATTACTTAATTTTTCCTGACAGATAAAATAGTTGTATTTGTTAGGTCTATAATGATCATTGACCAGGTAGACATTTTCACAACTTATATTCCCAGAGTAACCCGCAAATAAACAGTTATAAAGCTTTAATAAATTTGTCTGAATAAATTGGTGTAATCTATCAAGCCAACCTGGATAAACAGTATCTTGGACTAAACGATGCAGTTCGGCTAAATTTCTCGTAAAATCTTCAAGTTTTTTCGTCTGTAGAATCTGGTTATTTAGACTATTATCTTGCTGATCATGGCCCTTTTGATCATAAGTTTTCGGCTGCGGCAATTTCCAAGCTGCTTTAAATTCATCCCACCACTTTTTTAAAGGGTCTAATTCTTCTTGGATTTTTAATGCTGCCTTATCCGTAATCTTATTGGAAGCAATTAACTTTTCTAAATGCTCGACATATTTATTCCATACATTTCCTGTTATTTCGATACCTTCTTTTAAATGTAATATATCTTTTTCATTCTGTTGATAAACATTGTTTTTTGATAATTGTTTTTTCTCAATTGACATACGATCGAAGATTTTCATTTTAATTTCCTGGTAATAGGTTTAATAAACAATGCTAACTAAGTAATTACAACAAAGCTAGAATTTCTCAAAAATACCTGGTTGGTTTTGCAGAAGATCTATTCTAGTGTAAGCTTTAGACTAATAACTGATTTTTTTTAGGTTATCACTATGCGCAGCAGTCATTTGTATTTACCCACGCTTAAAGAAGCACCGGCCGATGCCGAAGTCAAAAGCCATCAACTGATGCTGCGCGCGGGTATGATCCGTAAATTAGCTTCTGGAATTTATATCTGGTTGCCATTAGGTTTACGTGTGCTACGCAAAGTCGAAAAAATCGTGCGCGAAGAAATGAATCGTATCCATGGTCAAGAAATACTGATGCCCAATCTGCAACCCGCTGAGCTTTGGCAAGAATCGCAACGCTGGGATGCGTATGGGCCCGAATTACTGCGTATTACTGACAGGCATCAACGTTGGTTTTGTTTTGGCCCTACACATGAAGAGGTTATTACCAGTTTAGTACGTAATGAAGTACGTAGCTATAAACAACTCCCGCTCATTTTTTATCAAATACAAACGAAGTTTCGTGATGAAATTCGTCCACGTTTTGGAGTCATGCGCGCACGTGAATTTATTATGAAAGACGCTTATTCTTTTCATCGCGATAAAGCTTCATTGGCTGAAACCTATCGGGTCATGCATGATAGTTATTGTCGAATTTTCACACGCTTAGGATTAAAGTTTCGTGCAGTGTTAGCCGATACTGGTAACATCGGGGGCAGTCAATCCCAAGAGTTTCAAGTATTGGCACAAACTGGAGAGGATCAAATTTTTTATAGCGATAGCAGTGATTATGCCGCAAATGCTGAACTTGCAGAAAGTTTAGTTACCGATCAACGCCCTGCTCCTACAGCTGCGCTCGAAAAAGTAAAAACACCCGGTACTAAAACAATTGCCAAAGTGTGTGAATTTTTAAAAATAGATCCGCAACATTGTGTCAAGTTATTAATAGTAAAAGGAAAGAAACATCCTTTAATTGGTCTTATACTTCGCGGTGATCACGAATTAAATCCTACTAAGCTGGCAAAAATAACCGAGATTGCATATCCATTCACATTGGCCGAAGAAACAGATATCTTAGCTTTAACTGAAGTCCCTATTGGTTATTTAGGTCCAGTCAATTTATCGATACCGTTAATTGTCGATCGATCCGCAGCTGTACTTGCCAATTTTGTCTGTGGCGCTAATGAAGAAGGATTTCACTACACCCATGTTAATTGGGAACGTGATTGTCCACTTCCTCCTATAGCAGACTTACGCCAAGTGCAAGTCGGTGATCCGAGTCCGGATGGAAAAGGACATTTAAAAATGGAACGAGGCATTGAAGTGGGACATATTTTTCAACTTGGTAATAAATATAGTCTTGCAATGGGTGCCACCTTTACCAGTGAAGATGGGAGTTTACTACCGATGGAAATGGGATGTTATGGCATTGGTGTATCACGTATCGTCGGTGCCGCTATTGAACAAAACCATGATGAACAGGGTATCATTTGGCCCGACGCCCTGGCTCCTTTTCAAGTGGTGATAATACCGATTGCTTATCACCGATCTGAATTGGTAAAACAAGCCGCCGATGCCCTTTACATACAGCTATGCGAGGCAGGCATGGATGCTCTATTAGATGATCGCGCAGAACGTCCCGGTTTGCTGTTTGCTGATAATGATCTAATTGGCATCCCACATCGTTTGGTCATTAGTGAAAAAACTTTACAAGATAAAGTCGTTTCCTACAAAGCTCGAACTGAAAAAAATGAGCAGATGCTACCCATTCATAGCATCTTAAATTTTTTGCAAAAAAAAGTTAACTTTATAAAAACTGTTCAATAATATTAATCAGTAAAAATGACTAACATTTTTTATTTAATTAAAACGGGGAAAAGTAAGTGAACTATTGGTTAATGAAATCTGAACCCACATGTTTTAGCATACAGGATCTAGCCAAGCGTCCTCAACAAACTGAACCCTGGGATGGTGTACGAAATTATCAAGCACGAAATTTTTTGCAAGCGATGAAAAAAGGCGATCTGGCTTTTTTTTATCATTCGAGTTGTCCTAAGCCAGGTATTGTTGGCATGATAAAAATAGTGAATGCCGCTTATCCGGATAAAACCGCTTTGCAGGTAGATGATCATCATTATGATCCTAAAAGTTCAATGAGTAAGCCACGTTGGGTTAGTGTTGATGTACAATTAATACGAATTTTTAAATCGATTATTTCTTTAGAAGATTTAAAAAATCAGACTGTACTAAAAGAAATGCGTTTATTACAAAAAGGAAACCGATTATCGGTTATGCCACTAACACCCTTCGAATGGCAACATATTATGGCTCAAGAACATAATCGATAAATTTAAGCATTCAAGCTCTGTTTAAAATCATTGCTATTTAATATAATGATCTCTACTTCAAGTGCAAGTTGAGTGGCAACACAATCAAAAATTCAAGTGCGAAGAGTAAAACATAAAAATAATAATTAACTTAAGGAAAAGTAAATATGTCTATTATTAATTGGCCTGCAAAGGAACGTCCACGTGAAAAATTAATCTCTCAAGGTGCCGCTTTTTTATCTGATGCCGAACTATTAGCATTATTCGTTCGTACCGGTGTCCGCGGGAAAACTGCCTTAGACATTAGTCGCGATCTTCTGTTGCAATTTGGAGGCTTACGTTACATCGTTGCGGCCAGTTTGGAACAATTCTCAAAGACACTCGGTTTAGGTCTGGCAAAATATGTCCAGATTCAAGCTGCCAAAGAATTAGCAACTCGCTGTTTACAAGAAAATCTCGAGCAACGTAGTACCTTCGAAAACCCACACGATGTCTATCACTATTTAACGCACAAACTGAGAGCTTACCCTTATGAAGTCTTTAGTTGTTTATTTTTGGATAATGCTCATCGTTTTATTCATTTTAAAGAACTTTTTCATGGTAGTATTAACGAAGCGGCCGTATACCCTCGCGAACTCGTCAGGCAGGTCTATCAACATAATGCTGCAGCGGTCATTTTGGCACACAATCACCCATCCGGTATTGCAAAACCTAGTGAAGCAGATAAAAGGATTACACAAGAAATTAAATCTATTTTAGCAACAATTGATGTACGTCTTTTAGACCATATCATTATCGGAGAAGGCTCTATAACCTCTTTTGCTACACAAGGTTTGCTGTAAATCTTTTGACAGTTTGCTGCATTTTTGGTATAAAAGCGGGCATTCTATTAAAGATAATCTGCATTGGGGACTATTATATGGCTAGGGTCTGTCAGGTAACGGGTAAAAAACCCATGGTGGGACACAATGTATCTCACTCTAACCGAAAAACTAAGCGTCGTTTTCAGATTAACCTACACGTTCGTCGCCTTTGGGTGGGTACAGAAAAACGCTTTGTTAAATTAAGAATAACGGCAGATGGTCTGCGTATTATTCAGAAGCAAGGCATTGATAAAGTACTGGCTACGTTGCGCCAGCGTGGCGAGAAAATTTAAACGGGAAAAAGCATCATGCGTGAGAAAATTAAATTAAAGTCTCCGGTAAGCGCTTATTTTTATACAACCACTAAAAATAAGAAAACTACACCGCATAAATTAAAATTTAAAAAATACGATCCGATCACTCGTAAACATGAATTGTTTGAAGAAGATAAGATTAAATAGTTATCTCCATTTATTTAAGCCTGGAAGATGAAAAATCCCTTTATTTGCCAGGCTTATTTTATACTCCCCATTTACCGAATATTCCGCTTATTCATTCTTAGTTTCCGGACGCATTAATGGAAACAAAATAACGTCTCTAATCGAAGCTGAATCGGTAAATAACATCGCTAATCGATCAATACCAATTCCCTCCCCGGCAGTGGGTGGTAAACCATATTCCAATGCTTGAATATAGTCTTCATCATAAGGCATTGCTTCTAGATCACCCGCAGATTTCGCTAAACTTTGTTGTTTGAACCGCGCTGCTTGATCTTCTGGATCATTTAACTCAGAAAATCCATTCGCTAATTCTCGACCACCGATATAGAGTTCAAAACGATCCGCTAATTGTGGATCTTCATTATTACGTCTAGCCAAAGGCGATACATCAATAGGATACTCGGTAATAAACGTAGGTTGTTTTAATTTTTGCTCCACTGTTTCTTCAAACACAGCAAACTGTAATTGTCCGATAGAATCACTTACTGGAATCTTCAAATCCGAAGCAATTTTTTGTAAGGAGGCTAATACCGTAATATCTTGCAGCTGCCACTGTGGATTATATTCAAGTATGGCTTTAACCACACTTAAACGTTTAAAAGGCTTAGACAAATCATAGGTTTCACCCTGATAAGTCAATTGTTCAGTATCCAAAATAGTTTGCGCTAACACACGAATTAATTGCTCGGTCAAATCCATTAAATCGTGATAATCGGTATAAGCTTGGTAAAATTCCAGCATGGTAAATTCAGGATTATGTCGAGTCGAAAGACCTTCGTTACGAAAATTACGATTTATCTCAAAAACTTTTTCCATTCCACCCACAACTAAGCGTTTTAAATGCAATTCTGGCGCTACACGCAGAAATAATTCCATATTTAGAGCGTTATGATGCGTAATAAACGGCCTTGCCAATGCACCACCAGGTAAAACATGCATCATTGGCGTTTCTACTTCTACAAAACCCCGTTGGTTTAAAAACTGACGAATCCCGCTGATCAGTTGAGAACGAATTTGAAAAGTTTTTCGAGTTTTTTCATTGGTAATCAAATCTAAATAACGTTGTCGATAACGTTGTTCCTTATCCGATTCTGAAAGGCCATGAAATTTATCCGGTAAAGGACGTAAGGATTTACTTAATAAATAAATCTTTTCAGCCTTAATGGAAAGTTGCTTGGTTTTTGTACGAAATAATACGCCGATGATGCCAACAATATCTCCCAAATCCAAACGTTTAACGGCTTCAAAATCTTCTAATCCAATAGCGTCTTGCTTCACATAAACTTGTATTTTTCCCGACATATCTTGAATATCGAGAAATAAACTTTTGCCCATATCGCGCTTTAACATAATCCGACCAGCAAGACGCACGGTGTGATTTTTTTGCTGTAATAGTTCAGTATCCGCTTGTTCATATTGGCTATATAAACCAGCCGCTAAACTATCCCGACGAAAATGATTCGGGTAGGCCACTTTGCCGCTACGTAATTCGTTTAATTTTGCCAAACGTTGCGAAAATAAATCTTCAGTATTATTCGTTATCGTTAATTTTTCATGGCTCATGATAAATGTTTCCAAACTTACAGATTTTTAAGCATCTAGTTTAGCAGATGATGGTAAAGAAAAAGCAATTATTCCTAGAAATACATACTCACAGCAATTGCGAATTATTATAAGCCTTCTTTTAAACTTGCGAGTAAAAAAAGGCTAATTCCTCCATCAAGTACCGCTTGAACATTGTGGGTTTCGACACCCGTGCGTAAATCCTTGATGCGCGCATCATCTAAAACATAAGAACGTATCTGGCTACCCCAACCAATATCTCGTTTCAAAGATTCTTGGCTTTGTTTCTCTTCAGCGCGCTTGCGCAATTCCAACTCATATAATTTAGCGCGTAATTGCTTCATCGCTTGATCGCGGTTTTTATGCTGTGAACGATCACTTTGTGATTGCACCACCACACCACTAGGGATATGCGTGATACGCACTGCCGAATCAGTACGATTAACATGTTGTCCCCCTGCACCACTGGCCCGATAGGTATCAACACGTAAATCGGCTGGATTAATCTGTATATCGATAGATTCATCTATTTCTGGCGATACAAACACTGCTGCAAAGGAAGTATGTCGGCGTTTATTAGCATCGAAAGGCGATAAACGCACTAAGCGATGTACACCCGTTTCGGTACGTAACCAACCATAAGCATATTCACCTTCAAATTTAATCGTAGCACTTTTTATTCCAGCGACGTCACCCGCAGAAACTTCAATTAAATCGACTTTAAAATGATTTTGCTCTCCCCAACGCAGATACATACGTAATATCATTTCTGCCCAATCCTGTGCTTCAGTGCCACCAGAACCGGATTGTATTTCCAAATACGCAGAATTTTTATCTAATTCGTGCGGAAACATCCGCCTGAATTCGAGTTGTTCTAATCGCGCTTCCAGTGATTGCAATTCTTGAGGTAAGGTCGCTAAAAGATCTTGAGCATTTTCAGTTAAAGCTAACTCATAGAGATCGTTGATATCGTTGAGTCCTTTTTCTAATTGTTGAAAAGTATCGACTATCTGCTGCAATTGCGCGCGTTCTTTACCTAATTGTTGAGCTTTTTCTGGATGATTCCAAATGTTTGGATCCTGTAATTCATGATCTAACTCTTGGAGTTTTTCAAGTTTGGTGGGATAGTCAAAGATACCTCCGTAATTCAATACAACGGTTTTCAAGTTCTTTGACTTTTTGAATAATAGGTGCGGTTTCAAACATAAAAAAAGATGTGAACTAAATAAAAATTATTTAGTTGTCACTTAACTTAATCTTTTTTGTGTCGAGAATCCAGCTAAACTAACCGCAAATTTCCGTAAGGCATACACGCCAGTTGCCTCGGCTTGCTTGCACCAATCCTGTAAGGCTTCTAATAGCTCGCGCTGTGTCGCTGTCGTACGACCCCAAATCGCCTGGAGTTTTAGACGATATTGATACACTAACGCTAACATATGATGATTATCCATTACTTCAGCAATCTGCTGTTTACCCTCTTCGTTTAATAAAGATTCTGTCCGAATTAATGCAATCTTAGCCCGCTTTAATAAGGCTTTACTACTCGTATTCGCTTTTTGTTTTTCTTCATGTAATACAGGTAATAGCACTTCACGACTATAACGCGCTAACACTTGAAAGCGATTGGTAATCAACGCAGCTAAGGTATCCGAATCAATCAATGACTTACCAGGAATATTCTCAAGTTTTGGTGATACCCGTTTAACCTTAGATAAACCTAAAAATTGTAATAAGCGAATATAAACCCAACCCAAATCAAACTCCCACCATTTCACCGAAAATTTAGCGGAGGTTGGGAAGGTATGATGATTATTATGTAATTCTTCACCTCCAATAAAGGCACCTAATGAAATGATGTTGCGTGATGCATCAGGGCATTCAAAGTTTCGGTAACCCCAATAGTGACCAATGCCATTTACAACACCCGCTGCAAAGAAAGGTATCCAAGCCATTTGTAAGGCCCAAATAGTAATCCCAGGAATACCAAATAAAACCAGATCAATAACAAACATCAATGCAATACCCGCTGCGCTATGCTTGGTATAAACATGTCGTTCTAGCCAGTCATCGGGTGTACCTTGACCATAACGGTCCATCGTATCTTGATTTTTCGCTTCGGCACGATACAATTCAGCCCCTTCAAAAAATACTTTTTTAATACCTCGGGTTTGCGGACTATGTGGATCTTCGTCTGTTTCACACTTAGCATGATGCTTACGGTGAATAGAGACCCACTTTTTAGTTTCCATTCCGGTGGTTAGCCAGATCCAAAAACGAAAAAAATGACAGATAGCTGGGTGCAGTTCCAGTGCACGATGCGCCTGAGATCGGTGTAAATACACCGTGACGCCCACGATAGTGATATGCGTCAAAATCAATAAAGCAACAACATAACCCCAGAATGATAAATTCAATACACCGTATAATATTTCCACAGTAACCTCTTGTATTTTAATGCTATTACTCTTCGCACGTAAATTTTTTGTTTGCGTTGCCGTTCAACTCGCAATCCTCATATATCTTGAATATATTCCGGTCGCTTATAACAGGTCCACTCTCAAAAAAATCCAATTGCTGTGAGTATAATCAAAAAACTTTTTTATAAAATTTAATTTTTATTCTTATCCTTCTTTGTATTCTATTAACTTAACTACTTTTTTTACACCCGAAGAGTCTCGTGCTATCGATACCGCTAAATCTGCTTGCTTAGCTGTCGCTATTCCCAATATATACACCACACCATCTTCAGTGACTATCTTAAAATTATTGGATTTAAGTTCTCTATTAGCAAACATCTTGGTTTTAACGGCGGAAGTAATACCCACATCTTGAGCGCGTCGATACACCGTCGTAGGGATACCTAGGACAATTTCATTAAATACCCTTCGCACTTGCGGGATGCTTTTGGCATAGCGTTCTGCCTTAGCCTTTAATTCCTCATCATAGGCCTGGCCGGTTAATAATACCACCTGATTGTAACTCACTGCGGAAATATGTGTTTCTGCAGTGAGTACCGGATCATTAGCCAATTTTCTGTTAATCCTAAAGTTAATTTCCTCATCGGATTTAATCGTATTAATAGGGCGTGGATCTGTCACTAAACCACCTGTCGTTGCACTACCGGCCACAAAAGCACCCGCCAGACAACCTTGTAACCCCAATGATAGGATTAAAATAACAAAAATTTTTCTCATTTCGTTTCCTAGCCTCAATAAACAGGATGGTTAATAGTAAAAAAAACCGCCTTGGCCAGCCATATTAATTGACTGGGGAATAAACCTAGAACGAGGAGTAGTATAGCATTTATACTCAATACAAGATAGGCATCCGGCGCTACCATTAAAGGTGATATGGTGGACTCAGGTTCCTCAAAATACATCACTTTTATCACATTAATGTAATAATAAGCCCCAATAATAGCAAAAATAATCGCTAATGTGGCTATCCATAGCAGATGCACTGAAATTAGGGCTTCCAAAATACCTAGTTTAGCAAAAAAGCCTATTGTGGGTGGAATTCCTGCCATAGAAAACATCGCCAGCAGCAGCAGCAATGCTAACCAAGGGTTTCGTGCATTTAATCCCTTTAAATCATTGATATGCTCAACCTGACCTGATTTACTCATAACCACTAATAAACCAAATGCAGCCAAGGCCATCAGGCCATATGCCAACATATAGAAGAGGCTCATCGCATAACCCATCGCCGTGCCCGCGACTAAGCCAAGCAAGCCATAGCCCATATGGGCTATGGCCGAATAAGCCAACATACGTTTTAAATTACTTTGCGCGATAGCCACCAAATTACCCAAACTAAAGGATAAAATGGCGATAACGGCTAATAAGGGCTGCCAATAACTAACTAAGCTAGGCATTGTGTCCACTAACAATCGGATTGCCAGCGCTAAACCGGCTATTTTAGGAGCTGCACTAATAAACAACGTAACGGGCGTGGGCGCACCTTGATAGACATCTGGAACCCAAAATTGGAAAGGTGCGGCCCCGATTTTAAATGCAATCCCGGCCAATATAAAAATAAGTCCTGTACTGAGCAGTAGGTTAGATTGCCCTCCCGCAAGTAAAGCCTGATGTATCGTAGTCAAAATTAAAGAATGCGTAGCGCCATAAAATAACGAAAGACCATACAAAAATAAACCGGAAGCCAATGCACCTAAAATAAAATACTTCATCGCGGCTTCGGCGCCCTGGTTGGATTGACGTTGTAAAGCAACCATCGCGTACAGCGGAAAGGATAATAGTTCTAAGCCCAGGTAAAGGCTTAATAAACTATTCGCCGACGTCAATACCAACATACCTAATATAGAAAATAGACCTAATAAATAATATTCACCAGAATGGATATGTAGTCTTTTAATCGCGTCGCGTGCGTAGACAAAAGCAAATAAGCTGAATACTAAAATGCATAACTTTATAAAATAAGCAACTAAATCCCAAGTAAAATGTTGATGAAACAAAAATTGCGCGGGTATGCGGTGCAAATGCATAACTAACGCCAGCGTAATAACTAGACTAATTTGTGTTGCTATATAGGTAAGCAAACTGGCTTTTTGTTGTACAAATAAATCAACTAACAAAATTACACAGGTCATTAGCAGTAAAGCGATTTCAGGAAGTGCAGGAAATTGAAGTAGTTGTTGTAATGTCATCATAATTTAGTTTGCAAACTCCAATGTAATACCGAGTCTATCGAAGAATGCATGATCGTCAATAAAGGAGCCGGATAAATACCGATTAAAATAATGGCGAATGTTAATAAAATAAACACCAATTTTTCAAAACCATGAATATCACTACTTTTAGCAATCAAAGGATTCGTAATTTCACCAAAGAATACGCGCTTGTACATATAAAGCGTATATGCGGCACTCAATATCATTGTGGTAGCCGCAATCGTGGTAATCCAAAAACTGGCTTGCATTGCACTAAGGATGATCATAAATTCACCGACAAAACCCGATGTACCTGGTAATCCGACGTTCGACATGGCAAATAACATGAAAAAAGATGCTAATAAAGGCATACGGGTAGCAAGGCCACCATAATCTTTGATTTGACGACTACGAAATCGATAGGCCAACATTCCCACGGCTAGGAACATCGCTCCTGAGCTAAATGCATGAGAAATCATCTGCACCATCGCCCCTTCTAAACTCATATAGGCCATTAACGTATTATGACTATGTTTCATAATGGCAAATAGCATAAAGCAACCAAGTACTACAAACCCCATGTGCGCGATTGAAGAATAAGCAATCAAACGTTTCATATCCACCTGTGCCAATGCCACCAAACCAATATAAACGATAGCGATCAAAGCCAGCGCTATCATAAAACCATCTAATAAACGACTCGCATCTGGAACTATCGGCAATGTAAAACGCAGGAAACCATAACCGCCGAGTTTCAACATTAATGCTGCCAATACCACAGAACCACCGGCAGGTGCTTCGGTATGCGCATCCGGTAACCACGTATGTAAAGGCCACATCGGAATCTTTACGGCAAATGCAATTAAAAAGGCAATAAAGATCCATATTTGCACAGGCATGCTGAGAGGTAATGGATAAAAATGCGCAATTAAAAAATCATGCTTTGGGCTATGCACGCCGAGATACAGTAAAGCAATCAACATCAATGCTGAACCGAAAAAGGTATATAAGAAAAATTTTATCGACGCATACGAACGATTATCACTGCCCCATACACCAATACTCAAATACATAGGAATCAATATCGCTTCCCAAAATACATAAAATAAGATCGAATCCGTTGCAGCAAACGTCCCTACCATCATGCCTTGCATGAGTAAAAAGGCTGCCATATATTGCGCAACACGCAGATTAATACTCCGCCAAGCCGCCAAAATAACCAGCAAAGTAGTAAACACCGTTAATATAATAAGTGGTAAAGAAATACCATCGACACCTAAGCTGTAATTAATATTATAGACAGTAATCCAAGGGATATTTTCTTGAAATTGCATGCTGCTTAAAGCAGGATTGAAATCCAAATACAACGGTATGCACAACAGCAAAGTAATCAGTGAAGTCATTAATGCAATAATGCGTGCACGTTGCGGATAACGATCGCCATTAAATGCAATCGCCAACACACCGCCCAGCACTGGCAACCAAATAAGCAAACTTAATAAATATTTATGTATGAATAAAGTTAAAAACATTCTTATACTACTACTAAGTTATAAGGAATATACTCACAGTAATTGGATTTTTGGCAAGGCGTCGCGAAAATAAGCAACCGGAGTGTATAAATTATACATGAGGATTGCGAATTGAGCGGCAACACCGCCAAAAATTCAAGTGCGAAGAGTATAAGCTAATAAAAAAATAATGATTCCTAATACCATAATGAATGCATACTGATAAATATAACCAGACTGTAAACGACGCAATACATTGGAAAGCCAGCTGATACGTCTTCCTGAGCCATCAATCAATTTCTCGTCGAGTAGCTTCGCATCCACATTAAAAAATAATTTTGCCAAACGTCGACCACCATTCGCAAATACCGCCTGATTAAAAGCGTCAAAGCCATATTTGTTAACTAACACTTGATATAACCACGAAAAATGTTTTTGTGTCCAAGCTGGAATAGCAGGAAATTGTAGATAACAAAACCATGCCAATACAATACCCATACCAGAAAAAATAGTCGCTGTACTTAGAAAATGCTCGGTTGCCATCAATTTATGGTTGGGTAACACGCTAAGACTACTCGCAAGTAAACCTGGAACATTTAAAAAACGCTGCGCTAATAAAAAACCGGCTATCGCAGAAGGTATAGCTAAGATAATTAAACTAAGTTTAACAATCCATGTAGTTTTTTGATAATGTTTGATGGGCATACTTGCTTGGGTATGAAACACCAAGAAAAATGCACGGAAGATATAAAAAGCGGTCACCAGCGCACCGATTAACACACAATAATACGCATAGGATGCTGCAGATAAAGTGGATGCATGAACGGCATCGATAATGGCATCTTTAGAATAAAAACCTGAAAAAGGCGGTAAAGCAGCCAGGGCTAATGCGCCGACTAAAAAGCAAACATACGTCATCGGCATGACTTTGGCTAAGCCACCCATTTTACGAATATCTTGCTCATGATGCATTGTTAAAATAACTGAGCCTGCGGCTAAAAATAATAAAGCTTTGAAAAAAGCATGCGTCACTAAGTGAAAAATACCCGCCGCATACGCTGAAGCGCCTAAGCCGACCATCATATAGCCCAGTTGCGAAAGCGTAGAATAAGCGATGATGCGCTTAATATCATTTTGGACGATCGCAACAAAGCCCATAAATAAAGCCGTAGTCGCACCTAAAATCAAAATAAGATTTAGCACACTCGGCGCGTATTCATATAAAGGCGAAAGCCGTGCCACTAAATAAACACCCGCTGTGACCATCGTTGCCGCATGAATTAACGCTGAAATAGGTGTAGGACCTTCCATCGATTCCGGTAACCAAACATGTAAAGGTACCTGTGCAGATTTTCCCATTGCGCCAATAAATAACAGGAAACAAATAACAGCTATCAATGAATACGACGTGTGTGGAAAAATACTGATAGTGGCACTTTTGAGTGCCGGCGCAGCATGGAAAACTTGGTAATAATCTAAACTACCAAAATAATTAAATAGTAAGGCAATACCTAAAAAGAAACCGAAGTCACCGACGCGATTAACCAGAAATGCTTTTAAACTTCCCACACTCGCTGCTTCGCGTTTAAACCAAAAACCAATCAACAAGTAAGAAACTAATCCTACCGCTTCCCAGCCAAAAAATAATTGCAGAAAATTATTCGCACTCACTAACATAAGCATTGCAAAGGTAAATGCCGACATATAGCTAAAAAAACGCTTATAACCTGGATCGCCTGCCATATAAGTGACACTATAAATATGCACAATCAATGAGATAAACGTGACGATGAGAATCATCACTACCGTTAATGGATCAATTAAAAAACCGATATTAAAGCGAAATTTTCCCGTTAAGTCCCACAAATAAAGATTTCCGTCATAAGCGCCACCGTGTTGAAAAAAGAGTTGATAGGCAAAATACAGCGACAAAATCAAAGAGATGGCTACGCCTAAAATGGTCACCGTATGTGCTAAGCTATTACTAATACGTTGACCACCTAAGCCGGCAATTAATGCCCCTACTAAAGGGAATAAGACTAATGCAAGGTTGATTAACTGATAATGACTCATTACCAACTACCCCTTTAAACGATTTAAATCATCGACTTGAATGCTATGTCGGGTACGGAATAATACAATCAGTATGGCTAAACCGATCGCCGCTTCCACAGCCGCTACTGCCAACACAAAAAAGACAAACACTTGACCCGATAAATCAGCAAAAAAATGTGAAAAGGCGATAAAATTCATATTCACGGCTAATAACAGTAGCTCGACACACATCAGTAAAATAATAATATTTTTCCGATTGATCATCACGCCTAGTAAACCCAAGCTAAATACCGTAGCGGCGAGTATTAAGTAATAATTTAATGGAATCATTTTTTTTTCTCGGCTGGCATTTTTATAATTTGTAATCGATCCGAAGCTTTAACCTTTAATTGCAATTCAGGTGCGATCGCTTTATTCAAACGTTTTTCTCGGAAACTTAATGCAATCGTGGCAATAATTCCCACCAGTAATAAAACCCCGGTAATTTCAAACGGATAAGCATATTGCGTATAGAGTATATCGCCTAAAGCTTGTGTATTACTTGCTTGTGCAGGCAATGCTAAGAGTCCTGTTGTGCTGGAAAGTGGATATACTGCATAAATAAGTAATGCTAATAAAATCAGTACACTGACTACAGCAGGAAGCAAATAATGCACGAATCCGTATTGTTTTTCAGCGTTATCAATATTCAAAGTCATAATGACAAATAAAAATAGCGTCATGACCGCACCGACATACACTAAAACCAAGATTAAACCTAAAAATTCAGCTTCTAATAATATCCATAAAGCGGCGGCAGAAAAAAAAGCCAATACCAAAAATAACGCGCAGCGCACCGGATTACGAGAAATGATCGTCATTAAGGCGGCAGCAATGAGCAAAAAAGCAAAACCAAAAAAAGCAAACTGTTGTAGAAGCATTATTACCCTATAATTTTTACATTTTATAATTCTTCAGAAACTCGTGGTTTCGGCTGACTATTCTCATAAGGCTTAGCCCTCCCCCCGCTTTAGGTTGTCACCTACTTTAGAGATACTTCATTTGCAAAAGGACAGTTTTAGGGCTCCTAGTGTGAGGCATTTGCCTAAACCAATCACTATTTAAGTAAACCTAACTTCGCGAGTCATAGGTTAAATGCTAGCATTCTAAATGACCACTCTATGCATAGCAACTTCCTATTAAAAATTTTGACTTCAAAGCCACCGACGACCGCTTAACTAAGCCCGCCTTGCGCTCTCGCAAAAGACTACTCTCCGAACATGGATAATATGCACGCTTCACCATCATTAGATAAAATCATTTTCTCTATTTTTATGCTGACTTAGGTTTTTTTAGTTTTTGCCTGATGGCTAGCTTACATCTGAAATGCTATTTTAAGTTAAATTTAAGAAAAAACTGTTAGTCTTACGACAATAATCTGATACATAAGGAAACACTTTATGCCTAATTTAAAACCTAATATTTAAGAAATTTTTCCTATAAACGAAGAAGAAGCTAAGAAGTTAACCAATAAAATAAAAAATCAGCCTATGATTATTCCTTTTAAAAAAGATAATATAATTCATTTTTTAACGCCTTCTGTTGATAAGAATAATCATCATCTTAGAGTAATAATTTGGCGATACAAACAGGAATGATTTATTATTCTTATAAAGAAAAATTTTATTGCCTTTACCAAGGAGATGATAGCTACCTAACTGCCTGTGATAACTTAGTTGCATTGATGAATCCACAAGACTTGGCTATACAAAACCAGAATCCTCATGATTCCTTAATTAAAAATCAAAATACTCTGGCAAGAAGTCAGAGGGGAAACCATATACAATTATTCAAAAAAGCTTTGATTGTGGTCAGTATTCTTGTCGCTGCCGGTCTCATTGGCGCTGCGACTGTTTTATTCTCTCCTTTTATTGCAGTAGCATTAATCCCTGTACTTGGGCTTAGCAGCTTAGGTTTATATGAAGTTTGTAAAAAAACAGAAGTTGTTTCCGTAGACAATTCTTCACATAAACAACTAATACCATCAGTGGTCCCCAGACATATTGTAGAAGACAATGTGCGCGGCACTTCTCATGAATTAAAAGTAGATCAGGATATAGTAGACAATCAGGATCTAAATGTTAGGTCAATTGATAATCAAACACCAAGAGCTAAACGTTGACACCAGAGTGGGCAAGGATGCATATTTAAAAACACTCGTTAAAAATAATCACTTTAATGATAGGCTGATAAGCTTAAAAAACTAATCAGCCCTTCTTATCGATAAGGCGCATCTTCTTTCCTTTCTTCCGCTATCTGCTTCTCATACTTATCACCAATAGCCAATAATTTTTCCTTGGTCATAATCTCCTCGCCACGTTGCTCAAAATGATAATGTGGAATATTGGTCTCGACGATAGCATCGACTGGACAGGATTCTTCACAAAATCCACAATAGATACATTTAAACAAATCGATTTCATATAAGGTCGTACGTCGTGAACCATCATCGCGTGGCTCTGCTTCGATGGTAATCGCCAACGCGGGACAAACGGCTTCACATAATTTACAGGCAATGCAGCGTTCCTCGCCATTAGGATAACGACGTAAAGCATGTAACCCTCGAAACCGCACTGAACGGGGTGTTTCTTCTTCGGGAAATTGTATTGTGACCTTTTTCTTAAAAAAATGTCGGCCAGTCACACTCAGTCCCTTAAAAAGTTCCCAGAGTGTAAAAGTTTTAATGAGTTGTACTATTTTTCTTAACAAGTTCATGCGCTAAACCAAGGACCCCATTTAAATTGTATGGCGACAGCAACAACCGCTATCCAAACTAAAGTAACTGGAATTAACACTTTCCAACCCAAACGCATCAGTTGGTCATAGCGATATCGAGGAAAAGTTGCACGCGACCAAATAAAAAGTCCTAAAAACCCAGCCATTTTTATAAAAAACCACAAAATACCGGGAACCCAAATCAATGCTTGGTTTAACACCGCAATACCTTGAAAAGGTGATAGCCAACCACCTAAAAATAATAAGCTGGCAATCGCTGAGATTAAAATCATATTCATATATTCAGCGAGAAAGAATAAAGCAAAACTAACACCTGAATATTCAACATGGAAACCTGCAACGATCTCAGATTCGCCTTCAGCTAAATCAAAAGGGGCGCGATTGGTTTCAGCAATTCCGGAAATCCAATAACAGACAAACAACGGTAATAAAGGCAGCCAAAACCAATGTAAAATTCCCCCTTGTTGATGCAACACAATATCATGTAGATTCATGCTGCCCGCCGCTAATAAAACGCCCACAAACGAAAAACCCATGGCAATTTCATAAGAGATTGTTTGCGCGGCCGCGCGTAATGAGCCTAATAAAGCGTATTTTGAATTAGTTGCCCAACCAGCGATTAAAATCCCATACACACCTAACGAAGTAATCGCAAACAAATACAGCACACTGGCATTAATTTGCGTTAACGCTAAACCTTCGCTAAATGGTATAACGGCCCAAGCGGCTAACGCCGGCGCGATGGTAATAATGGGAGCTAAAATAAATAGATAACGATTCGAAGCAGTTGGAACAATAATCTCTTTAGTAATTAACTTAATAACATCGGCAATCGGTTGTAAAAAACCTAAGGGTCCCACCCGATTCGGTCCAATACGGGTTTGCATATAACCAATGCCTTTACGTTCAATAAAGGTTAGATACGCAACCATCAATAATAAAGGGATAGTAATGACAATAATCTTAATCAGGATCCAAATTAATAATAGTAAATCATTCAGCATAGAGATTAACTACTCCAAATGATTCACCTAAGGCAGTAGTTTCTTCACAACCTGCAGCAATATAAACGCAATTATCAGGAATACCCGTTTGTATTGATAAAGGTAATAAAGCCTGTCCTGTTCCTTGTTCAATATGAATGAGTTGACCAGAAGTAAAATTTAATTCATTGGCTAATGCAGCATTCATGGCAACAGTAACCGGTTCGTTGCTGGCTGAATGTTGTAAAGGTAAAGACCGACGTACCAAACTATCAACACTGTAGATGGGCCATTCACTGATACGCATGAGACTCTTCGCACTTGAGTCTATTCTATTTCTACTGTGCCCTGCTTGTATCAGTTTTTGTTTATCTAGGTTAGCGGCAACATCAGCTCTGCTAAGAAGGTGCTCTAGCAATATCGGTTCCAGTTCTTCACGAATAAAAGCATGATCCGAGCGATTAAAATCAGCGAGTTGCAAACTATTACCTAATGTCTGTAAAATTTCCCATCCAGAACGTGCTAGACCTAGCGGCGGTATTGCTGCTGAGAAGGTTTGCCAACAACCGGCCGTATTGATAAAACTACCTTGAATCTCAGCAAATGTTGCCATCGGTAAAATAACGTGCGCATGATCGAGTAAGGATTGTGCTTTAAAAGCTGATAAAGCGAGTACAAAATCAGCTTGCTTTAATGCCTCACTAACACGCTGTGGATTAGCGCAATCTAGAGTAGGTTCGACATTCAATAAAATAAACGCACGTAAATCTGCATTGAGCATCTCAGCTGTGGATAAACCGGGTTCAGCGACGGATACACCGCAGGGAACACGATGTGGTATAGCACCGGCTAACCAGGCGCCTGCACTATTCGCACCTTCAGTCAAAGTCACACAGCGCGCGCCCGTTTGACACGCAATAAAATTAGTTAATGTTCTAATTAAACTGGCTTGTGGATGATTCTGTGCTAAGGCGCCTAAAATAATCACCGTATTTTCTGAAGCTTTTAATTGTGCAGCTAAATCACTTTGAGTCGTGTGGGGTGTGTTCGCTGCAAATGCTGCTAAAGATTGATTGTCATCCAAACCTTTAGCAATACCTAATAAAGTCGGTACGAATTCTTCCGGACTTACGCATTGATTTTCATGCAATGCAAAAGGAACACGCATATCCACACAATTCAGACTGGCAATTTTTGTACCGGCTAAATTCGCTTTACGTAAACGCTGTGCTGCAATCGGTTGTTCACGCCGAATATTAGAGCCAACCAACCAAACGAAAGACGCTTTTTCTAATGCTGACAAAGTTAAACCAGGCGGACATAAAGGTGCTTGCATTTGATCCGATACATCGGTTTGATGTAAACGATGATCAATATGCTGAGTACCCAAACTACGCAATAATTTTTGGAAAAAATAAAATTCTTCGGTAGTACTCGAAGGTGAAGCTAAACCCCCAATGGCTTGCGCACCCTGTTGTTTTAGAATTTTTTTAAATTCCAACACCACTTTCTCTAATGCGGTTTCCCAATCGACAATAAACCATTGTCCATTTTCTTTAATATGCGGTTTGGTCAAGCGTTCTTTACTATGAATAGCAAGATAACTATATCGATCCCGGTCCGATAACCAGGTTTCATTGATCGCTTCATTTTCTCGAGGTACTGCGCGCATTACTTGCTCGCGACGAGTATGTAAATAAATATTCGAACCCAAACAATCATGTGGTGCTATCGAAGCGGATTGTTGTAATTCCCAAGCACGTGCAGTAAAACGAAACGGTTTCGACGTCAGCGCACCCACGGGACAAAGATCAATAATATTCCCCGATAATTCAGATTCCAAACTGTGTTCTATGTAGGTACTGATTTGCAAATCTTCGCCGCGATTGAGTGTCCCTAATTCTTTAATTCCAGCAACCTCCTGACCAAAACGCACACAACGCGTACATTGTATGCAACGTGTCATTTCAGTGGAGATTAATGGTCCTAAATTATCATCTTTGACAGAACGTTTACCTTCAGTAAACCGCGATAGCGAGGCGCCGTATCCTAAAGAAAGATCTTGCAGTTCGCATTCGCCACCTTGATCACAAATAGGACAATCCAAAGGATGGTTGATCAATAAAAATTCCATCACCGAACGTTGTGCTTCTTTAGTTTTTGCTGAGGTAGTAAAAACTTTCATCCCCGCAGTGACTGGAGTCGCACAAGCGGGTAAAGGTTTTCCAGATTTTTCAACTTCGACTAAACACATACGACAATTAGCAACGATAGAAAGTTTTTTATGATAGCAAAAACGTGGAATATAAATGCCCGCTTTATCAGCCGCTTCTATTATGGTGGTATTTTGTTCGACGTGTAGTATACGACCATCTATTTCAATATCTATCATATTTTTTCTCGACAAATTTGCTTGATTTCCTTATGAACACCTGACTCCGATCCTCATTTATCTTAAGTAAACTCCGATCCTCGCCAGTCGTTCGCCGCGAACTTAAACAAATTTTTGTGTTTGAAAGAAAATTAATTCTCATGGGCATCACCTACTGGACACCTTTTATGTTCAATATGTTCAATAAAATCATTTCGAAAATGTTTAATAAAACTTTGTACCGGCATCGCCGCCGCATCACCTAAGGCGCAAATGGTATGCCCCATAATCTTCCCTGCCACACTATCTAATAAATCCAAATCACTCATCCGCCCTAGCCCATGCTCTATACGGTGTAATACACGCCACATCCAGCCGGTTCCTTCGCGACAGGGCGTACATTGACCACAAGATTCTTCTTTATAAAAATGTGCAATACGCGTTAAAATTTTTACCATGCAAGTCGTTTCGTCCATGATGATCACTGCTCCTGAGCCTAACATCGAGCCCGCTTTAGCAATCGAATCATAGTCCATCGTAGTATTCCACATCGCTTCTGCCGTTAACACCGGCATAGATGATCCACCTGGAATCACAGCTTTCAAGTTTCTGCCTTCTTTCATTCCACCGGCAAGTGCTAATAATTCTTTAAATGAAATACCTAAAGGCACTTCAAAATTGCCCGGTTTATTCACATGTCCAGTCACACTAAATAATTTACAACCTCCATTGTTCGGTTTTCCTAATTCTAAAAACCACTTCCCACCTTTTTGCAAAATCACCGGGACGGAAGCTAAGGTTTCAGTATTGTTAATCGTTGTGGGACGGCCATATAAACCATAATTCGCTGGAAAAGGTGGTTTAAAACGTGGAAAACCTTTTTTTCCTTCTAAGGATTCCATTAAAGCGGTTTCTTCACCACAAATATAAGCGCCAGCGCCCAAATGGTTATACAGTTGGAAATCAAATCCAGAATTTAAAATATTTGCGCCCAAATAGCCTGCCTCAATGGCCTCTGCGATAGCGGTTTCACAGCGCTCAAAAGGTTCATAATATTCACCACGTATATAATTATAACCCACACTGGCGCCCATCACATAAGCGGCAATTGCCATGCCTTCAATCAATTGATGTGGATTAAAACGTAAAATATCTCGATCCTTGCAGGTTCCAGGTTCTCCTTCATCCGAATTACAGAGAACATATTTTTGACCCGGAGCACCACGCGTAATAAAGCTCCACTTTAAGCCGGTAGGAAATCCTGCACCACCACGCCCACGTAAACACGAGAGTTTCAATTCAGCAATAATTTGTTCCGGCGGCGTTTTTTCCTTTAGAATTTTTTCCCAAACTTGATAACCACCTACACGCCGATAATTGGCTAGGCTCCATGGCTGGTCAAACTGTAAAGTACGGAAACAAATTTCATTCGCCATCTAAGTTATCCAAGATTTTATCTAATTTTTCGGGTGTTAAATCTTCATAATAACGTTGTCCGATATGGACTACTGGGGCGTTTGCACATGCACCTAAACATTCAACTTCACGTAAGCTAAATTTTTCATCCGCTGTAGTTTCACCGAATTTAATTTGTAAGCGATTTTGCAAATGCGCTACAATTTTGTCGCAACCGCTCAACATACAAGAAACATTGGTGCAAACCCCAATCTTATGTCGACCTAGCGGTTTAAGTTCATACATTGTATAGAACGTGGCCACTTCATAAGCAGTCACTCGCGACATTTCTAAATAATCGGCCACTGCATCAATTAAGTCTTGGGGTAAATAACCACCATTATACTCCTGTGCAAGCATCAAGGCGGGTAACACTGCCGACTGCCTACGATCCGGCGGATATTTCTTGGCCCATTTCTCAATAGCGATTTTTAAATCTTCAGATAATAGGTCGCTATTGTTATTCGTCTTTTTCTTCATCGATCGATTTCACCAAATACAATATCTAGGCTGGACAGTATGGCGACTAAATCAGCAATCATATGTCCGGAAACCAATTCATTTAAAGCCGCCAAGTGTGGAAATCCAGCTGCGCGTATTTTAACCCGATAAGGTTTATTTGCGCCATCCGAAACCATGTAAATTCCAAATTCACCTTTAGGATGTTCTATCGCGGCATACGCTTCACCGGGCGGCACGCAATAACCTTCACTAAATAGTTTAAAATGATGGATGAGTGATTCCATATCCCCTTTCATTTGTAAACGTGCCGGCGGCACCACTTTATGCTCAGTCAATGTAACAGGACCTGGATTAGCACGTAACCAACTCACACATTGTTTAATTAATGCGTTTGATTGACGCATTTCTTCGACACGCACCAGATAACGATCATAACAATCGCCTTTGCTGCCTATCGGTATATCAAAATCTAATTCATCATACACTTCATACGGTTGCTTCTTACGCAGATCCCAAGCAACACCTGAAGCGCGTAAAATTGGACCGGTACACCCTAATTGTAAAGCACGTTCTGCCGTTAAAACACCAATGCCAACGGTGCGTTGTTTCCATATACGATTATCGGTCAGCAAGGTTTCATAATCGTCAATCAATTTAGGAAATCGTGTAATAAAGCTTTCAATAAAGTCTAATAAACTTCCCTCTCGATTCGCATTCATCTCACGTGTTTCTTTTTCATTATGCCATTGAGAAGGTTTGTACTGGGGCATTTTATCCGGTAAGTCACGATAGACACCTCCGGGTCTATAATAAGTTGCGTGCATACGCGAACCTGACACTGCCTCATAGCAGTCAATTAAATCTTCGCGTTCACGAAAGCAATATAAAAAAACCGTCATTGCACCGATATCTAAGGCATGTGCACCTAACCACAATAAATGATTCAAAATACGTGTAATTTCATCAAACATAACGCGAATATATTGAGCGCGTTTCGGAGGCATCACGCCTAACAATTTTTCTATTGCCAACACATAGGCATGCTCATTACACATCATCGAGACATAATCCAAACGATCCATGTAACCAATGCTTTGGTTATAGGGTTTAGATTCCGCTAATTTTTCGGTCGCGCGATGCAATAAACCAATATGTGCATCCGCCGATTGGATAACCTCTCCATCTAATTCTAAGATCAGGCGCAACACGCCATGTGCAGCAGGATGTTGTGGACCAAAGTTTAACGTGTAATTACGAATTTCAGGCATGCAACATTCACTCTGATTTTTGATGAAAACAGGTTAGGATATCTTCATTCGTTGTTTTGCGAATGGTTTTTGGCACTAAAGTACGTGGCGTCACCGTGACCGGTTGATAAATAACTCGTCCTTCGGTTGCATCGTAACGGACCTCAACATGTCCCGTTAACGGAAAATCTTTACGAAAAGGATGACCAACAAAACCATAATCGGTTAACAAACGCCGCAAATCGGGATGTCCATCAAAAAAAACACCATATAAATCAAATGCTTCTCGTTCATACCAATCAGCCGCTGGCCATAGTTTAATGACAGACGGCACTTGCGGTGGTTCACCCTTAGCAAAAACACGCAAACGTAAACGCTGATTGTGCGTGAGAGATAAAAAATGATAAACCACTGCAAACCGTGATTTAGTCCAAGCGATGGGCTGCAGATCACCGGTCGTATCAACCCCACGTTCAAAACCCGTTAGCGTGGAACGTTCAGTCGTCCATTCGCTGATGCCATACTCAGCATAGTCCACAACACAAATATCTACTAATAATTCAAACCTAAAATCCGCTTCATCACGTAATGCTAAACCAACAGCATGTAACTCCTCAGCTGAAATCTCTAAACTGATTTCACCACGCTCAACAGTTACTTCTTGAATAACAGAATCAAAGCGTTGGTTTATTTTTTGCAGTTGCAGAACAATGTCTGACATAGTTTAAGTACGCTCAATAAAGTGAGTTTTTTTTATTTTATTTTGCAATTGTATAACACCATACACTAATGCTTCTGCAGTTGGCGGACAGCCCGGCACATACACGTCCACTGGTACAATTCTATCGCAACCGCGTACTACCGAATAGGAGTAATGGTAATAACCTCCACCGTTTGCACAGGATCCCATCGATATCACCCATCTGGGTTCTGCCATTTGATCGTAAACCTTACGTAAAGCAGGAGCCATTTTGTTACATAAGGTCCCTGCTACAATCATTACATCAGATTGTCGTGGACTGGGTCGAAATACCACGCCAAATCTATCCAGATCATACCGTGCTGCGGCCGAATGCATCATTTCTACTGCACAACACGCCAAACCAAACGACATCGGCCATAAGGATCCACTGCGCGCCCAGCCGAGCAGCTTATCCAAGGATGTAATGACAAACCCTTGTTGTTGTAATAATGGTTCTATTCCCATTGTAAGGCCCCTTTTTTCCACTCATAGATAAAACCTATCAATAATAAACCCAAAAAGATCCCCATCGCTAGTAATCCAGAAAAGCCGATGCGTCTTAAAGAAACCGCCCAGGGAAATAAGAAAGCGGTCTCTAAATCAAAAATAATGAATAAAATCGCCACGAGATAATAACGAATATCGAAAGGCAAGCGCGCATCGCTAATACCTGGAAAACCGCATTCATAGGAAGATAACTTTGCTGGATCCGGACGTTGCAAGCCCGTCAAGCGCCCGATTGATAAGGCCGCCACACCAATAAATAAGCCAAAAGCAATAAAAATGAGTATGGGAAAATAATTCTGTAACATGGTTTTTTCGTTACCTGAGCAAATTTGTCGCTAGTATACAACCTTCGACGACTAAAATTCTACATGCATATTATTTCTACTCTATAGGGTCGCTATTAACATCCTTCGTTCCGAACAATCTACAGTGTTTTCTTTAAGAATAGGAGCAGACAAAGGAAGTTTAATAAAGAGAAAGGGTTGCCACAAAATTATATACTTATGTCCTAAAAAAATATGGTCTGTTTTACTTAAAGAAAACTTAATCAATATATAAATTTCTTTATCATTGAGCTGTAATTTAATAAATGTTAGGATGAAAAAATATAAGTTTAAAAAATTTTAAAGGAAAATAAAATGTACCCTGAAATGGATTATTACTATGGGGATCCTGACATTATCCAACCCTTTCTAGAAGATTTCGATATCGAGTCATTTGAAAGCGCTTTAAATCTCATTATTGATGGACAGTCAAACCCTCCCCCAGAGATAATCCAAATAAAACATGCTCTTAAAAACTATTTCGAAGAATGTAATAATGTTTTTTTAGCCAGTGAAAGTATCCGACACTTTTTACTCATATGTATACTAACGAGCTTGCTTGTTACGATTATTCTGCTGGCAATCACGCCTGTGAGTATTCTTACAATTAGCTTATTTTGCTTTGAATCGTTGATATTATTTTCGGTTAACTTTTTCACTTTATATAAGCAGATGGAGGGATACGAACAAAAATTAGCTAAGGACACACTTCAAAAATCCAACTCAGATTACCAAAAGAAATTAAATTCAAAATTTTTTACGTTAAGCTTAACTAACCTACGAGGAGAAACCTCTTGCCCTACCTCTAACCCATGTTTATTTCCCGCTCGAAAAATTCCACAAAATGCTGAATTCACACAAAATACAGATGAAAATCCATTAAATAATGATGAAAACTCCTATGAAAGTTTAATTGAATCTAACGATTCGAGCCATTTGCTTTCTAATACTTTATAAAAGAAAATATTTTTTCTCTTATAAACATGTTCTTTACAATCAATAAAGATAGCTTAAAATAAAGCCCAATCTTATTTTTTAACTATTAATCAAATTGGATAATGACATGATGCAGAAATGGATCGCTAGCTTAGGCTTGATCTTTTTTTTATTATTAATGGTATTTCAATCGGCTTTCGCTAATGTTGATTGTGCATGTCATCCTCTCGTCAATCTGCATAGACAACAGTATATAATAGGGTATGGATCACTCATAGAAACCACATCAAAAAATGCAACCGATCCGCATAGCGGCATCAACAAACCGGTTTGGGTAGACCATTATCAACGCGGTTGGTTCTCTAAAGGCTTATCCGCTGGATTTAGTACTACTTATCTTGGTGTGATTAAAAGTAAACATGCTCGCTTTAATGGCACAATTTTCAATTTACCTGCAAATTCATTCAAAAATTTCGATGCGCGAGAAAAATATTATTGTCGCGTCTTGGTTGCGCCGCAAGATATTCACTTATTAACTGGGAAAAAATTACCCCAAGGTCAGTTTTGGATCTATGAATTGAAACCCGATTTACTCGCTCCACCCTCAGCTCACTATCCTATTATCGAATCTTACGTCGATATTTTTTTAGCAGGCTGTTTAGAGATTGAAGAAAAATATCATTTACGAAATTTTGCTGCCGCGTGTGTCAACACCACTAGCGATTGGTCATCGAATTGGGTTAACGATAGAATCTACCCACGCCGACCTAGCCTATATCAACCTCGAGCTTTAATGATTGATAAATTGTTGCAACAACAAATACCACAATTTTTTCAACAAATAAAATTAGAATCCTATGCTGCTTAGGTAAGTGGTAAGTTGAGTATAAATTTTTAAGCGTTAAATCGATCGTTTCAGTAAGGAAAGACGCTGATAACGCGCCAAAGCTAATTCGATCAACTGAGTTAGCAGTTGTTGGTAGGAAATACCGGAAGCCTCCCATAATTTAGGATACATACTAATGGCGGTAAATCCGGGAATGGTATTTAGCTCATTAAAATAGATTTTTTGCGATTGCTTTTCAATAAAAAAGTCAATTCTAGCCATACCTGAACAATCCAAACAGTTAAATATTTTTATGCCTAGATGCTTTAATTGTTGCAATTGCCCTTCTTGTAGTGTGGCCGGAATAATTAATTCTGCGCCTTTAGGATCCAAATATTTGGCCTCATAAGAATAAAATTCATGACTAGGAATAATCTCGCCGACGCCGCTCACTAAAGGTTCAGCACCCCATTGCAGATTTTCCAATACTGACATTTCAATTTCGCGGACTTCAAATGCTCGCTCTAACAATATCTTAGTACTATAAGCAAAAGCCAGTTCAATGGCATCTGCCAAATCATCTAATTTTTTTACCTTAGTTACGCCCAAACTTGAACCTGCATTTGCCGGTTTGACAAAAAGCGGATACCCTATCTCCCGCTCAATGTTTTGTACAAGTTCATCTTTCTTAATAGACCAGAGACCCGAATTTACGCTTAAAAAAGGCACGACAGGAATATGAGCAGCAGCGGCTAAACGTTTAGCCAGCTCTTTATCCATACCAACAGCCGATCCTAATACATCGGCCCCGACATAAGCCAAACCTAAAATTTCTAATAACCCTTGTACCGTGCCATCTTCGCCAAAGCTACCATGTAACACGGGAAAAACAACATCAGGTCGATGTTGAGTCACTTGGTTTAACTCAGCTAAGCTATGCAAAAATTTGGCATTTTTAGTCTTTAGTACTATCTCATCATTAACATACAAATGCTGCAACTCATTGATAAAACAACGTCCTTGTTTATCAATGCCGATAGGAATAACGGTAAATTTATTTTTATCTAAATTTTTAATCACTGAAGCCGCGGATAATAACGAAACCTCATATTCAGCCGATCGACCGCCATATAGAACCGCCACGCTAATTTTTTTATCTTCTGTCATAAAACTATTCTCTGATGATCCTTAATTATAGATAGTTAATATTCCAAATAAAAGCTAATTAAAAATTAACTTAGCAGTACTTGAACAAATACTTTTGATGATGAGTAATATTGGCGGCTTTTCTAAAATAAGATTTTGTGGTAGAGCCAGTTAATATAATAATAATTACAATATTATAGGTGAAATAAAGCTAAAATTTTTTTCGGAGCTTCCATTAATACTAACAATAATACCAATTTATATTGAGTTTGAATTTTCAAAATAAGCTAGCCATAAAACAATGTAATAAATAAAGCAAAGCCGCCGCTTAAAAATAAAAAACCCGCGATAAGCGGGTTTTTTGTGTGACACAGTAGCCT